>Ga0299906_10003760_pt1 | contig 12484 bp, 12 predicted proteins | sample RVTome_14_FD_200259 | JGI IMG/M metagenome (GOLD analysis project Ga0299906, IMG submission 200259) | Soil microbial communities from uranium-contaminated site in the Upper Colorado River Basin, Wyoming, United States - RVT145D125 (version 2) ...
GATGGCGCAGCCGACGCTCGCGCTCTCCGGCACCGCGGCGATCTCGACGGGCCGCCCGAGCGCCGTCGCGATGATGCCCGGCAGCAGCGCCACCCGACTCAGGCCACCGCTCAGACGGACGCGGCCCACCGAGCGACCCCGCACGGCTTCGATCTGCTCGACGTTGCCGCGGACGGCGAAGGCGACGCTGTCGAGAAAGGCCCGCAGCACCGCACCGCGACCGGGCCGGTCCAGTGGCAGCAACGGGAAGCGGAACAGCATGGCCGCCGGGTGGAAGGGATTGATGCCACGCAAGTTGAAGACCGCGGGCCCCAGGTGACACACGATCGGCTGCGGCGCCGAGGACTCGGCAGCCATCGCATCCTCGGCAGCCCGGTGCGCGGCATCGTCCGTCGCACCGAAGCAGAGCTGCAGCAACCAGCGGTACGCGCCGCCGGTGTCGCCGGCGTTGCTTTCGAGTACCCAGCGACCGGGCAGCACGTGCGCACTCGTCCACAACGTGGCGTCCGGATCGAAGAGCGGTTCCGAGATCACCTGCTGCACGGGCGTGGTGGTCCCGAGCACGACCCCCACGTCGTCGTCGGCGCACACCCCGCTGCCGAGGAGCGCCAGCTCGGTATCCGGTCCACCGACCAGCACCGGCGTCCCGGCGGGAATGCCGGTCTCGTCCGCGGCGCGGTCGTGGACGATGCCCGCGTCCGATCCGGCCTCGCGCAGGGTCGGCAAGACGCCGGCATCCAGCCCGACGGCGGCCAGCAGGTCCGTCGCCCAGACGCGGCGGCGCACGTCGTAGAGCATCGACTCGCTGGCGCTCGAATGCTCGGCGGTCCGCGCGCCCGAGAGACGGTACACGATCCAGTCGTTCAGCATCAGGATCGTGGCCAAGCGGTCGGCCTGCGGCTGCTTGCGAAACCACAGGTAGCGCGCGATCGGGAAGATGTAGGGCGGCGCGTGCCCGGTGACGGCGTGCAAACGGGCGGCCCCGATCGTCGCCTCCAGATCGAATCCCTCGGCCACGGCGCGGGCGTCGAGGTTGGGGCCCGCGTAGAGCACCTCACCCGACGCGTCCAGGAACACGCACCCCTCACGCTGGCTGGTCGGCACGACCGCGCGGACGCGCGCCGTCGCCGGCAGCGCCGCCATCACGCGGCGGGCGCATCCGGACAGCACCGCCCAAAAGGCCCCGGCGTCGAGGTCGAAGCCGCGCACCATGGGCAACACCGGGTCCGTGAAGACGTGGTAGTCGAACGGGGCCTGCGCGGCGGCGAGCACGCGACCGCGCGCGTCCAAGGCCACGCAGCGACCGGAGCCCGTCCCGGCATCGAGCGTGATCAGACAGTCCACGGGGTGGTCACCACGGTGCGGTCAGGCGGAGCGCTCGAGCACGGCTGGATTGGCGACCCAGCGCGGCCGTTCGCCGCGGAGATGCCGCTCGAAGGCGTCGACGATCATGTCGCTCTGATGACGAACGACGTCGTGCGTGGCGCCGCCCACGTGCGGCGTGCAGATGACGTTGGGCAACGCCAGGAAGCGATTGCCCGGCTGCAGGGGCTCGACCGCCAGGACGTCGAGGGCCGCACCCGCGAGGCGACCGGCCACCAAGGCGTCGTAGAGCGCGTCCTCGTCGGTGAGCGCCGCCCGGGCCGTGTTGACGAGCCAGGCCGTGGGCTTCATCCAGGCCAGGCGCTCCCGCGACAGCAGTCCCTGGGTCTCGGACGTGACGGGGGCGTGCAGCGACACGACGTCGGCGTCGCGCAACAGCCGAGCGAGATCGACCCCGGTCACACCCGCGGTCGGCGCCGAGACGTAGGGATCGTAGGCGAGCACGCGTGCCTTGAAGGGCAGCAAGCGGGCCGCGACCTCACGGCCCACGGCCCCGAGGCCGATCAGCCCGACGGTGAGCCCGCCCAATTCGACACCCGTGAACCGCGTGTACATCTCGAGGTAGTCGGCGGCGGCCTCGATCTTCTTGCCGCCACCGTCGCGATAGGTGGCGTCGATCTCGCGTAGATGGCGGGCCAGCATGAGGATGAAGGCCAGCGTCATGTCGGCGACGGCGTCGGCGTTGCGACCCGGTGTATGGAAGACCGGCACGCCGTGGCGGGTGGCCGCCTCGAGGTCGACGTTCACCGGCTCTCCGCGGCAACAGCCGATCATGCGGAGCGAACAGGCGTCCAGCACGTCGGCCTGCACCAGGTCCGCTTCCACGACGAGCACGTCCGCGCCCACGGCCTTGATCCGCTCGGCGAACTCGCCGCCGTCGAAGTAGATCGACTGGCGCACCTTCCAGTCCTCGTGGACGACGCTCATGTGGCGTTCCAGGCGGGCGAGTGCGGCGACCTCGAAGGCCGCGGTGATCAACGCGCGCACGGCGTCACGCCCCCTCGCCCCGCCCCGGCATGGCGCCGCGCACGAGCGCAACGACGTGTCGGCGCACGGCCTCGTGCATCGCCGGCTCGTGCACGCTGGCGCCGAGCAGGCTGCGGTAGACCGGGCTGTCCAGCAGGTACATCACCAGCACCGAGAACATGGAGAGCATGAAGAGGCGCGCCTCGCGGTCGGAGAGGCCGGCGTCGAGGCGCGCGAGCCAGCTCGCGAAGACGGCCCACGCCGGCACCAGCACCTCGCGTTCGACGCCGGTCCCCTCGGCGTCCGCGTCGACGATGCGGCGTACCAGGAGGCGCGGGACCGTCGGATGACCGTCGAAGAAGTCGATGAGCGCGCTCATGACCTTGTCGACGACGACGTTACGGTCCTTCTCGCGCTCGAGCAGCGCGGTGATGGTGGCCTGCAGGTGTGCGACCAGCCGCTCGAAGACGTCACGAAAGACGGCGAGGTACAGCGTCTCCTTCGAAGCCCAGTGATAGTGCAGGCTGGAGATGTTGACCCCCGCCTGAGCGGCGATCTCGCGGGTCGACGAGCCGTCGAAACCACGGTCGGCGAACACCTGCTCGGCGGCGCCCAGGATGCGCGCCTTGGTGGACGCAGGCGACTCCTTGGCTGTGGAGGTGGTGCGGGCCACGAGTGGGCCCCTGCTTAGAGGGTTGGGCGCCGGCCGGTCAAGCCGCGGGCCTCGTCATTCGACGAGCTTCACCCGCACCGAAAACCGCACCAGTTCGGCGGCGTTGTGGCACGCGAGCTTCTCCATGAGGTGCTTGCGGTGGGTCTCGATGGTGTTGATGCTCAGCGACAGCCGCGTGGCGATCTCCTTGTTGGTGAGGCCGTCCGCGATCAGCCGCAGCACCTCACGCTCTCGTCTCGTGAGGGAGTCGAGACGCACCTCGTCGTCGAACTCCCCCGCCCCGCTCCCGCCGCCGAGGACGGCCTCGGCCACCGCGGGGCTGAAGTAGGTCTCCCCCGTGGCGATCACCTTGACGGCACGGAGCAGATCCAGGTCTTCCGAATCCTTCAGCAAGTACCCCCGCGCGCCCGCCTTGACGCCCTGGCGCACGTAGGCGGGGTCGGAATGCATGCTCACCACCAGCACCTTCACCCCGGGGGCACGCCGGGTGATCTCACGCGTGGCTTCGATACCGTTCATGCCCGGGAGCGAGACGTCCATCACCACGACGTCGGGCAGGTGCTCCGCGGCGAGGCGGACCCCCTCGGGACCGTCGCCGGCCTCGCCCACGATGGTGACGTCGGGATCCGACTCCAGCATGTAGCGCAGCCCCTGGCGGACGACCGGGTGGTCGTCAACCAGCAGAATGCGAAGCGTCGCGTCCATTGGCCTCACCTTCGGAGCCAGCACCGGTCGTGCGTTCGGAGAGGAGCCGCTCCAGTGCCTGGGCCCGGGCCTCGTGGTGCCGGAGCCCCGCCAGCTCCCGCATCATGGCCGCGAGCCGGCGATTGGCCGCCGTGCGCACCGCATTCACGCGCCGCGTCGTCTGCTCGCGCTCCTCCGTGAGCGTGGCCTCGAGCCGCTGCACACGGCGCTCGAGGCGACGGACCAGACGGGTCAACTCGTCCTTCGTCATCGTCCCCGCTCTCCTTCCACGTCCTCTGCCACGCCTCTGCCACGTCCTCTGCCACCCACGTCCTCTTCCACGTCCACCCGTCGTCGCTCAGTAGAAGCGCGCCTCACCCAGCGGCCGCGTCTTCCACCGGCGGTGCACCCACAACCACTGCTCGGGGTACCGTCTCACCATGTCCTCGAACACTTGCGAAAAACGCTCCGTATTGCGGACGACGTCTACCTCCAGATTGCCCGTGCGTTCAGCGTACAGGAACGGCAGCACGTGTACCACGTGCCGGGCGGAGCGGCCCTCGCGAACCAGGAAGACCGGCACGACGGGCGCTCCCGTCCGCAGGGCGATGAGCGCCAGCCCGGCGTTCGTGCTCGCGGGCACCCCGAAGAACGGCACGAAGACCCCCAGATTCCGGACCGAGTTCTGGTCGAAGGGCAGCACCAGCAGTCCGCCGCTGCGAACGGCCCGGAGCGCCCCCACCGCGGCCCGACTCTTGCGTAGCAGCGTGGTGCCCGCGCGGGCGCGCAGCGCGTTGAACCACCGGTCGATGTGCGGATTCGCCAGGGTGCGGTGGACCATCGTGATCGGATGCCCGCGCCGCCCGTGGGCGTAGACGCACAGCTCCCAGTTGCCAAAGTGCCCGGACAGGACCATGGCGCCGGTATCCCGCTCGGCCGCGATGGCCTCGCGCCACCATTGCTCGTCCTCGAAGCGCACCATGCGGCGCAGATCCTCGTCGCTGAGCTTCGGCAGGTAGAGCAGCTCGACGACCATGCGACCGAGATTGAGCATCGAGGCCCGCAGGATGCGCCGCCGCTCCCGGCGGCTCCGTTCCGGAAAAGCCAGCGCCAGATTCGTCATGCCGATCCGTCGGTGCCGCACCGCCACCAGGTACGCGAGCCATGCCAGCGCTTCGCCGACGCGCAACGCGAGGTCGAGCGGCAGCACGGTCAGCCCGAGCTGCACCCCCCGCACGAGCGCATACTCCATGCGGTGGCGCCAGGCGGTGAATATGGTCGCCTCCGCGCTGCGCCGGGACTGTCGGCGACGCCGGCGACGCAATCGCCCGGCCGCCGTGAGCGGCCTCGTGCCCGCCGCCATACGGCACTCTTAGGCAAGCAGGGCGCGCTTTTCAAGGCGCCCGCGAGGCGCGACATTTTCTGTTGCACGGCGGAGAAGCGCTGTGCTACGAGCGCTGGCGTTCGTCGCGTTTCATCGACACGGGCACGAACAATCGAGAGCGGGAGGGATCAATCCGGTGACGCAGGGCAAGGTGAAGTGGTTCAACGCCCAGAAGGGTTGGGGGTTCATCACGACCGACGAGGGACAGGACGTCTTCGTCCACTATTCCGCTATCGGTGGTGACGGCTTTCGCACGTTGCAGCAGGGTGACCGCGTCCAGTTCGAGGTGGGCGACGGCGAGAAGGGCCTGCAAGCCTCGAAGGTCGCCAAAGTCGACGGCTGAATCCCGCCGTCACCCGAGGTCGGCGCGCCAGGTCCCCTCTCGGATCCACCGCACGAAGGCCGCGAGCGCGTCGATGTCCTCTGCGGACACGAAGCGTCCGTACGCCGGCATCTTGACCGCCTGAGCACGGAAGAAGCGCCCGCCGATGGGGTGCTCGGCGATGCGATCGATGCGCCCATCGGCGATCCAGGCCCGCAGCTCCTCGTCGTCGCGCACCAGATCGTCGTAGTCGACGCCCCAGAATCCCGGCACGTAGCCCTTGAACGAGCGGGGGTTGGAGACGCCGCCGGCGCCGAGCGGGCCGTGGCACGCGAAGCAGTCCAGCTCGATCGCCAGGACCGCCCCGCGGGCCGCGCGTGCGTCGCGGGGGAGGATCTGGCCTGACGCGGCGCGCAGGAACGCGACCAGCTCGTCGACCTCGGCGCTCGTGACGACGTCGCGGTATGCCGGCATGCGCAGCGCCGCCTGCTCCCTCCGTTGCCGATACTCCGGGTCGGCGAGCCGGCGGGCCGGCGCGCCGTCGAGGACGTACTCACGCAGCTCGTCCGGACTCGTGACGTACATCATCTGCGTCTGCTCGACGAAGGCCGGCACCTCGCCCTCTTCGCTGCCCGGGTTCGCGACGCCGCCGAGGCCGGCCGGCCCGTGACACGCGAAGCAGCCGAGCCGGGCGGCCAGGCGGTAGCCACGCGCCGCCGGCGTCTCTTCCACCTCGAGCACGCGCGCCCGCAGATGCGGGTACACGAGCCACGCCGACAAAACCACGCCGAGCACCGCCAAGCACCGCACCACCCATCGCATCAGCATCACCCCTTGACAGAGCCTCCGCGGGCTCGGTGTATCGCGTCCATGCACTCATGGCCACGACACCTCCCCGCGTTGATCTTCTTCACCATCGCACTGCCCGCCGCCGCGGGCCGCGTCCACGAGGTCGTGGCGGCGGCGGCCGCCCAGGCCCGTTTCGCCGCACCGGCCGTGGCGACGGGCACGGTGACCTACCAGCACGACGAGACGGTCGACGCCGTCCCCATCGTCGTCCTCGCGCATCGCCGGACCCTGCGGGTCGAGGTGGGCCGCGTCCGGGCGCTGGTCCGCGGCAGCAAGGCGCTGATCTACGAAGACGGGGCCGTGCGGCCGCGCCGCGACGTGGCGGTCGTCGGGTCGAACCTGCTCTTCGAGGACCTCGCGGTCTTCGTGCCCCCGCTCTTCCACTACCCCCAGATCAGCGACGACACCGGCGGCAGCGTCGTGGTGACGAGCGCGCCGCGGCAGCCGTCGGTCTACGAGCTGCTGGTCTTCACGTTCGCCGGCGACGACACGAGCCTGGTCGGCGCGAAGTACTACCGCTACGCGGTCAACAATCTCGTCAAGCGAGCGCGCTGGAGCGACTTCACCGACGTGGCCGGCCACCGCCGGCCGCAGACGCTGGTCATGGACGGCGTGGAGAATCCCCACACGACGACGCTCACGCTCGTCTGGAGCGCACGACCGGACCTACCCAGGCGGCTCTTCACCGCCGCCGGACTCGCGGAGGCCAGCAACGCCTTCATCGACTGAACCGGAGTCGGCTGGCAGGTCGTCCAGGATCTCCCGGAACAGCCGGTGCCAATTGCGCACCGTCCCGAACGCCCGCAGATACCCGTCCATGCCGATCAGCGCGCGGCTGATGAAGACGTGGTGTCCGGGGGCCTGCACGGGCTCGCTGCCGAGCTTGATCTGCAGGGCTTCGGTCGCCCGAGCCACCACGTCGTAGTCACGCGGGTCGAAGAGCGCGTCGCACATGAGCGGCTCGGCCGCCAGGCGCATCAGCCGCACGAACGTGGTGGGGTCCCGCCGGACGAAGCCGAGCGCGAGCCCGGCGGCGCCGATCTCGCCGTCGTCGTTCGCGGCGAGCGCCCGGGCGAGGCGCACGTAGCCACGCCGGACGTCCGGCTCGAGGACGCACACCGAGCCGAAGTCGAGCATGACGAGGTGCGGGTGATGGGTCAGCAGGTAGTTGCCCGGATGCGGATCGGTCTGCATCTCGCCGAACTCGAGGAGCTGCCGAAAGAAGAGCCGGAAGAACTTCATCGCCGCCCAGTCCTTGAGCGACGCGTCGATGCCCGGGCCCATGATCTGCTCGATCGGGTAGCCGTCCATCCAGTCCATGGTCAGGACGCGGGCGGTCGTGTAATCGGCATGCACGTGCGGGACGACCACCTCGGCGTCGTCGGCGAAGAGCGCGCGAAAGCGATCGAGGTTGGCCGCCTCGCGCCGGTAGTCCAGCTCTTCCTGCAGCCGCGCTTCCAGCTCGCGCGCCACCTCGCGCGTGTCCACGTCCTGACGGAGCACGTCCCGCGCGATGCCGGTCATGATGCGGATGAGCGCCTTCAGATTCTGCACGTCCTGCCGGACCGAACGGTCGATACCCGGGTACTGGACCTTGACCGCGACCAGGGTCCCGTCCGGGAGCGTGGCGCGATGCACCTGGCCGAGCGATGCCGCGGCCACGGCCACCGGATCGAAGGCCGCGAAGCGCGCCTCCACCGCGCCGCCGAGCTCGTCCTCCAGCACCGTGCGCACGCGCGCGAACGGCATGGGCGGGACCGACGAGCGCACGGCCGCGAGCACGTCCAGCGCCTCCTGTGGGAGGATGTCCTGGCGCATGCTGAGCATCTGCACCAGCTTCGTGAACGCGCCCCGCAGCTCGGTGGACCCTTCGACGAGGCGCTGCGCGTTGCGGATGTGCGCCTCGAGCAGCGACGTCTCGGCGTCGGAAGTCGAGCGAAAAGGTCGTCTCACGAGTTCCCAGAGGTAACTCCCACCGACCGAGGTCGAGAGCGTCCCCAGTGAGAAGAGCCGGCGGGCCCGGCCGCGAACGACGTCGTCACTCACGAGCACCCCCGCGCAGGATGCGACACGCCGCCGCGGCCGCCCCGAAGCCGTTGTCGACGTTGACGACCACGACGCCGGCGGCGCAACTGTTCAGCATGCCGAGCAGCGCCGCCAGCCCGGAGAAGCTGGCCCCGTAGCCGACGCTCGTGGGCACGGCCACGACAGGGCGGTCGACGAGCCCCCCGACGACGCTGGGCAGCGCGCCCTCCATCCCCGCGACGACGATCACGACGCGCGCCTGCCGGATGCCCTCCACCCGCCCCAAGAGGCGATGCAGGCCGGCCACGCCGACGTCGTAGGCCCGGTCGACCTGGAAGCCGAGGAACTCCGCCGTGCTCGCCGCCTCTTCGGCCACGGGCAGGTCCGCGGTCCCCGCCGACACGACCGCCACCGTGTCGGCGTCCCCTGACGTGGTGGGCACCGGGATGCGCCGCATGGCGAGACGCGGCAGCGGTCGGTACTCGAAGCCCGGCACCGCCGCGCACAAGCGCGCGCCGACCTCCTCGCTGCAACGGGTCACCAACACGTCGCCGCCCGCCGCGACGAGTCGCGTGGCGATGGCGACCACCTGCTCGGGCGTCTTCCCCTCGCCGAAGACGACCTCCCCCATGACGTTGCGCAGCGCGCGATGGTGGTCGATCTGCGCGAAACCGAGGTCCTCGTACGGCAGGCGGCGGAGGCGGTCGCACGCCTCGTCGATGGAGCAGGTGCCGCCGCGCACGGCTTCGAGCAGCTCCGTGAGCCGGTCCCGATCCATCGACCGGTCACGCTACCCAGCGGGCTGTGGTGCCGCAAGGGATCAGGGCCGCGGGGGGCGGGCGAAGTGGTCCCAACCGCCTCGGGCGTCCCCCCGCACCGCGACCCCGCGTTCGTGCACCGCGACGCCCCGTCCGGCGACGATCTCGCCGATCACCGTGAGACGACAGCGCACGCGAGTCGCCGCCGCCCGGAGCGCGGGCCAGCGCGCTGCCGACACGGTGGCGAGCAGCTCGTAGTCCCCGCCGCCCGCGAGGGCCAGGCCTCGGGCCGCCGTGCCGGCGAGCGCGACGCAGCGTGGCGCCACCGGGAGCCGTTCGACGTCGACTCGGGCGCCGACACCGCTGGCGCGGCACACGTGCCCCAGGTCCTGCAGCAGCCCGTCGCTCAGGTCGATCATCGCGGTCGCATGGCGGGCGAGCAGTACGCCCGCCGCCAGACGATCGGGCGGCAGCGGCCACGGAACGCGCCGACCCCGGCGGAGAGCGCGCACGGCCGCGGCGCTCGCGCCCAGGGTGCCCGTGACCACGACGAGATGGCCGGCCCGCGCGCCCGCACGAGTCAGGATGCGCCCGGGCGCCTCGCCCAGAACCGTCACGGAGGCCCCGAGGCGCGTCCCCGCGCTCAGGTTGCCCCCCACGAGCGCGGCGCCATGCCGCCCGGCCTCGGCGGCCAGCCCCCGCACGAGGCTGGTGATCTCCGCCTCCGGATGCGTGGGCGCACACTCGAGCGCGAGCAGTACGGCCGTCGGGCGGGCCCCCATGGCCGCCAGATCGCTCGCCCCCACGCGAAAGGCCCGCCGGCCGAGGACACGCGGCGTCGCCCAAGCGCGCCGAAAGTGTACCCCCTCGATCAGCGCATCGACCGTCACGAGCTGCGGACCGCGACCGGCACGCAGGACCGCCGCATCGTCGCCGGGACCGATCAGGACGCGCGGTCCGGCGGGAAGCCCGGGCAGGACGCGGGCCAGCCAGCCGTGTTCGCCGACGTCCCGCAGTCGCCGGGCCCGGCTCATTCGAGAATCGACTTGACCTTCTCGAGGAAGCTCTTGCTCTGCGGGTGCACTTCTTCGCCCGATTCCCGAGCGAACTCCTCGAGCAGCTCGCGCTGGCGATCGGAGAGACGCCGCGGGGTCTCGACCAGAACGCGCACCATCTGGTCGCCGCGCCCGTAGCCGCCCAGTTGCTGGATGCCCCGGCCACGCAGCCGGAACACGTGCCCCGACTGCGTCCCGGCCGGCACCCGCACCGTGGCCTGGCCGTCGATCGTGGGCACGTGCAGCTCGGTGCCCAGCGACGCCTGGACGAAGCCGATCGGCACCTCACACACCACGTCGGCGCCGTCGCGGACGAAGATCGGGTGCTCGGCGACTTCGATCAGGACGTAGAGGTCGCCGCCCGGCGCACCGCGCGTCCCCCCTTCGCCCTCGCCGCGCAGCCGGAGCCGAGAGCCCGTGTCGACCCCGGCCGGCACTTTGACGTTGATGCTGTGCTCTTGGCGCCGCGTGCCGGCCCCGCCGCAGGGTGGACACGGATCCGTGACCACCGCCCCCCGGCCCCCGCACTGTCCGCACGTCTTGGCGATGGAGAAAAAGCCCTGTTGGAGTCGGATCTGTCCGGTCCCACGGCACTGCGCGCAGGTGGTCGGACTCGTGCCCGCGGCGGCACCGCTCCCCCCGCACGGCTCGCAGCCCACCATGCGGGCGAAGCTCAGGGTCCGCTCGGTTCCCTTCGCGGCTTCCTCGAAGGAGATCTCGAGTCGGTACTGGAGATCGTCCCCGCGGCGCGCGCCGCCGCGCCCGCCACGGCTGCGGCCCGTTCCGAAGAAGTCTCCGAAGAGATCGCCGATGATGTCGTCCAACCCCCCGGGAAAACCGCTCGGGAACCCACCGTCCTGTTCGAACGCCGCATGCCCGAACTGGTCGTAGCGCGCGCGGCGCTCCGGGTCGGCGAGCACCTGGTAGGCCTCGCTCAGCTCCTTGAAGCGCTCCTCGGCAGTGGCGCGATCGTCCGGATTCTTGTCGGGGTGCCAGCGCAGCGCGAGCTTGCGATATGCCCGCTTGAGATCGTCGGCGCTGGCGCCCGGCGACACGGCCAAGACCTCGTAGTAGTCACGCTTCATGCGGATCGGAACGGCACGGGGCCCTCAGCCGCGTGGCGCGACCGAGGGCCCCGAGACATCGATCGATCGTGGGGGCATCCGGTGGATGCCTTACTCTTTCACTTCCTCGAACTCCGCCTCCACGACGTCGTCGTCGTCGCTCGCCGGCTTGCCGGGTCCGCCGTTGGCACCCGCGGCGTCGGCCGCGCCGCCCTCGGCGCCGCCGGGCTGCTGCGACGCCTTCGCGTACATCACTTCCGCCATCTTGTGCGAGGCGCGCGCCAGGGCGTCCACGGCGCTGCGCACTGCGACCACGTCCTCGACGGCCAGCGCCTTCTTGGCGTCCGCCAAGGCCGTTTCGACCTCCGTCCGCGTGTCCCCGTCGACGGCATCCTTGCTGTCACCGAGCGTCTTCTCGGTCTGGTAGATCAGGCCATCGAGCTGGTTGCGGGCGTCGATCAGCTCACGCCGCTTGCGGTCTTCGTCGGCGTGCGACTCGGCCTCGCGCACCATCTTCTCGATCTCGTCCTTGCTGAGGCCGCTCGACGCCGTGATCTTGATCGACTGCTCCTTGCCGGTTCCCAGATCCTTGGCGTTCACGTGCACGATGCCGTTGGCATCGATGTCGAAGGTGACCTCGACTTGCGGCACGCCGCGTGGGGCCGAGGGAATGCCGATCAGGTCGAACTGACCGAGCAGCTTGTTGTACGAGGCCATCTCGCGCTCGCCCTGGAACACGCGAATGGTGACGGCCGATTGGTTGTCGGCGGCCGTCGAGAAGACCTGACTCTTGCGCGTCGGAATGGTCGTGTTCTTGTCGATCAGCTTGGTGAACACCCCGCCCAGGGTCTCGATGCCGAGCGACAGCGGCGTCACGTCCAGGAGCAGCACGTCCTTCACGTCGCCCGAGAGGACGGCGCCCTGCACGGCGGCCCCGATGGCGACCACCTCGTCCGGGTTGACGCCGCGATGCGGCTCCCTCCCGAACAGCTTCTTCACGCGCTCCTGCACGGCCGGCATGCGCGTCATGCCGCCCACCAGGACGACTTCGTCGATGTCCTTGGTGGCGAGCTTGGCGTCCTTCAGCGCGGTCAGACAGGGCGATTCGAGGCGGTCGAGGAGGTCGTTGCACAGCGCCTCGAGCTTGGCGCGGCTGAGCTTCATGTTGAGATGCTTGGGACCGCTCTGATCCGCCGTCACGAAGGGCAGATTGATGTCCGTCTCCATGGCGGTCGAGAGCTCGCACTTCGCCTTCTCGGCGGCTTCCTTGAGACGCTGCAGCGCCATCCGGTCGCTGCGCAGATCGATGCCCTGGTCCTTC
>Ga0299906_10003761_pt1 | contig 12484 bp, 8 predicted proteins | sample RVTome_14_FD_200259 | JGI IMG/M metagenome (GOLD analysis project Ga0299906, IMG submission 200259) | Soil microbial communities from uranium-contaminated site in the Upper Colorado River Basin, Wyoming, United States - RVT145D125 (version 2) ...
AGGTGAGGTCGAAGCGGCCGCGGCGCAGCGGAGCGGCGGGCGACAGGTGCGGTTGACACGGCCCGCCTTGAATCGAAACGCTCACCTCGGCGCGCACGGCGGCGAAGTTCGCCGGTTCCGAGGTCAGACGATCGCTGACGCGCTTCAGCTTCACGGCGACACGCAGCTCGTCGGAGGCGGGGGACCGACCGCGCACCGCCACGAGCCGCCCGCGCTCCACGAAGGCCTCGGGACACGGCGCCGCACAGTTCGGGTTGGTCTGCAGCGGGAAGACGAAACGCTGCATCTTCCCGGCGACGGCCGGCCCGCACACCGCAAGCAGCAGCCCCACCCCACCGCCCGCCATGAGCAGCCGTCGCTTCGTGGACTCCGACACGGGGCCTCCTCGTCTACGGCAGCGCCGTCAGCGCCCCCCGATGCCGGCGAAACACCAGCGCCATCGCGATCGCCGCGAGCAGGTTGCCGATGATGATGGCCGGCACCGTGAGGGCCTGCAGGATCGGCTCGGCGGCCAGCATGCAGACGAAGACGAAGCCGACCTCGAAGACCACGAAGAGGAGCAGGATGCCGAAGCCGTAGTTCGGATCGCGGTCGGCCAGCGCCAGCAGCCGCGAGGCGAGCAGTCCGAGTAAGAGGAAGACGAGCCCGTGGATCCACGTGAAGCCGAGCACCAGTTCGAGCGACGGCTCGATGGCCGCGCCGCCCGCGAGCCCGGCCGGGCCGTTGAAGACGGCGTGGCCGAGGACGGCGGGTGTGTAGAACGGGCGCCCGGCGACCAGGTCGACCACGAGGAACCACAGGGCGATCGTCGCGGCGCCGGCCACGCCGGCACGAATGCCCTCGAGGTAGGTGGCGGTGTCATCGACGGCGGCGGGGTGCGATCCCTCCACCCATCCAGTCTTCGACTGAGCGACCATGACGTACTCCCTTCTCGGCGCCGCGCGCCGTGCTGGGGGGTCACTGACTTCGCAGGGTACGCCCGCTGCAAGTGTTGGGTCAACGACGTTGCGGGTGCCGGTGCCGTCCGATTGGGGATGATGGCGGCGGCGCGCCGCGTCATCGCGAGACGTCGGTGCCGGCCTAGATCTTGAACTGCGCCCAGAGCGGGCGGTGGTCGGAGACGTAATAGCGCAGGTACGCCAGAAACTGGGTCTTGGTCTTCGTCTGGAAGAGGTCGGGAAAGACCGCGCCGTCGAAGTCGAACACGCCGATCTTGCCCGTGAACTCGCTCGCCGTCTTGCTGGGGACGAAGAGAATCTGGTCGTAGTCGCTGTCGGAGGCGATGGCCGACCAGATCTTGGTCGAGTGGTCGGGACGGCGCAGGCCCCGGCGCGTGAGCGCGGCGAACACGGCGTCGCTCTGATCGGCCTTCGGGATGTTGAAGTCGCCGAGCGCGATGACGTCGTTCAGGTAGGCCGCCTTGGCCTTGGTGCGCAGGTCCGCCCAGCGACCGACCGCGTAGGCCTCGAGGCTGCGCCGCTCGCGCGCCGCCTTGTCGTCCTTGCCGTAGTAGAGGTGCGCGCTCACCAGGACGAACTCGAAGGAGCCGGCCCGAAAGGAGCCGATGTACGGGCTGCGATCGAAGCCCTGGAAGGCGCGCGTGATGCCGGGCAGCTTGATGAACGGCTGGTCGGCGACCGGCACGCCCAGCTCGCCGATCAGCTCGAGCGGCACGACCTTCTTGCTGTCGTAGAGGAACGCCCCGCGCTCGTCGTTCCCGTCCGGGTCCGAGAACATGGCCGCCCAGGTCTGCGGCAGCTCGTGGAGAATGCCGCGCAGACCGTCCAACTTGTCGTTCACCTCCTGCAGCGCGACCACGTCGAACCAACTGATGATCTCCGCCAGCACCTGGTAGTCCTGCGGCCGGCGCTGCTGCACGCCCAGGTTGGCGACGTTCCACGTGGCCACGAGCAGCCGCGTGCTGCTCTTCGGCGGAATCGCCCGCCCCGGTGCCGTGTCGCGATACGTACGCAGCGCCCTCGCCTGCGTGGCGACGTCGTAGGCGTACGTGAACTGCGGCTTGGGAAAGGCGGGCATGCCGCCGCCATAGCGCCGCCGGGGGCCGTCGTCTACCGCCCGTCGCGGGGGTGACGGCGCGTGACAACGAAGCACTCGGGGTCGACGGCTACGCGGCGTCCGAGCGGGGCTGGGCGAAGGCTTCGACGTGCTGGCCAGCCGGCGGGGGGTCAGGCTGATCGACTCGACCTGCGCCCGTCGATCATTTCGGCGAGAAGGATTGAATCTTCCACCTCGCACCGCCATTAACGAGTTCGAGTGCGGCGATCCCTTCCACGTGGAGCTCGATCTCCCGACCCGTCTTGCGGTCGATGAATCGGTCCTCGCGAGAATACTCAGCGGTGGCGACACCATCCTCAATGACCACGTCCCCGACCTCGATCGACACTTCCAGATCGTCGACGAAGTACAGATACTCGCGATAGGCGTCCTGGAGGTCTCCCGTCATTTCCATCACGAGGGCTAGCTGCTCCAGGTCCTTTGCCTCCAGGGCATCAGCATACCGCTCGAGAGCAATAGCTATTCCGTGCCCGGGTGCAGACTCGTCTCCGATCTCCTGGGCTGCTGGGACCTCAGCCGCCAAGGCGATCCCGACGACACCGCCGAGCCACCTGTAGAGCCAGGACCCGCGCCCCGGCTCATCCTCTCCCGCCCCCCGGACCGGCGCGCCACCGATGAGGGCCGCCAATCGTGCCTTGTGGTCGTCGGGATTCCGTAGCGCGATCACTTCACGAATCCTCGACACCGGGGCCTGTTGACTCGCCGGCAGGAGTTCATTCAGCGCCCCGATGGTTCTCTCAAACAGCGAGTTCTGAAGTGTCACGAGGTCGAGCGGATTGCCTTCAGCTTCAATGCTCTTGATGACTTGCCATTTCGTCGGCATTCCGAGGCTCTCGGCGACAACTGATGCGAGAGACTGCGAGCTGATCTCTACGCTCATCTGCAGCCGTCCAGCGCGTTTGCTCATCTCGAAGAAGACCACGTAGCGCAAGCGCAGGTGCTCCGCCGCACCCAACTCGCCGTGGCGTTCCACGGCGGGGTCCAACTGCCTTCGGGAGATCGCGTCTACCGACGACTCACTCATGGCCTCGAGCAACTTGCGTCGTGTACTTGTCGCAATCCATCGGTCGTTCGCAGGGAGGCTGGCCGCCTCTATTGGCATTACTCCGAGCAGGCGGGGTTCAATCAGGGTCCGAACAATGAATCCGCCGCCAATAGCGAGTAGGACGAGGGCCGTCCCAAGGAGCGCCGCGAGTATTCGCATGGATGGCTGCAACAGTGTGGCGGCGACCGCCTCCAGCACTCTCTTCCAGATGGGATCGAGGAACCTTGAAGCAACCTGCACGATGCGGTCGAGATCCTCCCTGTAGGTATCGTCATTGATGCGTCGCGCCTGCCGGTCGAGGATCCCCTGTGTGTCCTCGGGCAATTCGTCCACCCGGGGAAGGCGCGCGCCTGGAAGCAAAACGGGGAGAACAGGGATGTCACTTCTCAAGGCTGCCGCAATCTCCCCCCGAAAGACGTCATTCTCGTCCGCATGGTCAGGGTCTGGAAAGATGCCTCCCGGGCCGATCAGAACGAGAAAGACGCTGCACGAGGAAAGTTCCTGCGCGATCTTGTCCCGCCACCTTTCGGTTCCCCCTATGAGGACGTCCATGAAGATCCGTCCCGGGAATCGCTCTTCGAGGGCGTCGTAGACCAGCTTCACGTAGCCGCCTGCATCCGCACGCCGGTAACAGAGGAACGCACGCGACCGCCGCGACTCTTGGCGCTTCATAGTGTCAACCCTAGGACCGACATGGCGATGGCTTTGACTCTAGCCTGGTTGACTTGGAATGCGCTACGTGGAGGGCCCGCACCAGTGCTCGGCACGGGACGCGAGATCCGCCCCAAGCCTCAGACGCTGCCGATCGAGATGCGAGCATCGGTGGATAGCAAGTTTCGCCTCACGCCATTCGGTGGGGCGTCGGAAGGGTGATGGGTCGGTCTGCCTCGGCGACTACTCGTCTCGTATCAGAACGTCCACTCGACGCCGCCCGTCGGCACGACCTCTGCCTGGAGGCCGTCGGACCGCAGAGGAACGATCGCCCCAGCAAACGCCACTGTCGAGGGCGTGAGGCCAAACTTCAAGCCGGGAGCCGCGAAGATATTGTCGCCTCGCTCCACGCGGCCCCGAAGAGCCGTCGCACTGGCAGGGCTGTGTACCCGGAACTCGTCGTCCGTAAAAGCAGAACTCCCAAGAAAATCGAAAAGGAGCCCGACACGTTCGCCGAGCTGTACGGTCACACCGGCAGCCCATCGCAACCTGCTGCGCTCCTCGTCGTCGGTATTCGCGTCTACCCCGACGTTCACGTGGAAGTCGAACGCCTCGAGAACGTACGACCCGACCACGAATGGCGTCACGACCCAATCACCGAGTCCCTGGAAGTCGTCCTCCTCACCCGCGGGAAGACGAAGCCCCAACCCGGCGGCCACCTGAAGGGGCCTACCCGAAGGCGTCAGGCGATACTTCGTCCGTAGGAGGATGTCCCCGATGCCAAACGCTGAGTCGTCTGCGTCGATCGAGACGGGGTCCGGCGTAGATCCGGCAACGCGGACGTCCACCTTCCCATCCGCTTCGAGGATCGTGTAGACGACGGGCACAACCGCATTCACGTCCCAAGCATCGGTGATGCCGTACGTCCCCGAGAAGGCGAAAACATGCGAGTCGAGGGTGAACGAGGAGAACGAGAGCGTATCGCGCAGCGCGCCCCCAGCACCTGTCGTCCTCATCGTCTGCTGGAGGCCGTCGAGGTCGTCTCCGTTCAACGTCTCGAAGGATGCGAACAGGTACGACATGCCGAGCGTCGCCTTCCCCTTGCCCGTCGTCTCGCCGCGCTCTGCGAACGCGGGACCAAGAGAGCCGCTTGCCCGCACGAACACTCCGCTCGCCGGATCGAAGGTGTACGTTACACTGGGGGTCGTCGCCGTCGTGGGGAAGTCGGCCCCGAGCACCGAAGTACGAATCAGCTCCTCGAGCAGGACGCTTCCTTGCCCGCTCGCCTCGACCGGACTCAGCTCATCGACCAGCGATCCCGCCGCTACCGGGTGGCCCATCAGAGCGCAGAGAAGCCATGCGACTACCGGTGCCCGTGCCCAGAATCGAACGCTCATCCTTCCTCCTCGATCGTGGCCTGCTCTACCGCACGCTCGCACAGTGCCGCCCGCTCCTCTTCGCATTGTGCACGCTGCATGGTGTCGCCCCCTTTGCAGCGCAACCTATCCGCCAGCGCCTGCGTCACACGCGCTAGATCGAACAGGTTGCTGCCCCCCTCGGTCCGCTCCAGCTCGCGCTGACACCCCGGCGAGAAGCGCAGCACCTTCTGCCGCAGCCTGTTCAGCCGCGCTGCGGCTTTGCCGACGACGCGGCCCGCCTTCTTTGCCTTTCCGCCCTCGCACAGGCCAGGTACCTTTGCCACCTGCTCGCGGATCTTCCCCAGCTGCTTCTCGAACTGCGAGCCCCCACAGGCGAGGCCGCCCAGCGGACGAGCGAGCCCGCAGCGGGCGTCTTCGTAGTTCACGCCGCCCTCCTGGCCCAGAGCTGGTAGCGGAAACTCACAGGCGTCGTCCCAGCACCCTGGGTTGGTCTCGCACTGGCTGCTGGCCAAATCACACAGGGGTCGAACGCACTTCGTCCCGAAGTTCTCGGCCTTGGTCGCGCAGTCTTCGTGACTGCCGCAGACAAAGCGACAGTCAGCCGAACAAGTCGCTCCGTCCAGCATCGGGTTTGGATCGCATTGTTCGAAGGGGTCGCGGCCACCGGCGACCGCATTCAGGGTCCCACAGTCCTCCACGATACAGTTGTTCCTACATCTATGACTGGTCGGCGAACCCGGCGCCGGGTCACATTCCTCGACAGGGTCGTCCGTCTTGCCGTCACCGCACGTCTCGATGCACATGCCGTCGAAGGGACCGCAGAAGTTCCAAGGTTGATTCCGGCACCGCTCGTCCTGACCCAGCGGATCAGCGTCCTCCGGACATGTCACCTCAGCTCCATCACACCGCCTCGAATCGAAGCACTCACCCGGGGGCTCACCGCAACGGGTCCCGAACGGCGCGATGAGGTCATCTGGACACTCGCCCGAGCTGCCGTCACACGACTCGGGAAGGTCGCAGCCATCGACAGATGCGCGGCAGAGGGTGCCCGCCGCCTCCATGAAGTCTTCCGGGCATTCCGCATCACTTCCGGAGCAGGCCTCGAACGGATCGCACGCCCCCGTAGAATCTCGGCAGACCGTGCCAGGGTCTAGAAGCTGACATTCCAGGCCACAGCATCGCCCCGTGGCACCAGTCTCGACACCGAGATCACATTCCTCGCCTTCCTCCACGATACCGTTCGTACAGCTCTCGCAACCAGGAAACAGGTTCGGCTCGCTGACGCACAAGCCCTGCACTACACCGTTCTCCGCCAAGGGGTTGCAGAAGACCCGTTGGCATGGCCCACCGGCCCCCGGTGGGCCACACGATATGAACTCGACGGGAACGACCTTGCGCCCCCCGCCGTCTGGTACGTCCCCCGCTCCGAGATGTACGATGCCGCCCGACCATTCGGCCGACGCGACGAGCACACCATTCTTGGCGTCCGATGGATCAATGCGGTAATCGATCGGGTCGCTCGCAATCTCCGTGTCCTGCCCTATCGTACATTCGCCTAGGTTAACGGTGGCATCCCCGAGGCAGGGCACTGGGTCCGCCGCCACGTGCTCCACTCCGTCCGGCGTCGTGACGACGAATCTCCCACCTTGAAGGAGGCACTCGCTGTCCCATTCCAGTCGTGCCTGATACCGGATCAACTCGCATTCTGTTACGGACCCAGCGATGGGGTCGTCGTTGGCGCGGTTAGCTACCAAGCGGAACGAGAACTCCGAGCCTTGGCAGATGGGAGGATCGTGATGCGCACCAACCCTTTCCGCGCAAAGGATTCCGCATAGGCCCATGACGGCAGCCATCACTGGCACCCATCCCAGAGGCGCCGTACGAACCGTCCTCAACTCCATTGTTTCCCCCCAGGTTCCTACCGAAAGTTCCTCTACGAGCCGGTGGTGCGACGCTCAGCTCGGCACCACATCCCGCCGCGAATGGCGGTGGTGCACGTGGATGTCACAAGACGCATTGGCTTTGCCGGCAGGAACGACAACCCTGCAAAGTTAGGACCCGGCCGCGTATCGGACGCGGCGCCGGTCCTCGCCCCTGTCGCCCCAGCCCGCGCGAGATGACACGCCCCGGCAAGCTGTCGGGAGGGCGCAGCACCTCGACCTGCGTGGCAACGTCGTAGGTGTGGAGAACTGCGGCTTGGGAGAAGCAGACACACCACCGCCATAGCGCCGCCTGGGGTATGCCGTCTACCGCCGTCGCTGGTGTGACAGGGTGTGACACCACCCGAGCTCGCAGGCGACGCCTACTCCGCGTCCGGGGGACTCGCCCGCACCACCTGCAGCTTCGCCCTGGCCTCGCGCCGCGCCGCGCCGGCCACGTCCACCTCGTCGACGAGGCGGCCATCGCGTATGAACAGGATGCGGTCCATGGCGGCGGCGGCGAGGTACGAGTGCGTGACCATGACGATCGAGAGGCCGTAGGCGTCGACCGCCTGGCGCAGGAGCGAGAGAATCTCGTCGCCGGTGGCGGTGTCGAGGTTGCCGGTGGGCTCGTCGGCGAGCAGCAGCTTGGGGCGCATGACGAGCGCGCGGGCGATGGCGACGCGCTGCATCTCGCCGCCCGACATCTCGGCGGGGCGGTGGTCGGCGCGGTCGGAGAGGCCGATGGCCTCGAGCGCCTCCAGGGCGCGGCGGCTGACCTCGGCCCGCGGCAGGCGTTCGGCGAGCAGCGGCAGGCCGACGTTGTCGCGCGCCGTCATGGTGGGCAGCAGGTTGAAGAACTGGAAGACGAAGCCGATGTGGCGGCGGCGAAAGACCGTGGCGGCGTCGGCGTCGAGGCGCGAGAGGCACGTGCCAGCCAGCCACACCTCGCCCCGCGTCGGCTGGTCGAGGCCGGCGATCAGGTTGAGCAGCGTCGTCTTGCCGCTGCCGCTCTGGCCCATCAGGGCCACGGTGCGGCCGGCTTCCAGCGACAGCGACACGCCCGCGAGCGCCGCGACGAGCACGCTCCCCTGCGCGTAGGTCTTGGTGACGTCCCGAACGTCCAGCACCGTATCCGTCATCAGTCCACGCTCCGTTGCCCCAGGCGGAGATTCGCCGCCTGCCGCGCCGGCCACCACCCCGCCAGCACCGACACGGCCGTGGCCATGACGACGGCGAAGACGAGCGGCCAGAACGGCACCACGAATGGCATGCGCCAGCCCGTCACCAGACGCAAGGAAACGAGCACGATCTGGGCGCCAAAGAGCAGTCCGAACGCTACACCCAAGAGCCCGCCGAGGAGGCCGAGGGCGCCGCACTCGAGGAGGACGCTGCGGATGATGTCTTGGCGGGAGACGCCGATGGTGCGTAGGACGCCGATCTCGGTGGTGCGGTCGAGGACGTTGGCGAGCTGGGTGTTGATGACGCCGATGATGCCGACCAGGGCTGCCACGACCTCGAGAGCCCACGTGGCGGCGAAGAAGCGCCGGATCACCTGACGAATTCCGTCGAGAAACTCGCCCGATGTCAGGACGAAATAGCCGCCCTGCTCATCGCCGAGCATTTGGGAGACTTGCTCCCGTAGACGGCTCGCATCGACGCCGGGCTCCAACCACACACGGAAGAGGTTCACCAGATCGTCCCCCCACACCTCTTGAAGGTGTGCCTGAGGGACCACCACTGCCCCCTGGTCCAGCGATCCCAGGTAGTCGACATACACCCCTTCGACGCGATACCGCCGCGAGCCACTGGGAGTCGGTAGGTTCAGGTAGTCTCCTCGATGGAGATCGAGCCGATACGCAAGATTCTCGCTCAGGAGGACTCCGGTCCCCGCTCTGAGAGCCTCAACGGCCCCTTCGAGCTTGCCCTCCACCATGGGCAGCCCACCGTGATTCAGACGGTCATCGATCGAGACACCCTGCAGGAACACGGGCCGACCCCGCACTTCGATCCCAATCGTACGAAACGGCTCGACGCTGAGAACTCCCGGCGTTTCTCGTAGCCTCTCTCCCAACCTCGCGTGCATCGGCGCTCCGGCCATCAACCGTACCGTCCTACCGCTACCTACGAACAGATCGCCGCCAAAATGCTGTTCAATCCACCCCAACGACATCTGGTCATGACTCTGCACGAGAACCGCGACCGTCACCGCAATCGCCATCGTTGCTGTGATCGTCGCGACGGTTCCACCACTACGACCAGGGTTCCGTGGGAGATTCTCGACGGCCAGGCACCCGGGTAGCGGAAGCACGTCCGCCAGCACATTCCGGGCGGCAGTCCCCGCTATCCAGACGGCCGGCGACGCGATCACCGCGATACCGACGTATCCGAGCGCTTGTGTTCCGATGATCGACGCCACGGTGGCCACGAATCCCATGCCCTTGGGCGCCAGGACGATCACCCAGATCGCGATGCTGAATCCGACTCCCAGGCTCAACGGTCGCCATACACTCCCGTACTCGTGCGACACCAAACCGGCCGGCCGGAGCGTTTCGACGGTCGATGCAGCGAAGGTCGCTCGCACGGCGACATACGCCGACACCATGGATGCGGCGAGCCCGACAGCCATGGCCACGATCGTGCCCGCCATCGAGGGGGCGACGGCGTCCACGTCGACCCGTAGCCAGATCTCCGACACAGTGTCGCCGACGATCGAGGACGCGATCATCGCGACGGCGCGTCCCATGAGTATGCCCACCGCGACACCGGGAATCGCCAAAAGAAGCGTCTCGCCGAGACAGAGTCGGATCAACGACCGTCGTGGCACACCGCATGCATTCAAGAGGGCGAAGTGTCGACGCCGCTGGATCAGCGAGATCGCGACCGTATGGTAGACGATGAACGCTCCGACGATGACTGCGCCCAGGCTCATGATCGCCAGCGTCGTACGAAGCGAGAAGAGAAGTTGTGCCGTCCGGGCGCCCCGCGCCTCGGGCGGCACGACTTCATATCGCCCTGCCAACGTCGTCACTATCTGCCGCACGACGGCTTCAGGGTCGCTTCCCTCGATGAGCCGGATCATCACCCTGTCGACGTTCGAGCCCATTCCGAACAGGCGCTGCGCGGCCGGAAGATCCATCAGAAACACTTGACCGTCGAAGAGCCGCGTGAGCGGCACGTCCTCGATGAATCCGCGGACCACCAGATCGCTGGGTCCGAACGGCCCGAGGACTCGAACGGTGTCCCCCTCGGCCAGACCATGCCGAACGGCGAACGAATGCGGCACGGCCACCGAGTCGACCTGAGCCAGGAACTCGATCTCGTCGGACAGGGTGATGCTCTCCCGAGGCAACTGCTGCTGCCAGAGACGGCTTCCAAGGAAGTCCATGCCGAGCAGATACACCGGCGCAGCGGCCTGGTCGGCCAACGGCGCGAAGCGCTCGACCAGACCAGCCGCCTTCGACACCCCGGGCACCTCGGCGACCTTCGCCACTACCGATTCGTCGATGTCTCCCGCCGGGGCGGAGACCTCCAGCTGCGCGTCCCCTGCCACGGTGTCGAGCATTCCCCGAAACGACGCCATGACGGAGTTGCTGACGTCCGAGATCGCTACGACCGTCGTGACACCCAGCCCGACGCCGATCACCGTGAGCGAGGTACGAAGTACGTGCGCTCGCCAGTGCGGCAGCGTGACGACTCTGGCGAGCGCCACGATCAATTCGTCAGGCCCCCATCCCCTCCACCGTCGATGCGAGGGGCAGGCACTCTACGAACGAGATCGCCGTGTCTCGCTGAACGGTGGTCACACTCGACGCATCTCCCACACACCCCTCCACGCGTTGGAGTGCCAGGACGGCAGAGGAGATGCAGCTACTCGAGAGTCCAGGTGGGAGGCGACTCAGGAGAGCAAAGAGAAGGGCCAGCAGGAGGTCGCCGACCCCTATCGCCGTGGCATCGACTGCCCACCGGGCCCGCCGCTCGGTCGATCGATCGTGCGGCGCCAGCAGCGCCGAGGAGCGATCGGCGGTCAATGCCATACACAAGACCAACGTACCGAGTGCCAGCGCGACGACCTCGGCGTGTAGGAGACCGTCGAGGCGTCGCTCGCGAGCCACTCGCCAGTAGTGCGTCATCGCCATCCCTAGGGGCGTGTGCTCGTGGCGTACGCTTCTCACCAACTGAGCCACCAGGGGACGACTTGCTGCGATTCGGCACTCCAGCAGCCTCCAACTCCGCTCGGCCCTCGAGACCGGCGACGGAGTTCGGTCGCGAGCGGATGGCGTCGGGGTTTCTCCCTCCTCCAACACGATTCGTCGGACGCTGCGTCCGACGAGCGACGAAGGGCATGACACCTCCTGCCAGAACTCGCTCGCGAAGTGCCGGCCTCGGTCGATCAGCCAGGGCTGCCAAGCCAGATTGCTCGTGGTCTCCGGAAACGCCGCGAGCAGGCCCGCGCGGTAGGCCGCGCTCAGCGCACACGGGTCACCCAGATGGGCCAGCAATGCATCGGCAGCGATCTGCCCCGTCTCCATTGCCTGCGCTATCCCTTCACCCGTAAAGGGATTGATGGCCCCAACGGCGTCGCCGACCAGGAGAACCCCCTCGATTGATCCAGGATCATGAACAAAGCCCGATCGGAGCAGACCGCCTGACAGCGGCCCCAAAGCGTGGGCATTGTGCCACTCGGGAACGGCGTCGCGCAGGTATCGAGTGAAGGCCGCAAAGATGTCCTTGACTCGTCGACGACTCAGGGGAGATGACACGAGACCGACACCGACGTTCGCGATACCGTTCTGGAGCGGAAACACCCAGCCGTATCCTGCAACCGGCTGGCCTCCCTCACGCAAGGGCGCACACACGTGAAAGGCCGGAGCCAGCTCACCCATCTGCCAGTACTGCCGAACGGCGACACCACTCGTCGCAGAGCCAGTTCGTCGACACCTACGGCCGATGGCACCGTCAGCTCCATCGGCTACGACCACGCCTCGTGACACGATCGTCAGAGGCCCCTCAGGGCCACTGCCACTGATCCTGATCCTCGCCCCGCGCTCGGCCGCAACTTCCGTCATCGCACCCGACACGAACCGGGCGCCTGCCGACACTGCGCGGACACGAAGGCACTCGTCCAGAACGCTCCTCGGAACGACGGCACCGGACCTCGGACGTATCGCCACCTGATGCGGGAGACGCCCCCAATGCTGCGAGCCTTCGATCATGTCGAGGATCGCCAGGTTGGTCACGCCGACGGCATGAGGGCGTAGGGACGTCCACACACCAAGATCCTCCAGAACCCAGATCGCCCGCGGGGTCAGCCCATCGCCGCATACCTTCTGCCGAGGGAACACCGCCCGATCGACGAGGGCCACGTCGACTCCCATCTCACCAAGGCGAATCGCGGCCGCACTCCCCCCCGG
>Ga0299906_10003762_pt1 | contig 12481 bp, 14 predicted proteins | sample RVTome_14_FD_200259 | JGI IMG/M metagenome (GOLD analysis project Ga0299906, IMG submission 200259) | Soil microbial communities from uranium-contaminated site in the Upper Colorado River Basin, Wyoming, United States - RVT145D125 (version 2) ...
CACCCATAATCGTGATCGCGGTGAAAAAGCAGGCTGCGCTTGTCATCACGACCATCGCTTTCACGGCTCGTGCTTTGCTCCGGTTGTCGCTGCGGGACTCCAGCCACGCCGTCACCATGTGCACGGCGTCCGCGACACCGACAATCAGCACAATGGCAGGGATGGTCGTGTGAATAATGGTAAATGACTGGCTCAGCCAACCCATCAGGCCGAGAGTTGCCGGAATGGCAAGTGACACAGGAACCAGGCACACGATGACCGCACGCAGGTTGCCAAAACTGATCAGAAGCAGCACGAAGAGCACGGCACTGGTCGACGCGGTAGCTATCAGCTGGTCGTGCAGCACCTGTTTCTCATACTGCAGTTCGACGACAGACACACCTGTAAATTGAAGGCTGACCGTGGCCGGCGCGGCTTCCTTCAATCGGCTCGTGAAATTGCCGATCACGTCGCGGCGGCCATCGAGGTCGTCCATTGGCAAGTCGACTCGCGCTGCAAGAAGAAGTCGTGAGCCGTCGGGCGACACCAGCCAGTTGACGAAGCGAGTGCCATCGAGCAGCGACTCATACTGCATTTCCAGCTCTTCATCTTCGCCCGGCTCGAGCAGGTAATCCGGAATCGGCTCGACCATACTCAGGCGGTTGCCGTTCCAGGAAGGAATGTTCGCCGATGTGAGGCTGAGTACTTCGACGACGTGCGGGATGTCCCTTGCTTTCGCCGAAAGCAATTCGGTTGTACGTAGCAGCTCCGGAACACCGGCGCTTTCGTTCTCGATGATGGCAACGATCCAGGCACCCGACGACTGCCCAAAAATGGATTCGAATTCGCGCGTAGGCTCCGCAATCTCTTCGCCCGTCGCGAACAAAGGCCGGAACGACAAATCCAGCTGCAGCCGTGACAGGCCCGCCGTTACGCTCGTCAGCGCGGCAACGAACAACATGGACACCGCCAGGGGCCGGCGCGCGAGGCCCCGTTGAAATCGATCGGACAGCGCCCGGAGCACTTTCATTTCAGTCGGCCACGCGACTTTCAATCAACTTTAACAGCTGGCCCACGGTCGTGACGCCATTCATGTCGACCTGCTGGAAGCGCACACCAAACTCTTCCTGCAGCTCAATCACCATTTCAACCAGCACAAATGAGCTGCTCACCAATGTGGTCAGCACAGCATCCTCTGTGATCGATTCCGGCACGTGCCCAAGAACCTCGGCCATTTTCCGAATTGCAGCTTCCCTGATATCCATTCTGTTCTTCCTTTACTTCGAGGCGAGACGGAGCTCGCCCAGTCGATCGCCGTGTTCGGTAATTGTCCTGGCGTAGACCTCGCGATCGGCCGCCGTGAATCGCTTCAGGGTGTCACGGATGTTGTCTGCGCCGTATTCGGACTCCATCGTTTTCAATGCACCGCGAATCCATCGGATATGCCACTGTTCGTCGAGCATGATGTCTGCAATCGTCCGGGAAACCTCGATCGGTACATTTGGCGATTTCGAATGCAGTGTGTACTGGCCCACGACACGCTTCTCGAATACCTGGGTGATCGCCAGTATTTCCATGAGGTTCGTCGGCATGCCCGCGGCGGCCAGGTACTGATTCTGGTACGCAAGCTCCAACTTCAAAGGTTTCACACCGAGCGACGCCATGCAGTCGGTCCAGTAGCGCGCGTGATTCGCTTCGTCCGCAAACTGCCGGGTCATATCCTGCTGGATCGCCGACGGCCTGAGTGACCGTGCCAGCTCTCCGAAGAACAGCGCGCCACCGATTTCCGAATTGCGATAGAAACTCAGGATCCAGTGCAGGTTCGAGTCGATCACGATGGCAGCTCCTCACAAATGGCCACCGACAGATAGCCTTCGTCATATCGTTCACAGGCAACGCAAATCCCGAGAGCTCCGTGCGCCACGGTTACATCGCTTATGCGACTCCCTGGCTCGGCGATCGAGAAATCGGCGAGCACCAGCCCGGCGTTGGAAGGGTAGCTCTTGAAAGCAGCCTCCTTGATCGTCCAGAAACGCACAATCTGGTGCTGCACTTCCGTTTCCGGACAGCTTTCCAGCCAACGCAATTCTGTCGAGTTCAGGAACAGCCGTGTGATTTCCGGATTCACGTTCCGGAATGGCTCGTAATCGATTCCGATACCTGCCGATCCCGAGATGTCTGCGATCGAGAATGCATTTTCGCCCGCGTGCGTAAGTGAGAACTGCCGGTGTGGAAATTCCACCTGCGATGTATCTGTATCCCGACCCAGCATCGCAAGCAATTGCTTCATTGCATTCCGGCCGCGCAACCAGTCTAGCCGTCGTCGCACGTTAGTGAACTGGTTCAGTCGGTCCCTTTCCGGCCCGGAAAGAGGTGTGAACTTAAAGGCAGGATCGGCACTCGCAATCGCAAGGTCCCGTTTCAGATCCGACCCGATCGAGAACTCCAGCGCCGGCAGTCTCATGATCGACCCTCCATAGCAGCAGGACGCAGACCCCATCGTGTTCTCGCGAGGTAGCGGCAAGCGCCATCGAGGACCACTTTCATGTCGGGATTGCGCAAGCCGTTCAATTCGGCTGTTGTTGCCTCGACTTCCACGTTTTTGTCGTTGAACAGTTGCGGCGCAAACGGGGCGACACTGTTCAGCGATTGTGCCATTGCCCCGCCGAGCTGGGCGGCGCCTTCGGCGAGTGTGTTGAATGAGGCCAGGTCACAGAAGAGTGGCCTGAGTATCCGCAGCCTTGCAAAATCCGGATCCTTGCTGAATGTGTCGTACACGACATCGAGCAATTGACCCAGCGTGCAAGCGGCGTCGCCTCCATCGGATACGTGATACACCCGGCGCGATTCACCAACTTCGATCAGCCGGCAAATTACTTCGCATGCGTGGCTGGTCGTCGTCATGTAAACGCGCGTCGCGGGCACACCCGGAATTACCGACAACAGTCCGTAGTAAAGCAGCCGCAAAGTGTTGTGAATAGCATTCTGCTGAATGACGACACCGTCTGCATTCTCTGCCAGGAGCGTGGCGATGCGGTGAATCTGCCATGGCAGGTCCTTGCGACTGATGACCGATCGCTCCGCCTCCCATTTCGACCACTCGTAATTGTTCGCAAAAGCCGGCTCCCTCTCCAGCGGTAATTCTTCGACCAGGCCGCTGTTCAGGCCGGTCGCATAGAGCGAACTCAGGTAAACCATGCGCTCGAGCCCGGGACAGCGCCCGGCGAATTCCAGCAGCTTTTCTGTCCCTGCGACATTCACGACCGCCGCCGTCCCACGATCGACGCCAAAACTGGTTGCTGCGGCAGCGTGGACAATTTCAGAGACCTCCGCAGCATCGATCTCACCGAAAGGGGACGAATCTCCAAGGTTCGCGAACACCGTCTGACAGCGAGCGTCACTTGCAAGCTCACCGAGCCGGACGACCTTTCGCTTTCTTTCTTCTTCGGCGTCAGCGCGCACAAACAAGACGAGCTTGCGGCCATCCCCGGCAAGCAGGCGTCGCGCGAGCGCCCGACCAAGGTGCCCATCGGCGCCCGTGATCAGCGCGGTTTTCACGATTCGCTTCCTGGCTGAGGCCAAAGTTTGACGTCGGCTCCGTGAGCTTCGAACATGGCGAACATCCAGCGCTCGAGGCCAAATGCCACACAGGCAGAGTCAGCCGGTTTACCGTGCAGACGTATGTCGTAGCACTCGCCGAAAAAGCTGCGATGTTTGTTGGACGATGCGATTGCGAGGCCACCGGAAAGACAAAGCTCCAGTTTTGAGGGCTCGAGCAGCTGTGCCAGGGCCTTCGGGTCGGCTGCCGGATCGAAGAACGGATCTGTCGCGGTCTGCCAGGCAGCATCGATGCACAACTCTTCCAGTAGAGTCTCCACACGGTCGGCACAATTGTGCGCAAAGCTGTCGATCGTAGCGGCATCGCCAATACAGACCAGTTCGCGCATCTCGAAGCACCATTGACGTTGCAGCGGCAGGTAGTGCGTTTCACGCCGGTGGCACTGGCATTTCGTTGTCAGGAAAACCGGGCTATTGATCTCTGCGCCCGCCAGTCTATGGTAGAAGTGATAGCAGGCAGCGGGCGTCAGCAGCTGCTTAGGCGCATCCAGCCAGTCATGACTGAGTTCGCCGGCTTTCGCAGCCATCCTGCGCAGGGCCGATTCATCGCGGATCCCGCAGCTTGCGAACGTAGCGAGGTGCGGGAAGGACTTGAGATACGCAATCGGTTCCAGGCATTCAACGGCAATGAATGAGGGAAACCGGTGCTCTTCCGCGCCTAGCGTTTTTGCCCATACCAGCAAACGATGATCGAGTTTCTGCAGCCACTCAAGCAGATCACCCGAAATGGCGGCATAGCCATCCTCGGACCAGTGCAGATCGGCGCTTGCGATGCTGTTCAAGCTGAGTTCTCAGGACGCAGGAATACCCGTGCAATGGTCTCGATATCGCGAAAGCTGCCTGGTACCAGTTGCGTACGCGTGATCGGCCGGCCGCTGGCCTTCTCAAGGTACAGGATCAGGTCGAGTACCTCGAATGAGGTAATGACGCGCTCCTTTAGCAATGGCGTCGTATCCGACAATGCCTCGAGGTCCAGCTGCGGTTTGATCGCAAGGAGGCAGTCGCGAACGATCTTCAGCGCAGCATCCATGACTAGGCCGCCTCCAGTAATTCAAGCTTTCTCAGGTAGGCGAACCGCCGCGAGTTGACGCGATTACGGTGGCTGGTCGCAACATCCGACTGCATAACCGCCCGCCAGGTGTCGAAGGCGCTTGCGATGCCGGCGTCGTCGTAAACGTCAGGGTTGTAATACTGCTTCCATACAAAATCGACATACGACGAGAGTTGCTCGCGAAGCTCACCGCGCCGCTTGCCATCCCAGTGACCGATGTGCCGTTCCAGGCAATCTGTCAGAAAATGCCGGCCAAAGGCCAGGTGACGCAATTCTTCATGATGATGCATGCGGTTGATTTCCCGCACGACCGGGGCAAGGCGTTCATCGGCCGCCATAGTCTTGTTGTAATGGTCAACGATTTCCTCGAACACGTTGATCCGCGCAATCAGCATGAACATGTCGAGCTCCGGGTCACCGCTGCCCTCGCCGTGCATAGTGCGATCCAGATAGACCTTGTCCGCATAGCGCCGGCAGAAGCCGGAAAAATACATCATGTGCCGCGCCTCTTCCTCGACGAAGTGCAGCAGGTAGCGCGACAGTTCCGGGTCCTTGCCGTCGAATAATATTCGGCTGATCTCGCTGATAAGGTACTTCTCGCCATGAATGTTCAGGCTGAAGAAGTTGACAGCTTCGAAGAAACTCAGGCGCTTCTGCTGCGCTACACTCAAGTCGTTCCACGCTGCGGTGCCGTAAAGAGAGATCAGCTCCGGAGAAAAATACCAGGCATCCGCCTCCGCCGACTCTGGCCAGTCCATTTTTGCAGGATCGATCGGGTCGCTCTCAGACGTTGTCGAGAGCTGTGCCAGAAAACGGTTGAAGTCGATGCTGCTCATACAGCCTCCAGGATTGCGCTCTGCCAATTGCTGCCGAACCCCGCCATCAGCGTGAGCACCCGGTCGCCGCTTTGCAGCTTGCCGCTCGCGCGAAGCGCGGCCAGGTTGATAATGTTGTCTGCGCTGATGACATGACCGGTTTCAGCCATGGACGGAAAAAATGCCTGGTCTGCGTCAAGGCCTAACAGCCGGGAGAGTATCGTCCATGCCTTGCTGTTGGTGTTCTGCGGAACGACCCAGCGGATATCGGACATCTGCAGATCGAGCCTGGCGAGCGCCTGCTCTACCAGTCGTGCCGAGTAGTTGAAATAACTGCCTACAGTTTCATCGTCGCTGGCATTGACCATGGCGCCATTGCTGATGTGATGTACATCGAGCAGGCGGAATCCCTCCTCACGCCGCGACACGAGGCATGCGGCGGCACCGTCCGATATCAGGTTGTAGGCCTGCTCGTATTTTGCGCCATTCGGAAAGCGGTCAGCCGTAATGCACAGGACATTGTCCATATCGCTTTCGGCTAAAAGTAGATTGCGCGCGATGCGAAGCGCACCGAGCATACCGGTGCACGCTTGCTGATTCAGCCCAATAACGATCGTCTCTTTCATCGCAAACTCTGCCTGCAGCTTGCTTGCCGGAAATTGCATGAGCTTCTTGACGTCGCCACTCCCGGCGAACAGTTCGCTGTTGCCTACAGCATCGTTGCAGCCATTCAGTGGCAGGCAGGTGCTGTAGACAATTGCGCCTACATTTACAGCATCGATATTGCTCGCAAGGAATGCAGCGCGAGCCAAATCGTATGCGGTCTGATTGCCAGAGCAGCTGTGGTGGCGTTCGAAGCCGGCTGCCCGCAGCGCGGTCGCCGGCGACACCAGTTGCCGGCGCTCGCCAGCCTCCTCGACCGACTGCGTCGTGTCGCCGAGCGCACTGGACAGGTGGCTGACATAAACGAATGTCACGGCAGGATCCTCGGAAAGAAGCGGCCGGAATTATTCATGTACCTGGTGTATTCCGCAGCGAACACGGACGACGACAGCCTGCGCTCTTCACGTATGGCCGTCAACGTGAGCGAAGCAGTCCCGTACAATAGGCAGACCAATGTAAGCGGATGCGGAAATGCTATTGCTGCGGCGAGCAGTGCAAGAATGAAGCTGGTATAGAACGGATGCCTGACAACCGTGTACGGACCCCAGGTCACCAGCTCTTGCGGCGCATCATTGTCCTGATGCCAAAGGGCGAGCGGAATTCTATGGCTGCCGACCGTCATTGCCATCAAGGAGATCGAGAGCACCGCCAACGGTACGGCGAGCAGCTGTATTCCGTGGTTAAACATTGGCAACAGCACGTCCATTCTGCCCAATAGCAGCGCCACCGGTGCAACAAAAAATGGTGCGCCCGTAAGCAACCACCGCAGGTTGTACTTGCCGTCCTTCCGGAAGAAAAACATGGGCAGCAAGCCGATTGCGACGAAGTTGCAGAGCAGAAGCAGTAAAAGCGAATTCGCAATCATGATGACATTACTTCCTGTGCAAGCCATTCACGCAGGCTGTGGCGGCGGACTTTTCTTGAGGACGTACGCGGCAAGGGCTCGGTTCGCAGCACGATGCGGGTCGGGCGTTTGCTGGGAGCCAGTTGCTCGGCGCGTTGCTGAATGACCGATCGCAGCTCGTTTTGAAGGTCGGCCACGTTGCTTGAACATTCGCGAATGGCGACCTCGCTTGCGACGGCAACTGCGCAGACCTCCTCGGAGCCGGCGAGCAGGCCATTCCTGGCGATCGTCCCAATAATGCAACCTTCCTGGATGAACGGGTGCTCGAACAAAGCGTCTTCGATCTCCTCCGGCTGAACCTTCTTGCCGCTGCCGAGTACGATGATGTTTTTCTGGCGACCGGAAACGAACAGGAATCCTTCGTCATCGATGTGGCCGATGTCGCCGGTATGCAGCCAACCGTCAGCGTCGATGATTTTCTGCGTCAGTGCCGGATCGCCGAAGTAGCCGCGCATGATGTGCGGGCCACGTGTCAGGATCTCGCCGCCATTGTTCTCATCGATACGAAGCTCAACGCCCGGCAAAGCTTTGCCGACCGACCCGGGTCGATTCGCCAGCGGGCCGTTGGTCGTAATAACCGGACTGGCCTCGGCAAGGCCGTACCCCTGGTAGACAGGAAGCCCGATGCAATCGAAGAAGCGCATCGTGCCTTCGTCGAGCGGTGCGCCACCGCTGACGAAATATTCGAGCTTGCCGCCGAAACGCTGGTGGATTTTCGCGAATACACGACGCCGGATTGTTCGTGGAAGCCATGGCGATACACTTTGGGCCAGCATGAACATCCGGCGCCGCAGCGGTGGCAGTTTCGTAACTTCTTTTCGGATGCCATTCGCCAGGAGCTTCAGGAACAGCGGCACAGTGACCATGCACGTGATCTCCTGCTTCTGCATCGCGGCGACAATTTCATCCGGCATCAGGGAATTGACGTAGCAGATTTGCCCACCGCCATAGAGCAGGCCAAGAAATCCGGCAGTCAATTCGAACAGGTGACTCAGTGGCAGGATCGACACTGCCGAGCAGTGCGAATCGTTCTGCATCACGCTGCGGAAGCTGCGAATCTGGTAAAGCAGGTTGCCGAACGTGGTGACCACGCCCTTGGCGCTGCCGGTGGTGCCGGACGTAAAAGTGATGGCCGCTGCGTCGCTGTCTTTGCGGGCAACGCAGGGAAGGATACTGGTCTGATGCGGAACGTCGATCGACGGGAATGGCCGGTTGGAATCTGCCGGCTCAATGCTCATTACCGTGATTGCACTGCCGCGTGATTGCAGAAACGGAGCAATGGCCGTCTCCTGGGCTTTGGATACCACGACGAATACGGGAGCAGCCTCGTTCAACACCTGGAGGAGTTCATCGGCGGGCATGCGATTGTCGACGGGAACTACGACACCACCTGCGCGAACTGTGGCAAAGAACGCGATGCCCCACCGTGGTCTGGATTCGCAGAGCAGTACAACGCGATCGTTCGGATGCAGCCCGAGGTCCATGAATTCAGCAGCGAGCCGACCGGACTTCCGATCGAGCTGCCGATACGTCAGCGATTCATCGGACTCACTGCCGTAGAGGCACATGGCCGTTTTTGGCCCGAATTGCTGGGCCTTGGCCAGGATCAGTTGAGAAATGCTCTCGGTTTCCATCTCTGTTCACTCCATCAGCGCTGTGTCGGCGCGGTCTTCGATGGGGTGATTCTTGAGCGGCGCGGCGCAGGAGGCGTGAGATTTGCCGGATGATTGCCTTAGGATTCAGTGAGGACTGTCTGCGTGCAATTTATTTGTTTAAAAACAAATCGTTAAAGAAATGTCGAATGCTCGGACGCCAGGGTATCAGGACGCCACCGATGGGCGGCGGCACGCAGCAACGATGGACTCTTCAATTCCGGGGACAGATTGCTGCGCTTCGGATGATCCCCGGCGCCGTCTATTGCCACGCTACGGTCGGCACAACGCCAGGCACCGGCTGGGACCGGACGTAGGTCACCAACTGCCAGACAGCGGTGTCGGAGAGCAGGCCTCCGTATGCCGGCATGCCGCGCGGCCGGCCGTAGAAGATCGAGTGAAACAGCGCCCCGTCTTCGCCGCCGTAGCGCCAGCGCCCGTCTACGAGGCTCGGCCCAACGAAACCGACCGCGCCGGCGCCGTGGCAGCCGTCGCAGTTCATCGCGCCGAAAAGCACTTCGCCCTGTTCGGCGTCTCTAGTGTTCTCGCTGAGCGGGTTGACGAGGTCCTCGGCCGGGGGCGCGAGGTTAGCGGCGGAGCCGTACTGATCGTAGCGCACGGCCGCCGGAACGTTTCGTGTTGCACTGCCGGCCTCCGAATCGGCAGGCCCGGACCCGCCGCAGGAGGCAAGCGCGAGCAGGGTCGCCGCCAAAGCCGGCTTTACAGCGCGAAGATCCACAGCATGCCACCTTGGCTGGTGTATCGCGCCAGATCGGGCGCGAAATCCGACGGAGGCCGCACGTCTGCCGGGTCGTCCGAGCGCACGTCGCCTGCAATCAGGAACCAGTCGCCGCCAATGCCGGCGTAAACGGCCACGTATTGTTTGCCGTCCGGGCCGCGATACGTGATCGGCGCCCCGACCACGCCGGAGCCGACCTTGAACTTCCAGAGCAACTGGCCGGTCCGCGCGTCGGCTGCTTTGAACCAGCCGTCGAGGGTGCCGTAGAAGGTGACGTCGCCGGCCGTCACGACGCTGCCGCTCCACACAGGGAATTTCTCCCTGATCTCCCATACGCGCCGCCCCGTCGTCGCGTCCCAGGCGATGAACGCTCCAAGATGCCCGCCAGGACCGGCGGTGTACGGGATGTTGGCACTGACATAGGGCGTGCCGGCAATATACGCGGCGTCGTCCGACTGCCAGTCCATGCAGAGGTTGTTCGTCGGCACATAAAAAAGCCCGGTCCGGGGCGAGTAGGACGCCGGCGATGCCGGGCTCTTGCCGCCCTCCAGATTGGGACAAATGTTCCGCACCATCCCGCGCGACTTGCCGGTGAGCTTGGAGGGATCCACCACCGGGCGACCGGTCGCGAGGTCGACTCGCTTGGCCCAGTTGACCTCCACGTAGGGCTCGGCGACCAGTAACTCGCCCGTGGCCCGATCGAGGGTATAGGCGAAACCGTTCTTGTCGAAGTGCACCAGCACCTTGCGCAGTCGGTCGCCGATGGTCAGTTCGGTGAGGATGTTCTCCGCGTTGGCATCGTAGTCCCAGTTGTCGTTAGGCGTGAACTGATAGGCCCAAACCAGCTCGCCGTCGCCCGGCCGACGTGCGAGGACGCTAGAACTCCACTTGTTGTCGCCGGGGCGTTGCTCGGAATTGTAGGGCCCGGGGTTGCCGGTGCCGTAATAGACCAGATCCAGTGCAGCATCATACGACAGCCAGCCCCAGACCGGCGCTCCGCCGCGCTGCCACGAGTCGCCGGACCAGCTGTCGAGCGCGAGGTCGGTCCCTTTGTCGTAGAAAGGCTTGAACGTGCCCGGCGTCGCCAGCACCACGCTGTCCGGACCCATGTTCCTGGCCGTCCACACGACGCTGCCGGTGGTGAGGTCCAGTGCCTTGAGCCAGCCGTGGATGCCGTACTCGCCGCCAGAGGGTCCGAGAAGCACCCGGTCGCCGACGACCAGTGGCGCCATGGTGATCGTCTCGCCGGTCGCGAGCTCCGCAACCTTGGTCTTCCACAGTTCGCGGCCGGTCTCGGCGTGTACCGCGACGGTGCGACCGTCCAGCAGGTTGTAGACGATCCTTCCCTCGGCGTAGACGGCGCCGCGGTTCACTGCGTCGCAGCAAGCCACGCCCACCGCGGCGGGGTTCACGTCAGGACGGTATTTGAACCGGAGCGGGTAGTCCTCTTTGGTTAGGTCGAACGCGTAAAGAACGTTGGGATAGGGGGTAACGACGTAGAGAGTTCCATCCACTACCAGGGGTTGCCCTTCGTGCCCGCCCAGCACCCCGGTGGAGAAAGTCCAGGTTGGTCGCAGCCGTCCCGCGTTTTCTGCCGTGATCTCGGTGAGAGCGCTGTAACGTGTGGCGCCCAGATCCTTGCCGGGACGAGTCCATTGGCCGTCGTCCTGAGCACAAACTGCACTGACCAATACTGCGGTCAGGATCAGGGCACCAAAGGCCGTGCGCAAACCGTTGGGAATAGTCATCACTTATATGTAGCACGGGGTTATCGAAGCCTGCAATGTCAGGCCCCCGGCGCATTCAACGACTTTCTCGACGCATGCCGAGTCGTTCCCGAGAAGAGGTGCCTCGGCCAAGTCAGTGGCACACTTACCGGCAAGACCCGCGCACGGCACCTGCCTCGTGCCCAACCTTTACATCAACAGTTTGCCACTGCCCCCCGAAACGCCGGCTGCCACGGTGGCGAAAAGCGAATACCTGAGACCGCTTGTCGCGCAAAGCCTGCAGAAAGCTTATAAGGCCGGCGTCAAAATGGCATTGGCGACTGATGCGTGCATCTTTCCGCACGGTCAGTACGGCCGGGAGTTCGCGGCGTTGGTGGCAAACGGTGTGTCCGAATTGCAGGCGTTGAAAATGGCGACCATTTTCGCCGCCGATCTGCTGGGTATAGAGGACCGCGGTGTCATCGCGGTCGGCAAGCGCGCCGACCTGATCGCTGTTCCGGGTAACCCGCTGAACGACATCGGCGTGATGGAGGATGTGCGCTTCGTAATGAAACAGGGAACGGTTTACCGGCAGGAATAGCTTCAGGTTGCGGCATCAGGATTATCTGATGGCGTCGAACCGAATTATCGGGTCTCACTGCCTTTGGCACTCGTTAACTCGGGAATTACGTTGTACATTTGCCATGTGACTGATTCGCTAACTCTGCAGCCGAGGCGTGCATGACGAGCGCGCTTCCCACTGTGATCATCCTGGGCCTGGCCGCGTTCGTCGCCTTGCTGCTGGCACAGTTCCGCCGATCACCGCCGGATAACACGAAAGAACGACTGGCGGCCTCGCGCGCGCTTACCATCACAATCGGCATCCAGGTCCTGCACTTCATCGAAGAGCTGGCGACCGGTTTTCCTGCGCAGTTCCCGGCCGTCTTCGGTCTGCCCGCGATGTCATATACCTTCTTTATCGCTTTCAACCTGGCATGGATCGCCATCTGGGTCGCCTCGATTCCGGGGCTGCAGCTGGGGCAAGCGCCCACGTATTTTGCGGCCTGGTTTCTCGCGATTGCCGGGATGCTGAGCGGCATCGGACATCCGCTGATCGCCATTTCCTCCGGCGGCTACTTTCCCGGCCTGGTCACGTCGCCGTTCATCGGTTTTGCCGGTGCCTGGTTATGGCGTCGGCTTTACGCCGCAACGGCAGTGAGGGCAAACAAAAAAAATGCCGAACAGGTCATTTTGAAGTGATCGTCAAGTTAACTCACCGAATGTACAAATCAGTGCGTTTAGTTTCCCGGTAGCGGCACGGCGTGCGTGTGATTAAAGTGTGCGGGCCGGCGTG
>Ga0299906_10003764_pt1 | contig 12479 bp, 11 predicted proteins | sample RVTome_14_FD_200259 | JGI IMG/M metagenome (GOLD analysis project Ga0299906, IMG submission 200259) | Soil microbial communities from uranium-contaminated site in the Upper Colorado River Basin, Wyoming, United States - RVT145D125 (version 2) ...
CTTCGGGTGAGGCGATCCTGTCGGTCGCGTGGTTCGAGGCCGGCGGGGGGTGCGGACCCGAGGGGGTGCGCGCGCGCTGCTCGAACGGGAAGCTGGCCGGCGAGAAGCTGCTGGTGCCGTTCGCGTCGTCGGCTTCGCGCCTGGTCGTGCTTGCCCGCACCGCCGACGACGCCGTGGGCATCTTCTTGGTCGATCCGGCGGAGGCTTCGGTCGAGCAGATGCGCGCGATGGCGCGCGAAACCGTGCACCGCGTGCGCTTCGCCGGCGCGCGCGCCGAGCAGATCGGCGACTGGTCGACCTGGTCCGATGTCTCCGTCGACGCACAGATCGCGCTCGCGGCGTACTGCGTCGGTGGGGCAGAGCGCGCGCTCGAGATGGCCGTCGAGTACGCGAAGGAGCGGGTGCAGTTCGACCGGCCGATCGGGTCGTTCCAGGGCATCGCGCATCCGATCGCCGACATGGCGACCGAGATCGAGGGCTCGAAGGTCCTGACCTATGAGGCCGCGTGGGCGCGCGCGCACGGCAAGGCTGCGGCGCCGGTGCTCGCGGCGATGGCGAAGTACCAGGCGGCAGACGCGTTCAAGCGCACCACCAAGGTCGGCGAGCAGGTGCTCGGCGGCATCGGGTTCACGCTGGAGATCGACATGCAGTTGTACTTCCGTCGCGCCAAGCAGCTCGAGATCACCTGGTGGGACCCTGCCTACCTCGAAGAGCGCATCGCGGCGGCAGAGCTCGACATCGAGCAGCCGCTCGTCGGGGTCGAATCGCGGTACGACTGAGGACTAGCCGACGCCGAAGCCGAGGGCGTCGGTCAGCACGCTGAACCTGGTGGACAACCGGTCATTGGAGTCGTCCCGGTCGGCCGTGAATGCCGGCAGGACCTGAACGGTCGCGACGAAGTCGCCGACACCGACGCCAGTGATTCGCTGGCGACCGACCCACTCTCCGGAGTTCGCCTGGGAGCGGATCCGACCCGTGAAGGTTCGACAGCGCTCGAACTCGGCGGTCACGGGGACGGGACAGAGGCTAAGAGTCCAATCGATCGTCCATCCCGGCTCATCTGAGGTGCCGGTGAAGACGACATCGAATTCCTCCCCTGAAGACTGCGTCGTGACATCCGTCTCGTGAGCCACCGGTTCGACGTCCACCGATCTGACGGCAAGATCGATGGGGCCCAGTCCGTTGAGCAGGAACCAGGCGGTCGTGTCGTCGGGGTAGGTGACCATGCTCATCATGAAGAGATAGGTCTCGCCGGGCTGCGCGCGGATAAGGATCTCGTCGGTCCAGTTGCTGCTCGGGCTGCTGGACACGCACCCGATGAGTTCGAGGTCCTCCCCGTTGACACGATAGGCACCGAGGTCGAGGTACCCGTTCTCGTTAACGACGCGCTCCCCTCTCGCAAGCAGCCCCAGCGGTTCCGTGACGTCGTAGCGGTACCAGAGGGTCTGTGCACCGCCCTCTCCGGGAACGCGTTCCGGCAGCTGTGCGAAGGGATGCCAGCATGGGTAGGGCTCGTCCTCGGTCGCAGTGGCCTCGGTGTAGTCGGCGAGGTGCGCGAAAGACAGTGGGCTCGCGACCAACGCGTCGACCGGCCGGTCGTTCGCTGGAGCCTCGGCACGCGCGGGCGCGACCGCGAGCATAGCGCAGAGAACGACGATGGCGCTCCAGTGTGTGCGGTGAGACCCCATCGATCCTCCAGCCATCAGAAGTATGAACGGAAATGACAGGTCCAGAACGTGCCTGTGTAGTTGAGATAGGACTCCCCCGGCACGTTCGATATCAACACCCAGGTCTTCTCGGTCACTTTGTTGTTGTCGTAGTTGACGTCGACGTAGTCGAACGGCGTCACCGACGCACAGATCGAGAAATCCCCGGCGCTCCCGGTCGCATCCCATCGTGCGGCGATCGAAAGCTGCTCGCCCGGTGCGAGAGACGCAAGCCCGCGATCGATCAGGACGCAGTACTCGGTTCCCGGATCGTGCTCGTGGCACGCCTTCAGTCGCCACAGTCCGCGGATGGCCGATCCTTCCGGTGACGGGTTCTCGAGCACGAACGCGGCGTCGCGCGCCAGAGGTTCGGGCTGCTCGCCGATGGGCGTGTTCGTGGTCGGGCGAGAGACGGTCAGCGAGTGCACCGCGAGATCGGACTCCACCGGTTCGAGCAGCTCGAACGTCACGAGCGTTGGGTGACCACAGGTGATGCACGCGCCGACCTGGATGAACACCGGGCGCCCGGGGACCGCCCAGAAGCCGACCGACGACGCCTCGCCCGGCTCTTGGTCGTAGTCGCAATGACGCCGTTCGAGCTCGAGGCCGTCCTGCTCGTAAATCCCGACGATCGGGGCGCCATCCGACAGCTCCGCGATCGCCATCAGCCGCGTCTGCGTGGTCACTTCGATCCGGTACCACACATCCGCGAAGACACCCTCTACCATGCTTTCGGGCCAGTGTTCGTCGGGCAGGCAATCCCAGAACTGGTCGTAGTCGCGGCCCGCGGACGCGAGTTCGATCTCGGCGTGGAACGGCCGTGCCGTGACCTCTTGAGCGCCGTACCACTCCTCGTTGGGCGGAGAACCCACGGCGGCAGCCGGCCACAGCCCCAGCACCACGAGGCAAGCCGGCAGCAACCGCGATCTCATGGGCGACTGATTCGCCGAGGCATCCCCGCCATCCTTCTCGACAACCATCCCGGTAGCCGGAAGATGCGTACTTCCGGTACTGTTCGCCGAGTCCATCTGACGGAGCGTCAGGAATGATCGAGCACAGCGTCCAAGACCGGATCGGCGAGGTGGTGATCGACCATCCGCCGGTCAACGCGCTGCCCGCAGCCGGCTGGTTCGAGCTGGCCGACGTGGTGCGCGCGCTCGGCGAGCGTGAGGACGTCTCGGTCGTGGTGCTGCGCGCGGAGGGCAAGGGCTTCTGCGCGGGCGTGGACATCAAGGAGCTGGCCGACGATCCGGACCGATCGAAGATCATCAGCGTGAACCGAGGCTGCTACGCGACGTTCAAGGCGGTGTACGAGTGCGCGGTGCCGGTGATCGCGGCCGTGCACGGGTTCTGCCTCGGCGGGGGCATCGGGCTCGCCGGCAACGCCGACATTATCGTCGCCTCCGACGACGCGACGTTCGGGCTGCCCGAGGTTGATCGTGGCGCGCTCGGCGCCGCCACTCATCTCGCGCGCCTCGTCCCACAACACAGGATGCGCGCGATGGTCTACACGGCTGCCACGGCGACGGCAGGCGAGCTGCTCGCCTACGGATCGGTGTTGCGCGTCGTCCCACGCGAGCAGCTTCGCGACGCCGCGATGGAGGTTGCGCGCGCGATCGCCGCGAAGTCCCCGACGATCATCCGGCGCGCCAAGGAATCGCTCAACGGGATCGATCCGGTGGACGTGAACCGCTCGTACCGGTTCGAGCAAGGGTTCACGTTCGAGCTGAACCTGTCGGGTGTCAGCGACGAGGCGCGCGACGCGTTCATGGACAAGCGCGACCCGCGCTACTCGAAGTGAGCGCGCTCGACCTGCGCGTCACCCACGAGGACGTGGTCGGCGAGCTGCGCGACGGCATGACCATCGGGATCGGCGGCTGGGGCTCGCGCCGCAAGCCCATGTCACTGGTTCGCGCGATCTGCCGCTCGCCGGTACGCGACCTGACCGTCGTGTCCTACGGCGGTCCGGACGTCGGGTTGCTCTGCGCGGCCGGGAAGGTACGCCGACTCGTCTTCGGGTTCGTGACGCTCGACTCGATCCCGCTGGAGCCGCAATTCCGGCGCGCGCGCGAAACCGGCTCCATCGAGGTCACCGAACTGGACGAGGGGATGCTGTACCTGGGATTGCTGGCGGCAGCGTGGCGGCTGCCGTTCCTGCCGTCCCGCGCCGGGCTCGGCTCGGACGTGATGCGCGTCAACCCATCCCTGAAGACCGTGCGCTCGCCCTACGGGGACGACGAGGTGGTGGCGGTGCCACCGCTGACGCTCGACCTGGCGATCGTGCACCTGAACCGAGGCGACGAGCGCGGCAATGCCCAGTTCCTCGGCCCCGACCTCTACTTCGACGACCTGTTCTGCCAGGCCGCGACCAAGGCCTTCGTCTCCGTCGAGCAGCTCGTGCCCACGGACGCGCTGCTCGCGGAAGGGCCGGTGCAGACCTTGCGGATCAACCGGATGATGATCGACGGCGTGGTGGAAGCGCCCGGCGGCGCGCACTTCACCTCGTGCGAACCGGATTACGGGCGTGACGAAGCGTTCCAGAAGCAGTACGCCGAGGCCGCTCGCGACGACGAAGCGTGGGCGACGTTCAAGTCGCGCTACCTCGACGTAGATGAAGCCGCCTACCAGGAGGCCGTCCGTGGCTGAGGTCACGCGCGCCGAGTCCTGCGTGGTCGCCTGCGCCGAGGCGTGGCGCGGCGACGGCGCCGTCCTCGCGAGCGCGTTCGGGTTCATCCCGACCATCGGCGCGCGGTTGGCGCGCGCGACCTTCGAGCCGGCGCTGGTATTGAGCGATGGCGAAGCGCTGCTCGTCGCGAACGATCTGCCGATCCACGGCGGCGAGAAGCTCGTCGAGGGCTGGCTGCCGTTCCGCAGCGTGTTCGACACGGTGTGGGCCGGGACGCGACACGTGATGATGGGCGCGACGCAGATCGACCGGTACGGCAACCAGAACATCTCCGCGATCGGTGATCACGCGAAGCCCAAGGTGCAGATGATCGGCGTTCGCGGCGCGCCGGGCAACACCATCAACCATCCGACCAGCTACTGGGTCGCATCCCACTCGACGCGCGTGTTCGTCGAGCTGGTGGACTTCGTCTCCGGGGTCGGCCACGACAAGACACCGCCCGGCAACGTGCGCTTCGTGATCACGAACCTCGGCGTATTCGACTTCCAGACGCCGCAGCGCACGATGCGGCTGCGCGCGCTCCACCCCGGCGTAACGATCGACGAGGTGCGCGAGAACACCGGGTTCGAGCTGATCATCCCGGACCACGTCGAGGAGGCGCGCGCGCCCAGCGACGAGGAGCTGCGGCTGATCCGAGAGCTGCTCGATCCGAAGGGCCTGCGGAAGCGTGAGGTGCCGGCGTGACCCATCCGGCACTGCGAACGCGGTTGTGCGAGCTGCTCGGCGTGGAGTACCCGATCGTGCAGACGGGGATGGGCTACGTGTCCGGTCCCGAGCTGACGGCCGCGACCAGCGCAGCCGGCGGGTTCGGGATCCTCGGCGGTATCACCATGAGCCTCGCGGAGCTGACGCAGGCGATCAAGCAGGTGAAAGAACGAACCGACAAGCCCTTCGGCGTGAACCTGCGCGCCGACCAGGACGACATCGCCGAGCGGATCGATCTGGTGATCCGCGAGCGCGTGCGCGTCGCCTCGTTCGCGATGGCGCCGCGCGCGGACGTGTTCGCGCGCCTGCGCGACGCCGGCGTCGCGGTCGTGCCCTCGATCGGCGCGAAACGGCACGCGGAGAAGGTCGCCGAGATGGGCGCCGACGCGGTGCTGGTGCAAGGCGGGGAGGGCGGCGGGCACACGGGCTCGGTCGCGACGACCCTCCTGCTCCCCCAGGTCGTGGACGCGGTGGACATCCCCGTCATCGCCGCCGGCGGGTTCTTCGACGGCCGTGGGCTGGTCGCCGCGCTGGCCTACGGCGCGAGCGGCATCGCGATGGGCACGCGCTTCTTGCTGACCGGCGACTGCACCGTGCCCGACGTGATCAAGCAGATCTATCTCTCGAAAGGCGTCGATGACACCGTCGTGACGCGACGGGTGGACGGCTGGCCGCACCGGGTCTTGCGCACCGAGTTCATCGAGCAGCTCGAGCGCGGCAGCCGCGGCACCACGCTGGCGCGCGCGCTCCGCAACGCGCGGGCCTACCAGCGCGAGGCCGGCACGTCGTGGGCGGCGATGATGCGCGAAGGTCTGGCGATGAAGAAGCGCATGGAGCTGAGCTGGGCGCAAGTGATCATGGCCGCGAACACGCCGATGTTCCTGCGGGCCGCGATGGTCGAGGGCAACCCGGCCTACGGCGTGATGGCCAGCGGGCAAGTCGTCGGCTTGATCGACGACTTGCCAAGCTGCGCCGAGCTGCTCGAGCGGATCATGCGTGACGCCGAGGCCATCCTCGACCGCCTGAAGCCCTGAGTTCTGCGACAATGCTCTGATCATGCGCCAGCGCTCGCTCTGCCCTGTCCTGATCGGCCGCGACGACCAGCTGTCGGCGCTGGAGGACGCGCTGCTCGCGGCCAACAGAGGCGAGCAGCGATTCGTGTTGCTGGAGGGCGAGGCCGGGATGGGCAAGACTCGCCTGACCAGCGAGCTGATCCGGCGCGCCGAGCGCATCGGCAGCGAGGTCATCACCGGTGGCTGCACCCAGGCCGACGTCGGGCTCCCCTACCTGCCCTTCGTCGAGGCGCTGGGCAACTTCATCATGCACAACGAGCCCGGCGCGTTGCGCGCGCAACTCGGCGCAGCGGCGCGCGACCTCGGTCAACTGTTCCCCGTGCTCGCGGGCGACGACGCTGGCGCAGGGGACCGCGATCCAGCTCAAGCGAAGCTACGGTTGTTCGAAGCGATCGTCGCGCTGCTCGCGATCCCGGCCGCCGAACACGGCGCCCTGCTGGTGATCGAGGACGCGCACTGGATGGATCCGGCGAGCCGCGAGCTGCTCGACCATCTGATCCGGCGGACCGCGCGCGCACGCATCATGATCCTGCTGACGATCCGGCCCGATGAGATCGATCGCAGGCATCCGATGCTGCCGTTCCTGCAAGGCTGGCGGCGTGCCGGCGCCGATCGGATCCGCTTGCCCCCGCTCGCCGACGACGCGCTCGCCACCATCGTCGCGACGATCCTCGAGAACCCCGAGGTCGATCAGCGTCTCGTGGACGTGCTGCGGGTTCGAGCCGACGGCAATCCTTTCGTGATCGAGGAGATGCTCAAGGAGGCGATCGATCGCGGGCAGACGGACTCGCAACAGGCGATATTGGGCATCCCAGAGACGGTGCGCGATGCGATCCTGCTGCGGCTCAGCCGATTGGATCCAGCCGCCGGCGACGCGTTGCACGCCGCCGCCGTGCTGGGACGACGGTTCGACTACGCGACCCTTATTCGGGTCAGCGGGCTCGATGAGCAGACGGTTCACGACGCGATCAGCGAGGCGGTCGAGCAGCAACTGCTCGAAGCGGATCCGGCGGATCCGAACGCGTTCCGCTGGCGGCACGCGCTAACCCAAGAGGCGATCTACGACGACATCATCGTCCCACGCCGACAGGCGCTGCACTCAAGAGCAGCAGACGTGCTCGGAACGCTCGCAGGTGTCCCCCCGGCTGATGTCGCCTATCACCTTCTTGGTGCCGGCCGGTTCGCCGAAGCGGTTCCGGTGTGCATCGCGGCAGCCGAGGACGCGATACGGCAACTGGCCTTCCGGCAGGCGGCCGAGCTGCTCGAGCGGATCGCACCACACGTGACCGAGCCGGCCGCGCGGGCCGACCTCAACGTGCGGCTCGGCGAGGCGTGGTGGCGCAACGGGGAGAGCGCGACGTCCGAGGCGTACCTGTCCGAAGGGATCGTCGCCCTCGAGCAACTCGGCAGGACGATCGAACTGGCGCGCCCACTGGTGATGCGCGGCCGGACCCGGTGGGAGCTGAACCGTTCCCCCGAGGCGCGCGCCGACTACGAACGCGCGCTCTCGATCATCGAGCCTGCCGGGCCCTCCGCGGATCTGGCGTTCGTGCTGCTCCGGATCGCGGGTCTGCACGCCTTCGATCTTCGCTTCGATCAGTGCCTCGATGCGGCGCGGCGAGCCGCCGAGGCCGCGCAAGCCGCCGGTGCGGATCTCGAGCGCATCTGGGCGGAAGTCTTCATCGCTTTCGGTCTGACCGGGCGCGGCGACGTAGACGAAGGGTGCGACCTGGCTTCGAGATGCTTCGAGGAAGCGCTATCGAAGGGCCACGTGTACGTCGCCTCCAACTGCGGCTACAACATCATGTGGACGACGGTGAACATGATGTTGCCGGGCCTGGACCAAGTGCTGGCGCGAGCAGCTCGCCTCCCCGACGCGCTTCCTTACAGTGGGATGATGCTGATGACGCAGAGCTTCGTGGGGCGCGTGCAGGGCAGACTCGCCGCCTCTCTCCCGCCAGCCGCCGAGGCAACGGCCGAGCTGAAGCGGCTCGGGTTCGAGAAGTTCGCCTGGCGCGCCGAGCTGTCCGAGGTGGCGCTGCTGACCGAGCTCGGACGCGTCGACGAGGCTCGGATGCGCCTCCCCAACGATGTCCTGAACATCGACCGACAGGATCGTGCGTACCAGCTCGCGACCCTACTCCGCCTCGCGCTCGTCGACGGGAAGGCCGGCGACGTGCTGGATCTGGCTCGCGAAGTGGCTGCCGAGGCGGACACGTTGCTGACCCACCGCGAAACGGTAGGTCTCGCGATCGAAACCTTCGCGCGCGCGGGAGAGCTCGACGAGGGGCGCGCGCTCGCCGATCGATGCGCGCACGCGACGTTCGCGCCGGGCAAGGCCTTCCTCGATCTCGGTGAGGCGCACCTACTGCTCGCCGAAGATCGAGCGACAGATGCGCTCGAGCGCGCCCGCCGCGCGGCTTCTGCGGCGAACGGCGCCAGCTTCGTCCTGCTCGAGCAGCGCGCGCGCATCGCCGAAGCGACGGCTCTGGCTGGGACCGACGAACGCGAAACCGCCACCGAGCTGCTCGAGAAGATCGTGCGCGATGCTGCCGCGATCGATGCCGTCGCGATCGTGACCGAGGCGTTGCGAGCAGCGAGCGATGCCGGGCTCGAGGTATCGGAAGCGCCGGTCTCCTCCGTCGAGCGGACCGTGCCGATCGGCGAGCGCTTGATCACGTCGATGTTCGCCGACGTGCGCAACTACACCGGGCTGACCGCGTCCACCCCGCCGCCCGAGATGGGTGAGCGCATCGCGACCCTGTACCGGTGGGCGAAGACCGAGGTCGAACGCAACGGTGGCGTGGTCAACAAGTTCGCAGGCGATGCGGTGATGGCGACGTTCAACATCGAAGGCGAAGCGTTGGATCACGTCGTTCAAGCCGTCCGAGCAGCGCTCGCCCTGCGCGACAAGGCCGCCCTGACCGAGCTGCCCGTGGGGATCGGGATCGCGGTCGGCCCGGCCGTCGTCGGCCACGTCGTCGAGGGCTTGGACATGATGGTGACCGGCGTGGCGACCAACCTCGCCGCGCGACTGCAGACCGCGGCCGAGGAAGGCGAGATCCTGCTCAGCGACGAGGCGTACCGGCGTGCGGAAGCCTGGCTGACCGACCGCGGGCTGGCAGCCGGATCGGAGACGCTCACCCTCAAAGGCTTCGAAACTCCGCAGGTCGCGTACAGGATCCGCGCGCCCCGGGCAGCCGCGCGCGCCTAGCGCAGCACTTCGGCACCGTGGAAGCGCGCGCGCAACTGCTCGATCGTCTGCGAGAGCAAGGCGCGCTTCGGCAGGCCCAGCGCACGCAGCTCGTCGGCGATCGGATGAGACCCGAGCCACAGCGTGGCGCCGCCAAGACGCCCGCGGATCTGCACGCCCTCTGACTCCCACAACGTGCGCCGCAAGACGCCGTCCAGATAGGTGTAGGTCGGTGGCATGCGCGCGGGGATCGGGATCGGCCCGCCGTCCACGACGCGCAGCCGAAGGACGTCCTGGTCGTCGATCCTCAGCTCACACGCCGTGACACCGCCGCTCGAACGGATGTCGATCGAGGCCATCACCTTCGGGTAGCCCCAGAGCGCGCGCCCGGCCTCCAGCGTGAACGCCTGATCCACCGGGAGGTGGTGGACGTACACACCGACGCGGCTGCGCGCGACATCCAGCGAGTGCCGCCACGCCGGCTCGTCGGCAGCATCGTGTTCTCGCACGAGCACCGTCACGCCGACCTCGTTGTACGAGTCGAGGTCCGAATCGACGTACCGCACGAACGGGATCGTGACCAGCGCGCGCCCGGGGACCGGCTGTGCCACCTGCAGCGGCGTGTGCGCGATCATCGCCTGCGCGCGCGCGGCGGGAACCAAGAACGAGGCGGCCCACGACGACGCTTGCCGGACCTCGACCGGGAACGTCAGCTGCCGGCCCTGGATCGTGACCGAGGGGAACATCTCAGGCTCCCGGCTCGATGGCGAACGGACTCACAACCCTGGTTTCCCCGAACGCCATCCCATGCTGCAGATCTTCGGTCAAGAGCTGCTCGCATCCCATCGACTGCGCGGCTGCGACGATCAGCGCGTCCCAGAAGGAGATCTCGTAGCGCTGCTCGATCCGCCATGCGGCTTCCTGCAACGCGGCATCCAACGCGAGCGGCCTCCAGGTCATGAAGTCGCGCACGTCGTCCTTGGCTTCGTCTGGATCGAGCCCCGGCGTCAGCTTGCGGGTGACCGTGACGTAGTACTCGTGCAGCACCTGCATGCTGCATCGCCCCCGGCCCGTGCGCCACAGGTGATCCAGCCATGCTCGCGCGCGGGGTTGCTTCCGGCCTTCCGAGGCATCACGCGCGTAGACGAGAACGTAGGTGTCAACGAAGACCGACACGGTCATGGACCTCGTCCCGGGCAGGGTACCGTCCCCGCTTCTTCAGCTGCTTGGTCCCTCGCGCGAAGTAACGCGCCCGGGCTGCCTCGTAATCCTCATCGCTGCGCATCCGCTCGCGGAGAACGTCGCGGATCAAGCGGGACACGCTGACCTCACGGCGAGCAGCTTCGAGCCGGGCCCACCGGGCAGTCTCCTCGTCCATGGTCACCGTGATGTTCTTCATGACACGATTCTCGTGTTACACGAGCTTCGTGTCAAGGGGAAAAGAGCTCAGACGCGCTCGATGATGGTGACGTTGGCCTGGCCGCCGCCCTCGCACATGGTCTGCAGGCCGTAGCGCCCGCCCGAGCGCTCCAGCTCGTGCAGCAACGTGGTCATCAGTCGCGCGCCGGTCGCGCCGATCGGGTGGCCGAGCGCGATCGCGCCGCCGTTGACGTTCACCTTGTTCAGGTCGGCGTTCGTCTCGCGCTGCCACGCGAGCACCACCGGCGCGAACGCTTCGTTGATCTCGACCAGATCGATGTCATCCATCGATATGCCCGTGCGCTCCAGGGCGAACGCGGTCGCATTGATCGGCGCTGTCAACATGAGGATCGGGTCGGCGCCCCGCACGCCGAGGAAGTGGATGCGCGCGCGCGGCGTCAGACCGTGCTGCTCGATCGCCTTCTCGTTCGCAACCAGCACCGCGGCTGATGCGTCGTTGGTCGGCGACGAGACCGCCGCGGTCAGGTACTTCGCGCCGGGCAGCAGCGGCAGCGACGCCATCTTCTCGAGCGAGGTGTCGCGCGGCCCCTCATCCGCGGTCATCTCGCCGAACGGCACGATCTCGCGGTCGAACCGGCCCTCGGCCTGCGCGCGGCGCGCACGTGTGTGGCTCTCGAGCGCGAACTCCTCCATCTCGAGCCGGCTGATACCCCACTTCTCGGCGATCATCTCGGCGCCGTGGAACTGGCTGACCGGCTCGGTGTTGTAGCGCGCGACCCAGCCCTTGGAACCGTGGAACGCGTGGGGCAAGCCCATCTCCTTGCCGACCTTGGACGCGGTCGAGATCGGGATCATGGACATGTTCTGCACGCCGCCGGCGACCACCATGTCCATGGTGCCGCTCATGACGGCCTGCGCGGCGAAGTGCACGGCTTGCTGCGACGAGCCGCATTGCCGGTCGATCGTCACGCCGGGCACCTCGTCGGGGAACCCGGCGGCCAGCCAGGCCGTGCGCGCGATGTCGCCGGCCTGCGGCCCGAGCTGGTCGATCGCGCCGAAGATCACGTCGTCCACCGCAGCCGGATCGATCCCCGCGCGGTCCACCAGCGCGCGCAGGGCATGCGCGCCAAGGTCGGCCGGATGCACCTGCGAGAGCGAGCCGCCGCGCTTGCCCACTGGGGTCCTGCACGCTTCAACGATGTATGCCTCGGTCATCCCAGATCACCTCACGCAGATAACGGCAGAGCCGTGCCCGAACAATCCTTGGTTGATGCTCAATCCCACTCTAGCGCCCTCAACCTGGCGTCCCTGCGCCTGCCCGCGAAGCTGCCACGTCAACTCACACACCTGCGCGATCGCCTGCGCCGGCACCGCCTCGCCGAAGCACGCGAGCCCGCCCGATGGGTTCACGGGGATGCGCCCACCCAGCGCCGTGTCCCCGTCGTTGATCAGGCGCTCGGCCTCCCCTTGCTTGCACAGGCCGATGTTCTCGTACCAATCCAGCTCGAGTGCCGTGGACAGGTCGTAGACCTCCGCGAGGTCCAGATCCTCGGGCCCGATCCCGGCCTCCTGGTACGCCGCGTGCGCGATCGCATCCCGGAACAGCCGCTCTGGCGGCGCCGCGACCGCGGCCGAGTCGGTCGCGAGGTACGGCATCTCGATGATCGTCTGCGGATAGGTCGGCGTGATCGTCGACACCGCCGAGACTCGGACCGGATCGGCACCGCGCGACCGCG
>Ga0299906_10003765_pt1 | contig 12479 bp, 18 predicted proteins | sample RVTome_14_FD_200259 | JGI IMG/M metagenome (GOLD analysis project Ga0299906, IMG submission 200259) | Soil microbial communities from uranium-contaminated site in the Upper Colorado River Basin, Wyoming, United States - RVT145D125 (version 2) ...
CCGGCAGGGACGGCAGATAGGGGCGCGGCATGCCTCGCCCCTACGGTTCCAACGCCGTCAACCGCGCCTTCGCCTGGGCGGCATACGGGGAATCGGGATACTTTTCGATGATCTCCCGGTAGAGTTTGCCGGCATGTTCGTCGTTGGTCTGCTTCTCTTCGAATTGCGCCGTCTCGTAGAGTTCCTTGGCCCGGTCGCCGCAGCCGGCCAGGGACAGAGCGAAACAAAGCACCAGCAATAGTCTGCGCATCGCCTATCTCCTTTACCTTGAATTTTCTTGCCGCCGCAGCAGTGTAACAGGTGCATCCCCGCTGTGCACGCTTCCCGTCCGTCCCCCGGACACTCGGAACCCTTGCAAATGAGGCCGCAACCCTCTATAGTGTCTCGAAATTTTTCAACCTCTGAGGTAAATGCGAGCGACAATGAAAACTCTCGATTGCCGTGCCCATAAATGTCCCCACCCCGTGGTCGAAACCCGCAAGCTTCTGCTTGCCGAACCGGGCATCCCGCTCACCGTCCTGGTGGGTGACGAAACCGCCCAGGAGAACATCTCGCGGCTGGCCAGGAGTCAGGGCTACGAGATTCGGATCGGAACCACCGAGGGCGGCTTCGCCCTGGAGTTGCGCCCCGGCACGAGGCCTGCCGAAGCAGCGGCGGGAGCGGCCGTGCAGGGGAAGACGGTCGCCTTCATCGCCGCCGATACCATGGGGAGCGGCAGCGATGAACTAGGACGCATTCTGCTGAAGAATTTCCTCTTCACGCTGGCCGAACTGGAGGCCGTCCCCGATGTCCTGCTCTTCGTCAACGCCGGGGTGAAGCTCACGACTGCCGGTTCCGAGGCGCTGGAGGCCCTGGAAAAGCTCGCCTGCATGGGGGCAGACATCGCCTCCTGCGGCCTCTGCCTCGACTATTATCACCTCAAGGATAAACTGGCGGTGGGTCGGGTCACCAACATGCTCGACATCGCCGAAACCCTGCAGAAGGCGGGGCGGACCATCCGCCCTTGAAACATCGAGAATACGGGAGTAGTTCGTAGCCTGGTGGCGCGCCCGGTCTTCAAAACCGGTGAGGGGCGTATCCCGTCCCTGGTGAGTTCGATTCTCATCTACTCCCGCCAAGAACCATCCGAGACAATCCGAAGCAGACCAGAAAGCCCGCCTAGATAGCGGGTTTTTCTGTTTTTAGCGTCCGACAAAAGACAGCAAGGCCTATTGACATCCGGGGGTATCGGGGGTATTTTCCAAGAAGAAGTACCCCCAAGCCAAACAAGATACCCCCAAACAGGAGGACAGACCATGCCCCTGACCGATGCGAAAGCCCGCAACGCGAAACCCGGCCCCAAGCAGGTAAAGCTCTTTGACGGCGACGGTCTGTTTTTGCTGGTCACTCCGGCCGGGGGGAAGTGCTGGCGCTTCAAATACCGCTTCGGCGGCAAAGAGAAGTTGCTAGCCTTTGGCACCTATCCTGAAATCAGCCTGAGCGAGGCGCGCAAACGCCGTGAAGATGCCCGCGAGCGGGTAGCAAAAGGCATTGATCCCGGCGAGGTTCGCAAGGCGACCAAGGCGGCAAAAGCAGAGAGCGCCGCCAACAGCTTTGAAGTGGTGGCGCGGGAATGGATCGGCAAGTTCAAGTCGGTTTGGTCAGAAGCCAACACCGAAACCGTCACCCGGCAGCTTGAGAATAATGCTTTCCCCTGGATCGGCCAGCATCCGATTGCCGAAATCACAGCACCGGAACTGCTGGCGGTATTGCGCCGGATGGAGTCCCGGGGAGTGCTGGAATCGGCGCACCGGGTCCGGACAAGCTGCGGGCAGATTTTCCGATATGCCATAGCCACCGGGCGGGCTGATCGTGACATTGCCGCCGACCTGCGCGGGGCATTGTCGCCAGTGAAGAAGAAGCACCTTGCCGCCATTACCGAACCGGCGAAAGTGGCCGACCTGCTGCGTTCCATTGACGGCTATGAGGGAAGCCTTATCGTCAAGTCGGCCCTGTGCCTTGCCCCCCTTGTTTTTGTCCGCCCCGGCGAGCTGAGAAAAGCGGAGTGGGCAGAGATCGACCTTGACGCGGCAGAGTGGAACATCCCGGCGGAAAAGATGAAGATGAAGCAACCGCACCTTGTGCCGCTCTCACAGCAGGCGGTGGATATCCTGCGCGAATTGCACCCCCTGACCGGCGGCGGGCGCTACGTTTTCCACTGCACCCGGTCCGTTACCCGCCCTATGTCGGACATGGCGCTGAGCGCTGCCATTCGACGGCTTGGCTATGAGCAGGGCGAAATGACCCCGCACGGCTTCCGGGCGATGGCACGCACCATTCTTGACGAAGTGCTGCAATTCCGGCCGGATTTCATCGAGCATCAATTAGCCCACGCCGTGCGCGATCCGAACGGGCGGGCCTACAACCGAACGGCGCACCTTGCCGAACGGCGGAAGATGATGCAGCGCTGGGCCGACTACTTGGAGGGTCTAAAGTCTGGCGCGAAGGTTATCCTATCCGCAAAGCTGCAGAGGGGGGAGCATGATGAGGACGGGATCGCGATGCGAAGGAAGAACCTCGGCTGGCTGCCAGTGCCGTAACAATGGAACCTTCTACGCTGCAGTAAGAACGCCGGCAGGTCCCGGGAGTTCCTGGCCTGTCATGAGCACTATCGACAAGTGAGGCATGGGCTGTTTCAACCAGCACTAGGGATCAATGGGCGGCAAATGGCCGCAGACGGCATCAATTAAAGCGGCCCGGGCCGGGTGGTGGGCACCCGACCCGAGCCTGACCACAACACCCTTCACAGGAGGATTGTCATGGCCAAAGAAAAGGTATCACAAACGGGAGGTGGTTTGCAGGCATTAACAGAGGATGTGAGCGCCATCGACCTCTATGACATGCTTAGCTTTACGCACGACAGGCTGTCCTTGATTCAGCAGCTTTTCTTTGTCCCCTCGGATGGACAAGAGCGTATCAGCAGCCTCGACGAAGACGGGTATAGCGGGGTGAACCTTATGCTTGGGGACGCCGTAGACGGTGTCAGGTACTCCATGGCCGCGCTCCGCCCAAGCCAAGGAACAAAATAAGTTAGATGGCCCACTGCCCCGCCTACCTCGACGGAGGGAAGAGCCGGAACCCTTCACCGGCCTGGCGGGGCAGAACATTGAAGGGTGCCAGAAGGGGACATCTGTGAAATCTCTTGATGAGCTTATAAAGGCCATGATCAATAAGACTGAGCGCATGGAAATAACAGAGGACGAATGGTTGAACCTCGCCAACGAGCTATGGAAAAGGACTAGAAAAAAGGGAAACCCAGGTGGCTTTACTTCTGATAGGGCAAGTTTTGAACGTGAAGTATTTAGACAAGTAGAACAATTATCTAGTGAAAAGCAAATTTGTGAGGATAAGGCAATGCGTGAACTCTCTTGGCCAAATCCAGATGTAAGCTTTGAACTTGGATATGAGGCAATAAAAAAGATTGTAAACAAAGTTAAAAGGCGAGATAAGGCATGGGAAAATAATGAAGAATCATACCGTTTAGAATCACGTAAAAACCTGGGAGCAACACTTGAAGAGATTTTTGAAGAGCAACAATTAAGATTGCGATCCATCTGCCCTTACTGCGGGAGCATCCTGAAAGAGGGTATGGGAAATAGCTGATTTCCCGTATACAGACGGCCAACGTACCGCTGAAGTATCGTGACCTCCAACAATAACCAAGGAGGTATCACGATGAGCAGCAACGCCCTTCCCGAAACCGGTTTTCTTCGTCTCCCCCAGATCGTAGGCGATCCCAAGGCAAACCCGCCTATCCCTCCCATCATCCCAGTTTCTCGTTCCGGCTGGTGGGCCGGTGTCAAATCCGGCCGCTATCCGAGACCAGTAAAGTTGTCCCCGCGGTGCACCGTCTGGAAGGTCAGTGACATTCGTGCGCTGATTGAGCAGGCCGGGACCTGAGGGGGGGCACCATGGAAACGCGACTTTCCCTTGCTGAGCGCCGGCAACTGGCAGAAGAAGCCGCTGGTTTTGCTTTTCGTGCCGCTTGCGGCGAAGCGGATGCAGCCAAGCAGGCGCGGGCCATCGTGGCACAACTGAACGCCGACCGGCGCCTTGTGGTCGGACGGTGACACCATGGCAACAGGCTGGATCAAGCTCTATCGTGATGCAGACCCTTGGCTTCTGGGGTTCCTGTTACAGCGGCCGAATGCCTGGGCACTGTTTTCCCTTATTGCGATCCGAGCACGGCGCGAAGGCGGTATTGACCCCCGAAGCGGTACGGTCATGGAATCGGGGGAGGCAATGATCGGGGATTTTGAAGCTTGCGGGCTTTCGCGCCAGCAATATCGCACCGCAATGACTCAGCTCGTTTCCGCCAAAATCGTAACCACCAGAGCAACCAACCGTGGAACCATTGCAAAGATTTTAAAATCAAGCATTTACGACATAAACGCAGATGAAGGCAACCACCTGGATAACCAGCCTAGCAACCACCTAGCAACCATCAAGCAACCACTAACAAGAAGTAAAGAAGTTAAGAAGAAAAAACCCTTGATCGGTTTCGATGCATTTTGGAACGCTTACCCTCGCAGAATCGGAAAGCAGAATGCCGTCAAAGCCTGGCAGAAGATCGGCCCTTCTCCCGACCTGCAAGCGGTCATCCTCGAAGCCTTGAAGGGCCACAAGGCCACCGAGCAGTGGCAACGAGACGGCGGACAGTTCATTCCTCACCCTGCGAGCTGGCTCAACGGCCACCGCTGGGAGGATGAGCTTGACCCACAACCCGAGACACCCCCGGCGGCAGACCCTCACCTGCAGCAGGCAGCCGAAGAAGTAGCGAGGCGATATGGACTCACTGCATAACATTGAAGCTGAAATGTGGACCCTTGGCGCCGTGCTGCTGGACCCGGCCGAGGCGGGCAGGCTCAGGCCCGAGGAGTATCACGACAAGCGCCACCAGCTCATTGCCCAAGCGCTCCTTGACCTCGCCGGACGAAACGAGCCCCTGGACCTGGTGATGGCCACCACTGAGCTGCAGCGACAGGGCCGTCTTGCCGAGGCGGGGGGAAGCGCCTACCTGGCGTTGCTTGTTGACTACGCGCCGACCGCCGCGAACATCGGCCATCACCTCCGGCTGGTCCGGGAAACCTACCTTCGCCGCCGACTGGTCGAGAAGAGCCGGGAGATTGCCCAGGCTGCCCGAGAAGCCGAGAGCGCGGCCGAAGCCCTGGACCGGGCGGAATCGTCACTCCTGGAGCTCCGGAGCGTGTCACGGGCTGCCTCTGGCCCCGCGGTCGTGTCCCGGCTTCTTGCCCCGGCCTTCAAACGGCTTGAGCGCCTTCACCAATCCCGTGGCGAAGTGGCCGGCATCCCCACCGGTTACGCAGACCTCGACCGGATGACCTGCGGGCTGCAACCCGGCGACCTGATCATCATCGCTGGCCGGCCCTCCATGGGCAAGACCGCCTTGGGGTTGAACATCGCCGAGAACGCCGCGACGGCCGGGCACCGAACCCTGGTCTTCTCCCTGGAGATGAGCAAGGAGCAACTTGTCACCCGGCTCATTGCCAGCAACGGCCGAGTCGACGCGCAACGGCTGCGCAGCGGGCAGTTCAGTGATGCCGACTGGAACAAGATGACCGACGCGGCCCAGCGGATCAGCGCCACGCCCCTGCTGATCGATGACGCCCCCTCGCCGACCTCGCTTGACATTCGTGCAGCCTCCCGCCGGGTCATGCGAGACGGCGGCCTGGCGCTGATCGTCGTTGACTACCTCCAGTTGATGCGGCCGGTCAAACAGCACTCTATCCGGGAGCGGGAAGTTGCCGAGTTCTCCCGCTCGCTCAAGGCCCTGGCGAAGGAGCTCCATGTTCCCGTCGTGATACTGGCGCAGCTCAACCGCGCACTTGAAGCCGGGGCCACCCCCCGCCGGCCGGTCATGTCGGACCTGCGTGAAAGCGGCAGCCTGGAGCAGGATGCCGACCTGATCCTGTTTCCATGGCGTGAGGCGGCCTATTGCCAGGCGTGCCGGCAGAAGAATGACGACTGCGGCGCTAGGCACTATCGGCAGGCTGAGATCATCATCGGCAAGCAGCGCAACGGCCCGGTGGGGACCGTCCCCATGGCCTGGCTGCCCGAGTTCTGCCGGTTCGAGGGCCTGGAAGCCCCCGTGCCCGGGCGGTGAGGTGCCCATGACCGAATGCAGCGAGACAGGGGGCAAACGGTGGGCGGAGGGGCAAGACCGCCGCACAGATCGGCGATCGCCTGTTGAAAAATGTTGAAATCGCCGCCGCCGTGCAGGCGGGGATGGAAAAGCGGGCTGAGAGCACAGACAGCAAGGTCGCACCCATGGTCGCAGGGTGCAACGCAAAGGTTCGCAGCGAGGTTTGCACCGCCAACACGCGCGGGAGAGCTTATGGAGAAGGTCGCAGGCAGAAAGGTAGCAGGCAAGGTAGCAGGGCACAACACGGGGGTGCGTGAGTTGGTACGCAGTGGGGTACGCACCGACAACGCGTGCGCGCGAGGCTGGAACTGACCGAAGAGTCACCAGGGGGACATCCCCCCATTACCCAAGAGGAGGTAGACCATGAAAGCGGAGATCCAGAAACAACATCAAGGAGGTATCAGTCAGTGTCGATGCGGACGAAATGTCACCAGCAAGCCGTGGATTCTTGTGGCCGACGGTTCACCGGTTTGCGTGCTTTGTGCTGACCGGGCAGGGCTCGACGCGGAGTTTATCGAATGTATGCACCGCAATGAGGCTTACACCATGGGACGAAGGGACTACGCCTCTGAGATTCAGAGGGCACAGCAGATGCCTGTTGCCCCGGTCGAAGGTATAGAAAAGCAGCGGTTCAACAACCTGGGACGACAAGGCCAGTAATTCGGAGATTGGCACCAGCCGTGCGATAAAAGATCGACCCCTAAAGGAGGACCCCATGGCCAACCTTCCAGACAGTGCGAACCGTGAAGCAGAGCGGGTGCGCACGGAGTCACCCATGTCTGACTGCTTAGAGCAGGTCGCCGCAAATGCCCGCAAGTGAGCAGGCTGATCAGCTTGAACTTGAGGACGGCGATGAGCCGCCCGTCAGGGTGGTCAAAGCCTCGCTGATCTGCCCGCGCTGCGGAGCTCGGACCAAGGGGTACGAGATCGCCGAAGGCGCCCGGGGCGTGCGCAAGCTGTGCGGCAACTGCCGCAAGCTGGACCCGGACGGGATGCCGCCATGCCCGCCAGGCTGTACCGTGCCCGTGGCCGCCAAACCGAGGCCGCGGGCGTTTTACTGTGTAATCTCCCCGGAAGCCGCGGTCTGGTGCTGCAATAAGGAGATGCTGGCCATTATCAACGCCAACGGCATGGTGGGGGTCATGCTGCCGAGGCTGTGAAAAGAGCGGCCCAATGAATGACACGGGAGAGATTCAAGAGAGGGCACGGCAGTGGCGATGAGATCAAAAATAGCAGTCAACACCCCGAAGGCGGTCCAAGATGTCGACGATAGGGCGTATAGGCTATACCGTTGAATTGACGGCATAGCCTGATCATAGTCCTCCCCTCATTGCAAGGGCGCCTTGATTCAGGGCATCCCCACAAATGGTGGGGTACAGGAGATGACCATCATCCCCGAGCGCGACGTGTACCGCCTCGTCATGAGGTCTAAACTCCCAGTTCGGCCCGGCCATACCCCGGACCTTCGCCGAGGCCCTGCACCTGGCTTTGGAGCCGCCAAGATTTTACTGGAGTCGTCACGCGCGCGGAGGAGATTATCCGCAGGCAAGGCAAGGCAAGGCAAAATAGTTGGTCTTCAAGGAGTCGGGTCCGGGACAAGGTTCGCAGTGAGCGGGTTCGCAGCGAGATTCGCACCGACAACGCACGCGAGGCCTAGGTTTCCAACCGGCTGGTTTCCAGTGAGGTTTCCACGGGGAAAAGGGGGTGCACCCTCCGGTCCCCTGGTGGGAGCGGCGAAGGTTGCAGTTACAGGGCACAACGCGAGGGAAAAAACTGACCGCAACTACCTGACAAAACCTGACATGAACAACACGAAAAATGCCCCTGGTGCTTTTCCGCTAGCCGGTTGGTTAATCTGTTAAAAAAGAGAAAATCCCCTACAACTATTTGAAATTGCGGGGGATTTTCTTTTCCTGTGGTATTTAACCTAAATAGCTTAAATTAGGGACTATTTGCTGTTTTCAACACTTTTACCGACCGGCTAGGCTTTTCCGACCCGGGGCATTTTCGTTGCTTTTGTTGCGATTGGGGATTTTGAAGATAATCTTAATGGAAGTTGCGGGTAAATGGGTGAGTGGTTTGAGAAATAGGCAAGGAGGCCGTGTTGAGAAAAGTTGCCCTGGTTATTCTGATCCTCTTGGCATCTCCGGTTCACGCTGGAATTTTTGGCCCGAGTACCTACGAGGAGTGCATCCTTGAAAACATGAAGGGGGTGCAAAGCGACCGAGCGGCGATATTAATTCACAGAGTTTGCCGCAAGCAGTTTCCCGAAGAGAAAAAGACCCCGAGACAAGCGATCAAAAACATACCGGTCCAGAATGAAGAGCGACCCAAGAATGTTGGGAAGCGGGGGCTTACCTTGGAAGACGTAGAGAGAATACGCCAGGAACTGGAGACGCGAGGCTATAGATAATAGCTGCAACGATGCCACATAACAGCGGAGCACGTTAATTGCTACCTGACCAGTTTTGTTTCAATCAGGAAGGAAGAAACCTTTTCTTCCACAAAGCAAATAGTGACGATTGGCAAATTTGACGGCAACGACTTCGTGATAGGAGAGAGCTCGATAAGCAGACGACATTGCGCCATTGTTCGGGTAGATTAAATCTGGTGGTTGATCGTTGATCTAGGCTCAACCAACGGGACTTCCGTGAATGAACGACCAATAAGGAGAAAATACTTTGTAGCGGGAACATACGATCTTACCCTTGCAGGGTTCAAGTCTGAGTTAAGGCTGAAAGATTATTGAGAGGCACAAAGGATGAAGACCGGGATTGAGATTGGTTCGCAGATACCAACCCCAGTACGCATCCTTGTCTTTCGCTTGGAGCGGGATATGCTTGCCCAAAAGCCCCTCCTCTTCGTGAAAGCCCCTGAAGTTTTTTTCCGGTCCGAAGAACTCTAAGGAGAGTGTTATGCGACTGGCGTTTTCTTGCGCAATGGTGCTGATGCTTTCCCTTCTGCCGCTTTCTCAAATTGCTTTTTCAGCGGAACTCACTTACCAGGAAGCTCTAAGTCTCGCTGAACAAGGAAATGCGGATGCCCAGAATGCATTAGGGATGCTACTTTACAAAGGCGAAGAAACCACCAAGAACACCAATGAGGCATTGAAGTGGTTTCACCTAGCGGCCAACCAAGGAAATATTGATGCACAGGTGACGTTGGGTCTTATGTATTACTATGGTGAACAACTATTCGAAAACGTATCCCAAAACTTTATAGAAGCCGCTAAATGGTTTGAATTAGCGGCGAAGAAGGGCGATGCCGATGCACAATACCTATTGGGTACTATCTATGTTGAAGGCAAGGGCATTCCAAAAGATTACGCAAAGGCATTAGAGTTGTACCGCTTGGCAGCAGAGCAAGGTAGCGATGAGGCACAAAAAGAGTTGGGGATGATGTATGCCAATGGTGATGGAGTCGAACCAGATTTAAATAAGGCCATAGAGCTATTTTCGAGCGCTGCCGAAAAAGGCAATGGCGAAGCTGCTTCTTGGCTTGGAATTTTCTATTTCCATGGCATAGGCGTCTCGCGAAATATTGAAGAGGCTATTAAATGGCTATCTATGGCTGATTCCAAAAATATTATTTCAGCTAAAGTCTATCTAGGCCTCATTAATGACCTTGGCCTTGGCATTGAAAAAAACGAAAGTGAAGCCCTAAGGCTATACAAATCTGCAGCGGATGGCGGAAATAGTTTAGGAGATTTTTTATTAGCAACGATTTACAGTACAGACGGCGGAGTTTTTTTTGATTTAGGTATGGCCAAGTATCATTATAAAATTGCTGCTGGTGGAGGGATTTTTGAGGCAAGGGATATATTGGAATCAAATTTTTTTCCAAGTTGGAACAGAACAAATTTTAATGAAATACTTAATTGCTTTAAATTGTCAGTATTCGAAGTTTCAAGTGCGCAGTATGAAATAGGTAGGGCTTTTTGGGAGGGTGGTGCCCTAGGGAAAGATTACGATAAAGCTGTCTTTTATTGGAGAAAAGCAAAAGACAATGGCCACAAACCATCTGAAAAAATCATAACAAAAGTTGATTATTATGAACAAAATCCAAATTTGTTTTTAAGGGCCGGAATGACCAATGTAGGCAACAAAAAAATAGTAAATTCACTCTCAAACGATATAAGAGAAATAATTGATGATGTCAGTGGCAAACGTAAATTTGAAGACTACATTATATATGATCAATACAATGTCAAGGACAGTCGAGGTGGTTCACATACAATCTATAGAACCAACTATGGCGACATGAGCGTTGACCGTCAACCAGTAGATGTTAATGAAAAAAATAAACCGATTGAAATCAATGAACCACGAAGAGTCGTTGAAAAGAAAGCAATCAAAGGAAAGAAATCTCAGGCGATATCGCCAGAAGACAAAGCTGAAATTTTGCACGGCCAAAACAGGAGCACTCCAGCATTGCCCAAGGTGGTTGTTAATCCTGTGGATGGCTCAACTAGCACATTTGTTCCCTCTGACCCGGCGGGAACGACTGGCATCTTGATAGATCATCGCACTGGGCAAACTGGTACTGTTACTCCAGGCGGGGTCGTAATCCCGTCGCAGGGTGGCCCCCCAGGTACCATGACACCGGGGGGGACTGTAATTTGGCCACATGGAAAATAAATTTGTAGTGCATTACTGTAATTTGGCGGTGATTGGCCTAGACACCTGAAACTTGAATTGATCCTGGTAGGGCTATGACTACCGACAAAAAACCCTTCCTCAGCCAAAATCAAGCCCTGAAAGTGGCTAGGAAGCATCTGGCCCAAGCAATCCGCATTTTCTCTGTAACCGAAATCCTGCCGGCAAACTGTCGTGCCTACAACGCCCCAAAGAACTGCTGGTACGTCCTTTGCTCCTCTGAAACCATTATGCTCGGCCCCAGTCGCCTGATCTGCATCGACAAAGTGACCGGCAAAATCGTCTATGACAGCCCGGCAGGTGACGAGGGGTAGTAAGGCGTTTCTCCTTCATCCCGGAGTCCCCCTTGCTTTTTGAAATGCACACCCATACCAAAGAGCATTCGTCTTGCAGCAAGGTCAGTGCTGCTGAGTTGGTCACAGCGGCGAGCGCAAAGGGCCTTGATGGTCTCATTCTGACGGATCACCACTACTTGTGGCCAAACGAGGAAATGCAAGAGCTTCGACTAGCCGCAGGCGCGCCTGAGTCGTTCCTGATCTCCTCTGGCCAGGAAGTCACAACCTCGGATGCGGGAGATGTTCTGGTCTATGGGGCGCATGAATCTATTGGGCCGGGTATCTGCCTTGGCGCGTTGCGTCAGGAGTTCCCTGATGCTGCCTTGGTCCTGGCACATCCATGGCGGGGGCAACGGCGGCCTTCCATGAGCGAGCTATTTGACGCCAACATTGACGCGGTCGAGGTGCTGAACAGGCATCACCGCTTTTCCCAGAACAGAAGGGCTTTGCGCGAATGGTTCACCTGGGGTTTCGTGGCCATTGCGGGGACCGACGCCCATGATCAGAACGTTGGAATTTACCCCACTACTTTTCCGGACAGCGTAACAACCCTGGCCGATATTGTGGCGAGCATCAAAAACGGCACCTGCCGGCCGTTTCTGAAATCCAGACGGCATCGGGATTTTGTTCCCTGAACCAAAAGGAGTGATTTTGGAAACCTCTAATGCCCCTTGAAGGCCAGTCCGAAAAAACAATGGAAAAGCCCTGGGAAATTGTAGTAAGTTGCGGGCGACATACCAGCCAATCGCCAAGGAGTAACGCCGAAGCCTTGGGGGTATTTTTGGGGGTATGTCAAAAATAAACCAATTCTGAAACATCGAAAAAACATTAACTTACTGGCGGAGTTAGACTGACATCTACCCGCCAAATTCCCCCTTTCATCGGCGGCCTGCCCATGAACGACAAGAACACCCTTCTGCGCCGGCTCCCCGCCGTCGACCGACTACTGAACGAGCCGGCCCTGCGCGATCAGCCCGGCGACATCCCGCACGTCCTGCTGGTCGAGGCGGCCCAGCAGACGGTAGCCGAGCTGCGCCGGGAAGTCCTCGCCGGGGGAGCACCCGACCTTTCTCCGGCCACCGCCGCCGCCCGCGCCGCCGCCCTCGCCCGCGCCAGGACCGAGCCGGCGCTGCGGCCGGTGGTCAACGCCACCGGCACCCTGCTGCACACCAACCTCGGCCGCGCGCCCCTCGCCCCGGCCGCCCTGGAGGCGGTCACGGCGGTGGCGTGCGGCTATTCCAACCTCGAGTTCGACTTGGCCAGCGGCGAACGAGGCCATCGCTACAG
>Ga0299906_10003766_pt1 | contig 12479 bp, 12 predicted proteins | sample RVTome_14_FD_200259 | JGI IMG/M metagenome (GOLD analysis project Ga0299906, IMG submission 200259) | Soil microbial communities from uranium-contaminated site in the Upper Colorado River Basin, Wyoming, United States - RVT145D125 (version 2) ...
AAGGTGGAGAGTCCCCACCAGCGACACGTGCCGCCAGGGCGCGATTACGAGCAGAGGACCGCCGCGGGTGAGACCGAGAGCGACGTTTGCCACCAGAGGCCGGGTCACGAGGTTCATCGCCTTCGACGAATGGAAGAGCCGCTTCCGCTTCTCTCCCCCGATTTTCTCCAGCAGCCGATCTACGGAAGGTCCCGAGGCATTGACCACCATCCGCCCGCGGATCTCGAAGGCTCCGGCTCCGGTGAGCGAGTCTGTCGCGACGACGCCTTGAACTCGATCGCCGCGGCGCACGAAGCCCGCGGCTTCGACGAAGTTGGCGACGACGGCGCCCTCCCGGGCCGCCGACAGCACGAACGAGAGCGTGAGACGATCGGAGTTGTACATCTGAGCGTCGTACCAGAGGGCGCCGCCGGTCAGGCCGGCGGAGTCGAGCTCGGGCGCGAGCTTCAGGCACTCCTCGCGCGAGAGCGCTCGTCCCGGCGGCAGGTGTTTGTCCGCGCGGGAGCCCCGGTTGCGGTCCCAGCTCGCGAGATCGTTCACGAAGAGCGCGAGCCGCAGGGCGGCGCGGCTGCGCGAGAGCGAGCCTTCATACGTGGGAACGAGGAACGGAAGCGGATGAACCAGGTGAGGCGCCACCCGCATGAGGTTGCGGCGCTCTCGCACCGACTCGCGGACGCGCTTCAGATCTCCGTGCTGGAGGTAGCGGACGCCGCCGTGGATGGTCTTGAGGTTGTTGAAGGACGTGCCCGAGCCGAAGTCGTTCTGCTCCACCAGGGCGGCATCGAGACCGCGGAGCGACGCATCCCAGGCGATCGCGGCGCCGTAGACTCCGCCGCCGACGATCACGAGGTCGAACTCGCGCGAGGCGAGCGCCTCGATGTCTCTCTTCACGAAGATACTATAATACGCCCCTTGAACGCCCTCCTGGAACGAGTCCAACAGTACTGGAACCACCGGATCCACGACCTGGAGATGACCCAAAACCCTCCGGGGACGAAAGAGTTCTTCACCGATCTCGACGAGTACCGGTTCGACAAGCTCCGATACCTCCCCCGTCTCGTCGATTTCGAGGGGTATCCCGGGAAAAAACTCCTCGAGGTCGGCTGCGGGATCGGAACCGACCTCGTTCGTTTCGCGAGGGGCGGCGCCGTCGTGACCGGCGTCGACCTTTCCGAGACTGCGCTCGAGCTCGCGCGACAAAACGGGCGCCACGCGGGAGTCGAGATGGACCTGAAGCTCGCGAACGGCGAGGCCCTCCCCTTCGAGGACTCCTCGTTCGACGTCGTCTATTGCCACGGCGTTCTCCAGTACACCGCCGAGCCCCGCCTCATGGCCGAGGAGTGCCGCCGGGTGCTGAAGCCCGAGGGCGAGGCGATCTTCATGGTCTACAACCGGCTCTCTTGGCTCAACGCGCTTTCGAAGGTGATGCGGGTGGACCTCGAGCACGGAGACGCGCCGGTGCTGAGGAAGTACTCGATCGCCGAGTATCGCGAGCTTCTCTCCGGCTTCGAGAGCGTCCGCATCGTCCCCGAACGGTTTCCAGTGAAGACCCGACTCCACGGAGGGTGGAAGGGCTTCGCCTATAACGAGGTCTTCGTCTCCGCGTTCGAGGCGCTTCCGCGCGCGTGGGTGCGCCCTCTCGGATGGCACCTCATGGCGTTCTGCAGGAAGACATGAGCTCCGATAGCTTCCAGCTGTACGACCTCCGCGTCACCGTGGTCGAGATCGGCGGGCGCTCCGTCTGCGGCCTTTCCGTCGGCGACTGGTTCGAGGTGCGGAACAGCAGCCGGCTCGTACTCCCGAAGGACCGGCATTTCTGCATCTACGCGCTCGCCTCGGTGCTTCCGCTGCTCGCCGCGAAGCAAAGGGAGCTTTCCGAGAACGACTGGCTCGCATCGGACAGTCTCGTCGCCTGTCCCGATCCCGAGGAACAGCTCATCATGAAGATCGAGAGACTCGCACCCGTCGACCTCCGGAAGAGCGATTTGACCTGACCTGAAATGGGGAAAGTCGGTATCGCCTTCCAGAGCGACAAGACGCTCGCCGAGTACCGGGAGCTCGCGTCGATCGTCGACCGCTACGACTTCGCCACCGTGAGCGTCTATCAGGACCTGTTCTTCCAGTCCCCGTGGCCGGCCCTCCTGCAGTTCGCCGAGCACACGAAGCGTCCCCTGCTGGGACCGGCGGTCGTCAACCCGTACCTGACGCATCCGGTCATGGTGGCGGCAAACCTCGCGCTCCTCGACAAGACGAGCGGCGGGCGCGCCTACCTCGGCGTGGGAAGAGGCGCCTTCTTCGAGACGATCGGCGTCCCTCAGCCCCGGCCCCTCGCCGCCATCCGCGAGTGCGTGGAGCTCGTCCAGAGACTTCTCGTGGGAGAACGCGCTCCGTATCTCGGCGAGATCTTCCAGGCCTCGGAGCAGGCGTATCTTCGATTCCCCATCCCCGGCCGGAGGCTTCCCGTCCTCATCGGCGGCTGGGGAGAGCGCATCGCGAGGCTTGCGGGCGAGATCGCCGACGTTTTCAAAGTCGGGGGCTCGGCGAACTCCGAAAGCGCTCCCTGGTTCCGGGAGCGGCTCGAGGAAGGCGCGCGCCGGGCGGGAAGAGACCCCTCCTCGGTGAAGCTCGCGTTCGGGGCCGTGACCGTCGTCGACCGCGATCGGAGAAAAGCCGAAGCCATCGCCAGGCGCGAGGTCGCGATGTACGTCATCGCCGTGGCCCGGCTCGAGCCAACGTCTCCGCCCCTTGCGGAGGAAATTCGCGAGATCGAGGACGCGATCGCCTCGGGGGACGAGAAGCGAGCGGGCGAGGCCCTCTCGCGGGAGACCCTCAGGCGCTTCGCCTGCTTCGGAACTCCGGAAGACATCGCCGCGCATTTGAAGGAGCTCTTCGACGCCGGCGTGGATCTCTTCGAGCTCGGGACACCTCATGGAGAGGACGAGCGCGATGGCGTGCGGATGCTCGGAGAAGAATTGCTCTCGCAGCTCTCCTAGACATGATAGTATTCAATTGAATAATGGAATACTACCCGATGAAATCTCACCGACCTTTCAAAAACGCGATTTATCAACAACTTGCGCGCATCGGAAAAGCGACGGCAAGCCCTCCCCGCCTCGAGCTTCTGGACCTCCTTTCCCAGGCGCCGCGCACCGTCGAAGCCCTGGCGCAGGAATCGAGCCAGAGCGTCGCCAATACCTCGCGGCACCTGCAGGTCCTCCGCGCCGCCCGACTGGTGGAGGCCGAAAAGAGCGGTCTTTTCGTCACCTACCGGCTGGCCGATGAGGAGGTGGCTGATTTTTTTCGTTCCCTTCGTCTCCTCGCAGAGGCGAGGCTCGCGGAGATCGAGCGCTTTACCCGCGAGTACGTGTGGGATCGAGAAACGATGGAGGCCGTCGATCGAGACGCCCTCCGCGAGCGGGTGAAGCGCGGCGAGGTCGTGGTGCTCGACGTGCGCCCGGTGGAGGAATACCAGGCGGGACACATTCCCGGCGCCCGCTCCATTCCCTGGAAAGAGCTCGAAAGCCGCCTGGGCGAGATCCCCGCCGACCAGGAAGTCGTCGCCTACTGTCGCGGCCCCTATTGTCTGTTCGCGGTCGAGGCGGTCGAGCTCCTTCGCTCGCGAGGGTTCAAGGCCACGCGCCTCGACGACAGCCTCGCCGATTGGCGAGCCCACGGCATGGACGTCCAAACGTGACGCCCATGCACTCCGAAGCCTGGACCCGTCTCGCGTTCTTCGGCGCGGCCTTCCTCGCCATGGCGTCCTGGGAGCTTCTGGCCCCCCTTCGCCCATCGAGCGTGTCCAAAGGCAGGCGGTGGTCCATCAATCTTTCGATCGTGCTGACCAATACGCTGGTGGTGCGCCTCCTGTTTCCCTTTGCCGCCGTTGGCGTGGCGTGGCTTGCCGGAGAACATGGCTGGGGCGTTCTCAACAACCTCGCGCTTCCCTTCTGGCTTTCCTTCCTCGGCTCGGTCGTCGCCCTCGACCTCGTCGTCTATCTGCAGCACGTGCTCTTCCACGCGGTTCCCGCCTTCTGGCGACTCCACATGGTCCATCACGCGGACCTCGACTTCGACGTCACCACGGGGAGTCGATTTCATCCGCTCGAGATCCTCCTTTCGATGCTCGTCAAGGCCGGGGCGGTCGTGTTGCTCGGTCCGCCGGCGGCGGCGGTGCTGGCGTTCGAGGTTCTGCTCAACGCGACGTCGCTCTTCAACCATGGCAACGTTCGCATTCCGCCGGCGATCGATCGCCTCCTGCGCCTCGTCGTCGTCACTCCCGACATGCACCGGGTCCATCATTCGGTCGTCCCCGTCGAGACCAACAGCAACTTCGGGTTCAACCTCCCCTGGTGGGATCGGCTGCTCGGCACGTACCGGAGGGAGCCGCGCGCCGGTCACCTCGGAATGACCATCGGCGTCCGGCAGTTCCGCGATCCCGCGGCGCTCACCCTGCCGCGCTTGCTCGCGCTGCCGTTCGTCGGCGACATCGGCAGCTACGCCTTTGGGAACGCGGCCGCGAAGGGCGTAGACTTCGACACCGGACGATGAGCTACGACTTGCTCCGCGACACCGATCCCGAAGCCCATCGCGTCCACATCGGCCTGATGAGGCGGGCAGAGGGATGGCGAAAGCTGCAGCTCGCCGACCAGCTGCATCAGAGCTTGAGGGTGCTCGCCCTCGCGGGTCTTCGAGCCCGCTACCCGGAGGCGTCCGCGGAGGAGCTGGGACGACGTCTCGCCGATGTGCTCCTCGGTGAGACGTTGGCCGAGCAGGTCTATGGGCCGCTCGCGGACCACCGTTGCGCGGCCTTCTGGAACGGTCCCTCAGCGGAGAGTCGCTCGGCCAATCCAGTTCGCCGCCCATGCCGACGTGAACGTCACCGTCGCGCCGATGGCCACGTTCCAGGTCCAGGCAACCGGCGAGATTCGATTCACGAGGAATGGAGCGCCGAAACCGATCGCCATTCCAACGAGGACCGAGGCCGACGTCGCCCGCCGATGGAAGACGGCCAGGAGAAACGCCCCCACTGTCGGTCCCGAGGCGTAGGAAAGCGCCGCGAGGCCGGCCTCGAGAGCCGAAGAGGCTCTCTGAGCGAAGACGGCGACCACCGTCTGGGCGACTCCCCAGAAGACGGTGAATATCCTCCCGAGCTGGATCTGTCTCTTCTCGGGCGCCTTCGGATAGACGAAAGGCAAATAGAAGTCCTTGAGCGTGGTCGAGGCCACGCTGTTCAGGGATGGAGAAAGCGCGGCGGCAACGACGGCGGCGAGGATGAACCCCATAAAGGGCCCGGAGAGCGACTCGGCGATGAACGTGGGAAGCACTTCGTCCCCGCGGGCGAAGTCCCGTCCCTGATAGAAGCGCCACAGAAGAGTTCCGATGGAGAGGAACAAAACGAACTGAACGAGGACGATGAAGCCCGAGAGCACGAGCCCGATCTGAGCCTGGCGGACGCTTCGGGCGACCAGGAGACGCTGCACCAGGTAGTGATCCGTGCCGTGAGTCGCGAGAGTCAGAAAAACGCCCCCGATGACGCCCGAAGCGAGCGTATAGGTGACCGCGGGATCGATCGACGGCACCAGGATCCGGAGCTTTCCTTCGGCCGCGGCCCAGGCGAACGCCTGAGCTGCCGCACCAGCTGGAAGGAGTCGAACCAGGGCTTCGAGCACCACTAGAGCACCGGCGACATACACGAACATCTGCACGACGTCCGTCCAGATCGTGGCCTTCGCTCCCCCCTCCTCGGTGTAGAGGATCATCGCCGTCGCGAGAGCGAGGATGCAGTAGATCTCCGGTACCCCGATGGCGATCGCCACCACCAGCGCCGCGGCATGAAGCCGGATTCCGTCGGCGAGAGTGCGATAGAACAGGAACACTCCCGCGGCGACGCTCGCGACCGACCGGCCGAAGCGCTGTCTCAGAAGCTCGTACGAGGTGAAGACCTTCCCCCGAAAGTAGGCGGGCACGAGAACGACGGAGATCAGGATCCGGCCGAGAACGTAGCCGAGGGCGAGCTGGAGGAAGCTCCAGTCCGATCCAAACGAGAAACCGGGAACGCTGGTGAAGGTGAGAACACTCGTCTCGGTGGCGACGACGCAGGCGGCGATCGCCCACCAGGGGACGCTCCTCTCCGCGAGGAAATAGTCGTCGACGGATTTTCGGCGCCTCCCCAGGTAGGCGCCGAAGAACGTGACCGCGGCGAGATACAGAACGAGGACGCCGAGGGTCGAAATCGAAAGGTTCAAGGACTCCGTCAGCGCACGACGCGCCCCTTCGAGCTGACGCGGAACGGCGGAGGCAGGACCGCCTCGACTTTCTTACGGTAGCCTTTCACGTCCCAGTCGGCCTTCTCCAGCGCCTCGCCGATGCGGGTCTTCACCCGGGCGGAGTCCTCCTCCGGACTCACCAGTGCTTCGAGGAGCGGCTCGCGCGCGCGCTCGTCGCCATAGGCCGCGAGGCACTCGACCGCCACGAACCGGACGGTGTCGTCGGGGCTCCGCAGACAAGGGATCACCCCGGGAACGACCTCCGGATCGCCGAGGTTCTCGAGCGCTTTCAAGATCTGGTTCGCCTTCTCCCCGCGGATGTAGATCGGGTCGCCTCCCCTCAAGATCTCGAGGAGGAAAGGGAGCAACTGCTCCTTCGGGAGGAGCTCTTTCAGGGCGTCGATGCTCCAGGTCACCTGATCGTGGTTCTTGATGTACCGCTTCAGGGGCTCGACCGCCTTGTCGCCGAAACCGACGAGAACGTCCTGGACGTGCTTCTTCTCTTCCTGATCGATCCCGAGGTTCTCCGACGTCGCCGAGAAGCGGCGCGCGAGACCGTAGATCGCCTCCGGAGTCCCGATCTCCTGCAGCTTGTCCGCGGCCTCCATGCGCGCCTCGTGCTGCGCGTAGCGCTGGCTCAGCGTCTTGGTTTTGCGCTCGATGCGAAGCTTGAGCCGGCCCTCCGATGTCAGAAGGTCCTTGAGTTTCATAATCCGAGATCCCACGCGGCCGGCGGCCCTTCGAGGGCGCGATCCAGGAAATCGAGAATCCGGTTCCAGAAGATGCCCTCCGGCGGGTAGTTGTCGAACCCGTGCTCGCCTCCGGGCAGGATCCAGATCTCGCTCGGAAGACCGGCTCGAAGCCGCTCCTCGTGCATCCTCTCCGAGTGGGTGACCGGGACCTGACGGTCGGCGTCGCCGTGAACGAAGAGGACCTTCGCCTTCACCTGGGCGATCACATCGAACGGCCGGACGCTCGCGATGTCGAGACCGGCGCGAAAACGCACCGCCACCGACAGCGGATAGCGAAGAACGGGATGGCCCCCGCGGGAGCGGAGCATCTCGCCCGCGGCTTCCCAGAGATCGCCGTAGGTTGCGTCGAGGACGAGGGCCGGGAGGGCGTCGTCGCCCGCGGCGGCGTAGATCGCGGAAGCTCCCCCGTTGGAGGTCCCGAAGACCACGACCTTGTTGGGATCGATCCCCGGGTGGTTCCGAGCCCAGCGGAGCATGCTCCGAACGTCGAGCCGCTCGTTCACCGTATAGGTGATGTACTCCCCTTCGCTCGATCCTCTTCCGCTCAAGTCCATGGTGAGAAGGCCGTAACCGCGGCGATACCAGAACTTCGCGCCGTTCTCGAGAGCCTGGAACCTGGAGGAGTTCGCGCCGTGGACGAAGATCCCGACCCGACCGTCGCTTCGCTCCGGCGGCGGAATGAACCAGCCCTCGAGCCGGTATCCGCTGTCGGACTCGATGGCGACGTCCTCGTAAGGAAGCTCCAGATCGCCCGGATGGCGGACGAAGGCCCGGAGGGTCAGGCTCAGGTCGAGCGGCTCCGTCCCTTCGGTCGTCTCCCGAACGGCACGAAGCGGGACCGTCTGCCCCGCGGTGTAATGAGTGACGAGATGCCGCATGAGATCTTCCGACGAGCGAAACGCTTCCCCGCCGACGGAGGTGATGACGTCACCGGCGCGAAGACCGATGTCCCGCGCCATGTCCCAGGGCCGCACCAGACGCATGCCTGCCGGATCGTCCGAGGGCCGGGTGAATCCGAGGAAGGCGTAGCCGGGCACGGGACCGTCTTTCGGGACCGCCTCGCCCCAGAACCCCTCCCCGACGACGCGCCTCTGGCCCGTGAGGTAGCCGATCGCCATCCGATCCACGGCCCGGGCGCCGAAAAAAACACCCGCGAGAAGGGCGAGCACCAGAAGGCTATAGACGAGTTTCTTCAGTATCTTCATCGTGAGCCATCGAGGATGATAGCGGCTCGGGGCGGAGCGGGCAACGATCGTGGATAATGGGGCGATGTCCAAGAGAAAACGCGCCGTCCTCGGCATCGTCGCCGCTCTCGTCGTCGCCGGCGCCGTGGGTGGCTACCTGTACTACCAGCGCCAGCAGCTCCCCGAGGTGCAGGTCGAAGCCATCACCCGACGGAACCTGGAGGCTCTCGTTTCCGCGTCGGGGAAGGTGCAGCCGAAAAAACTCGTCAATATCAGCGCCGACACCGTCGGACGGGTGACGAAGCTTTCCGTGGAAGAGGGGGATATCGTCAAGAAGGGACAGTTCCTCCTCCAGATCGATCCCGAGAACCTCGAGAGCGCCGTCGAGCTGAGCGCGGCCGGGCTCGCGGCCGGGAGGGAGGCGGTCCAGAGCGCCCGAGTGGTGGTCGAGACCGCTCGCGCCAACCTGGACCTCGCCCACCAGAACCTCACGCGGCTCGAGCGCCTCCACCGCGACGACTTGATCTCGCAGGAAGTCCTCGACCGGGCCGAAGCCGAAGTGAAGGTGCGAAGGAGCGAGCTCGAGGCCCGCGAGACGGAGGTGCGGGCGCAGGTGCAAAGACTCAAGCAGGAGGTGGCCGCCCTGAGGAGCGCGCGGCACAACCTCAGCAAGGTCACTCTCAACTCCCCCATGGACGGCCTCGTGAGCCGCCTCAATATCGAAGAGGGCGAAACCGTCCTGGTGGGGACGATGAACAACCCGGGCACGGTCCTGCTGATCGTCGCCGACATGTCGGTGGTGCAGGCGGAGCTCGAAGTGGACGAGACCGACATCATCGAGGTCGCGCTCGGCCAGCCGGCGCGCGTCACCATCGACGCTTTTCCCGACCGGGAGTTCACCGGCCGGGTCACCAAGATCGGGTCGAGCTCGCTCGAATCCCAGGCGCAGCAGCGACAGGCGACGATGTTCGAGGTGGAAGTGACGCTCGACAGCGAGGTGCTCGAGGCCCGGCCCGGGTTCTCCTGCACCGCCGACATCACCACCGCGACTCGGGTCGATGCCGTCGCCGTCCCCATCCAGGCTCTGACCGTGCGCGAGGTCTATCCCGACGCCGAGGGGAACCTCCACGCCCGAACCCGGGACGAGCAGTGGCCGCCCTCCCCGACGATCGAAGGCGACGAGATCGAAGGGGTGTTCGTGCTCCGGGACGGCCGGGTGCATTTCACTCCCGTGAAGATCGGAATCGCGGGCGAGCAGTACTTCGAAGTCCTCGCGGGGTTGAAAGCGGGCGACGAGGTGGTGCTCGGTCCTTTCGATCAGGTTCGCGACATGATGGATCAGGATCGCGTTCGCATCCGCAAAGAGGAAGAACCGGCGAATTGATCTTCCTCCTCGAAGCCATTCGCATCGCTCTCGAGGCGATCTGGGGCGCCAAGCTCCGTTCGGCTTTCACCATCCTCGGGAACATCGTCGCCGTGACCTCGATCATCGCGGTGGTGGCCCTGGTGCGCGGAATGGACTCCAAGGTGACGGACGCCATCGTTTCCGAGGCGGGGGCCGACTCCTTTCTCATCGAGCGCGTCGGCGTGATCCTGGAGGAGGAGGCGGAGGAGAAGGCCCGAAGGAACAACCCGCTCATCACCCTCGAGGACGCGGAATCGGTGCGACGCCTTTCTTCGAGCGTCGCCGCGGTCATGGCGCGCGCGCAGAGACGGGGCAAGGTTTCCTACCGGGACCGCGAGCTCGAGAGCGTCGAGATCCACGGCGTCACCGAAGACTACGTCCTCTTCCGCAGCTACGACGCCGAGCGGGGACGCCTCTTCAGCGCCACCGAGGCCGCGCGGCGCCGCCCGGTGGCCGTTCTCGGCTGGGACACCGCCGACCGTCTGTTTCGCGCCGAATCCCCGCTGGGAAAGACGGTCAAGATCGAAGGCATTCACTTCCGCGTGGTGGGGGTGAGCGAGAGGAGGGGCACGGTCCTCGGAGCCCCTCAGGACGAGTTCGCGGTCATCCCCCTCGGCGCTTTCGAGCGCCTCTACGGAAAGCGCGTCTCGGGGCTCTCGCTCATGGTGCAACCCGACAGCCCGGAAGTCCAGGATCGGGCGATGGAGGAGGCGGCCGTCGCGCTGCGAGTGGGCCGGAAGCTGCGGCCGGACGAGGACAACAACTTCGGGATCTTCAGCTCCGGGACGATCATCGGCATCTGGCGCCGGGCGACGGACGGCATCGTCGCCGTTCTCGTGGGTGTCGTGGGGCTTTCGCTCGTGGTGGGCGGAATCGTCATCATGAACATCATGCTGATGGTCGTGACCGAGCGCACCCCGGAGATCGGGCTTCGGAAAGCGCTCGGGGCCCGCCGCCGCGACATCATCTGGCAGATACTCATCGAGACCGTCACCCTTTCGACCATCGGGGGCGTCGCGGGAACCGCCTTCGGCTTCGCCGTCGCGCTCCTGGTGGAGCAGCTCACGCCGGTGCCGGCGGCGGTGGAGTTGTGGTCGGTGGTCCTCGGCATAACGATGACGGTCCTCGTGGGTCTGGTCTTCGGTCTCCACCCCGCGATGCGGGCCGCGGCCCTCGACCCGATAGAGGCCCTCCGCCGCGAGTAAGCGAATGCAAAAAACGTGTAAGAAGGGGGATAGGGAGATGGGAGGGGATGGGGAGATGAATCAGGATCCATTTGGCCAATCTATCTCCCTATCCCCCTTGCATTGGATTTCTTCTTTGCGCCCTTGCGCCTTTGTGTTCGTTCCCGTTCGTTAGGTACCCAGCGATGTATCGCCTCGAGCTCCTTCGCGAAGTGGTCACGATGGCCTTCGAGACCCTCCGCGCCAACAAGCTCCGCTCCGCGCTCACCATCGTGGGGGTGGTCATCGGAGTGACGGCGGTCGTGGGCATGACCTCCCTGGTCCGGGGGTTCGATCGCTCCCTTCAGGCGATGCTCGACACCCTCGGGCCCAAGACGCTTTTCGTCGCGAAGTTCAGCGGGTTGAGCTTCATGAGCGGAAAAGACTTCGTCGATCTCCTGAAGCGGCCGAACCTGTCGAGGGAAGATGCGCGGGCGATCGAGAAGCTCGACGAGCTGATCGCCTACGTCGACCTCATGTACGGCGGCGGGTTCGGCCCCCGGATGGAACGGGTGATCTATGAGAGAAGCCGTACCAAACAGATCGCCATCATCGGGGCTTCGGAATCCTTCGCCGTGGTGAACCATGTCGAGATGGCGATGGGGCGCGCATTCACCGAGACCGAGGTCAACCACAGCCGGCCGGTCGTGGTCCTGGGCGACGCCCCGTACCGGGCCCTGTTTCAGCACGTGGATCCACTGGGGAAGGAAGTGCGCATCGGCGACGGGCGCTATACCGTGGTCGGTGTTCTGGGAAAGAGGCCGAGCCCGGGAGGATTCAATCTCGGACAGGACGAGTTCGCGGTCATTCCCTACACCAGCTACGCACATCAATACGGAATGCGACCCCGGCGGGTCCACGGGCAGGAGCACCTCGACGTCACCATCGTCGTCGTCCCCCGGGAGCATGTAAGCCGGGACCAGGCGGTCGGCGAAGTGGAGAAGGTCATGCGCATCCGGCACGGCCTGAGGCTCGACGAGGAGAACGACTTCGACATCATCACCCAGGAGTCCGCGGGCAAGGCGATGCAGCAGGTGACGAGCGCGACGCTTCTCGCTCTGGTGGCGATGAGCTCGATAGCCCTCCTCGTCGGAGGAATCGGAGTGATGGCGATCATGACCATCTCCGTCACCGAGCGCACGCGGGAGATCGGACTCCGGAAGGCGCTCGGCGCCCGCCGGCGCGAGATCCTGCTGCAGTTTCTTCTCGAGGCGGCGGCGCTCACGACGCTCGGAGGAGTCCTCGGCGTCGCCCTCGGAAGCGGCACCGGCCTCACGGTGCACTGGATCTCGGGATTTCCGATCTCCCTCCCCTGGTGGTCCTTCGCGCTCGGGCTCGGGTTCTCCTCCGGAGTGGGCCTGGTGTTCGGGATGCTGCCGGCGATGAAGGCCTCAAGGCTCGACCCGATCGAGGCCCTCCGTCACGAATAGGGCGGTCAGTGCATCCGTTCGCCCGCCAGGAGCTCCGGCGGCTTCGCCTCTTGGCCTCTTTTTTCCAGCAGATCCCGCACCAGCTCGGCGCATTCGATGAGGCCGCGGTCCGTAAGGCGATCCCAGTCGATGTGAGCGTACTCTCGCCCGGTGGCGCTCTCGATGCAGCCTCGCAATACCCGTATAAACTGTTCCCTGTCCATGAGTTCCCCTCTATGA
>Ga0299906_10003767_pt1 | contig 12476 bp, 8 predicted proteins | sample RVTome_14_FD_200259 | JGI IMG/M metagenome (GOLD analysis project Ga0299906, IMG submission 200259) | Soil microbial communities from uranium-contaminated site in the Upper Colorado River Basin, Wyoming, United States - RVT145D125 (version 2) ...
CGCTCCAAGGGTACAGGCTGGGCCGGTTCACCACCGGCCCGCCCCCTGACGGCGGGGGGCGTCGCCTGCTGGTTACGACGCGGGCCCGACGAACTCCTTCCCGGCAGCGCAGTCGCGCAGGAAGTCGCAGTGGGAGCAGGCTGCCGACGGCTCGGGCTCGAAGGCGTTCGCCGCGATCGCGTCGAGCAGCGCGGCCACCTCGCCGCGAAGCTGCTCGGCGGGACGGGCGACGAACGAGCGCTCCTCGGAGGATCCGAAGTAGGCGAAAGTGAGCGTGATCTCTTCTGCCGTCTTGCCCCAGATCTCCTGCGCCGCCAGCGCGTAAAGGTCGAGCTGCAGCGCCGCCGAGCCGGGCTCGTCGGGCGCGCGGCCGGTCTTGAAGTCCACGATCTCCCACCCGCCGCCGAGGCGGTCGAAGATCGCATCGATCCTGCCGTGGATCGCGAAGTCCCCGATCAGCAGCGAGAACGGACGTTCGCTGGCGACCGGCGGCAGCCCGGCGAACCGCGAAGCCTTGAAGGTCGCCTTGAGCTCCGCGATCCGCTCGTTCTCCCGGCTGGGCTCGACCTCCTCGAACTCGTCGGGGTCGTACAGCGTGATCTGGCCGCGGCCGTGCTGCTCGATCCAGGCGTGCACCTTGGTTCCGATTCGAGCCGCCACCGAGGACCGACGCGGCAGGGGACGGACGTATGACCAAGCGAACCGCAGCGGGCAGCCCTTGTAGGTCACCAGGGCCGAGACCGGCAGTGAGGTCGGGATCGCCGACCCCGCGGCCGGTTCGTCCATCGGGAACAGGCCGGTGTCGGGTGTGACCTGCGCGCGCCTTGCGGCCACCGCCGCGGCAAGGCCCTGCGGGAACAAGGGGTCGGGCTGGCCGCGGTGCGCCGGCTGCGGCCAGACGGCGGCGCGCTCGGCCCGGCGCGCGATCAAGGGGTTCGGCTGCGGCGCTTCGTCGACGCGCTCGAGCACCTGCGTCTGCTCGAAGCGCGCGATCTCGTGCCAGAACTCGCTGGGACCCATCGGATACTTCAAGGCCTCCCCCATCCCGGACGGCTCGTACCAGTGCGCAGCGGAGGCGATGAGGCGCTTCCGCGCGCGCGTCACCGCGACGTAGAGCAGCCGCCGCTCCTCCTCCATCGCCCGATGCGTGAGTTCGCGCTTGAACCCGGCCAGGTTGTTGTCCCAGTCGGGCAAGACGTCTCGATCCCCGCGGAACTCGAACGGCAGGTAGCGCGCGTTCTCGGCGGGGTTGGGCTGGCGCCCCGTGTCGGGGAAGATCTTCGCGCTCCCCTTCCCCGCCGCGAGGCCTGGGATGAACACGACGTCGAACTCCAGCCCTTTCGCCTGGTGGATGGTCATCAGCTTGACCGAGTCGTGCTCGGTCGGCTGCGACGCCTCGATCTCCTCGTCGCTGCTCTCGATGGCGTCGAGCCATTCGATCAGCGTGCCGAGCGTCGGCTCGCCGTCGAGGGGCTCGAACGCGGCAACGCGGTCGAGGAAGTTGGCAAGGTTGCGCTCGATCGAAGACGCCGCGGGTGAGGCCGACGCGGCCAGTTCGGCCGGCAGGCCGAGCCAGTCCAGCGCGCGCGCGACCAGTTCCTCGAGCGGCAACGCCGCGATCTCGGCGCGGAGGGCGGCGAGGTCGGCGTTGAACACGTCCAGGCGCGCGCGCGCCTCGTCGCTGAGCCCTTCGACTTCGTCGAGCGACCCGAGCGCCTCGGCGAGGGAGAACGCGACGTCGCCCGGCGTCTCGGCGTCGGTGAGCGCTTCTCGCAGATGACGGTTCCGGTCGGCCGCGTGCCGGGCGATCATCGCGAGATCGCGATGGCCGATCCGCCAGCGCGGCCCGCGCAGCAGCCGCGCGAGCGCGACGTTGCGCATCGGATCGTTGAGCACCCGCAGGACGGCGACGACATCGATCACCTCGGGCATCCGCAGCAGGCCGCCGAGGCCGATCACCTCGAGCGGGATCTCGCGCGCGCGGAACACCTCGACCAGGACGTCGAAGAGCCGCTTCTTGCGTGGCAGGATCGCGATCTCGCGCCAGGGCGTCCCCGCCTCGTGCGCGGCGATGGCCTGATCGGCGATCCGCTCGGCTTCGGTGAGCTGATCGTCCACGCAGAGCGCGAGCACCTCGCCGACGCCGTTGCGCTCGTAGGGCTCGAGCACCTTGCCGGGGGGGCGCCGCGCGGCGGGGATCTCGTCGATCAGCGCGTTCGCCAGCGCCAGGATCCGCGAGCCCGAGCGGAAGTTCACGAACAGCGGCATCGAGGCGGCGGGCGTCCCGTCCCGGGTGGTGAACTCGGCGGGGAACCGGAGCAGGTTGGCCAGGCTGGCGCCGCGCCAGGCGTAGATGTTCTGGTCCGGATCGCCAACGGCCATCACCGGATAGCCCGGCGGCATCAGGCGTCGCAGCAGCTGTGCCTGCGCGTGGTTGGTGTCCTGGAACTCGTCGAGCAGCGAGACCTTGAACCGCGCCAGGAAGTCCTCGCGCACGGCCTCGTCGCCGGCCAGCTCGTGGGCGATCGCGATCTGATCGCCGTAGTCGAGCAGCTGCCGGTCCCGCTTGATCCGCTGGTAATCCTCGACCACGCCGGCAAGCTCGATCCGGTAGCGCGACGAGTTGCGCACCTTGTACGCGACCTTGATCCCCTTCTCCTCGATCATGCGCAGGAACCGGTGATCGTGCTCGATCACATCTCGCGGCGAAACTAAGTGGTTGGCGCACTCGTCGGCGAGGTGCTGCACAGAGGACACGTGGTAGAGGCTGCGGACCACCAGGTGATCGTAGGTCCGGTTCGAGAACAGCTCGGCGCACAGCTGCCAGGCCTGGGCCTCGCTCATCAGCGCCGCGCCGGGCTCGAGGCCGGCACGCAGGCCGTAGTCGGCGATCAGGCTCGCGGCGAAGCCGTGGTAGGTCGCGATCACCGGCTCCTCGCCGTCGGGGAGCCCCAGCGGCTCGACGGCCGTTCGCACGCGCTGCAGCAGGTTGTCCGCGGCCTTGTTCGTGAACGTCAACCCGAGGATCTCGCTCGGCTTGGCGTGACCGCCGAGGATCAGCCACACGATGCGTGCGGCCATCACCGCGGTCTTGCCCGATCCGGCGCCGGCGATCAGCACCGTCGGCTCCAGCGGCGCGGCGATCGCAGCCCATTGCTGCTCGGTCGGCGGCTTGTTCCCGAGCGCGTGCAGCACCTCGGGCGGCACGTCGCGCGCGAATGCCGGCGTCGATCGGATGGGCGCGCTGGGGCTCACAACGGCACCTCGTCGCCTTCCGGCCACACCGGACACAAGCTCTTGAACTTGCACCACATGCAGTCCGCGTCCGGCTTGGGCGCGAACCGTTCCCCACGGACGCCCTCGATCAGCTCGAGCAGGCGCTGCTCGGTCCGCTGCTCGAACCCTTGGATCTTGCGCGGGTCGAAAGATGGCTTCCTGTAGCCGTACCGGCCGTCGGGGCGAGCAAGGTAGGCCAGCTCGAGCACCATCGGCTCCCCGAAGCGCTCGAGGTCCGGATCCCGGCGCGTCGCGAGGTAGTAGGTCGCCAGCTGCAGGTCCTCCTTCACGGCCTCCTCGCTCTTGTCGCTGGAGCCGGTCTTGTAGTCGGTGAGGCGAACGCTCTTGACGCCGCAGCGCACGATGCGGTCGATGTAGCCGCGGATCACGGCGCCGTCGAGTGGGAACTTGAACTCGACCTCGGTCGCCAGCGGCGTCGTCTTCGAGTCGGCGTTCACCCACCGCTCGAGCATCTCGCGGCACTGGATGCGGTAACGATGCTCGATCGCGCGCGAAGGGAAGATCCCAGACCACCACTTCCGGTCGAGCTCGGCGTCGAGCGCATCGAGGTCGACGGGCAACTCACCCTTCGCGGCGCGGTCGATGATGTCGTGGACCCACGAGCCGACGAGCATCGCGTGGGTCTGCTCGGGATCTAGGCCGAGCTCGACCTGGTACAGGTACTGAAGGCCGCAGTTGTCGAAGTGCGACAGCCGCGAGTACGAGGTTAGGAACTCCTCCTCGATCAGCGCGCGCCCAGTATCGGTCCACTCGCGCTCGTACCACCATCGCCCCGGGTCCACGCCGGGGAGGCGCGCGAGCTGCTCGAGCGCATCCAGCCGCTCTTCGTCGGGCAGGCCGCGGTCGCGCAACCGGCGGCGGTGGAGCGCTTCGGCCTCTGCGCGCGTCAGCGGTTCGAGCGTGCGCGTCGGTGCGCCCCACTCCTGCGCGACCAGGTGCAAGAACGGCGTCGGCGTAAGCGCCTCGCGCTGGGAGGATTCGCGCGCACAACTGATCACCAAACGGCTGCGCGCGCGGCTGATCGCCAGGCCGAACAAGCGCTTCTCCTCGGCCAGGCGCTCGGCTGCACGTTCGGCCGGCGTGGCCGGTGTCAGCAGATCCTGGATGTCGAGCAGCGCGCGCCGGTGCCGCGGGTCGGGGAACTCCCCCTCGACGCACCCGGCGACGAACACCGCCTCGAACTCGGAGCCGACCGCGTGATGGGCGGTCAGGATTCGCACCGCATCCGGGCGCCGATCCTCGGGGACGTTCCAGGGCTCGGGACCGAACTCGACGCCCTCGAGCGCGTCCAGATAGTCCGCGAAGCTCATGCCGGGGCGCCGGTCGCTGAAGCGCTCGATCGCTCGCGCGAAGGCGGTCACCGCGTCCAGCTCGGCATCGTCGGCGCGCGCGACCATCTCACGGAAGTAGCTGAGGCGATCCCACAGGAACCAGAACACGTCGTCGGGTCGTCCTGCCTGGTCGTTGTGCACCACCACCTCGTCGAGCAGCTCGCGCAACCCGAGCAGCACGGCGCGCACGCGCTCGGGCAGATCGCCCGAGGGCGCGGCGACCATCCCGGACAGGGTCGTGCCACGCAGGCGCGCCTCCCGGCGCAGCGCGCGCACCTCGTAGGGATCCAGCCCGACCACCGGCGAGGCGAGCAGCCGCGGCAGGTGATCCTCGAGCTCCTCGCGTCGGAGAGCGGCGCGAGCCAGCTCGAGCATCGGCACGAGCGACGATTCCGCGACCAGCGGCCTGTTCTCTCCCACCACGACATGCGGGATGTCCTGACGCTCGAGCGCGCGCCGGATCGCGCGCGCGGCCGAGCCGTAGCGGCGAACGACGATCGCGATCTGCCCCCAGCCGACGCCGTCGCGCTGATGCAGGCGTTGGGACTCGCGCGCGATCGCATCGGCCTCCTGGGTCAGGTGATCGAACAGCCAGGCTTCGCGATGCGGCTGCGGCCGCTTGGTCTCGGTGAGCTGGTCGTGCATTATGCCGGGCCCGAAGTGCTCGGAGAAGCTGGTGACGGCGTCGGGCACGCCGCCGCGGAACCCGAACACGCGCGCGTCGGGGTTGGCCGCGACCATCGCCGAGCCTCCGTGCGCGAACAGCTCGCGCAGCAGCGTCTCCTGCGCGGGGGTGACGTCCTGGTAATCGTCCACGAGCAGGTGACGGGTCTCGGCCCGGACCTCGCGCGCGGCATCGGTGTCGGCTTGCAGCAGCCGGGTCGCCAAGGCGATCACGTTCGCGTGGTCGACGACGCCCTGATCGTCGAGCTGGGTGAGGTACCGGCGGAAGAAGAGCGCGGCCTCCTCGAGGTCGGAGCGGCGCGCCATGCGCGCGCGCTCGATCAGGTGCTCGGGCGACTCGAGCGAGTCCTGCGCGCGCAAGACGAACTCACGCAGCTCTTCGGCGAACCCGGCCAGCCGCAGATGCTTGGTGTGCCCGGCCCAGTGGGTTCGCTCCTCGGGCGAGGCGAGCATCTCGCGGACCAGCGTGAACTGCTCGGGCGCGGTCAGCAGCCCCGGCTCACGCTGGTACCCGAGCCCGCGGTGATACTGACGCAGGAGGCTGAGCGCGAAAGCGTGCCAGGTCGAAACGCGGACCTGGTCGGTGCCCGAGCCGACCCGGCGCAGGATCCGATCGGCCAGCGCGCGCGCGGCACGCCGGCCCTGCACCAGGAAGAGGATGCCGCGCTCGCCGGCCTCGATGAGGTCGACGTAGCGCTGGAGAAGGAGGCTGGTCTTCCCTGATCCCGTCGGGCCCGTGACCACACGGGCGCCGACGGTCCACAACCCGTCGGATGAAGCCATTCGCGCACTCAGCCAATCACTCGGTTAGACCCGAGCATCCTAACCCGTGGCCCTGACAACATCCGGCCCCTGTGGCGCGTTCGAGATGATCGCGAGCAGACAGTCCCCGTAGCGCTGCATCTTCAAGGGTCCGACGCCCGCAATCTCGCGCAGCGCCGCAGGCGTGTCGGGCCGCTTCTGGGCGATCTCTTCCAGGGTCTTGTCGTGGAAGACCACGTAGGCAGGCAGTCCCGCCTTCGTCGCCTCGTCCTTCCGCCACACTTTCAACGCCCCGAGCAGCGGCGACTCCGGCTGCCGGTCCTCTTGCCGGCCCGGATGCGCGCCGCGCTTGTCGCTGCTCGACGCTGGCCTTCCGTTCGTCCCCTTGGCCGATGGCGGGCCGGCGCCGGCGCGCTGCGTCAGCTCTGCCAGAAACGGGCTCGACCGAGGCTTGGAACGTCGCTCGGACGGACGCAGTGCCGCGTAGCTGAGCGAGAGCACCCGGCGCGCGCGCGTGATCCCGACGTAGAGCAGCCGGCGCTCCTCCGCGACATCCGCGTCGTTCTTGGCCAACGCGAACGGCATCTCCTTGTCCTCGAGCCGCGGCAGGAAGACCACGTCGAACTCCAGCCCCTTGGCCCGGTGATAGGTCATCAACTGGACGCCGCGGCCCTCGGCCTCGGGCGTGAACCGGGCGCGCAGGTCCTGGACGAACGCCGCCATGTCCTCGCCCTCGAAGGCTCCCGCCAACGCGAGCAGCCGCTCCAGGTCCGCCTGACGGGTGGACTCCTCCCCGCCCTCGTACTTCCCGGCGGGGTCGTAGCCGAGGCTCTCGATGATCTCGCGCACGGCTTCAGCGACGGTTCCCCCCGGGCCGGCCGCGCGGCGGCCGCGCGCGAGGAACGCGCGCGCGGCCGGGCGGGACAGGAATGAGCCGTCGCGCACCTGGTAGGGCACACCGGCTCGGGCGAACGCCTCCTCGAAATCCTCGGACCGTCCGTTGATCCGGTACAGGATCGCGATCTCCTCCCAGGGCGTGCCGGTCTCGTGCAGCCCCCGCGCCTCGCGCACGATCCAGGCGACCTCTTCGTCGCCGGTGTCGAACCGGCGGATCGTCGGATTCGGGCCGGTGTCGCGCGTTGCGCGCAGCGTCTTCCGTGTCCCCCCGAGCAGCGGTACCAGGCGGTTGGCGACGGTGAGGATCTCGGGCGTGGAGCGGTAATTCTCGGTCAGCGTGACCACCGTCGTGTGGTCCCAGCGATCGGGGAAGCGAAGCAGATGCTGGGCGCTCGCGCCGGTGAATCCGAAGATCGACTGGTAGTCGTCGCCGACGACGCAGACGTCGTCGCGCGCGCCCACCCACGCATCCAGCAGCGTCTGCTGCAGCAGGTTCACGTCCTGGTACTCGTCCACGGTGAACGCCGCGTAGCGCGACCGCACCACGCCGAGCGCGCGAGAGTCACCCTCCAACACCCCGATCAAGCGCTCGAGCAGGTCTTCGAAGTCCATCATCCCCGCCTTGCGCTTGCGAGCCTCGTAGTTGACGTAGATGCGGTGCATCAGGTCGCGGGGGATCGGCGTCTCGTGCTCCCCCAGCTTCTCGAGGTAGTCGCGCGCGGGGATGCGACGATTCTTCGCCCACTCGATCTCGCCGGCGAGATCCCGCAGCGGCATGAACCGGTACGGCATCGGCAGGCGCTGCGCGATGCTATGCAGGATCTGGCCCTTCGAGGCCAGGATGTCCGGCTGCTCGGGCGCGAAGCGGCGGAACTGCGCCAGCGCCTCGGCATGGAAAGTCATGGCGCGAACGCCGGCGACACCCAGGCGGCCGAGGCGCGCGCCCATCTCGCGCGCGGCCTTCTGGGTGAAGGTGACCGCCAGGATCTGTCCCGGGTCGAACTCGGCCGAGGCTACCTGCCAGGCGATGCGGCGGGTGATCGTGGTGGTCTTCCCGGTCCCGGCGCCGGCCAGGATGGCCACCGGCCCGCGGACGGCCTCGACGGCCTCGCGTTGTGCCTCGTTGAGGCCCTCGACGATGTCTGCTTGCATCGACGCGCACTCTAGGGCCCCACCCCGACAGCCTCGGGGAGCCGGGATCGAAGCAGCAGGTCGCGCAGGGGGATGACCCGGCTGTGGCGAATCAGGGATCGTGTGCGTGTGCCGCTCGGACCGCACACGCACACGATCGTGGGAACGGGATCACTACCGGAGGGGGCGACGGAAGGTGGTCATGCGGGTACGCGTGGTGCTGATGGTCGGGCTGTGCTGCGGCATCCTCACAGCCCAGACGCCGTCACAAGCGGTTGGCTCTCCGTTGCCGGTGCGCGCGCACCTGGTCGCGCCGGGGGACCCTGCCGGCGGCGCGATCTTGTACCACCACCAGGACTGCATCGATGAGGTGGCGGGCCTGCTGGGCGTAAGGGGGCATGGGACCCACGCGTCGGCGCCGTTCGTCGCGCCCGCCTCGACCATGAACCTGTCGCTGGACCCCATCAACCTCGGCACGGGAGGCTGTCTGGCGACGGCCGCGGCCGGCCTGCCGCCGCGCAACGCCTACGTCGGCCACTTCGAGTTCGTCCTGCGAGATGTCCACACGACCGCAGTGCCCAACGGCGAGCCGCGCGAGCGCTTCCGGTGCGAGTACATCGGCGTCCCGCTCGAGGATCTGGGGACGTTCACCTGCTCGGGCCTGCAGACGTTCTACGGGGGGCGCAACCACACGATCACGATCATCGTGGAGCCGAGCGCGCCGCTGCTGGGGATCCCGGTGCCGTCGGTCGGCGCGATCGAGCTGACGGTTTCCTCGTAGCTGCTCAGTGCCAGCCCAGCGCCAAGTACACGCGCTCGGGATCGTTCGAGATCACGCCGTCGACGCCGGCGTCGAGCGCGCGCGCGATGTCGTCCGGCGCGTCGGGGGTCCAGACCACGACCTCGCGTCCGAGCGCGTGCATCGCGGCAACTACATCGGGGCCGAGGTCGATGGAACGGTGGTCGGGCGCGCTGATCTCGTAGCCGCGCGCCGTCGCGTAGAGCCCGTTCGAGAGCGCGGGGAACCCGCCGCCGGGCGGCGCGCCGGGCAGCTGTGAGGTGGTCAGCAACGCCGTGCGCACGTCGGGCGCGAGCAGCTCGATCCGATCCAGCGAGGTCGGGAAGGACGACTGCACGATCAGCGAGTCAGCCGGGAAGCCGGTTTCCTGCATCACCGCGAGCAGCGCGACGGCCGCCGCCTCGCCGGTCGGGTCGAAGTTTGGCTCGCCGGGGATGTTCTTCAGCTCGACCATCAACCGCCACCCCTCGGCCGCGCCTTCGGTCATCACGGCGCGCATCGTGGGGACCGGCTCGAGTTCCGGCCAGTCCGGCCAACCCGCGCGCGCGTCGCACACTTGCAGCTCGGCTGAGGTGAGCGCGATGACATCGCCCGAGCAGTTCGTGGTCGTGCGGTCGAGCGTCGGGTCGTGGATCACTACCAGCTCGGCGTCCGCGGCGAGGTGGGTGTCGAGCTCGAGCCAGACACCACGGTCGCCGTACAGCGCGTGCGCCTGCCGGAACGCGCCGAGCGTGTTCTCCGGCGCGATGGCGGCGCCGCCACGGTGGGCGTACACGATCCCGGGGCGACTCGGGTGATCGGCGACCGCCGGCAACACCGTTGCCAGCGACGCTGCGAGCAGCGCGACGATGCGGAGCATGGGTCAGGGATTCCCGACCCGGGGGCCGATACCTGCCCGGTCCTAGCCGAGAACGATCCGGCCGTCGTTCATCTCGTCGATGTCGCCTCGCGCGCGCAACACCGCGACGTCGGCCTCGACCGCCCGGAGGCGCTCGGTCACCTCACCCATGACCCGGCCGATATCCCGACGGATCTCTCCGAGCAGGTCTGTCACCTCAGCCTTGGTCGATTCGAGCGCGGTGGCCTGATCCTTGATGGCCGCCGTGAACCGCCAAACCTCGGTGCGCGCGCGCTCGATGGCTTCCTCCAGCTGCGCATACGTGGTGGCTCCCACGGCCTGGTTGATCCGATCGGTCCAGTTGCTCATCCCCATCGCTCCTCGCTGCTTCATCGTCGTCCAACGCTGCAACGAGGTCCGGATGCCCGCAGGGACGAAGGACCTACCGGCCTTGCCGGGGTGTCCGCTTGGTTCTTCTTCAGGAGGGGGCGAATCGGATACTCCGAACCACGCGACGAGAGAGATCCGCGGAAAGAGGAGGGGCCCCCGTTCGGGGGCCCCCTGTTTGCGAGTCGGCCTGTAAGCGGGATCCTGTCCTCGCCCTACCGTTGCCGGCGGAGCGAGGGGCGACCATCCATCTGGGACCGCCGTTACCGACGGCCTCATGCGGCCTACCCGGAGGCTTCGGGCGGGCCACCCAGCCTCCTGCTTGGCCTTGCTCCGCGCGGGGCTTGCCGAGCCGCGACGGTCACCCGCCGCGCTGGTGGGCTCTTACCCCACCGTTCCACCCTTGCCCGCACCGCCGACCGGGTCTGGCTCGGAAGCTCGACCCTCGCCCGCAGCCGCTGGCGGTATGTTTTCTGTGGCGCTATCCCTGGGTCGCCCCAGGTGGGCGTTACCCACCGCGCTGCCCTATGGAGTCCCGACTTTCCTCGACAGGCGCGAGGCCTGCCGCGGCCGCCCGGCCGACTCCAAGATCCAGTCTACTCCTCGCCCCCACGTGTCCGTCGAGCACCATGATCAGAACCCCCGCGCCGCGTCCAGCGCCTCGTTCACCAGCGCGTCGGCGCGCGCGTTCCCGGCCCGCGGGACGTGCTCGTACGTGACGGCGTCGAACGCGCGCGCCGCGGTTCGCACGTCCAGCGCCAACCGCTGCAGATGTGCTCGCTTGATCTTGTAGCGGCCGTTGAGCTGCTCGACGACGAGCTGCGAATCCGAGATCACCCGCACGCGGCGCGCCCCCAGCTCGGCGGCCCGCTGCAGCGCAACAAGCACGGCGGAGTACTCCGCGACGTTGTTCGTCCCCTCACCGATGTACCGCGAGATCGCCTCGATCTCCGTGCCGTCGGGGGCCTGCAGCGAGACACCCAGCGCCGCCGGTCCCGGGTTGCCGCGCGCGCCGCCGTCGCAGTACGCGACCAGCTCGTCGGTCACAGGACCACGAGCATTCGGCGGCAGTTCTCGCAGCGAGGCAGCGGCTCGTCGGAGCGCCTGATCTCATCGCGCGCGGCCGGCGACAGCGGCAGCCCGCAGGCGCGGCAGACTCCTTCTTCGAGCGCGCCGATCGCGACACCGCCCTTGCGCGCGCGCACGTCCTCGTACAGTGCGACCGCCTCGGCAGGCAAGGTCGGCAGGATGCGTTCCCGTTCGGCGCCCAGCGAGCCCAGCTCGCGGTCGATCTCGACAGTCGCTGCGTCATGGCGGGCGGTCGCGTCGGCGATGCGCGCATCCAGATCGTCCAGCTGAGCCTTCAGCCCGCCCACCTCGGCCTCCATACCCTCGCGCTGCTCGAGCAGATCGAGCACCTGATCCTCCATGTGGTCCTTGCGGCGCCCGAGCGCGTCCAGCTCGGCCTGGATGCTCGTCAGCTCCTTCGGGTTCGAGATCTCGCCGCCGTACAGGCGATCTCGCTCGTGCTTGAGCTTGGCCTCGATCAGCCCGATGTCGGTCTCGAGCTTGGTCTGTTCGCGCACGATCGCGTCCAGCTGCGTCCCCTGCTCTCCGTGCTGCGCTGCGACGACCGCGCGCTGCTCGTTCAGCTCTTCGAGCTCCTGCTGCTCGGGAAGGTTGGCGCGGCGCTCGCGCAGGCGATCGACCCCAGAATCCACCCGCTGCAGATCCAGCAGCGGCTTGACCGCCTCGCGTGTGACGCCGTCCAGCACATCCTCCTCCTGGTGTCGAACTCGAAACCTAGCACGGCCCCCCAGCCCCCGGCCTTCCCCGCCGGTATCCTCGGATGAGATGGCCGAACGTATCTTGCTGATCGAGGACGACCGCCGCGTCCGGCGGACGACTGCGCTCGCGCTCGCCGACGAAGGCTACGAGGTGCTCGAGGCCGCCGATGGAGAGACCGGCCTCACGCTGCTCGCCGAGCAGCGCCCCGACCTGGTCGTGCTCGACGTGATGCTCCCCGGCCGCGACGGGTTCGAGATCTGTCGCGCGATCCGCAAGGAGTCGGAGCTGCCGATCATCTTTCTGACCGCCAAAACCGACACCGTCGACGTGGTCGTCGGGCTGGAATCCGGCGGCGACGACTACCTGACCAAACCGTTCGCCGTTCGCGAGCTGATCGCGCGCATCCGCGCGCTGTTGCGGCGCAGCCGCACCGAGCACCGACAGCACCGGATCACGGTGGCCGACGTCGTGATCGACGTCGACGGCGGCGCGGTCGCCAAGGCCGGCGCGCCGATCGGGCTGACCAAGACCGAGTTCAACCTGTTGCGCACGATGGCCGAGC
>Ga0299906_10003768_pt1 | contig 12476 bp, 7 predicted proteins | sample RVTome_14_FD_200259 | JGI IMG/M metagenome (GOLD analysis project Ga0299906, IMG submission 200259) | Soil microbial communities from uranium-contaminated site in the Upper Colorado River Basin, Wyoming, United States - RVT145D125 (version 2) ...
CGCCTTCTCGCACTTCATCGAGGCGAACTTCCTGGTGAACGCCCGCTGGCCCGGCCTCGATGCCGGACCCTTCCTCGCGGAGTGGATGCGCCAGGACCCGGTGTACGTCCTTCTGGGGAGTGTCGGGCTACTCTACTTGACGGTGAAGGCGTTCCGGCCCGAAGCGCTCCCGCGAATGGAGCCGCTGGTGGCTCTGCCGATGGTCTCGCTTCTGGCGACGCTCCCCATCCACACGGGAATGTCGTATCAGCACTTCCTTCTCATCCTGCCCCTGTTCTCCATCTATGCAGCCTCATGCCTGGTCGATCTCACCGCGCGCTACAAACGCGCGCCGGAAGCTCTGCTCTTGATCGCGGCTTTCCTTCTCAGCATCGTGCCGCTCTTGCGGTTCCGCGCCGCGTTCGATCGCGGCAACTGGGGGACGCTCCAGGGAATCGAGTACGTGCTTCGCAATACGTCGCCGCGGGAGACGACCTTCGACGGATTCACCGGCCTCGGGCTCTTCCGCCCGCAGACGTTCTATCACCACTTCCAGCATCCGCACGCCTTCGCCCTTCAGAGCGACGAGGAGCACCGGGAGATGCTCGAAGAGCTCGAGAGCGGCCGGGCGCTCCCGAAGATGATCTTCTGGAGCCACTACTTGAGGGAAGCGGTCACCCCCGAGATCGCGGCGTTTCTCGAGAGGCACTACGTCGAATCGGGTCTGGATCCCATCCGGATACGGCCATTCGACAACGACGCCGGCTTCTGGTCCGACGTGGAGCCGCGGTACTTCGGATGGGACCCCGACGTGGACCCGAACGCACCGCATGTTTTTTTTGACGACGGCTGGCGGCCGCCGGCGTCGGAGTTCGGCGCCCATGTCCGCCGCACCCGCACCCGGACGTCCGGCCTCATCGTTCCCATTCGCCGTCCGCGGGACTTCGAGGCCGTCTTTCGGGCCCACGCCGATCCCGAGGCCGGTCCTTTCGGGATCGAGCTCGTGGTGAACGGCGAGAGCGCAGGAGTGGCGGAAGCCGCGCCCCGCTGGCAGGAATACCGGTTCCCGGTGACGGTCCACCGCCTCCAGCCGGGATTCAACGTTTTCGAGCTCCGCTTCTCCGCGCCCGCTGACTCCGAGGATAGAAGGCTCGAGCTCGCCGTGAGCTTTCTTCAGCTTCGAGAATCGCGCGAGAGAAAGTGACGTAGAGGGATCAGAGCCGCTCCCGTCCCGTGGGACGTTTCGCCGGACTCACCACTTCGGGCTCGGGAGTGAAGTCCTCACCGGGGTTGATGAAGCGGTCCATCTCGAGCTTGTACTGGCGATCGTAGAGCTCGCGGTAGCGGCCGTCCCGGGCGAGGAGCTCCTCGTGGCGTCCCCTCTCGACGATCTCCCCCCCCTCGAGGACGAGGATCTGGTCGGCGCTGGTGATGGTGGAGAGCCGATGGGCGATGACGAACGTCGTCCGGCCCGCCCGGAGCGAGCGGAGCCCATCCTGGATCAACGACTCGCTCTCGCTGTCGAGGCTCGACGTGGCCTCGTCGAGAACCAGGATGCGCGGGTTTTTGAGGATGGCGCGGGCGATGGCAATCCTCTGCCGCTGTCCGCCGGAAAGCTTCACCCCCCGTTCGCCCACCACCGTGTCGTAACCCTCGGGAAACGCTTCGACGAACTCGTCGCAGTGAGCGATGCGGCTCACCTCCTGGATCTCTTCGAAGGTGGCATCGGGGCGGGAATAAATGATGTTCTCCCGCACCGTTCCATCGAAGAGGAAGTTGTCCTGGAGGACGACCCCGACTTGCCCCCGGTAGTCCCGCAAGCGCACCGACGCCAGGTCGCGTCCGTCGACCAGGACCCGGCCGGTTTTCGGGCGGTTGAACGTCAGAACGAGGCTGATGAGGGTGCTTTTCCCCGAGCCGCTCGAGCCCACGAGCGCGGTGGTGGTGCCGTCGGGCGCCACGAAGGAAACGTCCTTCAAGACCGGGACGGCCTCGCGGTACGCGAACGAAACGTTCTCGAATCTCACGTCGCCGCGAAGCGAGGCCAGCGGCTCCCGCGCGCGGTCCTGCTCGTCCTCGGTGGCCAGGAGCCGGATCTCCCGGATGCGATCGAGACCGGCGAAGGCCTCGCTCAACTGGGTCGCGATCGACGAAATCTGGACCAGCGGCGCGGCCACCAGCCCGGTGAAGAAGATGTACATGACGAAGTCGCCCAGAGTCATCCTTCCGGCCAGGATCGACTGCCCGCCCACGACGATCATGAGCACTCCGACCGCTCCCAGGATCAGAGTCGAGAACGCCGAGATACCGGAGATGGCCGTCACCGACTTCGCCACGTTGCGAAAGAGCTCGTGCACGTTTCTGGTGAAGATGCGCTCCTCGCGCTTTTCCGCGGTGTAGGCCTTGACGATGCGGATGCCGCCGAGCGCTTCCCCGAGCCGGCCGGTCACCGTGGCGTTGAGCTCCCCCCGCTTGCGGAAGAGCGGCCGGAGCCTCACGAAGGCGAAGGCCATGACGCCCCCGAACAGAGAAAGCACGACCAGGGTCAGGGTGGTGAGCTGCCAATTCAGGTAGAAGAGCACCAAAAGCGCCACCGAAGCGGTGAGGATCCCGCCAACGAGCTGCACCAGCCCGGTGCCCACGAGGTTTCGAATGCCTTCGGCGTCGGCCATGATGCGCGAGATGAGCTCGCCGCTCTTGACCGAGTCGAAGTAGGAAATCGGGAGCCTCAGGATATGGCTATGCAGCTCCCGTCGCATGTCGGTGATGGCGCGCTGCGCCGCTACCCCGAGGAGCTGGGAGAGCGCGAACGAGGTCGAAGCTTGGAGGAGTGAGGCGAGACCAGCGGCGGCGGCGAGCGGCACCAGGAGCTCTCCGCGCCCCTTCGCCACCACTTCATCGATGAGGTATTTCGAGGAGGCGGGAAGCACCAGCCCGGCGATCCGTCCAATTCCCATGAGGAGGAATCCCAGGGCCAGGCGATAGCGCCGCGCCCAGACGACGTCCCGGGCTTCCTTCCAGACGACGGAAAGACCGGGCTTGTCCTTTCCGTGGTTCGCAGGGAGCGGCCGGGAAGATCCACTTGCGCGCTCCGACGGACGCGAGAGTCTCGAGAGCCTCATCATGATCGTAGTCTCGCGTCAACTATAGCCCGTCGCTCCGAGAGGCGCCCCGGCGGAGTCAAGGCTCGAGCCGTTCGAAGCGTAAACGATCCACGGCGAGAACCGGCTCCCCGGCGGGAGTCAGGGGGATGATCTCCAGAAGGTTGATCCTCCGCCACAACGCCGCTTCCGCGGTCATGACCTGCTCTCCCATCGCGACCGTGGGGACGAAAGCTTTGAGCCTGGTCCCGTTGAGCCGGACCTCGACGGGAGACGCCGCCACTCCCTCGGGGACCGCGCAGTCGATGAGGAGGCGGAGCGGCTCCGGCCGAAAAACCGGGATGAATAGACTCGCTCCCTCTCCCGACGCCAGCCGAATCTCTCGCGGCCTCCCTTCCCAGTCGCGGAGCCCGCTCCATCCGTTTCCGAGAAACGGTGGATCCGTGGGTCCGAGTTCGATGAGACCGTCGAGGCCGCCCATCCGGTGAAACAGGTACTTCCCGACGAGGATGTCGTACTGCGTCCTGGGACGGTCGTAGCGGGCCGCGAAGATCCAGTTCATGGGGAACGAGAACGGGTATCCGAAGGCGTCGAACCAATCCTCGAGTCCCGCCTCCGCCGCCGCCTCCCAGGACATCGTATCGTCCACCGGGATTCGTCCCTTGCGGTACTGCTCCATCAGGAGCCCGTTGGCCGCGATGAGAGCCGCGACGGCGCAAGAGGTGACCGCCCGCGGATGCTTTCGAACGAGATCGGCGGTGAACGCAATCGCGGTTCCGAGCCCGAGAGCGAGGATGGGAAGGGCGGAATCGAAGCGCCGGGCGCCAAAGGAGCCGCCCCCCCACCAGTCGGCGACGGTGCTGTTCACGTACCAGACCAGAAGAGCGACCGCGGCGAGAGGAAGGCCCCTTCGGGGATTCGCCCGCACGAAGCCCGGAAGACCGAGGGCGGCGGCGAGAAGAATCGGACTCCACGAGAAGAGCCCGTGCCGCGACGAGAACAGGACCTCCGAGAGAAACGGATCGTCCCACCGCACGTAGTCGGGCCCCAGGGGAACGCCGATGTAGAGCCGGCCGAAGATTGCCTTCCAGCTCAGAAGCTGCGGAAGGACGCCGAGGAGAAACGCCGCCCCGAAGGCGGCCGTCGACGCTCCTGCGAAGCTCCACTCACGCCTCCGGAGCGGTGCCGCGAGATCGAGCGCCGGAAGAAGCCCGAAAACCGCGTTCTGCCACCGAACCAGGGTCGCGATCCCGAGAACCAGTCCCAGAAGTCCGTAGTCGCGAGGCGTCTTCTCCTCCCGCACCCAGCCATCGACGAAGAGCGCGATCAGAAGGAAGGTGAGCGCATGGGTGTAGATGGCGTGGTAGGTCAGATAGAACGCGAGGAAGCTCCCGAGCCCGATCCCGAGGACGGCGAGAAACGAGACCCATGGCGGAAACCATTTTCTGAGGAGCCGATCGAGGACGAGAAACCCGAAGAATCCGTAAAGGAGGTTCCCGAGCGCCACGGCATGGAAGTAGGGATTTGAGAACCCGTCGTAGCGCGTCTCAAGACCGTGAGCGTTCCGGAGGAAAACTCCGAGATGGCCGAGCTCGACGAAGGGCGCCCACAAGAGCGGCGCCCCGACTGGAAACGTGAACCGCGGAAGGCCGGTCTCCCGCACGGGCTGCGAGCCCCTCTGGTTGTCGATGCCCAGGCTCCGATACTGGTTCTCGAGATCGACGTCGAGGTCGAAAGCCAGGGAATGGGCGAACGAGTAATACCAGAGTCCGTCGCCGCGAAGCCGGTAGCCGCGGTAGTGGAGGATCGGGACCAGCGCCAGAAGGAGCGCGAGGTAGGCATAGCCGAAGGCCGGCCGCGGAAAGCCCCGGCTCGCGAGATCGGCCGCGAGGAGAACCGCGACGAGCACGACGCGCAGTGCGAAGCCCGGCCCTTCCACCGGACCGAGAATCGAGACTCCGCCCGATACCACGACGGCGGCCAGGTCGGCGAGAGCGAGGATGAGGGCTGCTCGAGCGAGGCGCTTTCGAAGGGTGGGGGCCGGCTTCATGGAGGAGAGTCGCTCGGCGTATCGTAATATAGCGGCCGATGGATCGAGACCGTCTCGGGTCGTGGAAGCCTCCGGAGCGAGTCGCGCGTCTGACGGGATGGCTCCTGCTCGTGCTCTCGACGGCCACCATCCTTACGAACGCCTACTACCTCCGGTTCCTGGAGCCCACTTTCTCCCGTAAGACTCCGGCGGTTCTGATCGTCGCCGTTACGGGGCTGTGGTTTCTGGTTGCGAGATTCGGGCTTCCTCGGAATCGAACGGAATTCTTCGAGCTATGGCGCCGGGCGCGGACCCCGGTGGTCCTCGCTCTCATCCTCGCGGTCGCCTTCTCCCTCCGGTACGCAGGCGCGGGGAGCGGGCTTCCCCAGAGCTACGTTCCCGACGAGTACGACTACGTCCACTCGTACCTGGTGATGATCAAGCGCGGCGACATGAACCCTCGCTGGTGGCACCACCCGAGCCTCCAGCCCTACGTCAACGTCGCCGCCTATCTGGTGGCCTACTACTCCCAGGCATCCTCCGGCCGCTGGCCCAAGATCCACGATCTGAAGGTCGAGGATGCCCTTCTTTGGGGGCGCGTCGCCGCGGGGGTGATTCCGGGGACGCTCGCCGTTCTCGCCGTGTTCTTTCTCGGGCGGCTTCTCTTCGGGACGACCGTCGGGCTCGTCGCCTCGGCTCTCCTCGCCGTGGCTCCCGGGGTCGTCGAAGTCTCGCAGTACAACAAGCCCGATGCGCTTCTGGTGCTCTTCTGCATGCTCTCGGTTCTCACGACGCTCGTCTATCTCGAACGCGGCGGCGCCCGTCTCGCGCTCGCCGCGGGCGCCGTCGTCGGGCTCGCGGTCGCGGTGAAGTACAACGCGGCCTTCGTCCTCCTGCCGTTTCTCGCCGCCGTCCTCTTTCGCCAGGGGTTTCGCCTGTTCCAGAAACCCGACCTCTATCTGGGCCTCCTCGGGACCGTCTTCGGATTCACCGCGGGTTGCCCGTACTGGTACCCCGACCTCCCGCGCTTTCTCGAGCACGTGGGGGCCGGGCTCTACAACTACGGATATCTCGGCCTCGAGGGCGCGACCGGAACCGACAACTGGTACAACCACGCGAGCTACACCGTTCGGTACGGCGCGGGCCTCTGGGCACTCGTCGCGAGTCTCCTCGGGCTCGCCGTAGCGCTCTACCGCATCGATCGGCGCATCGCAGTCTTTCTGATTTATCCCGTTCTCTACTACGGTTTTTACAGCTCGCAGAAGATCTACTTCGCCGGCAACCTCGTCCCCGTCTATCCCTTCTACGCGGTTCTCGCAGCCTACGGAGTCACCGAGTCCGTGTCGTTCGCCTCGGGCCTCCTGCACCGCCGATTCGGAGCCTATTCTCCATGGCTCGAGCGCGCCGCCCTCGCCGCGGTTCTGGTGCTGGTTCTCTGGTTCCCTTTCTCGATGACGCGTCTCCGGAACCACCTGGTGACGCTTCCGGACACCGGCACCCTCGCGAGCCAGTGGATCGACGCCAACATGCCGCCCGACACTTCGTTCGGAGTGGAGCGGCAAACGCCCGTCCTCGACGGCGCGCGATACCGGATTTCGATGGAGTCGAGGGTCATCAACCAGTCGGTCGAGCACTACCGCGAGGCGGGAGTCCAATACCTCATCGTCTCCTCGACGGTCTACCAGCGGTTCAGCCCCGAGCACCGGCAGACCAAGGCATACCAGCGCCTGTTCGAGACCTGCCGTCTGGTGAAGGAGTTCGCGCCCGAGCCGGGGAAGATCATGGGCCCGACCATCCGGATTCTCGAGATCCCGAAAGCGTGAGGAGACGAAACAGAGCAGCGGAAATCCTCGATTTCCTTGCAGGAAGGAAACATTGGGACTATACTTTCCTTCCTGGAAGGAAAGTGCGAGAAACCATCGAGGCGGTGGTGGCGGACTTTCAGGAACGGGCCCTGCCCGCCCTGACCCCGCGGGAAACGAGCCTTCCAGGGCTTCCGGGAAAGGCAGATGCCGTGATCGGGATGCGGCGGTCCGGCAAGAGCTTCTTCCTCTTCCAGCAGATTCAACAGCTTCTCGCGCGCCGAGTACCGCGGCGGCGGATGCTCTACGTCAACTTGGAAGACGAGCGACTTCTTCCGTTGAAGGCCCAGGAATTGGGGCTCATCCCGGAGAGTCTCTATCGACGCTTTCCCGAGGTCCGCTCGGAGACTTGCTGGTTCTTCCTGGATGAGGTTCAAAACGTTCCGGGCTGGGAGAGGTTCGTCCGGCGACTACTGGACACGGAGAACGTTCGCGTTGTCGTCACCGGCTCCTCGGCGAAACTCCTCGGCCGGGAGATCGCGACCAGTCTGCGAGGCCGAAGCCTGGCTACCGAGCTCCTGCCTTTCAGCTTCCGCGAAGGGATGCGGCACGCTGGTGTTGCCGTGCCCGATCGCTGGCCGCCTCCGGCCCAGGCCCGGTCCCGGCTCGAGCGGGCGATGCTCGACCACATCGATGTCGGGGGGTTTCCGGAGGTGCAGAGTCTCTCTCCCGACTTGAGAGTGCGCGTCCTTCAGGACTACGTGCACGTAGTCGTACTCCGCGACGTCATCGACAGGCATCAGGTGGCAAATCCGGGGGCGGTGCGCGCTTTGGTCCGCCAACTGCTCGGCGCGCCCGCGGCGCCCTTCACCGTCCACAAAGCTTTCAATGATTTGAAGTCGCAGGGATTTCGCTTGGGAAAGGACACGGTCTACGAATACTTCCGCTACCTCGAGGACGCTTTCCTCATCTTCCCGGTGGAGGTGGACTCGCAGTCGGTCCGCGCCAGGATGACCCACCCTCGCAAGTGCTACCTCATTGATCCCGGCCTTGCCCGTGCCTTCTCGTACCGTGCCGCGGGAGATGTGGGCCGGCTTCTGGAGAACGTGGTCTACCTCGAGCTGCGGCGCCGAGGCTACCAGGTGAACTACGCCGTCACATCGCTGGGACGCGAAATCGACTTCGTAGCCCGACGACGGGGACTTCCCGATCAGCTCATCCAGGTATGCGCCGACCTGGGCGATCCCAAGACTCGCGAGCGGGAGCTTGGAGCGCTGAGCGAGGGGCTCCGGGAGCGATCGGGAGCTCGCGGCACCGTGGTCAGTCTCCACGACGAGGAAACACTGAAGGTGGGTCGTCGGACGGTCCGGATCGTGCCGGCCTGGCGATGGCTTCTCACCTCATGAGTGTCTGCCGGATCTAGAGTCTCTTCCCGGTCAGCATCTCGAATAGCACCACTCGAATCTCTTAGATCACAGATTGTGATCTTAGAGATAGGTCGGGGCCGGTATCCCAAGTACCCTCCGTTCGCCTTTACGGAACAGGGAATCGCCATGCTGTCGAGCGTGCTCAACAGCGAACACGCCGTTCAGGTGAACATCGCCATCATGCGCGCCTTTGTCCGCCTTCGAGAAATTCTCGCCCTCCACAAGGATCTCGCCTGCAGGAAGGTTTCCTCTTGACCAGGAGTGGGGAGTCCATCCCCCCGGCCCCGAGGGGCGAGGCGATCTCGTAGGGACCGAGTCTTGTGCCGGTGAGCATCTCGACTCGTGGGACGCGATGGTACCATGGCGGCGCGGTCTACCCGTCAAATCAAGTCATAGCGATTCCAACAAGCTTGAAATGGTCTCCGCGCGGCGATCCCACGAGTAAGCCTTGGCGTCCTCGAAAGCGCGTGCGGCAAGACGCGCCGAGAAAGCGGGGTCGCGTAGCAGCCGCTCGATCGCCGCCGCGAGAGCGCGCGCGTCTCCGGGCGGCACCAGGAGCGCATTCTCCTCGTGGGTCAGAATCTCCCGGATCGAAGGAAGGTCCGAGGCGACGACGGGACGGCCCGAGGCTATGGCCTCAAAGAGCTTCAGGGGTGAGGTGAAGAGCCTGGCCGTCGTCGAATCGAGAAGAGGAATCACGAAGAGGTCCGCATTCGCGCTCTCCACGGGAAGCTCCGGAGGCGGAACGAATCCGCGGAATCGAACGCGGTCCTCGAGAGAGAGACTCGATGCGAGACTCTTCAAACGATCGAGATCTGGCTCCGGGGGGAGGCCCCCGACGATGACGAGCTCGGCGTCGTTCACATGGCGCATGGCTTCGACGAGGACGTCGACCCCTTTCCAGGGATAGAGCTGTCCGATGTAGTAGACGCGAGGGGGCGAGTGAGGCCCCTCGAACGCGGGAAGCTCCTTCGGAAGCCGCGACCCGTCGGGGACGACGCGGGAGGGAGCGATCCTCGCGTGCCGTTCACCGAGAGCCTTGAGAAGCGCTCCGGTGATGGTCACGACACCCGCCGCGTCGCGGCAGACTCGACGCTCGCGCTTGTCCAGACGTGAGAGCTTTGCCGTTGAAGGGGCCCGGTCGGCTCCGTACAGGCGCGCGCGCTCCTCCGCGAAGACCGCGGAAACGGTGTGCGCCTCGTAGATGAGGGGAAGCGTCCTCAGCCGCAGCGCAAGGTCGGCGAGAACGAGATCGCGAGTGTAAACGAAGTCCCACTGTCCTCGAGCACGAAGGAGAAGACGAAGAGCGGCGCCGAAGTAGCTCCACTTTCCGAAAGGGACCGAGACGCGCCGGAGGCGAAGGCCTGGGTGTGGAGCGAGCCCGAAGAACTCGAGACACGCCTCGTCGCTCCGTCCGTCGGTGCGGCGAACGACGACGTCCACTTCGACGCCACAGCGCGCGAGGGCGTGCGCCGTCTCGATCGTCTGGATGCCGTTCGCCCGCTCCATGGGAAACCGGATGTCGGCGAGGTAGAGGATCTTCATGAAGGATCGGCGGGCACCCGGATTTCGTAGACGGCCTCGTCTCCCGATCGGAAGATCATCGGCATCGACTCGCGGTAGCGCTCCATGCCCTTTTCGAGCTCGCGCCGAAGGTGCCCGGGAATCCTGTCGAAGTGGACGACGACGTATCGCACCGGGGCTCGCTCCAGAAGAAAGCGGAGGCTCCTCGCGGTGGGAAAGTGCCGGAGGCGGCCCACGAGCTCCCAGTAGTCGTTCGGCCACCAACCGCTGTAGCCGTTCAAAAGCGGCTGGAAATGGGCCCTCGATTGATACATGGCGAGCGACTCGTTCATGATTTCCTCGCCTTCGTGGATGGGAAGGACGAGGACGGCGCCCCTGGACTTCTCCTGCGCGAGCCAGAGATGGGCGGCGGAGTCGGCGGGAGCTTCGGGAAAGACGCTATCGAGCGGGTACGTCCGGTACTCGAAGAGCAGTAGCCCGAGGAGAGCGATCGCGAAAGGCCTCTTCCACTTCGAGACCAGGGTCGAAGCGCCGAGACCCGCGAGGACCGCGATTCCGAAGAGAGCGAGAACCGAGATCCTCGCCGGCACCCGAATGCTGTCGAATCCGGGGAGGTGGCGATAAAAGAAACGGTACGGAAGCGGGAGGACGGCGTCGCCCCATCGTAGCTCCGGTCCGAGCGACAGCACCACGGCGGTCGCCGAAAGAAGGATGGAGAAGAGCAAGAAGAGGCGATCCCGACCTCGACCGACTCCGACCCCGACGAGGGCGAGGGCGAAGGCGCCGAGTCCGGGAAGAAGCGCCCGCTCCGAGCGGCTCCGGGGCGGAAGCCATGGCGCGTACGGGGGACGATTGAATCTGGAGGGAGTGAAGTAGTCCCGGAGCGAGGCGGAGTAGTAAACGACGTCCTCGTAGCGGCGATAGAACCCTCGCTCGCGGTTCCTGGCGTACGGAAGGAGAAAGGGAACAGAGAGCGCGGTGACCGCGGCGGCACCCAGAACGAGCTGGGCGATCTTCCGGCGGCTGAGAAGCTCGCGGCCGTAGATCCCGAGCGAAAGCGCGAAAAGGACCACGGCCAGAGCGAGGTACACCATGTAGTAGTTGCAGGAGAGCGCCTGAAGGAGAGAGAACACGACGACTCCCGCGAGCTGATGCCGTCTTCCTTCGCGAAGGAAACGAAGAGCGCACCAGAAAACGAAGGGAAACCACTGCAGCGTGAGGAGCTGCAGCTGGAGAAGATGACCGAAGCGGTAAGGAGCCCCGAGGAAGATCGTTCCCGAGACGAGCGCCGCCCACCGGCTTCCGGTGATCTCTCGGACGAGGAGGTACATCCCGATCCCCGAGAGCACGAAGGACGAGAGAACCGCGACGTTGTACGCAAGGGGGAGATTTTTCGTCACGGCGAATACGGGCCAGACGAGCACGGTGATTCCGAAGAGATGCTCGGAGTACGCGAGAGTGTCCGGACGGGGGAAGAATATGTTGGCGTCGAAGAGCGAGAGCGGGTCCCGGGGCAGGATGTGAAAGTTCCAGCCGAGAGCCCAGGCGTTGAGAAGCGAGTCGGGCGACGAGCTCAACGCCGTCGCCATCCGCGGAAGAAGCGGCCAGGTGAGCCAGAGGCTCGCGAGAAGGAAGTAGCCCCAGGCGGCGGCATCGACTCGCGTCGATCTCATGAGCGGCTCAGCGTAACGTCATCGCCCCTCCGCTGCAAAAGCGGGCGCCCATCGGGTAGACTGCCGAGCCCATGAGATGCCGCACGAGCCTCGTTCTGCTCCTGTTCGCGTACTCCGCCAGGGCGGAGGAAGTAACGTCTCCGTTCGCCGAGCTCGAGTGGAGGAACATCGGCCCCTCGATCATGGGCGGGCGGGTGTCCGACGTCGAAGGCGTTGCCGGAGACCCCCGGATCGTCTACGTAGGCGCGGCGTCGGGCGGCGTCTTCAAGACGGACGACGGAGGAATCACCTGGAAGCCGATCTTCGACCAGGAGCCCGTCTCTTCGATCGGCGACATCGCGCTCGAGCCCGGAAACCCCGAGGTCCTGTACGTGGGCACGGGAGAATCGAACCTCCGGAACAGCGTCTCCTTCGGAAACGGCGTCTACAAATCGACCGATGGAGGTCGAAGCTTCCGCCACCTCGGCCTCGCCGACACCCGACATATCTCCCGCATAGTCATCGACCCCCGAAACCCCGAACGCGTGTACGTCGGCGCTTTCGGGCACGCCTTCGGCCCGAACCCCGAGCGCGGAGTCTTCCGGAGCCTCGACGGAGGCACGAGCTGGGAGAAAGTCCTCTACCTGGACGAGAGGCACGGCGTCGCCGACCTCGAGATCGATCCGCAGAATCCGAACGTCCTCTACGCCGCCTTCTGGCGCTTCGAGAGGAAGCCCTGGACTTTCGAGAGCGGAAGCGAGGCCGGCGGGCTCTACAAATCGGTCGACGGCGGAACGAGTTGGAAGAAGCTCGAAAAGGGTCTTCCCCGCCTCCTCGGCCGCATCGGGGTCAAAGTCGCGCCCTCGCGACCGGAAGTGGTCTACGCGCTCGCGGAGTCGAGAGAGGGGACGCTCTTCCGCTCGGAAGATCGCGGCGAGAGCTTCACCAAGGTCTCGAGCGAC
>Ga0299906_10003772_pt1 | contig 12470 bp, 16 predicted proteins | sample RVTome_14_FD_200259 | JGI IMG/M metagenome (GOLD analysis project Ga0299906, IMG submission 200259) | Soil microbial communities from uranium-contaminated site in the Upper Colorado River Basin, Wyoming, United States - RVT145D125 (version 2) ...
GGATCAGCGACGGCCGGCGTTCGGCGGGATCGCGAGCGATGATGCCCTGCACCATTGTCGTGAGAGCGGCTTCGTCGAGGCCCACATCCCCGGCGCTGGCGATCGACCAGCCATCACCGATGACCGGTGGCGGTTCATATGCATAGGGCGCGAGATAACGGGGGCGCGGGAGATACTTTGCCGCATTCAGGTCGCTTGCGCGCTCGAGCTCGATGTCGCTGCCGAGATCTTGCCACCGGATACGCAACCGGTCCGATGAGGCGAGGTAGGTTGCTTCCATGCTCGCGGCATCGGCTTCCGGAACGGCGCCGGCGGTGAATCGCAGGGTATCGCCTTCCCGCGTCACGCGATGCTGCATCGCGAGGCCGATGGAATTCTGCTCGGGATTGCGAAAAGCGCCGATCAGATCGCCCGCCTGATTCCGGAAGATCTCCAGATAGAGCGTGAAGGGGTCGTCGAGCGGTCGCACCGCGCCGCGCCAGACATTCTTCCCCGCGGGCGACAGCGACATGGGCGTGGCAAACGGCTGGCTCGAGCCCCCGGGATATCGCGGGTCGGATTTGATACCGGGACGGATCCAGAACCCGCGAATCGCGCCGTCGGATTCGAGCGCGCCCCGGAAGCGGCCGCGATCGTCCGGAAACGCGAACCGGATGCTTTTCAGCTCGGCGTTGAAGCTCGCCTGTGCGTCGGCGAATTGCGCGCGCCAGTCGGAGCCCTGGCGGGTGAGTGTCATGAGTCCGCGTAATGGCGAACCGAAAGAAGTTTGATAAGACCAGACGCCGACGAGCGAGTCGTCAGGCGGCGGCGGGGCGGGAGTGCCTTCCTGCGCCTCGGTACAGGGCACGGCAAGGAACATGAGACAGACAAGGCAAGCGCGCGTGACATTGCGGCGTACAGTTATCATGATCCGGTTCCTCGCGCGGGCGGTCATTCAGGTAGCCATTGCCGGTCGCGTAATCTGTGCCGACACCGCCTTCCATTGGCCGCCGGTTCGCACGTAGACGTCGATGTAGCGGCTGAGACCGGGAATTCCCGTCTTCGATTTCCACGAGCCGTTGGCCCGCACCAGCGCCACATCGCCGTAGATGCGCAGATCGACCTCGTCCAGCCGGTATTCGGCCAGATCCGAGCCCTGCGCCGTCAGACGCAGGAATGCGTCCTTGTCGAGTACGGAGCCGTCGGAGTCGATGCAGACAAAGTCATCCGCAAGATGCGCCCGGTACCATTCGACATCTCCGGCAAGCGACGCGGCAACGTATTGCTGATTCAGGAGACGCAACTGTTGTTCTGGCGACATGGGATGTCCTGATTCAAAATGATAGCAATTGGAGACCGGTTGATGATGCCGCAAACCGTTCCCGCCATGACAGCCGCATCGGCGCTCCTCTTTGCAAGCATCCTTCACGCCGCTCCGCGGGCCAGCCTGGAGGGCCTCGAGCCATTGGTCGATGCCGTCATGGCCTCCGGCAAGGAAGAGGAGCATATCCCGGGTGCTGCCTTCGTCCTGGTCCGGGATGGCGTCGTGGTGCTGGCCAGGGGCTACGGCCTGGCGGACGTCGAGTCCGGCCGGCCATTCAGCGCCGATGGACGCGCGCGCATCGAGTTCGCCGAAGACAAGGCCGGGCGCGTCACTGCATTGAGCGCCGGCTCATGGAAGGTGCTCGAGCGCAGCGACCAGGGCCGGGCTATAGAATGTCCGGTAATCCGCCGGTGGGCCCGCGCGAAGGAGTGGCCGGATGAAGGGGATCGTATTTAACCTCCTCGAGGAGGTGGTCACCGCGCATATCGGCGATGAAGCGTGGGACACGATTCTTGAATACAGCGGTGTCGACGGCGCCTACACGTCCCTTGGCAACTATCCGGTGGAGGAGTTCGAGAGCCTGCTCGGAGCCTTGTCGCGGCAGAGCGGCAAATCGGACCGGGAAGCACTGAAGTGGTTTGGCCGGCTGGCGATGCCGCATCTGGTAAACCGCTACCCGGAGTTCTTCACGGCACACAAGGGAATGCGTTCGTTCCTCCTGTCCCTGAACGACGTAATCCACGCCGAGGTACGGAAACTCTATCCCGGAGCCGATGTGCCGGTATTCGAATTCGAAACGCCGGGCGGCGCCAAAGCGCACGACACGCTCATCATGCATTACCGCTCGAAGCGGAAGCTGTGCCAGCTTGCGGAGGGCTTCATTGCGGGCGCTTCGGATCAATACGGGGAGGTGGTCACGGTGACGCAGTCGAGCTGCATGCTGGATGATGCTCCCGAGTGCGTATTCGTGTGCCGCTTCCAGAAGCGTGGCTGATCATGGAAGACGCGGGCCGGGAAGAAATCGATCGCTGGCGGCGCAAGTACGAGCGCGAGCGCAATGCGCGTCTGCAGGCAGAGACCATTGCGGAGCGATTCACGCGGGATGCCCTGCATGATTCGTTGACCGGACTCGCGAACCGTGCGCTGTTTCTCGACCGGCTGCAGCATGCCCTCTCGGCAACCGGGCGGCACCGCGCGCCGCTCGCGACGATCGTCCTGGATCTGGATGGATTCAAGGAGATCAACGATAGCTATGGCCACTCGGTGGGCGACGAGCTGCTTTGCGCCGTAGCCAGACGGCTGACCGATGCGGTGCGTTCAGTTGACACGGTTGCACGTCTCGGCGGCGACGAGTTCGCCCTTGTGATCGAAGACGTCGACGACGCCGGCAAGGAAATCGCCATTGAGCGCGTCAAGCGCGCACTCGCCGCACCTTTTCTCATACAGGGGCTGCCGCGGCAGATCGGCGGCAGCTTCGGAATGGTGTTGAGTCGAGGAAACATCGACACGCCGGACGATATGCTGCGCCGGGCGGATATGGCGATGTATGCGGCCAAGCGCAAGGGAAAGTTCGGACACGTCATATTCGAGACAGGAATGCACACGGCAATGGTTTTCCGTCTCGAGATGAAATCGGCTCTCGAGCGCGCGCTCGGACAGCGTGAGTTCATCCTTCACTACCAGCCGATCGTTGAACTGGCGAACGGCCGCATCACGGGCATGGAAGCGCTGATCCGGTGGAACCGCCCGGATGGCGGGATCGTCGGACCGGGCGAGTTCATTCCACTTGCCGAGGAAACCGGCATGATCGTGCCGCTCGGCTGGTGGGTGCTGGACGAGAGCTGCCGGCAGTTCCGTGACTGGCTGGTCAAGGTCCCGAATCCCGCAGACCTTGCGCTGCACGTCAACCTTTCGCCGCAGCAATTGCACGACCCGCAGGCGACCGCAAAGGTGCTGGAAGCCTTGAGCAATTCCGGGGTGTCGGCGGAACGCCTGGTTCTGGAGCTGACGGAGACCAGCATCATGCAGGACGTTGAATCGTCGCTGGCAGCGATGGCAAAGCTGACGGCGCTCGGTATCCGCACGAGCATCGACGATTTCGGCACCGGCTATTCCTCATTGAGCTACCTTCAGAAACTGCCGGTATCGGTGCTGAAGATCGACAAGTCCTTCATTGATACCGTCGCGGAAAGCAAAGAAGGGGCGGCGCTGGTGCGCGCCATTGTCGGCGTCGGTGCGGCGCTTGAACTGCAGGTCATAGCGGAGGGCGTCGAACGGCTTGAGCAGGTCGGTCGCCTGCAAGCGCTCAATTGCCGTTACGCGCAGGGGTACTTCTTCAGCCGGCCACTGGACGTTGCTGCGATGGGCCGGTTCCTGGCCGGCAAGTAGATTTTCGCGGAAACGCTTCGGTCTGAGTAGTCATGGTTCCGGGCTGTCGATATCGACGCCGCCGCGATCGATTTTCTTTCTGGCCGTGGCCGCCAGTTTCACGTACCTGGCGCGAAACTCCTCGAGCTCGTGATCTTCGAGTTCCTCCAGGTCCATCAGGGCGTTGTGGCCCTTGGTCACCCGGATCAGCTCGTCGAGCTTGATGTGAATGGCGGCCGTGTCGCGGTTCTGCGTGTTCTGGATCAGGAACACCATCAGGAACGTGATAATGGTCGTGCCAGTGTTGATGATCAGCTGCCAGGTATCGCTGAAGGCGAATATCGGCCCGCTGATGAGCCAGACAACGATGGTGACAGCAGCCAGCGCGAACACCCACGGCCGGCCGGTCACCTGCGCGGTCGTCTTCGCGAAGCGCGTGAACCAGGATCGTTTCTTCATATATTTCCTCTCTCTAACGGACATCCGTGACGACCGCCCGGCCGCCGCGTCGTTCGAGATCGATGGTCAGCGTTGTGCCGGCTTCCCTGTCTAGCAGGTACGTTGTCGGCGTGTCGACGTAACGCCCATGGTAGGTCGTGCTGTGGCTCGAGACGGTTTCGCCGCTGGCGTCCTTGCACCAGATGATGATCGCGCCGACCTTGTCGAGTTGCAGCTTGTAAGGCCCGGTGCACTGGCCGGAGGCGGATGGTGTCCGGTGATGAATGGTGTGCACGGCGCCGTCCTCGCCGCCGAGCCGATTGGCGCCGTCCTTGATGTCGTTGGCAAGCCGCGTGGCGGCGTCGGTGGCGACATCGCAGCCGGTCACGGACATCAGAACGAATGCCGGCAGAATTCCGGCAGAGATCCGCGTGCTCATGCTCGCACCAGCGTCCATATTCCGATCCCGATGAACCCTGCTCCGGCGACGTAGTTCAGCATCTTCGGGCTGACGTACTGCGCGACGATGCCACCGGCCAGCACGCCAATCGAGGTTGCGACGACCAGCGCCATCGATGCTGCAGTGAATATGGTCAGCTTGCTTACTGCTCTGTCCGCGGCGAACAGCATCGTCGCCAATTGCGTCTTGTCGCCGAGTTCCGCCAGGAACACAACGGCGAACACCGTCAAAAATACCTTCGGGTCCATAAATCCTCGGCGTGTGCGGGTTATTCCTTGAGGGCACTTGCCGCCCGCGCGGCGCCCCGCAGGCTGTTGAAGCGGTTTGGATACAGTTCCAGTGAGCGCCGGTAGGAAGCGAGGGCATCGGCGTACTTGCGCTGCGCCATCAGCAGGTCTCCCAGCATTTCGTGCGCGGGGATGGTGGGCGCGGGTGTGACGGCGTGCTTCGGCGTCGAAATCTCGAGTGCCGCTGCCTCCTGCATCAATGCCAGGCTCTCCTCGTTCCGGTCATCCATCTGCGCGAGCCACGCGCCGAGCTCGAGCTGCAGCACCTTGATGTTTCGTGAAAAAAGGTCCTCCCCGGACTGGCGGGCACCGGCTTCGAGCGTCACGAGCCGGGCCAGTGACTTTTCCGCTGCGTCCAGCTTGCCGAGATGCGCCGCTCCGAGTCCGTGGGCAAACTGCGCAATCGCTTCCGGCCACGGGAAACGATCCCAGTCGAAGTTCGCGGGTTCGCGCGGCGCGATCAGTGCAGCTTCGTTCCAGGCGTGCCGCTCGAGTGCATAGCGAGCCTGCGTCGACGCAAGGTGAAACGCGGTCTTGAAGCTGGGCTCCAGCCGAGCCGTGCCGAGCAGGCGCCTCAATTGCGCGGCGGCATCGTCGTTCGCGCCCTTCTGCAGGTAGGCATAGACGAGATATTCGATCGCGTGCGGGAACTCGTCCCATACCAACTCACCGTTTTCGCCAGCGGGATGTTCGAGCGCGGCTTCCGCGGCTTTCAGGTTGCCGCGGATCACGCCATCCCAGTCGCCGAGCCGCGTATAAATGTGTGTCGGCATGTGCAACGCATGCGGATTGCGCGGCGCTGCCGACTCGTACTTGCGCGTGATATCTAGCAGTTCCCGCTCGCGTCCGGGCACGTCGTTCGCGTGAACGAGATAATGCATCGAGCCGGGATGCTCCGGATGCTGCTGGTACACGCGCAGCAGTATCCCGGCCGCCCGGTCAGCGTGCTCTCGCGAGATCGCGTTGGAAGGCGCAGTGGCGAGATGCGCGAGCCCGTAGAACGCGGCGGCTTCCGGGTCGTCCGGAAAAGCGGCGTGGAGCTTCTCGGACGCCTGTTCCCAGCGACGTATGCGGAGCCAGTAATCCGTCGATTCCGGCTCGAGGAAAAATGCCCCGGTGGCGGCGATGAACAGCCGCTCGCGCTCGGTGGGCGGCTGCAGCGCTTTCGCCTTCTGGATGATCTCCCAGCCGCTCTTTCGCTCTTCCAGTCCCGGTCGCGTCGGCCACAGCGGCTGAAACAGCGTCGTCGCGATGCCCCAGTGCGCCATCGCGCACCCGGCATCAATGATGACGACCTTCCGGAATGCCTCGCGGGCCTGCGGATAGGTCATGTGGTGCAGCAGGGTGGCGGCATGATTGAACGCCTCCTGGGCTTCCGGCGTGCAGCTGACGGGGAAATCCACGACCCCGAGTGGATGGCCGTCGTGCTGCTGGCCGTGGCCGCTTGCCGCGATGCTGACGAGCAGAGCAACGGTCAAAATCACGCCATGGACCAGCGGACGCCGTCGATTCGCCATCGGGCTACGCTGATTTCCCGGGACGCTTGGGTTTCTCATCTTTCTGCCGCTGCCTCCTTGCGTGCTTTCTCTCGTACATCGTGGAATCGGCCCGTGCCAGCAGCATCTCGAGCGACAGCTCCGCGGTCGGCGGCAATTCCTCGATCCCGAAGCTCATGGCAAGCTGAAACGGTTTGCCGCCGCGCCGGTTGAATTCCTCGATTCGCGCCCTGAGCCGCTGGCTGCCGGCATCGGACGCTTCGACGCCATCGACCAGTTCCAGGATGGCGAACTCATCGCCGCCCACCCGCCCGATCACGTCGGTCTCGCGGAACACCTCGGTCAGCACGCGCGCGGCATCGGCCAGCAGCTCGTCGCCTGCCCGATGACCCTGCGTGTCGTTCACGTACTTGAGCCCGTCCACGTCGATGAACATCAGGAGGCAGCGTACGCGCGCGCGCCGCGCGAGCCGCCACGCGTGATCGGCGAGCAGCAGGAATCCGCGCCGGTTGCGGACTCCGGTGAGTTCGTCCGTGAGCGCCAGCTGCTGCAGTTCGGCGGTGAGCCTGCGCAGCGATTCGGCCGCGTTTTTGTGTCCGCAGACGGCGGCCGCAAGCGTCAGGCCCATCAGGGACGTCAGTCCCATGAAGGTCTGCAGGAAAAGCAGCGACTCACTGGTCGTTTCGCGCGCGAAAGGTCCGGCGCCGTTCGAAGTCGCAACCACCGCGATTGCGGAGACGAGGCAAAGAGAGAAGGACACGCCGCCGGGGTTCGTGCGGCTGGCAATCCAAACGAGGAATGGCAATGGCAGGAAAGTACTCGGGTAGGCGATCACGCCGGGCGGCGCCTGGTAATAGAAAACGAATGCCGTGACGGCCGTGAGCAGAACCAGCGTTCCGGTCGTTTCGACGACGTACCAGGGGCGGCTGTCGATCGGCAGGAGCTGGCGCCAGGTCATCAGCGCGGGCGTAACGATCAGGATGCCGATGAAATCGCCCAGCCACCACGTCCGCCACGATTCGCCGATCGTGCCGAATTCCACGAGGCCTGCGAGCTTTAGCGTCGCGACGCCCCAGGTCGAGGCGACGAAACAGCAGAGGGCGGTCAGGGCGGCAAAGGCAACCGCCGCCGACGCGACTTCAAACAGCTTGCTGACGCCGACCCATTTTCGGATCAGCAATGCCGCGAGCAGCGCCTGTACCGTGGAGCCGACGGCGATGTTCGCGGCGACGGCGTAACCGAGCGGTCCGACATCTCCCTGGGAGACGTACGCGACCCAGACATTGACGAAAAACGATCCCAGCCAGACGCCTGGCCAGACGCGCGCGCCCCACAGGAGGAGTCCGGCGAGTGCGATGCCGGATGAAGGCCAGACCGACGTGGCATAGCCGGGGGGTACCGCGAGCAGCAGCCCGAGCGCGCCCGCGATGCCATAGCCAAGGGCGAGCGCGCCGATCTTGCGAAGCCGGTCCAGGCGCCATCCGCCTTCCTGTTCAGGAAGGCCCTGCTGTTCGGTCGTTACCGTTGGCGCGGTAACGCTATCTTCCCGCATGAACCATTATGCGCTGCTTCCACCGGACGGCGGCCAGCGTCACCAGGAAGACGGCCAGGTTCAGTGCGATGAACCGGCTGACCGTCGGGCCGTAACCGAGGGTGCTCAGCGGCGATACCAGCAGCCAGATCATCCAGACGATGGTCGGCACAGCGCAAAATGCGAGCACCCGGCTGGAATCGGCGCGCAGCAAGGCAGCCAGCGCGACGCCGAGCAGAATCGCGACCAGCGAGCTCAGCGGATACGTCCAGAAGAGCACCACGGTCTCGATCGTGATTCCGGCAGGCAGTGCGACGGCCAGCACCGCAAGAAAGATGCACTGGCGCATGTTCCGGAAGACTAGCGCGAACGCCCGTCGAAATGGGTCACCGGAATTTCGTCCAGATCGATCCCCTTGAGGCACCGGATGTTGATGGCTGCCATGCGATTGCCTTTCGGATCGACACCTTCGCCAAACGTATGTATGCCGCAGATCGTGCAGAACCGGTGCTTGATGACGTGCTTGTTGAATGTATAGGTGCCGGCGTTCTCTTCCGGCGTCGTAACATGCAGCTTGTCGCGCGGCACGAACCAGAGCAGCGAGCCCCTGCGCTGGCACATGGAACAGTTGCAGGACATCGCCTCGTCGAGCGATCCCTCCACTTCGAAGGCGATGCGTCCACAGTGACAGCTGCCGCGAAAATCCATGAGTTACATCTCCGGCATCGGCAGGCATTCCATGACTTCAATGGCGTCGCCCGGAAAAATCGCAAAGTGTGGGTGATTCTCGAAGAGTCTGGCGGCCGCCTCATGTGACTCGGCCTGGACGATCGACCAGACTGCGATCTCGTTCCGGATGTCGGCGATGCCCTGCGCGGATATGCGCTTGGTCTTGCCGAGAGGAGATCCGTGATCGACTATCGCGCTCGCATTGGCGGCACCCCACTTTGCCCACGCTTCCTTGCCGGCTTTCTCCAATTGCTTGCGCATGGCGTCGTCCATTGCCTTCCAGTTCGACATGCTTTCAGCGGAACCAAAATAAACGGCCATAAACTTTTTCACGGCAAACTCCTCGTCGTGACTGCCAGAGTGTAACTGTCGTGCGCCGGCCTGGGGTTGTCGGGGCAATTCTGGCAGGAAACATTGAAATTGCGGGTTTGCCCGGGCTTATTGCCGGCCGCCGTTTCTCAGCTGCCTGGCAAAGGCCAGCGCTTCGGCTTCATGGCGCGCAGGCGCAAATCCATCGCGGCAGTTTGCGTGGGCGCATCCGCCGAACCGCATGCCCAGATAGTCGAATGTGTCGCGAAAGGCACCGAGGAAGGATGCAGGGACTTCGTCGTAAATCGACGTGCAGACCACGAAGCCGGTTTTTCCCCGCAGCCGGCGTCCCTGCTCCAGCAGGTCCGGCAGATCCAGGAAATCGGAGATCCGGTCGAGAAAAATCTTCATCGGCGGGCTGACGGCATACCAGTAAACGGGCGAGGCAAAGATTATCTGCTCGAATGCCAGCACGCGCCGCATCAGCGGTTCGAAATCATCGCTCCGGTTGCGGTGTTCGTAGTCGTAACAGGACATATTCCTGTCGGCGAGGTCGATGATCTCGATTTCGAGCTCCCTCGCGATGCAATCCATCAACTGCCCGGTGTTCCCGTTGCGACGGGAGCTGGCGAACAATGCAATGGTGCTCAGCATGCGTCGGCGGCGGTGTGTGCCTTGTCCACGATTTCCAGAAACTGGTCAATCCATCCCGCCGGGGGCGCCTTCATGACCACGGATCTCAGGCTGACGACCGTCGCACCGGTCCGCGGCGCCCCGACTTCCGGCCAGAAAAACCTCGCCGGCAGTTCCGCCAGTGCCAGATGCAACCCCCGCAGGGCGGATTCCGCGAATATTTCGCGCGCAAGCTGCGATGATCGGACAGGAGTTTCGGCATTGACCACCCAGACGACGATATCGAGCTCCGGCGGAAACGCGACGACGAACCGAGAATCCGCCGCCAGCCGCTCATGAAGCGCGAGTGCCGCCTTCCGGCAGTCGGTCAATATCCCCGAAAACTCGCCGCCGCGAACCAGCGGAAGCAACTCTTGCGTTGCCCAGAGTGCAACTGCGGCTGCTCCCGGCCGGGAGCATTCCAGGCTGATCTCACCAAGGTGCAGATCGCCCGAAGTGAAATACGTGTAGGGCGAGTCATGCCTGTACAGCTTCCCCACAGCGGGATCGCGGAACAGGACGCAGCCGCAGCCATAAGGCTGCAGCCCATGCTTGTGCGGATCGATGACGATGGAATCCACTTCGGCGATGCGATCGAATGCGGCGCGCGCTGAAGGCGCCAGGTTCGATGCGAGCGTGAAGTACCCACCATACGCGCAGTCGGCATGTAGCCGGAAACCATACCGTTCCCGCAGCGCGAGTATCTCCGGCAAAGGATCCACGGAACCGACGGCCGTCGTGCCCAGTGTTGCAACCACCGTGCCGACGCCGCCCTGCTTCAGCCGGTGCTCGAGCGCGGCGGGATCCATCCTTGCAAGCCGGTCGCAGGGCACGCTCTCGAACGGCAGCTTCAGCACGCCGCTGATGCGCTGGTGCGTGTAATGCGCCTGTTCGGACGCGAGGACCGCGTGGTCCGGGTGCAACTGCCCGGCGATCCACAGCGCTTCGAGATTCGCCATTGTGCCGCCGCCCGTCAGATGGCCGAGATGCGTGTCCCAGCCGAACATGCGCGCGATGCCGGCGACCGCTTCCTTCTCCATCCGGGAGCTCGCGCGTCCGCCGTCGAGCGCGTGATTGTTGGGGTTCACATACATCGCGAGCGAGTAGGCGAGGCGTGCGACCGGATGCGGCGGCTTCAGCATCTGTCCCGCGTACAACGGATGAAAGTACGGATAGTTGTCCTGCATGCGCTCCGCGACTTCGAGCAGCACGCGGCGCATGACTTCCGGGTCGGCGCCGCCGTCCTCGATGGCTGGAAGCGAGGAGAATCCTTCCTCCATGCGCCGTAGCGCATCGCTCAGCAGCGCGAGCGACTCGCTGTCGAACCGGAAGCCGGAGTGATCGCTCATTGCGGCGGCAGTCACTTGCCCTTGAGGAGCTCTGTCACTTCCCCGAAGCCGGCGGAGTCCTTCGCATAGTTGAAAGTGCCCTGGTCCTTCATCTCGCGTGCGCCGCGCAGGAACGCGCCGAGCGCTGCGGTGGACAGTGCGCTGCCGACGCTGACACGCCGCACGCCCATGCCGGCAAGTTCGGCGAGACTGAAGCGCTGAGGCTGCGTGCCCATCAGGAAATTCACCGGCCGGTCAACGGCCTGTACCACGGACGTGATCTCTTCGCGCGTCGTGATGCAGGGCGCGTAGAGCACATCCGCACCGGCTTCCTGGTAGGCCTGCAGGCGCCGGATGGTGTCCTTCAGGTCCGCGATGCCGAGCAGGAAATTCTCGCAGCGCGCGGTCAATGTGAACGGAAATGCCAGCGACCGCGCGGCCTCCGCGGCGGCACGGATGCGCTCGACCGCGTGCGCGAGTTCATACACGGTTTCGCCGGGCCGGTTAACCGAGTCCTCGATGGAGCCGCCGACGACACCGGCGGCAGCGGCTCGCCGGATCGTTTCGGCGACCGTCTCCGGGTCGTCGCCGAATCCATTCTCGAGATCCGCGCTCACCGGAAGTCCGGTCGCCGCGCAGAGTTCGGCCACGTGGGCGAGCATTCGGTCGCGGCCGACCTGGTTGTCCGGCACGCCGGACGAAAACGCGAATCCCGCGCTCGTCGTGGCCAGCGCCTCGAATCCGAGGCGCTCGAGGATGCGCGCGGTGCCGACATCCCAGGGATTCGGGATGATGAAGGCGCCCTTGCGCGCGTGCAGCGCGCGGAAGTCGTCCGCTTTCCGGGCCTGGGTTTGCATCGGCATCGCTCCTCCGAAGGCCGGTATTCCGGCCGGCCGCATAGAATACGCCCGATATCGACCGGGTTATGAACTACCCGGGCGAGTGCCGGCCAAAGAAGGCAGATGGAAAATACGAAAATCCGCCCAGGTGACGCGCTGATCGTCGTGGATGTCCAGCAGGATTTCCTGCCGGGCGGGGCGCTCGGCGTGCCGGCGGGCGACGAGGTCGTTCCGGCCCTGAATCGCGCTGTCACCGCATTCGAGCGCGCCGGTCTGCCGGTTTATTATTCGCGCGACTGGCACACGCCGGATCATTGCTCGTTCAAGGCGCAGGGCGGCCCGTGGCCGCCGCACTGTATCGCCGGAAGCGAAGGCGCTGCATTTGCCGCGGCATTGCGGATGCCGGATGACGCCGCCGTGATTTCCAAGGCGACCACCCGGGCCCAGGACGCCTATTCTGCATTCCAGGGCACGACGCTCGCGCAGCAGCTTGAAACGGCGGGCGTCAGGCGTGTTTTCATCGGCGGGCTCGCCACCGATTATTGCGTCAAGGCCACTGTGCTCGATGCCAGGGCCAATGGTTTCGAGGTTGAAGTGCTCGGCGATGCGGTGCGCGCAGTCGAAGTTCTGCCCGGCGACGGCGAGCGCGCATTGCAGGAGATGCTGAAATCAGGCGCGAACCTCACGACAACGCACTTCTGACCGACCTCT
>Ga0299906_10003773_pt1 | contig 12468 bp, 10 predicted proteins | sample RVTome_14_FD_200259 | JGI IMG/M metagenome (GOLD analysis project Ga0299906, IMG submission 200259) | Soil microbial communities from uranium-contaminated site in the Upper Colorado River Basin, Wyoming, United States - RVT145D125 (version 2) ...
AGGCGGGCCGCTGCTTGGTTCGACAGATGCCCATGGCTCGAGGAGATCCTGCGCTTCAGCGAAGACGGGTAGCGGCTCGCGTGGAGCATGACCTCGTCGTGATTGGCCTCGAGCACCAAGAGGTCGCAACCCGCCAGCGCGTGGCGAATGTGGGCGGTGGGGCGTCCCAGATCGGTGGCGATGCCGACGCGCAATCCCGTGCACTCGTCGACCAGCGCCACGCCCACCGGATCGGCCGCGTCGTGGACGGTGAGGAACGGCTCCACGCGCACGTCTCCGACCGTGAAGGGTCTGCCCGGACGGTACTCGACGATCTGCTCGGTTCCGCGCAAGAGCTTGGCGCATGCCGCCCGGGTTCGATCGGTCATGTAGAGCGGGGTCCCGTGCCGACGGGCGTATACGCCGATGCCCGAGGTGTGATCGCCGTGCTCGTGCGTGACGATGATCGCCGAGATCGATTCGGGCTCGACCCCGATCTCCGCCAGGCGGGTGGCGACGGAGCGCGCGCTGAATCCCGCGTCGACGAGCACCCGGGTGTTGCCCGCCCAGAGGAACGTTGAGTTGCCACCGCTCCCGCTGCCCAGGACCGCGACCCTCACGTCGTTCTCCGGGCCGACCGCCTCACTGTGCGCGCCGTCCGGCGGTCGCCTTCCATGCCTCCCCGAGGAGGTGCCGGACTCCGGGGGTCATCGATTCGCCTCGCCGGGCCATGACTCGATCGGCGGTATCCAGAAACTTGTCGAGCCGGTGATCGCGGAGATCGGAGCCCGCACCCCAACTGAAGGGTGGCACCACCGTCGGCGGCATGACACCTCCGAAGACGTTGCTCCCGGCTCCGATGACCGTGCCGGTGTTGAGCACGGTGCCGATGCCGGTCTTCACGTGATCACCCAGGAAGCTTCCAACCTTGAGCAGCCCGGTGTCCCGTTCGCCGTCGAGCGTCCAAACGCGCACCGAACGGTAGTTGTTCTTGAGGTCGGAGTTCGTCGTGAAGGCACCCAGGTTCACCCACCGGCCCAGGAGCGCGTGTCCGATGTGGCCGTCGTGCGCCTTGTTCACGAAGCCGAGCATGATGCTGTGGGCGACTTCACCGCGCACCAGGCAGACGGGGCCGATCGACGACGTGCCGACGGTACCACCCAGGACGGTCGATCCCCTCCCCACGAAGAGTGGGCCCGCGATACGCGCCGGTCCCTCGACCGTGGCCCCCTCGGCGAGCCGTATCGGCCCCGCCCGGACATCGACATGGACGCCGGGCTCGATCAGGGCTCCGTCGCCCAGGGAGATCGCGTGCGACCCGACCTTCACGATGCCCGGTGGTTCCATCTCCTCCGGCCAGGAGTGGGCCACGTCGCGCGCGATGCGCTCGTCGTTTCGGGCGACCAGGTCCCAGGGATGGTCCAGAAAGTAGCCATCGAGCTCGACGCTGGCGCTCTGCCGGGGCGCCTTCTCCGGATCCCGGAGCCAGGCCTCGGGGGGGTTGGTCTCGCCAGCCGGGACGATCCAGCCGGCGGTCTGGCCGCCTACGACGATGCGCGCCGGTAGGTCATCCGCCTCCTTCATGGACTGCGCGTCGATGACCGCCCGGCTCGACAGCAAGACTCGAGTGGCATCCGTCGGAAGCGCGTCGAGCGGCACCGTAGGCGCGGCCCCGTCCTCGTCGAAGCCGCCGAGGGCTTCGCGGGTCACGTGTCCGGAGCAGGGCGTATCGAAGAGCCGTTCCGCGCGCTCCCGGAAGGTGAAACAGCCGAAGAGGATCTCCCCGGCGGGCCTCGTGAGCGTGATGGGCGCCCAACGGCGTGCGCGGCGGTCGTCGAAGAGGTAGAGGCGCCGGTTGCTCACGACGGTTCATCCAGTTGAGCGAGGAGCTCCTTCAGGTCGGCCGCGCGCGCGCGGGGGAGCACCATGGTCGTTTCGTCGGTCTGGACGACGATCAGGTCGTCGGCCCCCAGCACCACGACCGAGCCACGTCCCTCCACATAGACGATGGTGCCCGACGACGCCACGACGCTCCCGGCCCCCAGAACGACGTTGCCTGCGGTGTCGGGACTCCGTGTTCGGGCCAGGGACGCCCAACTTCCGACGTCGTCCCAGGAGAAGGTGGCGCGCACGGTCCCCACGCGGGTGCTCCGCTCCATCACGGCGCGGTCGATGACGCTCACCGGCACGGCGTCGAAGAACTGCTCGTCCCCGTCCTCCAGAAGCGCCAGATGCTCAGCGAGCTCGGGAGTGTGTCGCTCGATCTCGGCCAGCAGGACCGAGGCCTTCCAAACGAAGATTCCCGTATTCCAGAGGTATCCCTGGTCGACGTAGCGGCGGGCCGTTTCCGCGTCCGGCTTTTCATGGAACGCCTGGACCCGGTAGGCATCTGCGGGGCCGGCGTTGGGAAGCTGCTCGCCCGGCTCGACATGCCCGTATCCCGTCTCGACGCGCGTGGGCTCCACCCCGATGCTGAGCAGGAGGTCGTCGCGCCGGGCGACGGCCACCGCGGTCATGACCGTCTCCCGGAACGCGTCGACCGGACGAATGAGGTGGTCCGCGTGCAGCGACACCATGACCGCGTCGGGGTCGAGACGAACCATCTTCCAGGCTGCCCAGGCCAGGACTGGCGCGGTTCCGCGGGCGCGAGGCTCGATCCAGTAGCTGCGCTCGTCCAGGTCGGGCACCACGGATCGGAAGGGCCCGACGAGGTGATCCCCCGCCAGGATTCGGAGCCGGTCGTCCGGGACCAGAGCACGAGCCCGCTCCACCGTGTCCGCGATGAGGGGCTGGTCGCTGCCGAGCGGGAGGAGTTGCTTGGGGCGCTCGCGCGTGCTGACTGGCCAGAATCGCGATCCGATGCCGCCGGCGAGGACCGTGACCCAGACCCCGGTGTCAGAGGGCTGCGATGATCTCGTGGATTCGGGCAATGAGCTTCTTCGGACTGAAAGGCTTGGTCATGAAGTCGTTGGCTCCCCCCGCCATCGCGGCGTCGCGATCCGCGTCCTGTCCCTTGGCGGTGAGAATGATGACGGGCGTCTCGGATCGGAGGGGATCGGAGCGGATCTTCGAGAGGATCTCGAGGCCGTCGGCACCCGGCATCATGAGGTCGAGGATCACCAGATCGACCGACTCGACGCTGAGCTCGTCGAGTCCCTCCATGCCGTCGCGGGCCGTTCGGACGTCGTATCCCTGGCCACCGAGGATCGCGCTCAGGACGCGACGGATATGGGGTTCGTCGTCCACGACGAGGATCCGACCTCGGCCCGAAGTGGAGGGGACGTCGGGCACCAGATCACCTCACTCGGAAGGGCATCGACGGGTGGTATCGGCGGGACGAACGGCGGTACTCCAACGACGGGGGAACCTACCCGTGGATAGGGGTAAAGTCAAGGAACCACGGGACTTTTCGGGGTTGACCGTACCCTCGGCTCCGGACACCTTTCCCGTCTCCCTTCGTTCTCGCTCGAGGCTTCCACACAGCGATGCCCCACGCAACCCGTGCACGTTCCCGATGGCCCGGCGCGGTAGCCATCGCGGCTGCCCTGCTCATGGGAGGGACCGCCTGCGGAGGCGATCCGTTCGCCTTCAACTGGAATGACGCACCCGACACGGTGCTGCTTTACTCGCTGGCGAGACCCGAGCTCAATCTCGTGTCGGGATACAACTTCTTTCAGGGCGTCCCTGTCCAGCTCGAAGCACCTGCCGCGACCGGTTCGTGGGATGCCGCGGTGGACACACGCGGCGGCGAGATCGTGCTACTTCCCCCCGGTGCCTTCGGCGTGGTGAGCACCGCGAGGATCTCGACGATCGAGGGGGTCGGTATCGACGACGTCACGTCGGCCCCGTCCGACACGCTCCTGTACGTGGCGGACGAGCCCGTCCCGATGCGACACGGCAACGTGTACGTCATCAAGACCAATCGTGCGCAAGGCTCGTTCGGGACCCGGTGCGTCTATCATGCCAAGCTGGAGCCGGTCGACATCGACGCAGCGGGCGGAACATTCAGATTCCGCTACGTGGTCAACCCGATCTGCAACAGCAGGGACCTCGTCCCCCCGAACTGAGCCTGCCATGCTCGACATCCGTCGCCTCCGCGCGGAGCCCGAAGCGACCAAACAGGCACTGGCGCGGCGCGACCCCGCGCTGGCCGCCGTCATCGACCGTGTGCTCGCCCGAGACGAAGAGCGCCGAGAGGCGCTCGGGGTCGTCAACGACCTGAAGGCGGAACGGAACACCGCGTCGAAGCGTGTCGGCGAGCTGAAAAGAGAGGGAGGCGACGCCGACGAGCTCATCGCACGAACGCGTGACCTGGGCACGAAGATCGAGGAGCTCGACGTCGTCGTCCGTGCAGCCGACGCGGAGATCCTCGAAGTGCTCTACTCGGTTCCCAACATACCGCTGGATCGGGTGCCCGCCGGCGGCGAGGAGAACAACGAGGTTCTCTCCGTTTGGGGTCAGCCCAAGGCCTTCGGCTTCGAGCCGGCGACCCACTGGGACCTTGGCGAGCGTCTACGGATTCTGGATCTGCCCCGGGGCGCGAAGGTCTCCGGTTCCGGCTTCCCCGTCCTGCGCGGTCAGGGAGCACGGCTCCAGCGGGGCCTGATCAACTACTTTCTCGACGTTCATACCACGGAGCACGGCTACACCGAGGTGCGGGTCCCTTATCTGGTGACGTCGGACTCGATGCTGGGGACCGGCCAGCTCCCGAAGTTCGCGGACGATTCGTACCAAACCGAGCGTGACGAGCTTTGGCTGCTGCCCACCGCCGAGGTGCCGGTGACCAACCTGCATCGCGACGAGCTGCTATCCGTCGAGGATTTGCCCGTACGCTACACAGCCTACTCGCCATGCTTCCGCCGAGAGGCCGGCGCGGCCGGAAAGGACACGCGCGGGCTCCTGCGGGTTCACCAGTTCGACAAGGTGGAGCTCGTTCGTTACGAGCTTCCCGAGCGGAGCCTCGAAGCGCTGGAGGAGTTGACCCGCGAGGCCGAGGTCCTGCTCGAGCGTCTCGAGCTCCACCATCGGCGGGTTCTGCTCGGGACCGGCGATCTCGGTCAAAGCGGAGCGATGACATACGACCTCGAGGTGTGGGCGCCCGGCGTGGGGGCGTGGCTGGAGGTATCGAGCTGCACGACGTTCACCGACTACCAGGCGAGGCGCTCCAACATTCGTTTTCGTCGCACGCAGTCCGATGGGCCCGAGCACGTCCACACATTGAACGGGTCCGCGCTCGCGCTGCCTCGCGTGATGGCAGCGCTCCTGGAGACATTCCAGGAGGAAGACGGAAGCGTCTCGCTTCCCGCCGTGCTGCATCCCTACGTTGGGGTCGAACGCATCGACGCTCACGCATGATCCGCATCAAGTGGCCCGTCGCGCTGGCGACGCTCTTCGTGATGCTGTTGGGGTGGTACCTGCTGTACACGCAACAGATCTTCCAGCGCGTGCAGGCGAACTCGGAGCTGCTTTCGCGCATCTACACGGAGGTGCAAGAGGGTCTGGTCTCGCAGGATCCCACGAGGGAGACGCAGGCCCTGCTCCAGCTTCAGCGGATCGTGACCGAGTCCGGCGTGCCGCTCGTAGTGATGGGTCCGGGCGACACGGTCCTCGATCACGTGAACCTTCCGTTCACCGTGGACCACCTGACTTCCGAGGGCCAGGAGCGGATCAGGGCGTACGTACGCCGTCTCGACGAGGAGCACGAGCCGGTCGGAGATCCATCCGGACCTCAACACATCCACTATGGTGACTCGGCCGAAGCGCGTAGCCTGCGCTCAGTACCCTATCTCCAGGCGACCGGCCTGTTGCTCACCGTTCTCATCGGGTTCATCGTCATTCGATATCAACGTCGCGCGGAGGGTGAAAAGGCATGGACCGCGATGGCGCGTGAGCTCGCGCACCAGCTCGGTACTCCCCTCTCGTCGCTGGCCGGATGGCTCGAGGTGCTCCGTCTTCCGCACGGTGAGCGCCCGGGCGACATAGACGACTTCGAGATCTCCGCTTCCATCGGCGAAGATCTCGAGCGGCTCGAGCGCATCAGTCACCGGTTCGAGCTCATCGGCACGGAGCCCGACCTCGAGAGCTTGTCCGTCCGTCAGGTCGTGCGCGACCTCGAGGCCTACCTCGCGGGCCGGATTCCCCGGCTCACCAAGAAGGGGGTGGATCTCCTCGTCGACGTTCCCCACGGCCTCCCGCGGGTGCAGGGAAATCACGTGCTCCTCATCTGGGCGCTGGAGAACGTCGTGAAGAATTCCCTCGACGCGCTCGCGGGCCGCGGGGGCAAGATCACGATCTACGCCCGCGAGGTGGGGGGACATTGGGTGAGCCTACGCATCAGGGACACCGGCCCGGGCGTGGCGCCCGAGATAAGGGACAAGATCTTCGAGCCGGGTGTCACGTCGAAGTCCGGCGGCTGGGGGGTAGGGCTGGCGCTGTCCCGCCGAATCGTCGAGGGCGTCCACAAGGGCAAGATCGAGCTTCTCGAGACCACCGAGGGCACCACGATCCAGATCCGTCTTCCGGCGGCCGATGCCTGATACGAGCACGGCGCCCCATCTCGAGGGACTGAACCCCGAGCAGCTCGAGGCGACCGAGCACTTCGAGGGTCCCATCCTGGTGCTCGCCGGCGCCGGCTCGGGAAAGACCCGCGTGCTCACCTCGCGCGTGTGCCACCTCGTGCACCACCATGGCGTGGCGCCCGACCACATTCTCGCGGTCACCTTCACGAACAAGGCGGCGGGCGAGATGCGAGACCGAATCGCCCGACTCCTCGACGCGGAGCCGTCCGGCATGTGGATCGGCACATTCCACGCCGTGGGAGCGAGGCTGCTGCGCCGTCACGCCGACCGGCTCGGATGGGACCGCTCTTTCAGCATTTTCGACGCCGACCAGTCGCTGCGCCTGGTCAAGAACGTACAGGAGTCCGTCGGGCTCGATCCGAAGCGGTGGAGCCCCAAGGCGATCCGGAACGAAATCAGCAACGCCAAGAACCTGCTCATCGATGCCGGGACCTTCGCCCGGGACAACGAGGGGTCCTTCGACCTCTTCGTGCGCAACGTCGCGCGCGTCTACCCCGAGTACCAGAAGGCGCTCGAGCACCAGAACGCGTTCGACTTCGACGACCTCCTCGCGAAGCCGGTCGAGCTTCTCGAAGGAAGCCCGGAGTTGCTCGATCGCTATCGTGAGCGCTTCGCGTTCGTGCTCGTCGACGAGTACCAGGACACGAACCGGGCGCAGTTCCGCTTCGTCGAGCTCATCGCGTCAGGGCACGAGAACCTCATGGTGGTGGGAGACGACGACCAGTCGATCTACGGGTGGCGGGGAGCCGACATCCGCAACATCCTCGACTTCGAAGGATCCTTCCCCCGGGCGCGTACCGTGCGCCTCGAGCGCAACTACCGCTCGACCCAGCGCATTCTCGACGCCGCGAATCACGTCATCGAAGAGAACGTCCACCGAAAGGGCAAGACGCTTCGAACCGAACGGACCGGTGGGGAATCGATCTCGCTGGTCGAATCGTTCGACGAGAACGACGAGGCCCGCTGGATCGTCGACGAGATCGAAACGCGCATGCGAGAGACACCAGGCCTTTCCTACGCTTCGGCCGCCGTGCTCTATCGGACCAACGCCCAGGCACGTGCGCTCGAGGACGCGTTCCGGCGGGAGGGAGTCCCATACCAGGTGGTGGGGAGCGTCCGCTTCTACGAGCGCCGCGAGATCCAGGATGTGCTCGCGTATCTCCGCCTCATCTCGAACCCGCGCGACGAGGTCGCGTTCGCGCGCGTCGTGAATTATCCGCGACGCGGCATCGGCCTCACGACCCAGGAGCACCTGGCCCGGTGGGCGGCCGAGCGGGACGTCTCGCTCCTCGAGGCCGCCGAGCGAGCCGACGAGATCGCGTCCGTCCGGACGGCGAGCGCTCGAGGGTTGGCGCGCTTCGCGCAGCTCGTCCAACGATTCAGCGTCCTGGCGACGCATGCCCGGGTCGGAACGCTTCTCGATGAGCTGGTGGAAGATCTCGACCTCGTGCGTCATCTGTACGACGAGGGTCCGGAGGGAGAGGATCGAGCCCGAAACGTGGCCGAACTGATCGCGGGGGCCGTGGACTTCGACGCCACGCTCATGCAGAGCGTCGGCGAGGAGGACGTCGACACCTTCACCGAGCTCGACCTCTTCCTGCAGCAGGTCGCCCTCGTCGCGGATGTCGATCGGCTCGATCCCGACGCGGACACGGTCACGCTGATGACATTGCACAACGCGAAGGGGCTCGAGTTTCCGATCGTCTTCATTGCCGGGATGGAGGAGGGGCTCTTTCCGCTGGCGCGGGCCTACGATGATGCGGCTTCCCTCGAGGAGGAGCGCAGGCTCTTCTACGTCGGCATAACACGCGCCGAGGACAAGCTGGCCCTCACCTGGGCGCGCCAGCGGCGACGCGCGGGCGACTTCAACTACAACACACTGTCGTCGTTCGTCGACGCCGTTCCCGACGAGCTCGTCGAGCGCCGGCGAACGCAGCGCCTGAACCTGATGAGCGAGTCCACACCGCATCGCTCACGGCGCCGTGGGTACGAGTCCACGTCGCACGAGTACGAGCCTGATTCCGAGCCGGACTACGGAATGAACCAGGACACGCCTCGCTTCGTGAAGGGCGAGCGGGTCGTGCACGGGACGTTCGGATCCGGCTCCGTGGCCGAGATCTCCGGCTTCGGGCGGGACCTCAAGGTGACCGTGGACTTCGACCAGGGCGGACGAAAGAAGCTCCTGCTCCGCTACGCGTCGCTGGAGAAGGATTGGCCGTGAGCGTCGACCGGCGCGAAGTCGAGCGAATCGCACGGCTCGCAAGGCTGAGCCTCGAGGACTCGGAGGCCGAACGGCTCGCGCTGGAGCTGAGCCGGATCCTCGCGCACGCCACGCGGCTCGGGGAGCTGACGCCCCGGCCGCCCGATGGGGGGCAGATCGAGCGGGGGGATGGGTCGGAGGCCACTGCGGAGAGCGACGGTGACGGGCCGTCGGCGTTCGCAGGCACGCGCGATTCAGGTGCGGAGATACCCGAACGCCTCGCGGCCCCTCCCGAGAGCTTCGCCCCGAAGATGTCGGAGGGCTTTTTCGTGGTGCCCCCCCCGCCCGGCGTGACGGCACAGGACGCCGGCCGGTCGGACCCGCGTCGGTGACGATCAGCGCCCTGCGCGCGGCCGTCGAGAGCGTCCGCGAGGCGGAGGCTGGGCCGAACGGCTTGAACGCCTTCCTGGCGCTCGCCGATCCGGATACCGACTCAGGGCGCGGGGCCGAAGGCGGATCGGCCCAGGCGGGTGAGGACGGCGACGGCGGCCGGGTCCTAGCCGGCGTGACCGTGGCGCTGAAGGACAACCTCGCGACCCTCGACCTGCCGACGACCTGTGGGTCCCGGCTCCTGGAGGGATATCGGTCACCGTTCGAGGCGACGGTGGTGCGCAGGGTTCGGGAGGCGGGCGCGCTCATCGTCGGCAAGACCAACCTCGACGAGTTCGCGATGGGCTCGTCGACCGAGAACTCGGCGTACGGGCCGACGCTGAACCCACACGATCGGACGCGCGTGCCGGGTGGAAGCTCGGGGGGCTCCGCCGCTGCCGTGGCGGCGGGGTACGTTCGAATGGCGCTGGGCTCGGACACCGGCGGATCCGTTCGACAGCCTGCCGCGCTCTGCGGGGTGGTCGGCATCAAGCCGACCTATGGCAGGGTCAGCCGATACGGGCTCGTCGCGTTCGCTTCGTCGCTAGATCAGGTCGGGACGTTCGGTAGAACCGTGCAGGACGCGGCGAAGCTCCTCGAGGTCGTCGCGGGTCACGACCCCCGTGACGCTACCTCGGTCGTCGCGCCGGTGCCCGGCCTCACCGCCGCCCTGCGAAGGGATCCCGAGGGTGTCGTCGTCGGCATCCCCGACGAGTTCTTCCCCGAGACGCTCGATTCCGCGATCCGGGTCGCCACCGACCGGGCCGTGTCCGCGCTGCGCGACGCGGGATGCGAGGTCCGGAGCGTTTCGTTGCCGCACAGCCATCTCGCCATCCCCTGTTACTACGTCCTGGCTCCGGCCGAGGCGTCGTCGAATCTCGCTCGCTACGACGGCGTCCGGTACGGGCTCCGTGCCCGGGGACGCGACATCGTCGAGATGTACGAGCGGACGCGCCACCACTTCGGGCCCGAGGTCAAACGGCGCATCATCATCGGGACGTATGCGCTCTCGGCCGGCTATCACGACCAGTACTACGGGGCGGCGCAGAAGGCTCGGGCGCTCATCGCCGGTGACTTCCGACGGGTGTTCGCCGGTGGTGTCGACGTGCTCTTCACCCCGGCCACGCCAGGGCCCGCCTTCCCGATCGGGGAGCGCGTCGACGACCCCCTCAGCATGTACCTGTCGGACGTTTTCACGGTCACGGCCAATCTTGCGGGCGTGCCGGGTATGTCCGTTCCCATCGGGAAGGTGCGAGGACTGCCGGTCGGCGGGCAGATCCTGGCCCCCTGGTGGCACGAGGAGCGCATGGTTGCGTTGGCGGCCCTCCTCGAGCGGGGCCTCGTGGGGGTGGACACGTGACCTGGCAGCCGGTCATAGGACTCGAGATCCACGTCCAGCTACGCACCGGACGAAAGCTCTTTTGCGGCGACCGTGCCGTCTTCGGGGAGGAGCCCAACACGAACGTCTGCCCGGTTTGCCTAGGCCTTCCAGGCGCCCTTCCGACGCTCGACCGCGACGCGGCGCGCCTCGCCCTACGCACCGCGCTGGCGCTGGATTGCGCCGTGCACGAAACGAGCGTGTGGGCCCGGAAGAACTACTTCTACCCGGATCTACCCAAGGGCTACCAGATCACCCAGCTCGACCGGCCGCTCGCTACGGGGGGGCGGGTCGTCTTCGACGGGGAGGGCGGTGAGACGGCGGTCCGGATCCGGCGCATCCACATGGAGGAGGATGCTGGCAAGTCCATCCACGATCGCGTGCAAGGTGCGACTGCGATCGACCTCAATCGCGCGGGAACCCCTCTCGTGGAGATCGTGACCGAGCCCGACTTGCAGGGTCCGGGTGACGTCCGCGCCTTCCTCACCACGCTCAAGCGGATCCTCGAGTACGTGGACGTGAGCGACTGCAACATGGAGGAGGGCAGCCTACGCGCGGACGCGAACGTGTCGATCAGAAGAGAGGGCGCGCGGACGCTGGGCACGAAGACCGAGATCAAGAACGTGAACTCCTTTTCGGGCATCGAGAAGGCGCTCGGCCTCGAGATCGAGCGGCAGATGGCGACGGTGCGGGCCGGCGGCGAGGTGCGGTCGGAGACGCTCCTGTGGGACGATCATCGAGAGATGTTGAGGCCGATGCGGTCGAAGGAGGAGAGCCACGACTACCGCTACTTCCCGGATCCGGATCTTCCGCCGCTCGTCGTCGGAGCGCCCGAGATCGAAGCGACGCGCGCGTCGTTGCCCGAGCTGCCTCGTGCCAGAGCGGCGCGATTTCGCGACGAGTACGGCCTCTCCGAGTACGACGCCTCCGTTCTCACGCAAAGCTCGCCGGGTGCCGACTACTTCGAAGCCGTCGCCCGGGCGGTGGGGGACGCGAAGGCGGCGGCGAACTGGGTCATGGGTCCCGCCCAGGCGCTGATGAACGAGCGACGTGAGTCGATCGACGTTTTCGCCGTGGCGCCATCCAGCCTCGCGGAGATCGTCGTCCTCGTCGGTGACGGAACCATCTCCGACGGAGTCGGCAAGGACGTCCTACGCATGGTCGCCGAGCAGGGGGGCTCTCCCCGCCGGATCGTCGCCGAACGGGGTCTCGCGCAGGTGCGCGACTCCGAATCGATCGCCGCGTGGGTGAGCGCGGTCATCGACGACTTTCCGGACGAGGTCGACCGGTATCGGGGTGGCGAAGCACGGTTGTTGGGCTTTCTCGTGGGCCAGGTCATGCGGCGATCGGAGGGCAGGGCCGACCCGAGACGGGTCAACGACGCGCTTCGAAGCCGCCTCGACGGTTGAGCCGTCAGCCCGAGCCGGACCGGAGGGTTCGCCCGGCGGCGATGGCCGAGCTGATTCCCGAGGCGAACTCGACGTCCTCGATCTGGGGCCAGAAGACGAGCGGCCCTTCGGGAAAGGCGAAGAACGCCTCCGCCATCTCCTCGAGCGCCTCGGGGTGATCGGCCGTGTGATCGGACATGGCGCGCCGGCGCACTTTCTTGGCGAGTCGCAGATTCAGATCCCCGATGGGATCGAGTTGCCCGGGCGCGGACTCCCCGCCTTCGCGTAGGTACGCGATCACATGCTCGAACGAGAGCTCGAAGTATCGGTCGACCACCGGATTGGGTAGATCGAAGCGGGATTTCGCGAGCACCTGACCGAAGACGCGCTGCCAGCGCTCGTGGCCCTGGAAGCGGATCATGCCTCGGAAGATCCGCCGGTTGGTGCCGAAGCTGAACACGGTGCGACTGAGCACATTGTCGAAGAGAGCGTCGGCTTCGCTGTGATCATGATCGA
>Ga0299906_10003774_pt1 | contig 12467 bp, 14 predicted proteins | sample RVTome_14_FD_200259 | JGI IMG/M metagenome (GOLD analysis project Ga0299906, IMG submission 200259) | Soil microbial communities from uranium-contaminated site in the Upper Colorado River Basin, Wyoming, United States - RVT145D125 (version 2) ...
AACCCGGCCTTGAACCCCGCGCACATGCCGGGCTTCAAGAGAATCTCGCCGCCCTCTGTGACGAGAGTCGGCTCGCCTTGGACGACGTACAGGAATTCGTCCTGGCTTGAGTGGGCATGGCGGAGCGATGAGATTGCGCCGGGTCTAAGCTGGACGATGTTCACACCGAAATGCGTCAACCCGAACGCGTCGCCTAAGGTGCGTTTTAGTCGTCCTGCAAATCGCGGAACCAGCTCTGCGGGAGCACTGACTTGCGGTTCCCTTGGCGGAATCGCAAGGGCAGCGATGGCGACCCGTTTGTCTTGGTCGGACATATGTTCGATGACCGCTTACGATAGGTTTGCAACTAACCCTTATCCGCCAGCTGCGCGATTTGCTCGCGCATGGCCGCCAGCTGATCTTTCAATTCGCGAATTTCCTGATCGCGTGCGCGGTCGGTAGGACTTTCCGCGGCCTCTTTCGCGGCGGCCCCGCGATCCGTGCCGGGTGGCATTCCTGCACCTCCAAAGGGCGTGAACATGCGCATGGCCTGTTCGAACATTTGCAGATTTTTTTGGGTCATGGCCTCAAGATCCTTGACGCCAAGATCTTTGAAATTGAGGCGCCCGCTGAACGCGTCGGCGAATTTCTGCCGCATGTCTTCTTGGTTGCGCGTGAAGTTCTCCATCGACATTTCGAGATAGCTCGGCAGGTAAGCCTGCAAGGCGTCTCCGTAAAAACGGATCAGCTGGCGCAGAAATCGGATGGGCAGCAGATGCTGTCCTTTGTTTTCTTCTTCGAAGATGATCTGCGCTAAGACGGAGCGCGTGATGTCCTCGCCGCTGCGCGCGTCGCGGACTTCGAAGTCCTTTCCGTCCCTCACCATCTGCGCCAGATGCTCGAGCGTCACATAGCTCGAACTCTGCGTATTATAGAGCCTCCGATTGGCGTATTTCTTGATGATGATCGGGCCGGTTGTCCCGGCATGCGCGTCACTCAAGGCTTTTACCTTCGAATGTTTTGGAGGCCGCCGGTCAATTCGCGCCTTTAGCGGCGTCTTGGCGGCCTCGCCCCTGTTTTCCAGGCCCCATAACACACTGAGGGCATGGCCAAAGTCCAGCATCTTTTCTGCAGTGCAGCAATTCATTTGACCGAGATCGCATCGCGGCCTAAATGCAGCCTTGCACAGATCGAAAAGGTTCAATCTTCATGACGGATGTAGTGATAGTGGCGGGCGCCCGTACGGCGGTCGGCAGTTTCAACGGCGCGTTTGCCAATGTGCCTGCCCATGATTTGGGATCGGCGGCGATAAAGGCCGCACTGGATCGGGCCAAATTGGACCCTGGCGAGGTTTCCGAAGTCGTTTTGGGCCAGGTGCTGACGGCGGGGCAAGGACAAAATCCGGCCCGCCAGGCCGCTCTCAATGCGGGCATCGCGAAAGAATCGCCCGCCTGGCTGGTGAACCAGATTTGCGGTTCGGGCTTGCGCGCGGTCGGGATCGGCTATCAGGCCATTCGCAACGGCGATTGCGATATCGTCGTTGCCGGCGGGCAGGAATCGATGAGCATGTCGCAACATGCCGCGCATCTTCGCGGCGGAACCAAGTTCGGAGCTTTGAACTTGGCCGACACGATGATCACCGACGGCCTCACCGATGCCTTCGACAATATCCATATGGGGATGACCGCCGAAAACGTCGCGCGCGAATTTCAGATTACCCGAGAGGAACAAGACCGCTTTGCCGTCGCATCGCAAAACAAGGCCGAAGCGGCCCGGAAGGCCGGAAAATTCAAAGACGAAATCACCCCGGTGACCGTTAAGGAACGAAAGGGCGAGCGCATCGTCGATGCCGACGAATATATTCGTGAAGGCGCAACCTATGAAAACCTGTCCGCTCTCCGCCCGGCCTTTGCCAAGGACGGCACCGTCACGGCCGGCAATGCTTCGGGGCTGAACGATGGCGCGGCTGCCGTCGTTTTGATGGGTGCCGCGGATGCCGAGAAGCGCGGGCTCGGCGCTTTGGCGCGTATTGTTTCCTTCGCAAGTGCGGGCGTCGATCCGAAGATTATGGGAATCGGGCCCGTTCCCGCCTCGCGCGCCGCACTGAAAAAAGCCGGCTGGTCTATAAACGATCCCGATCTTATCGAAGCGAACGAAGCCTTTGCCGCGCAGGCTTGCGCGGTCAACAAGGATTTGGGTTGGGACACCGACAAAGTGAATGTGAACGGCGGCGCCATCGCCATCGGTCACCCCATCGGGGCCTCGGGCGGCCGCATTCTTGTCACCTTGCTGCACGAGATGCTGCGCCGCGACGTCAAGAAGGGACTTGCGACGATGTGCATCGGCGGCGGTATGGGTGTCGCTCTTTGCGTGGAGCGCTGAGAAAAAACCAAGAAAGGAATCGACATGACACGCGTTGCCATCGTCACCGGCGGAACACGCGGCATCGGAAAGGCGATTTCCGTTTCGCTTCGCGATGCGGGCTACCATGTCATCGCCAGTTACGCGAGCAATGACGAACGGGCGAAGAGCTTTTCGGAAGAGACAAACATCGTAGCACGCAAATGGGACGTCTCCGATTTCGATGCTTGCGCGAACGCGGTGAGCGATATCGCAAAGGAGTTCGGCTCCGTCGACGTGGTGGTGAACAATGCCGGCATTACGCGCGATGGCACCATGCGCAAGATGGAACGCAAAGCATGGGACGACGTGATCGATACCAATCTCGGCGGTTGCTACAACATGTCGAAGGCCGCCTGGGATTCGATGCTGAGCGCAGGTTTCGGGCGCATCGTCAATATCGGTTCGATCAACGGCCAGGCCGGACAATACGGCCAAGTCAATTACGCCGCCGCAAAATCCGGAATTCACGGCTTTACCAAGGCCTTGGCGCAAGAGGGCGCGGCCAAGGGAATCACCGTCAACGCGATCGCGCCGGGCTATATCGATACCGACATGGTGGCTGCGGTTCCCGCCAATGTGCTCGAAAAAATCGTCGCGCGCATTCCGGTCGGCCGTTTGGGAAAAGCGGAAGAAATCGCGCGCGGGGTTCTCTTTCTGGTCGGCGACGACGCGGGCTTTATTACCGGCTCGACGCTTTCCATCAATGGCGGCCAGCATATGTATTGATGGACCCGTACCGGTGTCGCCGCAGCGATGCTCACGGTTCTCGCGCGAGTAGGACGATTGCACTAATGTGTTCGTTCGACATCTATAGGCCGTAACATTTGATAACAGCGCTCGATAAGATCGAAGCAGCAAACCTCGCTTGCGAGCGGGGCGGGCGCGTCGTCTTTCGCGATCTGCAATTTTCACTGCCGCATGGCGCTGCGCTTTCGCTCGAAGGTGCGAATGGGGCGGGAAAAACCTCGGCGCTGCGCATTGTCGCAGGACTTCTAAGCCCAAGCGCGGGAGATATTATCTTTCGGGGCTCCGACAAAAATATTACCGACGGCGAAGAACGCGGACGCTTTGTCGCCTGGCTCGGGCATCTCGACGGCATCAAGAATCAATTGACGGTGAGGGAGAACGCGCAGTTTTTTGCCGCCCTCTACCCCTCGACCGGCGATGTGGGAAAAATATTGGAGCGTGTCGGACTGGCCCGCGCGCAGAATTTGCCGGCGCAATATCTTTCCGCCGGGCAACGCCGCCGCTTGGCGCTGGCACGTCTTGTCCTTTCGAACCGTCCGCTGTGGCTTTTGGACGAGCCTTTGGCCGCGCTGGATGCCGCCGGCAAAGCGCTTATTGCCGAACTCATGAATGCGCATTGCGTTGCCGGAGGAATGGTCCTCGCCGCGACGCATGATCCGCTGGGTATTGATGCCGAGCGTCTTAGCGTTGGTGCTCCATGAGCCCGGCGCGCGCCCTTCTTCGCCGCGATATTACGCTCGCCTTTCGCGCGGGCGGCGGGGCGATGCTGGCGGTCGCGTTTTTCGGAACCATCGCAGCATTGGTGCCGCTCGGCGTCGGCGCCGATCTTCCGCTTTTGGGCCGCATCGCAGGCGGGATTCTTTGGGTGGCCGCGGCGCTTGCCGCGCTCCTTTCGCTCGATCGATTGTTCCAGGCCGATTTTGAAGACGGCGGGCTCGATCTCATCGCCCTTTCGCCGCTCTCGCTGGAAGCGGCGGCGGGACTAAAAATTCTGGCCCATTGGTTGACCACCGGCTTGCCGCTCACCCTGATCTCGCCTCTTCTTGGCCTTTTCTTCAATCTCCCCTCCGAGGGCTATGCGGCGCTGATCGGCGGGCTCGCCATGGGCACGCCCGCTCTGAGCGCCGTCGGCGCGATCGGCGCGGCGCTGACACTTTCGGTGCGGCGCGGCGGGCTCATCCTCGCTCTTATCGTTCTTCCTCTGGTGACGCCCGCGGTGATTTTCGGGGCCGGCGCGGTGCTGACCGCCCTGGAAGGCGGCGGAACCGGGGCAATTCTCCTGCTCGCCGCGTTTTCGCTCGGCGCCGTGGTCCTTTCCCCCTTTGCGGCGGCTGCGGCAGTGCGCCTCAATCTTGCGGGATAAGCCGCGTCATGCTCTGGATCACACCATGACCGCTGTTTCGCTCACCACCCGCCTGACGGCGCTGGCCAATCCAAAACGGTTTCTGGAGATCTCCGGCGCTTTGCTCCCCTGGACGGCGGGCGCGGCGCTGCTTCTGCTGAGCATCGGTTTCTACCTGGCGCTGTTCGCGACGCCGCCCGATTATCAGCAAGGCGAAACGGTCAAGATCATGTTCGTGCATGTGCCCGCCGCATGGATGGGCATGTTCGTCTATGCCGTCATGGCGGGCGCGTCTTTTACGGGGTTGGTGTTCAAGCATCCCTTGGCCGATATGTCGGCCAAGGCGGCCGCACCGCTCGGCGCGGCTTTTACGGCGCTCGCGCTCCTGACCGGCGCGCTATGGGGCAAGCCGATGTGGGGAACCTATTGGGTTTGGGATGCGCGCCTGACCTCGGAATTGATTTTGCTCTTTATCTATCTCGGCTACATCGCACTTTGGGATTCGATCGAAGATCCCGTGCGCGCCGCCAAGGCCACCGCCGTGCTGGCATTGGTCGGCGCCGTCAATCTGCCGATCATTCATTTCTCCGTCGATTGGTGGAATACGCTTCATCAGCCGGCGAGCCTTCTTCGCGAAGGCGGCCCGGCCATTCATCCTGCCTTCTTGTGGCCGCTGTTAATCATGGCGCTCGGCTACAATGTCTTGTTTGTCTGGCTGTGGCTTCTGCGCATACGGACGGAAATCTTCCGCCGCCGCGCCCGCTCGCTTATGTTGGTGCAAGGAGCCGGAATGTGAGCGCGTTTCTCGATATGGGCGGCTACGGCGCGTTCATTTGGCCCAGCTACGCCGCAAGCGTTATAGTACTTGGTCTCGCAGTTGCGTTCAGCGTTTTTGCGCATGCGCGCGCGCAAGCGGAAATCCGGCGTCTCGAGGACCAGAGGAAAGGAGGCCATTCGTGAAGGGATTTATATTCCTTATTCCTGTCGCGGTATTCCTTGGCATAACGGCGTTCTTCTACACGGGGCTTCAAAGCGGGCCGCCGACGGTGCTGCCGTCTCCGCTGGTGGGAAAACAGGCGCCGGATTTTGAGATGGAAGCGTTGGCGCCGGAATTCACAAGTTTTACTTCGGAGGACCTCGCGAGTGGCAAGCCGGTCCTGGTCAATTTTTGGGCTTCCTGGTGCGCACCGTGCCGCCTCGAAGCACCGATCCTGGAAGAGCTGTCGCAGCGCGAAGGAATGACGCTCTACGGCATTGCCTATAAGGACGAGCCCGAATACGCGCGAGAATTTCTCGACGAATTCGGAAATCCTTTTGTTCACATCGCCGCAGATCCCGACGGCCGCGGCGCGATCGAATGGGGCGTGACCGGATTTCCGGAGACCTTTGTCGTCGACGGCGATGGGATTATTCGCGCCCATTACGCCGGCCCGCTAACGGACGATGTGGTGGAAGACATCATCCTTCCCGCCGCGGGAAGGTGAGCCCGCCAAATTTCGCGCGCGGTGAACCCTTCGAGATTGCGCTCATCGCCGAGCATCCCGAGGCGGTTCCCGTCATAGAGGCCGGTTACAAGGCCGAATGGGATTTTTGGTACGGCTCGGGCGGGATGGCCAATGCCCGGTCCGATTTATTGGAACGGTCCCAAACGCACGGCTTGCCGCTCGGGCTTGTGGCATTGCGGGCAGGCGGTTTCGTGGGTGCCATTGCGCTTGCCGCAAATGCGATACCGTCTCGTCCGGATTTGAGTCCATGCCTCATAGGATTGTGGGTTGCACCGGCGCACCGCAACTGCGGGATCGGCACCGCGCTTTTGGCGGCCTCGGTCGTGAAGGCCGGCGAAATGGGTTTTGCGCATGCTTACAGCTCGACAGCGAGCGTCCACGGGCTTTTCCAACGCGCAGCTTGGCGGGAAATTGACAGAACATTCTATAAAGGCAACGCGCTAGCGATCTTTGCCGCCGATTGCGCGGCGAGCCCGCTTTGAGGCGGCCTTGGGGGCAAAGCCCTCTTTAAAACGGACTGCCCACCTTCAAGCCTAGCGGTGGCGCCGCCCGGAGGCCCGACGGGCAGGCGGCGCTTCCACATCGCCGGCCTCGGCCGCGGCCACGATTGCCGACAGCATGCGCGAGAATTTGGCCCGATCGGCGGCCGGAAGCGCCGACAACAGGGCCCGTTCCACGCGGTCATTGGCGGCTCTGGCGCCCCGCAATGCCTTGCGTCCGCCGGTGGCCAAACGGACCGCATTCGCCCTCTGATCGCTCTCGGTGCGTTCGCGCGAAAGCAAGCCTTTTTCGATCATGCGCCGGATCATCTCCGCAAGTGTCGAACGATCAATTCCGGTGAGCGCAACAAGATCGGTTTGACTTATGCCTTCATTTCGTTCAACCGCAACGAGAACAGTGTATTGCTGTTTGGTGAGATCGCTTGCTGTCGGTTCATGCGAAAACATTTCGTTCGCGTATTGAACGCAGCGGCGCAGGAGATGAGAGGGAGACTGCGAAAGGTCGAAGCCGTTGGTCGACTTTCGTGGACCCCTCGATACCATCCCCCAACTCCCAATTCTCAGTAGATAATTTTTTCGACGCGATCATCCGCGTACGGTGGACTTCGTACAATAGCGCGAATGCGTTCGAACGCAAACGGGACTCGCGATATTTTTGTCTTAATTGGGGCAGAATTTTCTATTGAAATTTGTACAGCGCTCGTGTCAGCGGGCCTGGCTCGAACCAAGAGCGTTTGGATGAGAGGGCGCGTGGGCAGAGCCCGCGACTATGGCTCCGGAGCGTCGGCGCTCTCGTCGATCTGATGCCGGGCAATAAAGGGAGTCTGCGTCAACACGAACAGAAGTGTCAACGGAAGAACACCCCAAACTTTAAACGCAACCCAAATGTCGGTGGAAAAACTTCGCCAAACGAATTCGTTAAGCAAAGCGAGACTCAAAAAGAAAATGACCCATCTATGCGTTAGCGTTCGCCACGCGGCATCTTGTAAATTTAAACTTTGCGCGAGCAGATATTTTAGGAACATACGCCCTGCAAGCAAGCCTCCCCACAGGACGGCCGCGAACATGACATAGAGAACGGTAGGCTTCATTTTAATAAAAATCTCATTTTCCAACCAAAGAGTTAGCCCGCCGAAGACCAAGACCAAAACCAGCGTGACGAGCGGCATCGGCGAGACTTTTCGCTCGATCGCAACGCCGGCCGCAATGGCGATCGTAATGGCAACCATGAACGTTCCGGTCGCAACGAAAATGTCGAAGCGTGCGTTCGCGATGAAGAAAATAATCAGCGGACCAAGGTCGAGCGCTAACTTAAGTAACGGATTCATCTGACGCGTTTTGGACACGAACCTTTCCTAACTTCCGGCAAGCGCTTGCGCAAATTTCCGTGCGTCGAATTCTTGCAGATCTTCGACACTTTCGCCGACGCCCACGAAGTGGATCGGCAGGCCGAATTTGTGGGCGAGGGCCACCAGGATGCCGCCCTTCGCCGTGCCGTCCAATTTGGTCATGATGAGGCCTGTCAGCGGAATCGCCTTTTTGAACGCTTCGACCTGCGACAATGCGTTCTGCCCCGTGGTCGCATCGAGAACCAGAATGGCCGCATGCGGCGCCCGCCCGTCCAACTTCCTAAGAACGCGGACAATTTTCTCTAATTCGGCCATCAGCCCCGACTTGTTCTGCAGGCGCCCCGCGGTATCGATGAGCAGCACATCTGCGCCGTCCTTCTTCGCCGCCGCCAATGCATCATAGGCAAGACCCGCCGCATCCGCGCCGGTTGACTTGGCTACGACTTCCGCCCCCGTGCGGCGGCCCCAGATCTGGAGCTGTTCGATCGCAGCGGCGCGAAATGTATCGCCGGCAGCGAGCACCACTTTATGGCCATCCGCGCTGAGGCGCGCTGCGAGCTTTCCTATCGTCGTGGTTTTGCCGGTTCCGTTGACGCCGGCAACCAAAACGACAAAAGGCTTTATTTCCCGCTCGACGATAAAGGCCTTGCCGCTCGGCTCCAGCACCTTCGCGATTTCTTGGGCGAGGATCGCCCTAATCTCTTCTTCCGATATCTCCTTATCGTAACGGCCTTCGGCGACCCGCCCGGCAAGGCTCGCGGCCACCGCGGCGCCGAGATCGGCGCGGATCAGGGCCTCCTCCAGTTCGGCAATGGTCTGGGCATCGAGGCGCTTTTTTGTGAAGAGGCCGCCAAGCCCCGAGCTGAGCGAAGCACTCGATCGCGCGAGGCCGGCTTTAAGCCGAGCCAACATTCCGGGCGCCGCGGCATTTGTTTCGCTGGAGCTCATGCGCGAGCTCTGGCCGCAACATCGCTCTTGCGTGGAACGGTTGCGCGTGCGGGGCCTGCGCCTAAGCGTGCGCCGTCTTCGCCGATCATTTCGACTCGCAACACGGTGCCGGGATCGGCTCTAGTGCCGAGATGGACCGGCGCGAAGCACGGCGTGCGGCCAAAGCCGGACTTCTCGACAAGAACGTCTTGTACGCTGCCCACGAGCATTTTGAGTCTGGCCCGCAAAGCTTTGTCACCTTCGGCCCGGAGCCGCGCGGCGCGCTGCTTGACGATATTGCGCGGTACTTGCGGCATTCTCGCCGCCGGGGTGCCCTCGCGCGCGCTGTAGGGAAAGACATGAAGGTAGCTTAAACCCGCCTCGCCGATGAGCTTGCGCGTGTTTTCGAACATCTCCTCGCTCTCGGTCGGAAAGCCGACGATCAGATCGGCTCCAAAGGCGGTTTCGGGCCTAAGGCGTCTAACCTTCTCAACAAAGGCAATGGTGTGGGCGCGGCTATGGCGGCGCTTCATACGCTTTAAGATCATATCGTCGCCCGACTGCACGGAGAGATGAAAATGGGGCATCAGCCTTTCGTCTTCGGCGACGATGCGCATGAGTTCCTCGTCCACTTCGATGGAATCGATGGAAGAGAGCCTTAGCCGCTTCAATTCCGGCAAGTGCTTTAAGATACGCGCCACAAGCACGCCGAGCGTCGGGGTCCCCGGCAGGTCCGCGCCATAGGATGTCAGATCGACGCCGGACAGGACGATTTCCGGATATCGGGCTTCGCAAAGACGCTTTGCCTCCTCGATGACCGCGCCCAGCCCGACGCTCCGGGAGTTCCCGCGGCCAAAGGGGATGATGCAGAAGGTGCAGCGGTGATCGCAGCCATTTTGCACTTGCAGCACAGCCCGCGCGCGCCCTTCGAAGGAATCGACGAATTGCGCCGCCGTTTCTCTCACCGACATGATGTCGCGCGCCCGGACGCGCTCGGCACCCCGAAGGAAATCCGCCTGATAGCTTTTTGCCTCCAGCTTTTCGGTATTGCCCAACACAAGATCGACTTCGCCCATGGCGGCAAAGCGTTCCGGTTCGATTTGGGCCGCGCAGCCGGTGACGATGAGCTTCGCCCCGGGGTTCTCTCGGCGAAGCTTGCGGATCGCCTGGCGCGATTGGCGCACTGCTTCGGCCGTCACGGCGCAGGTATTCACGATCACCGCATTGTCGAGCTCCGCTTCGCGCGCACGCAGGCGAATTGCTTCCGATTCATAAGCGTTGAGACGGCAGCCGAAAGTATGAATCTCGACGCTCATCTCAAGAACCCAACTTTGCGAGATCGACTTCGCCCTCAAAGCTCAAGCTCGCAGGGCCCGTCATCAAGACATGATCGTCCTTTTCGCGCCATTCGACGTCGAGTAATCCGCCGTCGAGTTCCACTTCGACTTTACGCCCGGTGAGACCACGCCTGTGCGCTGCAACGACGGAGGCTAAGGCGCCCGTCCCGCAGGCATGGGTCATGCCCACGCCGCGCTCCCATACGCGCATGCGGATCGCATTTTCCGAGCGCCTCTCGACAAATTCCACATTGGTGCGCGCGGGGAACCAGGGATGGCGCTCGATGGCCGGGCCTAAAGTGTCGACCGGGGCATTTGCCGCATTCTCGACGAAAAGAATGAGGTGAGGATTTCCGGTCGCAACCGCGGCGGCCTCTTGCAATGTCTTTTCTGCGAAACCGGCGACGGGCAGGTCGAAGGATTGCGTGTCCACGGCTTGCGCCATCGGGATCTCGCGCCAATCGAGCTGCGGCGGGCCGTAATCGACGGTGATAAGATCGCCCTGCCTGCGGCACTCCAACAGCCCGCCCGCGCTGGCGAGACGAATTTCCGGCTTGCCGCTCTCTTCGCTCAGCAGCTTGGCGATGCAGCGGCTCGCATTGCCGCAAGTTTCCGCTTCACTGCCATCGGCGTTGTAGAAGCGCATAAGCGCGTCGGCGCCGCTGTTATCGTTCTCGATCACGACGACCGTATCGCATCCGATTCCGCGCCTGCGGTCGGCTATGGCGCGCACCATAGCCTTATCCAGCACCAGAGAAGCCTTTCTCGCGTCGAACACGGCAAAGTCGTTGCCGAGGCCATGCATCTTTAGAAAGCGCGTCATGGCCGCCTTATAGGGCCTCAAGCCCGGGCGGCGCCAGCGCAACTCTTGATCTTACTCCCGGCGACCGCCACTTTAGGCCTTGGCTTCAATATAGGGCGGCGAAATGCGCTTTTCGTACGGAGTTCTTGCAATCATGGCGGCGGCATCACTCATCGGCGGGAGAGTTGCGGCGCAGAAGACCGCAGACGACCCCTATCTTTGGCTGGAGAATGTTCATGGCGAGGCGCCGCTCGCTTGGGTGGAAGCGCGCAATGCGGTGGCGCTGGAGCGGCTCAAGGGCGATCCCGCCTATCAGACAAATTATGACGCCATTCTCGATCTCTTGGATGCCGAAGACCGCATACCGATGGGCTCGCTCCGCGGCCCGCATGTGTTCAATCACTGGCGCGACGCGGAGCATGTGCGCGGGCTTTGGCGCCGCACATCCATCGGCTCGTATGAATCCGAGGAGCCCGAATGGGAAGTGCTGCTCGATGTCGATGCGCTGGCGCTTCAGGAAAACGAGAATTGGGTCTTCGAGGGGACAAACTGCGCGCCCTCATTGGCCCGCTGTCTTGTCTCGCTCTCGCGCGGCGGCACCGATGCGGCGGTGACGCGCGAGTTCGATCTCGAAACCAGAAGTTTCATCGAAAATGGATTTGCGCTGGCGGAAGCCAAATCGGACGCGACCTATGTCGGCGACGATGTCGTTCTTTTCGCCACCGATTTCGGCGAAGGCACGATGACCGCATCGGGCTATCCGCGCATCGTCAAACGCTGGCGGCGCGCAGACGCGCTGGACGCTGCGGTTCAGCTCTTTGAAGGCACGGAAGAAGATGTCGGCGTTTGGCCGTTCGTGATGCAAAGCACAGATGGCCCCGTCCCCACGCTGGTGCGCGCGGTCAGCTTTTTTGAATCGGAATATTATTTCATCTCAGAAGACGACAGCACGCTGAAGCTGCCGCTGCCGCTCTCGGCCGAGCTTCAAGGCATGACCGGCGATCGCGTTCTGGTCACGCTGCGGCGCGATTGGGTGCGCGAGGGCCAAGACACGATCGCACAGGGAACACTTTTCGCGTTTTCCTGGGAGTCGTTTTTAGCGGCGCATACCATCGACGACGTGGATATTCTTTTCACGCCGGGCCCGCGTTCGTCCATCGAGACGGTCGCAACGGGAAGGGATGCGGTCTATGTCTCGATTTACGACAATGTCACGGGAAGCGTGCATGTGTTTCGCTACGCCGGCGGCGCATGGCAAAGCGAAAAGCTTCCTTTGCCCGAGGGCGGTTCGACCAATGTCGCATCGGTCAATGAATTCGGCCCCGAAGCCTTTTTCACCTACCAAGGCTTTTTAACGCCGACGACGCTTTATAGCGACCGCGGCGATGATTCACCGCGTGCCGTAAAGTCCCTGCCGGCGCGTTTCGATGCAAGCGGTGCGAGCGCCACCCAATATGAAGCGACTTCGAAGGACGGCACCAAAATTCCCTATTTCGTCGTTCGCCCTAATGATGCGGACGGCCCCTCGCCGAGCATTCTTTACGGCTATGGCGGTTTCGAAAATTCGCTTAACCCC
>Ga0299906_10003775_pt1 | contig 12464 bp, 12 predicted proteins | sample RVTome_14_FD_200259 | JGI IMG/M metagenome (GOLD analysis project Ga0299906, IMG submission 200259) | Soil microbial communities from uranium-contaminated site in the Upper Colorado River Basin, Wyoming, United States - RVT145D125 (version 2) ...
CCCGGATCAGGCCCTTCATCTGCTCCACGGTTGTGGCATCCAGATCTTCGGCCGTCACCATGTCGTCTGTTGGCCGGTCCGGCGCCGCCTTGCCGGGAATGCCGGAGGTCCGGGATTCCGGTTGCGCGTCGTCAGGCTGTTTTTGAAGCCTGGATTCACGCAAGGCGGCGCGTTCCAGCTTTTTGACGGCAACCTCCTCGCGTTTCAAATCGACCTCGCGAAACGCGGCTTTACGCAGCGCTTCTTCCTGCTCAGGCGGTAATTCGATGGCGGTATCGTCAATCAGTCGGCCGTCTTCGAACACGAGCGTGCGCGGTCCCTGGCCGCCATTTCGGTACCACGGCGGCGGGTCACCTGAGAGACGGACGATACCGCTCCCGCTTTCCACCCACTGGTACATGCGGGCGTAAGCTGGCGCGCCTGCATAAAAAGAAACCGCCAGAAGTGCACAGATCAGGCGTCGCATGTGGGTCCGGCAGCCGCGGTGCGTGATGGTCTCATGTTAGCGCGTGCCGCCTGTCCGCGTAAGCCGGCGGCGCAATGGCCGTGGCGTGCCGCGCGCGCTTCGGCTCCTGCGGCGACGCGAACAGCAGAAGCAATTCATTAAGGAAATCAAACCCCCGGGACGTCGGCCGAATGTAACCGTTGCAGATGCTCAGGAGACCCCTGTCGCGCCCGGCTTCCAGCTGCGGCCGAATCGTGTCAACGGGCAGCGACGTCGTCTGCGTGAAGCGTGCCAGCGAAATGCCGTCGATGAGACGCAGGGCATTCATCATGAATTCCAGCGGTAGCGAATCCGTCGAGCATTTTTCGCGGGTCAGGTCGAAGCGGCGCGTCGCCGCGGCGTCCAGATAGGCGCGTGGGTGGCGTATCTTGAGACTGCGCACCGGCACGCTGCCCGCTGGGGTCAGTTTGCCGTGGGCGCCGGCGCCGATACCCAGGTAATCGCCGAATCGCCAGTAATTGAGATTGTGCCGGCATGCATGACCTGAACGGGAAAAAGCTGAAATCTCGTAGCGGCGATATCCCGCAGCTTCAAGGCGCCCGATGCTATGCTCGGAAATGGTCGACACCACGTCGTCGTCCGGCAACGGCGGGGGGTGCCTGTGAAAGAGCGTATTGGGTTCAATGGTTAGCTGGTAGTGAGATATATGCGCCGTGCCGAAATCGATCGCCGTTTCCACGTCGGCAATACCCTGATCGAGGGTCTGGCCGGGCAAGCCGTACATCAGATCGAGGTTGATCGCGTCAAATCCGGCATCCAGGGCCCGGGCAACGGCAAGTCGGGCCTGACGGCCATCGTGAATGCGTCCGATCCGAAGCAAAAGCGCATCGTCAAAACTCTGAACGCCGATGGACAATCGATTCACGCCCGCACACCGGAAATCGTCGAGGCGCTTTGCGTCCAGCGTACCCGGATTGGCCTCCAGGGTTATTTCGCAGTCGCGCGTCAGGGGCAATTCCCGCCGTATGCCCGCCATAAGCCGGGACACCGCCGTTCCGCTGAGCAGGCTCGGCGTACCCCCGCCGATAAAGATGCTGTCCACAGGGCCGAAAGCACCCGCCGACGCTTCGCCCGCGAGGTCCAGAAGCAGGGCGTTGATGTATGCGCGCGCCGGAATATCTTCCCTGATCGCGTGGGAGTTGAAATCACAATAGGGACATTTTTTCACGCACCAGGGGATATGCACGTAAAGTCCACAGGTCATCGACTCGCCGCCCGGATTCATCTGAGGAAGTACCGGCTTTCGCAGGATGACGGCAGAACTTTCAGAAGGGCCCGCCCCCCGCAGACACGCGGAGCACGGCCGGGCAGTGGATTGGGCAAGCAGGGAGAGGGAGAATTCTGCGGCGTCTCAAACCATCGCCAGAACAAAAACATCGTGGTCATGCGATTGCGAACGACACCCGTTCAGGTGAGTTGCGCCAGTAAAGCACGCAGTGCCTGACCGCGGTGACTCATGCGGTCCTTGGTCTCGGGATCCAGTTCCGCCGCGGTGCAGCGTGTTTCCGGGACGAAAAATACCGGGTCATAACCAAAGCCGCCGTCACCCCTGGGTGCGACGGCGATACGTCCCCGCCAGGTACCCGTACACAGGATCGGCGCACCTTCCGCCCCATCCACATATGCGACCACACAGACGAACCGCGCGCCGCGTGCCGCCGGGGGAACGTCCCTCAAGACCGCGAGCAGCTTGTGGATATTCTGCGCGTCGGTTGCATGCTCGCCGGCGTATCGCGCGGAATGGATACCCGGCGCGCCGTCCAAGGCATCGACTTCCAGACCTGAATCATCCGCGATGGCGGGAAGCCCCGCGCGGGCAGCCGCGTTTCGCGCCTTGAGCAGCGCGTTCTCGGCAAAAGTCTCGCCCGTCTCCTCGGCATCCGCGACACCGAGTTCGGATTGCGGTATCACGTGGACGGTGGTGCCGGAAAACAACCGGCAAAGCTCTCGAAGCTTGCCGCTGTTCGCGCTGGCCAACACGGTCTTGTCCGTATGCGCCATCCGAAGCGTAAGCGATCAGGCGGACCTGACCGGCGAGGACAGGGCGCAGGTTTGCGCCTCGACGAGCTGCTTGATACCGGTCTCCGCCAGCCCCAGCATCGCATCCAGCTCTGAGCGACGAAACGCGTGGCCTTCGGCGGTCCCCTGAATTTCCACAAACGCGCCGCCACTCATGACGATGTTCATGTCCGTTTCCGCTTCCGAGTCTTCCGCGTAATCCAGGTCCACTACCGGCGTGCCCCGGAAAAGGCCAACCGAGACCGCCGCCACCTGGGCGCGGATAGGATCCCTCAATACGGCGCCGCCGAATCGATCGGGGGCGCGTTCTATCAGGTCTACCGCGTCCACCAGGGCAACGTAGGCACCGGTGATTGCCGCCGTTCGGGTACCCCCGTCGGCCTGCAACACGTCGCAGTCCACCACGATGGTGCGTTCTCCCAGGGCTTCCAGATCCATCACGGCGCGCAGGGAACGTCCGATCAGACGCTGAATTTCCAGGGTGCGGCCGCCCTGGCGTCCGCGCGCCGCCTCCCTGGCCATGCGCTCCCCCGTTGAACGGGGCAACATGCCGTACTCCGCGGTGACCCACCCCCGGGATTGGCCCCGAAGGAATGACGGCACGCGGGACTCGACGCTGGCGGTACAAAGGACCCGCGTATCGCCGAACTCCACCAGTACGGATCCCTCGGCGTGGCGGGAGTAATTCCTGGTAAGGCGAACCTCTCTCAGTTGGTCAGGTGCACGGCCGCTGGGTCGCATAGTGAAACTTCCTGGTTCGCAGAATCGGGAGGGTAAAGGCATCATTATATCGTCTGGCGCCCGGGGCGAGGGATTTTCATCCCGGGTGTCCGGCAGCCCCGGCGCTCGCTTGCCAGGGATTCACCAGCGTATAACATTGCGGATTTCGCCAGCTTCTCCGGAGTTTCCATGATTCGCAGCATGACGGCTTTTGCCCGCGCTGAAACCGAGCATTCGTGGGGCTCGTTGCAGCTCGAGTTGCGATCGGTCAACAACCGTTATCTGGACGTTTCACCCCGGCTGCCCGAAGAACTTCGTTCGCTGGAGCCGATTATCCGTGAACGCACCGGCGCGCGCATCGGGCGAGGCAAGCTCGATTGTACGTTCAGGATGAGTTACTTGGCGAACGGTCAGGACGCATTCTCCATCAACCTCAATCTGGCCAAACAGGTCGTCCGCGCCGTCGAGAAGGTCAAGCCGCTTTTGGACGGCGCCAGTGAGGTGACACCGATGGACGTGCTTCGCTGGCCCGGTGTGATACAGCCCAGCGGGCCGGACATCGAGGCGGTTCGGGAAGCGGCCCTGGCGCTCCTCGACGCCGCCCTTGACGATCTGGTGGAGATGCGGACGAGGGAAGGGGAAAAGATCAGGAAAATGATCCTCCAGCGCTGCAGCGAAACAGAATCCATTGTCGCCGCGCTCCGCCGGCGCGTGCCGATGCTGCTGGAGGAATCCCGGCAGAAACTCTGGACCCGTTTGGAGGAGTTGAAATCGCAACTGGACCAGGGTCGCCTGGAGCAGGAGATGCTTTTCCTGGCCCAGAAAATGGACGTTTCCGAAGAACTCGACCGTCTCGACGCGCACCTGGGCGAGGTGAGACGGATACTGGATGTCGAGGAACCCGTGGGAAGGCGCCTGGATTTTCTGATGCAGGAGCTCAACCGGGAAGCGAACACACTCGGCTCAAAGTCATCGGCCGCAGAAACCACGCGGGCTTCGGTGGACTTGAAAGTCCTGATCGAACAGATGCGTGAGCAAATTCAGAATATTGAATGATTTTTCCAATACCGGAACTCCACGATGTGGCTGCTTGATAACTGTAAAAGAAATTGGATCGAACGCGCGTGAAAGGGACCTTGTTCGTCATCAGCTCCCCCTCCGGCGGCGGGAAAACAAGTTTGGTAAAGAAGCTGCTGGAAACAGTAGACAACATTGTGCTGTCCGTCTCCCACACCACACGTCCTCCGCGCCCCGCGGAGCGCCAGCACATTGATTACCATTTTATAGATGCGGCCGAATTCGAGGCGATGTGCAACGCAAACGAGTTTCTCGAGCACGCCACCGTGTTCGGCAATCGCTACGGCACTTCGCATAAGGAAGTCACCAAGGTGCTCGAACGCGGGACAGATGTTATTCTCGATATCGACTGGCAGGGTGCTGAACAAATTCGCAGCCGAATGCCCGACAGCGTGAACATTTTCATCGTACCGCCGTCGCGGCACGTGCTGGAACGGCGTCTGCGTGACCGCGGCACCGATTCCCCGGAGGTGATCGATGAACGCATGCGCGCGGCCAGCGCGGAAATTTCCCACTACCGCGAATTCGAATACCTCCTGGTCAATGACGATTTCGCCCAGGCGACGGTGGAACTCCGCCTGATCGTCCTCGCCTGCCGGCTGCGAACACCCGTCCAGAGCGCGCGCCATGACGACCTGATTCGGGAATTGCTGGCGGACGCGGGATCGATTGAGTAGACTCCGTGCCTTGTTTTTAACGTTTGCCCCGGAGTAGGGAATGGCAAGGATTACCGTAGAGGACTGCGTAGAAAAGATTGGTAACCGCTTCGAGTTGGTGCTCGTCGCCACCAGGCGGGCACGGAAAATTGCCCGCGGCGCGGCGCCGCTGGTGGCGCAGGAAAACGACAAGGCGACGGTCATAGCGCTGCGCGAAATCGCCGACGGCCTGATTGACCAGGCGGTGCTCGACGAAGAGCTGGAAGTCCCCAGCGATGACGAGGAATCGGCCGAGGCGACCCCCGGAGAGGCGCCGGCAGTCGAAGAACCCCGGTACTAGCTTCGCCGGAACCGGCGATCCCTTGATGACCCCTGCGGATCACGAAACGGGGGAAACCGCTCGTGTTCCTGATCAGCGATCTCTGCGGCCTGGCCGACAACTATCTGGAACCTGACCAGGTCCGGGAGATCTACCGGGCTTACCAGTTCGGTGCCGAAGCCCACGAAGGGCAGCGTCGCGCTTCGGGCGAACCCTATATCCATCACCCCATACAGGTTGCCAGGATCCTGGCGGAGATGCGCCTGGACCATCAAAGCATTGTCGCGGCAATTCTGCACGACGTCATCGAAGACACCGATACTGCAAAAGCGCAGATTGCCAAAATTTTTGGCAAAGAAGTCGCCGAACTGGTTGACGGCGTCAGCAAGCTGACCCAAATCAGCTTTGAAAGCCGCGCCGAAGCCCAGGCCGAATATTTTCGCAAGATGCTCATGGCGATGGCGCGGGATATCCGGGTCATCCTGGTAAAACTCGCTGACCGGCTTCACAACATGCGGACCCTGGCGGCCCTGGCTTCGCCGAAACGGCGGCGCATCGCCCGCGAAACTCTTGAAATCTATGCCCCCATTGCCCATCGCCTGGGGCTCAACAACATACGGCTGGAGCTCGAGGATCTGGGTTTCAAGGCACTCTACCCCGTACGCCACCGTGTACTGGCCGCCGAGGTGAAAAAAGCGCGCGGTCATCGCAAGCAGGTGATTCGAAAAATCGAAACGGCAATGAAACGCCGGTTACGCCAGGAGCAGTTGAGTGCGCGGGTTGAAGGACGGGAGAAGCACATTTACAGCCTCTACCGGAAAATGCGCACCAGAAGGCTTTCGTTTTCAGAAGTCCTGGACGTGTATGCGTTCCGAATCATCGTGGACTCGGCTGATGACTGTTACCGGGCCCTGGGTAAAATTCACAGCTTGTATAAACCGGTGCCGGGCAAGTTCAAGGATTATATCGCCCTGCCCAAGCCCAACGGCTATCAGTCACTGCACACAGTGTTGTTCGGTCCCTACGGTGCGCCCATCGAAGTACAGATCCGAACTGATGACATGCACGCGGTGGCGGAGTCCGGTATCGCGGCTCACTGGCTTTATAAAACGGGCGGATCCGCGACCAACACCGCACAGAAACGTGCGCGGCAATGGGTGAAGGAGCTTCTGGACATGCAAAAGCATTCCGGCGATTCCATCGAGTTTCTGGAAAACGTCAAGGTCGATCTCTTCCCCAAGGAGGTTTACGTATTCACGCCGGCGGGCGACATCATGGCGCTTCCGCGCGGCGCCAGCCCCGTGGATCTCGCCTACGCGGTTCACACTGACGTTGGGAATACCTGCATCGCGGCGAAGATCGACGGGCGTTACGCGCCCCTGTCCACCACCCTGGAGACCGGCCAGAACGTTGAAATCGTCACCGCGCCGTGGGGCCGGCCCAATGCCAACTGGCTTAATTTCGTGGTCACCGGCAAGGCGCGCTCGAATATTCGGAACTATCTGAAGAATCTTCGATCGGGAGAGGCCATCGAACTGGGGCGGAGGCTCCTGGTTCAGGCGCTGGCATCGGAATCGTTCGCTTTGGATGACATACCCGAAGCCCGCGTCGCGTCCCTGCTGGAAGAATTCTCCCTTGACACCCTGGACGATTTACTCGAAGACATCGGACTCGGAAAGCGAATTGCGCCGCTGGTGGCGTTACGGCTGTTGCCGGAGCCGAAGCACAGGAAGGGGAAGAAAGCGCTGAAAACGGCCAAGCAGCCGCTCTTCATCAGGGGTTCCGAGGGCATGGTCGTCAACTTCGGCAAGTGCTGTCATCCAATCCCGGGGGACCCCGTCGTTGGATTTGTCTCCGCCGGACGCGGTATCGTCATTCATACCGCCAACTGCAAGAACCTCGCGGACTTTTCCGACAAACCGGAAAAATGGATCGAGGTCGCCTGGGAACCGGGGCTGGACGGTGAGTTTCCGGTGGAGATCCGCGTCGAGGTAAAAGACCAGAAAGGCGTGCTTGCCACCGTCGCGGCGGCGATCGCGGATGTCGGCGCCAATATCGAAAACGTTTCCCTGGAGAATCGCGACGGCACCACCTCGGCCCTGACATTTGTCGTCGCGGTAACGGGACGCGCCCAGCTGGCCCAAATCATTCGCCGCGTTCGCGGTATTCCACAGGTGTCGCGCATCGGGCGGGCGCGGGGCTGATCGAAAGAGGGCGGCGTGAAAAGCGGGCGGCAAGCCAAGGCGACTACGTCAGCAGGTTCTCGCCACACGACGGTTCGAATCGACGCTCCGGGCCGGCGTTTTTCAGACAATATGCACCGAAGGACAGGAACATGACCAGAATAACCGTGGCAACGTCTGATGCACCGGACGCTATCGGCGCCTATTCTCAGGCGGTTAATATCAATGGGACAGTCTATCTGTCAGGACAAATCCCGCTCGATCCGGAATCAATGACGCTGGTCGAAGGAAACCACGAACAGATTCACCAGGTTTTCAAAAACCTCCGAGCCGTCGCCAGGGCTTCCGGCGGCGATATGAATGATATTGTCAAGCTCACTGTGTATCTGACGGATCTGTCCCTGTTTCCGGCAGTCAATGAAATTATGGCCGAATACTTTGACAAACCCTATCCGGCGCGTGCCGCGGTGGGCGTCGCAGAGTTGCCGAAAGCGGCCCGCATAGAGGTCGAAGGAATACTGGTTCTACCCGAGTCCGCATGAGTCGTGAACACGCGGCGGCAGACGGGTAACTGCCTGGACCTGCCGTAGCGGGCAACGTTCAGCAGCGATTCTGCAGGCACCGCGGCCGAAACTCACTGATGAATGAACGCGCGAAGGACGCCGCGTCTGCAGCGGCCGGCAGCCGGCTCAGCGAGCAGCCGATCACCGTACTCCGCGGAGCAGGTCCGCGGGTCGCCAAACGTTTTCAAGCGATCGGCATTCGAACGGTGCAGGATCTGCTCTTTCATCTCCCGTTTCGATATCAGGATCGGACGCATACCACGCCGATTGGATCGCTGCGTCACGGTGACGAGGCGCTGGTGGTCGGCGACATTGAACTCAGCCAGGTAAGGTTCGGAAAAAGGCGCTCTCTGGTCACCGTCCTCTTTGACGGTACCGGAAGACTGACGCTGAGACTGTTTCATTTCTCGGAAACACAGCGCCGGGGGCTGGAACGCGGCCGGCGGGTAGTCTGCTTCGGAGAAGCGCGGCGCGGACCCCAGGGAATAGAAATGGTGCACCCGGAGTACCGTATCGTTGCCCCGGATCAGCCGCCGCCGTTGTCCCCCCATCTTACGCCCGTCTATCGCGCCACCGAAGGTCTCACCCAGGGCATGATAAGACGTCTCATGCCCCAGGCGCTCGAGCTGCTTCTGCGAGACGGGAATCTGGATGAACTGGTGCCGGACGAAATTCGAAAATGGTTCGACTTCCCGCCGCTCCGCGATGCGGTGATCGAAGCGCACCGGCCTCCGAAAGGCGCGTTCGAAACAGGTGAGCTCCTCGCCCGCCGCCGACTGGCGTTCGAAGAGTTGCTTGCGCACCACCTCAGCCTTCGCATGCTGCGGCGGAAACTGGACAAGAATCCCGCGCCTGCGCTGCAGCCGCCGGGGCCCCTGGTGACCCGTTTCATTGACTCGCTTCCATTTGAACTTACCCGCGCGCAGCAGCAGGTCATCAGCGAAATTCAATCGGATCTCGGAAATCCGCATCCGATGCATCGCCTCCTCCAGGGCGACGTGGGCTGCGGAAAAACCGTGGTCGCGGCGATCGCCGCCGTTCAGGCCATCGAGTCCGGCAAGCAGGCCGCACTCATGGCGCCAACGGAACTGCTGGCGGAACAGCATTTGGCGAACTTCCGTCAATGGTTCGCGCCCCTGAAAATCCCGATTGCCTGGCTGTCCGGGAGGCAGACCGCCGGCTTGCGGCGAGAGCTCTACTCGGACGTCACCGAAGGTCGGGCAAAAATGGTGGTCGGCACGCATGCGTTGTTTCAGGAACAGGTTCGTTTCGCCGCGCTGGGTCTCGTGGTGGTGGACGAGCAGCATCGTTTCGGCGTGCTTCAACGGCTGCTGCTGCGCGACAAGGGCGCCCGGGACGGCCAGCTTCCGCATCAACTGATCATGACGGCGACGCCCATTCCGCGCACCCTCGCACTCACCGCCTATGCGGACCTGGATACTTCGATAATCGACACGCTGCCGCCTGGCCGGACGCCTGTCGACACTGCGGTGGTGCCGGAATCGCGCCGGGACGAAGTCATTCGACGGGTGCGAAACGCCTGCCGGCGCGGCCAGCAGGCGTATTGGGTCTGTACGCTTATCGAGGACTCCGAGTCGCTTCAGGCACAGGCTGCGGCGGAAACCGCTCGAAACCTGAGTGCAGCACTGTCGGATCTGCGGATCGCGCTGATCCACGGCCGCATGAAGCCGTCTGAAAAAGACGCCGTGATGGTCTCGTTCAAAAACGGAGAAATCGATCTGCTCGTTGCAACGACGGTGGTCGAAGTCGGCGTGGATGTGCCCAACGCGTGCTTGATGATTATCGAGAATGCGGAACGTCTTGGCTTGTCGCAGCTGCACCAGCTTCGCGGCCGGGTGGGCAGGGGCGCGCAGAAGAGCGCCTGCGTAATGATGTACCAGACGCCGCTTTCGTCTCCGGCCCGCGCGAGACTCGACGCGCTAAGGCATACCTCAAACGGCTTCGAGATCGCGCAGAAGGACCTGGAGCTTCGGGGGCCCGGTGAGGTTCTGGGGACCCGTCAAACCGGCTTGCCGCAGTTTCGGGTCGCGGATCTGGCGGCCCATCAGGCCATGCTTCCGGAGGTGGCCCGCGCGGCGGGGGTGATGATGTCCCGCTATGCCGATACGATCGAGCCCATCATCAAGCGATGGCTGGGCGATGCGATACACTACGCCGATGCCTGATTGCATGCGCGGTGTAGATTGAATTTTTCGTGTGCGCGCGGCTCGACGCCACGGGCAAAGTATGCCGGCCGCCTGCGCGCCCGGATGCCGGACGCTTTACCGCCGGCGGCGTTGCTGCCCTGGATCGAGGATCCCGGCTCACTCACCGAGCGCATGCGTGCAGTCTGTGGCGATGACTTCAAGCTGACCCTGCTTGGCCGGAGGTATTACCGGCCACTGACATCAGAGGCGCGTTTGCTCGCCTTGCCTCCAAGGCGCTACGCGTTTATACGCGAGGCGTTGCTCGGTTGCGGCGGCGTACCCTGGATTTTTGCCCGCAGCGTTCTGCCGTTGCCCGCACTGCGCGGATCCAATCGCCGCATTGCCCATCTGGGAGAACGGCCCCTGGGAGATATCCTGTTTTCAGATTCGAATCTATACCGGTGTGCCGTTAGAATTTCCCCTTTACGGACACAGTGCCCTCTGTACAGGATTTGTGAACGGGCGCTGGGACGGGATCCCGCTGGCTCATGGCTAAGACAGAGTCTTTTTCAGATTCACAAAGAGCTCGTGCTGGTAAGTGAAGTCTTTCTTTCCGAAACCCGGACTGAGTAAAGCGTTCGTAGCGGATCGTTTCTACCAGTATGCGCTGCTGATGCGCATGGACAAGCCCATTGGAACCATGTTGCTTCTGTGGCCCACGCTTTGGGCGCTTTGGATTGCGGGAGATGGAAGGCCCGATGCAGGAATTGTCATGGTTTTCGTCATCGGCGTTTTTCTGATGCGTTCCGCGGGCTGCGTAATAAACGACTATGCAGATCGAGACATCGACCCTTACGTTAAACGTACCATGCATCGCCCGCTGGCAGCCGGCAATGTCTCGCCGCGGGAAGCGTTGGGCCTGTTCATTGTGCTGTTTCTTCTGGCGTTCGGTCTCGTATCGATGATGAACGACCTGACGATTCTCCTTGCGTTCATAGGCGCGGCGCTGGCGGCCACCTACCCGTTCATGAAGCGTTTTACCTATCTCCCGCAGGTGCATCTCGGCGTTGCATTCGGTTGGGCTGTGCCCATGGCGTTTGCCGCACAGACCGGCCAGGTTCCGCCCCTTGCCTGGCTGATGCTGGTGGCGGTGACGATATGGGCCGTCGCCTACGACACCATGTATGCGATGGTAGACCGTGAAGACGATATATACGTGGGGGTCAAATCCACCGCGATCCTGCTCGGGGAGCTTGACCGCCCTATGGTGGCCATTTTGCACGCGTTTCTCGTGGTCACCTTGATACTCGTCGGCAACCGCGCCGGGATGGGATTCTGGTATTACGCAGGTGTTTCCGCCGCCGCAGGCTTCGCCACCTATCAGATCTATCTGATCCGCGACCGCGAACCCCAGCGATGTTTTCGTGCATTTCTCAATAATAACTGGGTCGGTGCCGCCGTTTTCACGGGCATCGCCCTGGATTACTACCTGCCCTTAACCTAGAGCGCTCCCATGTCGCGAACCAGCGCCGCCAGCACCTCGCCGACGGCCCTGCTCATTGCCGAGGCCGCTTCCGCCACGTCGTCTCCATTCAGGGCCACATCTTCATCGTAGGCGCGAAGGAGCATCAGACGGCCATCGTCTACACGATGCAATCCGAACTCCAACGAAATCACGGCGCGGGGACTGCCGCCTCGGACCACTTCAAAACGTTTTATCTTTCCCGTCAACTCGTAGTCGGCGGGCGCGCGGAATTCGGGCGTAGCCACGGTGGACGCAACCCCGGCCCTTCGCAGGTAGTCTACGGTCGCATCCTGGAGCATGCGCGCCGGCGACTCAATCCAGAAATGATAATTGTATTGCTGTAATTTTGCAGGCGACGCCGAGGAGGCGTACACCACGGGCCGCTCCCTTATCAATCCATCCGAGAGAAAGTGCCGCACCACCAGAACACCGCCGAGCCGTGAAGATGCATAAGTGACCGAACCAGGTTCCGTCAGGCGATAGAAACTGTCCTGCGGGACCCTTGGCTGGCCGCACGCCGAGAGAACCATGGCCAGGCCAAGGACGAGAACGCGTCGTGTCACGGCGTGATTCCCGTTTGTGTGGCGGTGTTATCTTCCGGCGTTCCGGGTCGCAGCAGCAGGGAAGGATTCATCCGCACCTGCCGGCTGAACTCGGCGAGGTTGCGACTGGTGCTTTCCAGGTTGTAGGTGACGGCATCGATATGCTGGGCTAGGGATCGCAGCGTGTACTGGAGGTTTTCAGTCGAAC
>Ga0299906_10003777_pt1 | contig 12461 bp, 9 predicted proteins | sample RVTome_14_FD_200259 | JGI IMG/M metagenome (GOLD analysis project Ga0299906, IMG submission 200259) | Soil microbial communities from uranium-contaminated site in the Upper Colorado River Basin, Wyoming, United States - RVT145D125 (version 2) ...
ATGTCCTGGAAGCGCTGCGTATAGACTACCTCGAGGTCGCGCGGCCGCGGCAGATCCACCGCGCAGCGGCGCACGATCCTCCCCGGGCGGCTCGACATCACGTACACCGTGTCGGCGAGGAACACCGCCTCGCGCAGGTCGTGGGTGACGAGCATCACCGTCACCTTGCGCGCCGCCTGCAAGTCCCTCAGCGCGCACCACAGCTCCTCGCGCGTGAAGGCATCCAGCGCGCCGAAGGGCTCGTCGAGCATCAGGATCTCGGGCTCGTGCACCAGCGCGCGGCAGATCGAGGTGCGCTGCTGCATGCCGCCCGAGAGCTCCCACGGAAACTTCTCGGTGAAACCAGCCAGCCCGACCGAGTTGAGCAGCGCTCTCGCCTTCTCCGCGTACTCGCTCTTCCTCCGGCGAAAATTGCGCCGGTAAGGCTGCACGATCTCGAGCGGCAGCAGGACATTGTCGAGCGCGCTCCTCCAGGGCAGGAGGTTGGAGTTCTGGAACGCCATGCCGACCGACTTGACCGGCCCGCGCACCGGCTTGCCGTCCACCGTGAGCGTTCCGCCGAGCGGCGGGTGCAGCCCGGAGATCAGCTTCATGAGCGAGCTCTTGCCGCAGCCCGAGGGCCCGACCACGCCGATGAACTCGCCCTGCGCGATCTCGAGGCTGACCTCCTCGATCGCCCTGACCGCGGCGTCGCCGCGGCCGTAGGCCATCGAGACCCGCTCGAGCTTTACCAAAGGAACCACGATGGAGCTCAAAAGCGAGCTCCCAACTTTCAGAAAAAGCCTACTTCACCAGCCGCTGCTCCTTCGGGGGCAGGTACTGGGCGGTGAAGATGTCGGCGGCCCTGGGCTTGTTGGTGTAGTTGAAGGTGAGGCCGATCTGGTCGATCGAGTGCTCCAGGCGCTTCATGTCGACCGCGCCCAGGCCGTTCCTGCGCACGTCGGGCGTGACGAAGTTCTTCTGCAGCGAGAGCTTGAGGCGCTCGAGCTCGACCTCGCGCTTGGCGATCGGGTTGCGCTTCATCAGCGAGTCGATCGCCGAATCGGGATCGCGCAGCGTCTCCTGGATGCCGCGGATCGTCGCGCGCACGAAGCCCGCTACCGCCTTGGGCGAGAAGCGCATGAAGTCCGGGTTGGCGATCAGCACGTTGCCGTAGAGATCGACCCCGTAGTCGCGCATGTGAAGCACCACGATCTCCTCCGCGGGCACGTTGTTCGCCCGCAGGTTCATGAACGAGGAGAACCAGAAGCCGGTGATCGCGTCCACCCTGCCCTGCGCGAGCATCGGCTCGCGCACCGGGAAGCCGATGTTCTCGATCTTCACCTTCGAGGCGTCGATCCCGTTCGCCCGCACGAAGATCGGCCACTGCGCGTAGGCGCCGTCGGGTGCGGGCGCGCCCAGCACCTTGCCCTCGAGGTCCTTGGGCTTCGAAATGCCGTTCTTCTTCAGCGTCACGATCGAGAACGCCGGGGTGTCGTAGACCATCATCACCGCCTTCACCGCCAGGTTCCGCGGGTTGTCGCGATACTTGACCAGCGAGTTGATGTCGGCGAAGCCCATCTCGTAGGCGCCGGAAGCGACCCGGTTGATGCCCTCGACCGAGCCCGCGCCGGGGTCGATGCTGACGGCGAGCCCCTCGGCCTTGTAGTAGCCCTTGTCGATGGCGACGAAGTAAGGCGCCGCCGGCCCCTCGAAGCGCCAGTCGAGCGCGAAGCGCACCGCAGTTTGCTTCTGCGCGAAGGCGCTGCCGGAAACGAGCGCGGCGGCGAGAAGAGCGATGAAACGCATGGCAACCCCCCGATGTTGGAGGCGAAAGTCTACACCGCCCTCAGCTGCGCGACGGCGCGGCGTGCGCGCGCGCCGAGCTCGCCCAAGTCGAGTCCGGGGATCTCGCCGCGCTCCACCACGGTGCGCCCGCCGCACATCAGCCGGCGCAGCCGCGGCCGGCCGCCGCCGAGCACCGGAGCGAACGCGAGGTCGTGAAAACCGAAATAGCGCGGCTCGTCGAGCGAATACACCGCGAGGTCGGCGGCGAAGCCCGCCTTCACCGCGCCGGTGCGCAGCCCCAGCACCTGCGCGCCGCCTTGGCTGCCCCAATGCACCACCTCCTGCACGCCGAGCGCGCCCACGCCCTGCGCCGCGCGGTGCAGGTACAGCGCCAGGTGCACCTCGGCGAGCATGTCCCCGGGCTCGTTGGACGCCGTGCCGTCGACGGCAAGCGATACCTGCGCCCCAGCGGCGGCGAGCTGCGGCGCCGGGGCGATGCCGCTGCCGATGCGGCAGTTGCTGCCCGGGCAATGCGCCATGCCGGTTCGGGTGCGGCCGAGCAGCGCGATCTCGTGCTCGTCCAGGTGGCAGAGGTGCGCGAACCAGACGTCGGGCCCGAGCCAGCCGCGCTCGGCGCAAAAGTCGACCGGACGCTGCCGATAGGTCTCTTCCACCCACTGCACGAAACCGACATCCTCGGAGAGGTGCGTGTGCATCCGGATGCCGAGCCGGCGTGCCGCCTGGGCAAGGCCCGGCATCTCCTCGGCGCGCACACGGTGGCCGGGGGTGGTGGGGGCGAGGGCAACGCGGCGCCGCGCGTATTCGCCCGGTTCGTGGAAGCGCGAAACCAGCCGCTCCACATCGGCGACCATGGCGTCCGCGGTTTCCGGCTGCAGGTAATCGGCGGACTCGTAGCCCGGCAGCGGCTTCGTGCTGCCGCCGCGGCACAGCGTCAGCCGCAGGCCGATGCGCTCGGCCGCCTCGAACAGGATGGCGGCGCCGTCGAAGCCGATGCCGGGGTAATACACGTAATGGTGGTCCGCCACCGTCGTGCAGCCGGAGAGCGCAAGCTCGACCAGGCCGACCCGCGCCGCGGTTTCCAGCGTCTTCGCGTCGATGCCGCGCCGGTATGTCCAGGGCACCCTGGGAAGCCACTCGGGGAGCGCCGCATCGAGCGCCTCCGGCACGCCCTTCATCAGGGTCTGGAAGAGGTGGTGGTGCGTGCAGACCCAGCCGGGATAGACGACGCAGTCGGTGGCGTCGAGCTGCTCCTCGCCCGGGCGCGGCTCGAGCTTGCCGATCTCCCGGATGACCTCGTCTTCGACTCGGATGTCGGGCCCGGCGGCACGCGCGTCCTCTCCGCGCAGTCCCGTCACGATCGCGTGGGCGTTGCGGATCAGCATCAGGACCCGAGCAGCTCGCGCCCGGTCGCGGCGTGGCGCGCGAGCAGCTCGTCCTGGTCGAGCGTCGCAAGGCGCCCGCCTTCCACCACCACTCGGCCGTCGACGATGACGCAATCGACGTCGCCGCCGCGAGCCGCGTGCACCAGGTTGGTGACGATCGTCTCGGGCTCGGCGGGCTGCAGGTGGAAACGGTCGACCGCGACCAGCACCAGGTCGGCGAGCTGGCCTGGGGCGATGCGGCCGGCCTCGATGCCCAGCGCGGCCGCACCCTCGCGCGTGGCCATGCCAAGGACCTCGTGGGGGGCGAGCAGCGAGGGGTCGTGCGCCACGCCCTTGTGCAGCAGCGAGGCGAATTTCATCACGTCGAACATGTCCAGGCGGTTGTTCGCCTTGGCGCCGTCGGTGGCAAGCGCCACGCGCGCGCCGGCGGCGCGCATCGCGGGAACCGGGGCGACGCCGGAGCCGAGCTTGAGGTTCGCGTGCGGGCAGTGGGCCACGCCCGCCTTGCGGCTCGCCAGCAGGGCGATATCGCCGGCGTCCGCCCACACGCAATGCGCGAGGTGAGTACGCGGGCCTAGGGCGCCAAGCTGCTCCAGGTGTTCGATCGGGCTGCGCCCGGTGCGCGCGCGAGTGCGCCCGGTGGAAAAGCGCGATTCGGCGCAGTGCAGGTGCAAGCCGGCGCCGCGCTCGCTGGCGAGCGCCACGCCTTCGCGGACCTGCGCGTCGCTGCAGCTCTCCAGGTCGTGCAGTCCCACCCAGACGTTCGCGTTCTTCTCGAGAAGCTCCTCGGTCTGCCGCAGCGTCGGCGCAAACGGCATCGAGTCGGCGACGTAGGGCGCGATCATGGCGCGGATCCCGATTTCCTCCGCCGCGCGCAGCGCCGCCTCCGGGACCAGGCACATGTCGAGGATCGCCGTGGTGCCCGAGAGCAGCGCTTCGGCGTAGGTCGCGAGCGCGCCGACGTGCGCCTGCTCCGGGGTGAGCCGGCGCTGCTCGCGGATGATCGAGTCGATCCACGCCTCGAGCGCCATGCCCTCGGCGCTGCCGCGCGTCAGACTGGAGTGCGAATGGGCGTGAGTATTGACGAGTCCCGGGATCAGCGCGCCGCCGCGCGCCTCGATGACCTTGCCGAACGGTCCCTCGGGAGGCTTGCCGCTTCCGGTGCGCGCAATGCGCGAGCCCTCGATCGCCACCCAACCGCGAAACGGCGCCTCGGTGACGACGAGCGCGTCGCGGATCAGGATGGCCATCAGCGCTCGGCGGCGGCCTCGCCGCGCAGCGCAAGCTTCTCGAGGTAGCCGAAGACGGCGAACAGCGTGACCCCGAGCGCCGCGAGGACGATGATCGAAACGAACAGGAGATCGGTCCTGAGCTGGGTCGCGGAGGTGATCACCAGGTATCCGAGCCCCCGGTCGGAGCCGTAGAACTCCGCCACCACCGCGCCCACGAGCGACAGCGAGGCCGCGATCTTGAAGCCGGCGAAGATGTAGGGCAGCGCGCTCGGCAGCTGCACCTTGAAGAAGATCTCGCGCCGCGTGGCGTTGATCGAATGCATGAAGTCGAGAATGCGCCGGTCGGCCGACTTGAGCCCCCGGGTGGTGTTGGTCACGATCGGGAAGAAGGTGATGATGGAAGCGATCATGATCTTGGGCGCTATGCCGTAGCCGAACCAGATCGTGAGCAGCGGGATGATGGCGATGATCGGGATCGCGTTCGAGACGATGATGTAGGGAAACACCCCGCGCTCGAGGAACCGGGAATGCACGATGAGCGCGGAGAGCGTGATGCCGATCACTGCCGAAGCGGCGAAGCCGGCGAGCGCCTCCAGCACCGTGAGGCCCGTGTGGTAGAGCAGGTTCGTCGCCTTGACGAAGCGCCCCGCGATGTCGCTCGGCGCCGGCAGCAGCCACGGCGGCACGTCGTAGAAGCGAACCAGCGCCTCCCAGACGCCCAGGATGGCGGCCAAGATCAACGCCGGCGGAGCGAGCTTCTCGAGCAGGCTCTCGCGCGGCTCGGCGCGGCGCTCGCTCATAAGCGCAGCGCCTCTCGCGCGCGCTTCACGTGCTGCACGAACTCGAGCGTCTCGCGCACTCCCGGGTCGCGGCTGCGCGGCAGCTCGACCGGCAGGGTGGCGACGATGCGCCCCGGGTGTGCCGACATCACCACCACGCGGTCCGCGAGATACACCGCCTCGGAGATGTTATGGGTCACGAACAGGATGGTCTTGCGCTCCTTCGACCAGATCTCGAGCAGCTCGTCCTGGAGCTGGTTCTTGGTGAGCTCGTCGAGCGCGGAGAACGGCTCGTCCATCAGCAGGATCGAGGGATTCCAGGCCAGCGCTCTAACTATAGCGACGCGCTGCTTCATGCCGCCGGAGAGCTCGTGCGGGTAGCGGTTCAGGAACTTGGACAGCCCCACCATCCCGAGCAGCGCCTCGCAGCGCGCGCGGCGCTCGGCCGCCGGGTACTTCACCACCTCGAGCGGCAGCATCACGTTGTCGAGCGCGCTGCGCCAGGGCAGCAGTGCCGGCTCCTGGAACACGAAACCGAACTCATTGGCGCGTCGCGCCTCCGCCGCCGGCCGGCCGCGCACTTCGACCACGCCCGCGCCGGGATGCGTGAGGTCGCTCACCACGCGCAGCAGCGTGCTCTTGCCGCAGCCGGTCGGGCCGAGGAGCGCCACGAACTCGCCCTCCTCGACCTGAAGGCTCACGCCGGAGAGCGCCTGGACCACCTGATCTGGCGTGCGGAACGCGACGTCCACGTCCTCCACGTGCACGCATGGCGCGGCCCGCCTCACTTCAGCAGGCTGGCGGTGTACAGGGCGCTGGTCGCGGGGGCCTTTTCCACCAGTCCGAGGCGCCTCGCCGTGTCGACGGTCTGCTGCCAGGCCTGTTCGGTCTGGGTGCCGTAGCTGGAGAGATCGCCGCCCTTCACCGGGTAGAAGGGCGTGGTGCGCTCGAGCACCTTCATCTCGCGCGCCGCGTCGACTTCGGGGACCGCCTTCACCACCGCCTGGATGATCGCCTGCTTGGCATTGGGCGACTCCATGACCGCCTTGCGCGTGGCGCGCAGGAAGCGGGTCAGGAGCTCGCCGTTGCCCGCGATGAAGCGGTCGTTCGAGGCGATGGTGAGCCCGTAGGCGTGCACCCCGGCGTCGGCGATCAGGATCTCGTGGATCGGCATGCCCTGCGTCTCGGCCTCGATCGGCTCGTTCATGGTGAAGCCCATGATGGCGTCGACCTGCTTCACCAGCAGCGGCGCCACGCCGAAGCCGATGTCGACCAGCTTGATCTGCTCGAGCTTGATGTTGTTCGCCCCCAGCAGCGCGATCAGCCCCTGGTAGGTCGAGCTGCCCTTCTTCGAGCCGAGCTTCACGTCGCCCAGCAGCTGCTGCACGCTGGTCACCGGCTTCGCCTTGGGGCTCATCAGCGTGATCGGCGTGCGCTGGTAGTGCGCGGCGATCGACTTCACCGGGACGCGCTGCTCGGCCGCCTGCACCAGGACCAGCGCGTCGACCAGCGCAATGTCGATGGCGCGCGAGCCGAGCTGCTTCACCGAGTCGGACGAGCCCGAGCCGGGGATGATGTTGAGCTCGATGCCCTCGGCGGCGTAGTAGCCCTTGTCGCGGGCATAGTAGAACGAGGCGTGCTGCGCGCCCGGCTTCCAGTCCAGGCGCATGTCGACCTTCACCGGTTTGTCGGACTGGGCCTGCGCGGTCGCGGCGAACAGGACGATGAACAGCTTGAGCATTAGTTTCATGGCGGCTCCCTCGGTCATTGCGTTTGCAGAAAGCGGCTCGCCCATTCGCTGGCGGCCGCGGGCACGGTCGCGCGCCGTACGTCCCACTCGAGCGGCGCGGTGGCGTCGATCGCCATCTTGGCCGACATGCCGTCCACCGAGGACGGGTCGAGCCTGTTGCATAGCGTTTTCGGCACCACGAACATGTCGGTATCGGCCTGGAAGCGCGTGGCCATCGCCCACAGCACCTCCTCCTCGTTGAAGACGTCCACGTCCTCGTCCACCGCGACGGCGAGCTTCACGTAGTGATCGAGTCCCATCAGCAGCATCAGGGCCTGGCGCGCCTGGCCCTCGGCCGACTTCTTCAGGGACAGGTAGGCGTGGAAGTGCGTCCCCGAACGGGGGTAGTTGACCGCGACCAGGTTCGGCACCATCTCCTTCAACCGCTGGAACACGTAGGCCTCGCGCGGGCTGCGGCTGAGCAGCAAATGCTCCATGGAATAGCCCGGCACGATATCGAGGAACATCGGCTTGCGGCGCCGGGTGATGCACTTCACCACGAACACGTTGCGCGTCGAGCGCGAGGTGGAGTAGCCGGTGTACTCGCCGAACGGCCCTTCGTCCTCGTGGACGTTGCCGAGGATCTCGCCCTCGAGCACGTATTCGGCGTGCGCCGGCACTTCGACGTCGATCGTCTTGCAGCGCACCAGCTCCACCGGGGCGCCGAGCAAGGCGCCGGCGATGTCGAGCTCGTCGACCTCCATCGCGACCTTGGCCGAGGCCGCGAGATAGATCGCCGGGTGCGCGCCGATCACCACCGCCACCTCCAAATTCCTGCCGCGCGCCTCGCAGCGCTGCAGGTGCTCCCAGATGTGGCCGCGCGAATGCAGGCTGGCGCCGAAGCGGTCGGGCGCCTTGAGCTGCAGGCGCTGGTAGCTCAGGTTGCGCACGCCGGTGTCCGGGTCCTTGCAGATCAGGATCCCGGAGCTGATGTAGCGGCCGGCGTCGTTCTCGAAATGCCGGCTGAAGGGCAGCGCGCCGGCGTCAAGCGAAGGCCCCTGGATCACCACCTCCTGCACCGGTCCTTCGGGCACCACCACCGGGGGCACCGGCTGCTCCAGGCAGCGCAGCCAGGCGCTGTTGAAGTCGCGCTGCTCGACTCCCGCGAGCCGCGCGATGCGCGCGCGGTCGCTGAAGATATTCACCACCACCGGCGCATCCGAGCCCTGCGGGCGCTCGAACAGCACCACCGGGAAACGCTGGCGCTTCTCGAGCTCCAGGACCAGGGCGGTCTTGGTGTAATCGAGGGCGACCGGCTCGCGAACGCGCAGCAGCTCCTTTTCCGGCAGCGTCTCGAGATACGCGCGCAGGGAGCTCATCGCGCGAGCAGCGCCTCGGCCAGGTCTGCGGCCGGCGCGGCCTCGTCGAGCGTCAGGTGGCGCTCGAGGCTGTCGAGATGCGCGCTCATGCGCCGCACCGCCGCCGCGGCATCGCGGCGCGCGAGCGCCTCGACCACCTCGCGGTGCTCCTGAGCGCCGCAGTACGCGGCGAGCCGGCCGCCGTTGCGCGCGAGCAGCGGCGTGCGGCAGATGAGCTGCTCCATGAAGCGGTCGAGCACCGCGTTGCCCGCCAGCTCCGCGATCAGTTTGTGGAAGCGGATCGACAGCCGCTTGCCGGTCTTGACATCGCCGCGGTCGTAGGCGCGCTGCTCGTCGGCGCAGAAAGCGCGCAGCGCCGCGAGCTGCTTGGCGCTCAGCGTGCGCGCGAGGCGCTGCAGCAGCGCACTCTCGATGACGCGCCGTGCCTCGAGCAGGTCGCGGGTTTCGGCGGCCGAGGGGTTGGCGATCACGGCACCGCGGTTGGGCCGCAGCTCCACCAGCAGGTCGTGGCCCAGGCGGCGCAGCGCGGCGCGCACCGCGCCGCGGCTCGCGCCGAGGATCTCGGAGAGGTCGCGCTCCACCAGCTTGGTGCCGGGCGCCAGGCGGTGATCGAGGATCGCGTCGAGCACCGCGGTGAACACGCGGTCCTCCGCCGAGCGGCCGCTGCGCACGGCGCTCGTCGGTCGGCGGATCGGCGTACGCTGCGTGCGCGGGATCATGTCGGCGGCATTGACGCCGGTCGAGGCTAAGGGCAGCCCTCTCAAATGTCAACAACACAGCGGTCGTTTTGTTGACAATCCGGGATGCGCGGGCCTACGCTGGCACGCTGCCATGCGCCGCACTCTCGACTTCACGCTCAACGGCGAGCGCGTCTCGCTCGACGGCGAGGACCCGACGCGCACCGTGCTCTCGTGGCTGCGCGAAGCGCGCGCGCTCACCGGCACCAAGGAAGGCTGCGCCGAGGGCGACTGCGGCGCATGCACGGTGGTGCTCGCCGAGCACGACCGCGCCGGGCGCCTGCGCCACGCGCCGGTCAACGCATGCATCCTGTGCCTGGGCGCGCTCGACGGCAGGGAGCTCATTACTGTCGAGGGGCTCAAGCACGCGGGCGCGCTGCACCCGGTGCAGCAGGCGATGGCGGAGTGCCATGGCTCGCAATGCGGCTTCTGCACACCGGGCTTCGTGATGGCGCTGTACGCGCACCACAAGGAGGGGCAGCCGCTCGAGCGCGGCGCGCTGTGCGACGCGATCGCCGGCAATCTGTGCCGCTGCACCGGCTACCGTCCGATCCTCGAGGCCGGCGAGCGCGCCGGCGCCGCGCTCGAGGCGCAGCATGGCCTCGGCGAAGACGAAGCGCGCAGCCGCCGGCTGCTTGCGCTGCCCGGCACGCCCGCGCTCCTCGAGGCCGGCGCCAGGCGCTTTTTCGTGCCCGCCACCGCGGCCGAGCTCGGTACCTTCCTCGCCGAGCACCCGAAGGCGACGATCCTCGCCGGCGGGACCGACGTCGGTCTTTGGCTCACGAAGCAGCACCGGGACCTGGAGGCGGTGGCGTACACCGGCCGGGTTTCCGAACTGAAGAACCTCGTTGAAACCGAGAAAACGGTCGAGATCGGCGCGGCGCTCACCTATGCCGAAGCGTTCCCGGCGCTGGCGGCGATCCATCCGGACATCGGCGAGTTGCTGCGGCGCCTGGGCGCGGTGCAGGTGCGTAGTTCCGGTACGCTTGCCGGCAACATCGCGAATGCTTCGCCGATCGGCGATTCGATGCCGGTGCTGCTCGCCCTGGACGCCGTGCTGGTCCTTCAGCAGCGCGAGTCCGTCCGGGAGCTGAAGATTTCGGCGTTCTACACCGGCTACCGCAAAACGGTGCTCCGGCCCGGCGAGTTCATCCGTGCGGTCCGCATCCCGAAACTCCAGCCCGGGGCGCGCTTTGCCGCCTACAAGCTCACCAAGCGCTTCGACCAGGACATTTCCGCGGTGTGCGCGGCGTTCCATGTCGATGCCTCGGGCAAGGCGCGCTTCGGCTTCGGCGGCATGGCCGCCACGCCGGCGCGCGCACCCAGCGCGGAAAAGGCGTACGAGCAGGGCGTCGACGCCGCCTGCGCGGCGCTTGCCGTGGACTTCGCTCCCCTGAGCGACCATCGCGCGTCGGCCTGGTACCGCCTCGCCGCGGCGCAGAACCTGCTGCGCAAGTTCCACGCGCGCCTTGGGCCGCGGGCGCTTCTCGAGCTCGAGGCATGAAGTCCGAGCGGCCGATCTCGGGCGGCGCCCACGATGCGCTGGCGCACGACAGCGCAGTCCTGCACGTCGCCGGCGAGGCGCGCTACATCGACGACCTGCCCGAGCCGGCGGGGACCCTGCATGCGGCACTGGGTGTCTCGAGCGAAACCCACGCGAGGCTGGCGGCGATGGACCTCGAGCCGGTGCGCAAGGCACCGGGCGTCGTCGCGGTACTCGCCGCGGGCGACATTCCGGGCCCCAACAACGTCGGCCCGGTGATCGCCGACGAGCCGATCTTCGCCTCGGAGACGGTGAGCTTCCGCGGCCAGGCGCTGTTCGCGGTGGCCGCCGGCAGCGTCGAGCAGGCGCGGCGCGCGGCGCGGCGCGCGCGAGTCGAGTACCAGCCCCTGCCCGCCCTCGTCACCATCGAGGCGGCGCTCGAAGCGCAGAGCTTCGTGCTGCCGAGCCTGCGCATGGAGCGCGGCGCGGCGTCCGAGGAGCTCGCGCGCGCGCCGCAGCGCATCGCAGGCCGGCTGCGGGTCGGTGGCCAGGAGCACTTCTATCTCGAAGGCCAGATCGCCCTCGCCGTGCCGGGCGAGCGCGGCGAGATGCTGGTGTATTCCTCCACCCAGCACCCGAGCGAGGTCCAGCACCTGGTCGCCTCGAGCCTCGGCCTGCCGGACGCCGCGGTCACGGTCGAGGTGCGCCGGCTCGGCGGCGGCTTCGGCGGCAAGGAGACGCAGGCGGCGCTGTTCGCGATCGGCGCGGCGTTGCTCGCGGCGCGCACCGGACGCCCGGTGAAGCTGCGCGCCGATCGCGACGACGACATGCTGCTCACGGGCAAGCGCCACGACTTCGCGATCGCGTTCGACGCCGGCCTGGAGGATGACGGGCGCCTGCGCGCGCTCGAGCTCACGCTCGCCTCGCGCTGCGGCATCTCGGCCGACCTGTCCTCCGCGATCAACGACCGCGCGGTCTACCACGTGGACAACGGCTACTTCCTGCCGCACGTGAGGGTCGTCTCGCACCGGCTGAAGACCCACACCGTGTCGAACACCGCATTCCGCGGCTTCGGCGGGCCGCAGGGCATGTTCGCGATCGAGGGCGTGCTCGCGGCGATCGCACGGCGCCTCGGCGTCGACGCGCTCGATGTGCGCAAGCGCAACCTCTACGGCGCGGCGCCGCGCAACGTGACGCACTACGGCATGACGGTGCGCGACAACGTGCTGCCCGAGCTGATCGACGAGCTGGAGCGCCGCTCGGAATATCGTGCGCGGCGCGGCGAAATCGAGCGCTTCAACCGCGCGAGCGCCTATCTCAAGAAAGGGCTGGCGCTCACCCCCGTGAAGTTCGGCATCGCGTTCACCGCCACCGCCATGAACCAGGGCGCGGCGCTGGTGCACATCTACACCGACGGCAGCGTGCACCTCAACCACGGCGGCACCGAGATGGGGCAGGGCCTGCTCACCAAAGTGGCGCAGATCGTCGCCGAGGAGTTCCAGATCGACGTCGCACGCGTGCACATCACGGCGACCAACACCGGCAAGGTGCCCAACACCTCGGCGACCGCAGCCTCCTCGGGCACCGACGTCAACGGCGAAGCGGCGCGCGACGCCTGCCGCACCCTCAAGGCCCGCCTCGCGCAGCACTGCGCCGCCACCTACGGCGTGCGCCCGGAAGAGGTCGTGTTCGCCGGCAACCGGATCGAGGTCGGCAGGGCGCGCACGCTCGGTTTCGCGCAGCTCGCACGCGAGGCCTACCTCGCCCGCATTCCGCTCTCCGCGAGCGGCTACTGGCGCACTCCGGAGATCCATTTCGATCGCGGGCGCTTCCAGGGCGAGCCGTTCTACTACTTCGCCTACGGCGCGGCGGTTTCCGAGGTGGCGGTGGACACGCTGACCGGCGAATCGCGGCTGCTGCGCGCGGACCTGCTGCAGGACGTCGGGCGCTCG
>Ga0299906_10003778_pt1 | contig 12461 bp, 10 predicted proteins | sample RVTome_14_FD_200259 | JGI IMG/M metagenome (GOLD analysis project Ga0299906, IMG submission 200259) | Soil microbial communities from uranium-contaminated site in the Upper Colorado River Basin, Wyoming, United States - RVT145D125 (version 2) ...
TATGCGGTCGCGTCACCTCGGTCGCGGTCGAGAACGACCGCGCGCGCGTCCGGCTCGCGACCGCACCGCCGCTCGTCGCGGAGGTCACCCTCGGCTCGGTCGAACGGCTGCGTCTGCGCTCGGGCGTCGAGGTCTGGGCGTCCTTCAAGGCCGTCGAGGTCGAGCTGCTCCCTCCGTAGGCGAACCGAACACGTATCCTTGGTGCCCATGCCCGAGATCGAGCACGCGAAGGACGACGCCCGCGACCAGCCCGACGCCGTCGCGCTCCGCACCTCCGAGCCGGCCCCGTCGTTGCGCGCGGCAGACCAGACCGATCTGAAGCCGAGCGCCGACCTGCGCGACCGGGACGGCCATGCCGGTGGCCCGGCCCGGGACGAACCCGTGCACGACGACGACGGGGGCGACTCGATGTGGCGCCGGTTCGTCGGCTCGACGCCGTTCCTGATCTTGGTCGCGCTCGCCGTCGCGATCCTCGTGAAGACCTTCGTGATCCAGGCGTTCTACATCCCGTCCGAGTCGATGGTCCCCACGCTCGAGGTCGGCGATCGCGTGTTCGTGAGCAAGTTCATGTTCGACGGCGGAGACGTCGCGCGCGGCGACGTGATCGTGTTCGAGAACCCGAACGCCGCCGAGCTCCCCGATCGCAGCGGCATCAGCAGCGTCCTCCACTGGCTCGGAGAGGGGATCGGGCTCGCGCAACCTGAGAACGAGGACTTCATCAAGCGCGTGATCGCGCTGCCCGGCGAGACGATCGAGATCCGCCACGACGTCGTCTACATCAACGGGAAGCCGCTCGACGAGCCGTACCTGACCCAGGCGGCGAGGGACAGCACCGGCGACTACCCGATGCACACCGTTCCGGACGATGCGCTGTTCGTGATGGGCGACAACCGCGCGAACTCGGCCGACAGCCGGTACGGCCTCGGATTCGTTCCGCTCGAGAAGGTGATCGGCAAGGCGTTCGTGGTGATCTGGCCCCCGTCGCACATGGGCCGGCTCGGTTAGACGCACCGAACCGCGGTGGCGCGGAGGCTTAGACGGGCGCCGGCGGGGCGCCGGGACCCACCGGTCGTTCTTGCGGTAGGAACAGTCGGGCGAACGACCACACCAACGCCGCGATCCCGAACGACGCCAGCCACACGATCAGCGGCGGGGGGTACAGCGCGAAGAACTCCCGGCCCGCCGGGATCGCCATCGCGAGCCCGAACAACGCCGGCATCGCCCACACCAGCGCGAGCCGCCACGTCGTGAGCGGGGCGGCGATGATCGTGAGCACGAGGAACCCGATGTACAGCAGCACCATCGTGGCGGCCGTCCGAGCCTCGGGGAGCGTGACGCCCGGCTCCTGCTTCGCCAGCACGTAGCCGAGGAAGGTGGCGATCGCCGCGAGCGAGCCCGCGGGGATCGTGAAGCGCAGGACGCGCGAGAGGAATCCCGGACGCGCGCGCTCGTCGTTCGGCGCGAGCGCGAGGAAGAACGACGGGATCCCGATCGTGAGGGCGCCGATCAGCGTCAGCTGCCGCAGCAGGAACGGGAACTCGAGGCCCACCACGCCGACCGCAAGCGCGATCAGCATCGCGTACACGGTCTTGGTCACGTACAGGTTCGAGGTGCGCTCGATGTTGCCGAGCACGCGACGACCCTCGCCCACCACCGAGGGAAGGGCGTCGAACGTCGAGTCCAGCAGCACGAGCTGCGCGACCGCGCGCGTCGCGGAGCTCCCCGAACCCATCGCGACCCCGATGTCGGCATCCTTCAGCGCGAGCACGTCGTTCACGCCGTCGCCGGTCATCGCGACGACGCGCCCGCGGGACCGGAGCGCCTCGATCATCGCCCGCTTCTGCTGCGGGGTGACCCTTCCGAAGATCGCGTGCGTCTCGAGCGCGTCGGCGAGCTCCTGGCCGCCCCCGGGGAGCGCCTTCGCGTCGAGCGGAGCCCCGGCGCCCGACAGACCGACTCGCCGGGCGACCGCGGCCACGGTCTGGGGGTGGTCCCCGCTGATCACCTTGACGTCCACGCCCTGCCTGGCGAAGTACGCGAGCGTCGTGGAGGCCGTCTCCCGGACCCGGTCGGTCAGGATCACGAAGGCTACCGGGGCGAGCCCGAGTGGACCGACGTCGGCCCCGATCGGGGCGTCGGTCCGGGCGAGGAGCACCACGCGCCGTCCCGCCTCGGCGTGTGCGCGCGCCTTCGTGAGGTCGCCGTCTTCCCCCGGCCGCGAGCCGAGCAGCACGTCCGGCGCGCCGAGCACCCAGGTCCCCCTGGTTCCGAAGTCGGCGCCGCTCCACTTGCGGGAGGAGGAGAACGGGACGGTCGAGACGGCGAGCCAGCCCTCGGAGGGTCCGGGAAACCTCTCGCGGATCGCGAGGAGGGTGGCGTTCGGATGGGGCTCGGCGGCGGCGAGCGCGGCGAGCGCGGCGCGGTGCGAGCCATCCTCCGCGAGCAGCTCGACCTCGTCGACGACGAGGCGGCCTTCGGTGAGCGTGCCGGTCTTGTCGATGCACAGGACGTCGACCCGGGCGAGCACCTCGACCGCCGGCAGCTCCTGCACGAGCACGCGGCGTTGGGCGAGGCGGACGACCCCGACCGCGAACGCGACGCTGGTGAGCAGCACCAGACCCTCGGGCACCATCGGGACCGTCCCGGCGACCGAGTTCCGCAGGGCGTCGCGCACGCTCGCGCTCGAGCGGAACTGGCTGACCGCGAGCAGCGCCGCGGTCGGGATCAGCAACCACGTCACGATCCGCAGGATCCGGTCGATCCCGCTCCGAAGCTCCGAACGCGTCAGGCCGAATCGCCGCCCCTGTTCGGCGAGCTGCGCCGCGTAGGCCTGCGCGCCGACGCGCGTGGCTCGGAAGCGTCCGCTGCCCGCCGCGACGAACGACCCCGAGAGCACCTCGTCTCCCCGCTCCTTGATCACGGGCTCGGCCTCGCCGGTCAACAGGGATTCGTCGACCTCGAGCGCGGAGGCCTCGAGCACCTCGCCGTCGACGACGACCTGATCGCCCGGCTGCAGCTCGAGCACGTCGTCGAGGACGACCTCGGAGAGCGGCGCCTCGTGAACGTCGCCGTCGCGCACCAGACGCGCGCGCGGCGACGTCAGCACCGCCAGCGAGTCCAGCGTCCGCTTGGCGCGCAGCTCCTGGTAGATCCCGATGCCGGCGTTCGCGACCAACACGAACCCGAACAGCGCGTCCTGGATCGGACCGACGATCAGGATCACGACCAGGAGCGACCCGAGCAACGCGTTGAACCGCGTCAAGACGTTGGCTCGGACGATCTGCCCGACCGTCCGCGACGGGACGGCCGGCACGTCGTTGACCTGGCCGAGCGCGACGCGCTCGGCGACCTCCTGCGCGGTCAGGCCCTCGGCGGCGGGCACCGCCCGCGCTACCGGTCGCTCGGGGTGTCTCGCTCGATCGACCACCAGTCGTCGAGGAGGCGGTAGGCCTCGTCCTCCTCGATGGGGCCGCGTTCGAGACGCACCTCCATCAGGTAGTCGAGCGCCCGCCCGACCGCCGGCCCGGGCGGGAGGCCGAGGTGCTCCATCACCTGTGTGCCGTCCAGCGGCGGACGCATCGCGTCGAGGTTCTCCTCCTCGGCCAGGCGCGCGATCCTCTCCTCCAGGTCGTCCTGGAGCGTCTCGAGCTTCTTGGCCTTGAACCGGTTCTGCGTCGTGCAGTCGGCGCGCGTGAGCTGGTTCAGCTCGTCGAGCAGCGGCCCCGCGTCACGCACGTATCGGCGGACCGCGCTGTCGCTCCACTCGGTGTAGCCGTGGAAGCGGAGGTGCATCTCGACGAGACGGGCGACGTCGTCAACGACGTGCGCCGGGTACCGAAGCGCCTGGAGACGTTCGCGCGCCATGCGGGCCCCGACGACCTCGTGATGGTGGAACGAGACGCCCTCGGGCGTGATCGCGCGGGTCTTCGGCTTGCCGATGTCGTGGAGCAGCGCCGCGAGCCGGAGCGTCGGATCGCCGGTCGCCTCGGTCTTCTCGACGACCGCGAACGTGTGATGCAGCACGTCCTTGTGCTTGTGCACGGGGTCCTGCTCGAGCTGCAGCGCCGCCAGCTCCGGCAGGAACTCCCCCGCAAGGCCGGTCGCGACCAGCAGCTCGAGCCCGCGCGAGGGCGACTCGGCCAGGAGCAGCTTCGTGAGCTCCTCGTTGATCCGCTCCGCGGACACGATCTCGAGTCGGTCGTGCATCTGCTCGATCGCCCGCACCACGCGCGGGGCGGGGACGAGCTCGAGCTGCGCCGCGAACCTCGCGGCGCGGAGCATCCGCAGCGGGTCGTCGGAGAACGCGATCTCGGGATCGAGCGGCGTGTCCAGGCGTTTGGCCGCGAGATCCTTCACGCCGCCGAACGGATCGACGAACTCGCCCTCGGGCAGACGGATCGCCATCGCGTTCACGGTGAAGTCGCGTCGCGACAGGTCGGTCCGCAGGTCCTTGCCGAACGTGACCGCCGGCTTGCGGTGCTCCTCCGCGTACACCTCCTCGCGGAAAGTGGTGATCTCGAGGATCTGATCCGCCCTGCGAGCCCCCACCGTGCCGAACCTCACGCCGACCAGGTACACGCGCTCGGCCCACCCGCGCAGGACCTTCGTGGTCTCCCGGGGGAGGGCGTCGGTCGCGAAGTCGAGGTCGCCCCCGAGCTCCCGGCCCATCAGCAGGTCCCGGACCACGCCGCCCACGAGGTAGAGCTCGTGACCCGCCAGGCGGAAGCGCTCGCCGAGCTCGGTGGCGATCGGGGGGATCTCGAGGCGCGCGCCGCCGTTCGGACGCGACCGGTCGGCCATGACCGGCTCAGGATACCCCTGCGCCCGAGGCCGGCTTCACCCGAGTGGCTCGCGCTCCGAGGCGGAGGAGACCTGCGCTACCGTCCGAGGTGTGCGCCCCGCCGGATGGCTCGGGTTCTTCTGGACGCTGCCGAACACCCTCCTCGGGCTGCTGCTCGGCGGGCTCACGTTCCAGGCGCCGCGCGCGCACGGCGGCGCGATCGTCTTCGACCGCGTCCCGAGGGGCCTGACCCGGCTCCTGCGCGCGATGCATCGCACCGCGATGACCGTCGGCTTCGTGATCGTCGCGGCGGTCCCGGTCGAGGGTCGGCTCCTGGTCCACGAACGCCACCACATCCGCCAGTACATGATGTGGGGGCCGTTCTTCATTCCGGTCTACCTGCTGCTCGCGATCCCGTTCGGCTACCGACGGCACCCCATGGAGCGCGCGGCTCGCCGGGCGGCGGGCGAGGACATGTGAAAACGCGAGGACGCGGTTAGCTCCGGGCCAGCGTCCCTCGGAGCGCGAGCACGAAGTCGTGCGGGCTCGTAGAGGCGAACCGCGCATCCTCCTCGGTCACCAGACGTTCCCGGCCTTCAGATGCAGGTCGCTGGCCCTACCTCGCCCGTGTGCCGGAGCAACTCGCTGATCTCCACGCGCCTACTCGGCCTCCCGGTCGCGCTCCCGTTCGTGCTTGGGCCCGGCCTCGACCTCCTCGAGGTCCTCCCTCACTTGTCGGCGCGCGGCCAGGATCTTTGAGCCCCCGACCAGAAGAAGCAGGAGCACGAGCACGATGATCCCGATCGGGGTGAGGGAACGCTCCCAGCGCTCGTAGCTGGCCCCCAGCGCGTACCCGAGCAGGGTGTGGCCAATCCCCCAGATCGTCGCCCCGGCGACGTCGTAGACGAAGAAGCGACGCCACTCCATCTGGGCCACGCCGGCCACGATGAACCCGACGCTTCGCACGACCGGGATGAACCGACCGAGGAACACGGTCTTGCCCCCGTGCCGGCGGTAGTACCCCTCGGCGGCCTCGAGCCGCTCGGGCGTGACGAACAGCTTGCGCCCGTGGCGCTCGAGGAAGCCCCGCCCGTAGCGCCGGCCGATCCAGTACCCCAGGTTGTCCCCCAGCACCGCGCCGACGATCGCGACGAGGGCCACCCCGGGGAACCAGAGCTCGCCGATGCGCGCATAGAATCCACCGATGATGACGAGGGTCTCGCCCGGGACGATGACGCCGGCGCCGACCGAGTTCTCGAGGAACGTTGCCGCGAACACGATGCCGTATCCCCAGGGAGGCTCGAGATACGGTCGGATGAACTCGATGATCCGGCCGACCACGGCCCAGTATAGGAAGGCGCCCGCTCCCACCGGGGCCCGCCTCTGATGGGATCCCCCAACGAGGTGTCCGCCGGCGGAGTCGTGTATCGGCGCGAGGAGGACGCGATCGAGATCGCGCTCGCCGCGCGCAGGACGCGGCGCGGCGACCTCGCGTGGGGTCTCGCCAAGGGCGCGATCGAGCCCGGCGAGACCGAGGAGCAGGCGGCGGTGCGCGAGGTCCTCGAGGAGACCGGGCTCGAGGTCGACGTAGAGTCCGACCTGGGGGACATCCGGTACTTCTACGTGTGGGAGGGCGTCCGCGTCCGCAAGCGCGTGCACTTCTACCTGATGCGGATGACCGGCGGGGACGTCGAGGATCACGACACCGAGATGGAGGACGTCCGGTGGTTCCCGCTGCGCTCGGCCGTCAAGCGAGCCGCGTACCAGGGCGAACGCGAGGTCATCGAGCGCGCCGTCGAACGGCTCGCGTGACGCCGCTGCAGGCCGCGCTCGGCGTCGCCGTGGGGTTCGGCGCCGGGGTCCTGTCGGGTCTGTTCGGCGTCGGCGGCGGGACCGTCACGACCCCCGCGGTGAACACGATCCTGGGCGGGACCGCGATCCAGGCCATCGCGACGCCCCTGCCCGTCATCCTGCCGACCTCGCTCGTGGGCTCGTACACGTACGCGAAGGCGGGCGAGGTGAGCTTCCGGGCCGCAAGATGGGCGGCCGTCCCCGGGATCGGCGGCGCGATCGCCGGGGCGTTGCTGACCGAGGTCGTGAACGCGCACCTGCTCCTCCTGGTCACCGCGGGGCTGATCGGGATCACGGCGGTCCAGGTGATCTCCGGGCGCGCCCCTCGAACGCCGTGGGTCCTGGGCGAGACGCCGGGGTGGAAGTACGCCGCGATCGGGCTGCTCGCGGGGTTCGTGTCCGGGTTGCTCGGCGTCGGGGGCGGGATCGTGATGGTGCCCGCCCTCACGATCTGGATCGGCATGCCGCTGCGCCGGGCGCTCGGGACCTCGCTGCTGGTGATCGCGATCCTGGTGATCCCCGGGACGATCGTCCACGCGCTTCTCGGGAACGTCGACTGGGCGATCTTCCTGGTGCTCACCCTCGGCGTGATCCCCGGGGCAAGGCTCGGAGCGCGCATCGCGCTCGGCGTCCGCGAACGCACCCTGCGCGTGGCCGTCGGCACGTTCCTGCTCGTGGTGGCGATCGCGTACGCGGCCGCCGAGGTCACCGCCCTGGCCGGGGGGCGAGGGTAGGATGGCGCGACCGATCATGCGACGGCTGCCGCCGCTCGTCCGTCCGCTCGTGTCTGCGTTCGTGTTCGTGTTCGTGCTCCCGGTCGTCCTGGGTTGGCCGGCGCGCCCCGCGATCGCGCAGGAGAGCCCCTCGGTCCTGCTCACGCTCCTGTCCCAGACGTCGTGGAACTGCCCGACCGCCACCGAGGACGCACCCGGCCCCTCGACCTGGAGCTGCCCGGCCGGTCGCGACCTCGTCCTGCGGTTCCGTGCGCACAACCTCGGGACGACCCCGCTCGACGAGCTCGCGATCGGGGTCACGTTGTACTCGCGGGTCCTGACCAGGACCGAGTACGAGGGCTCGCTCGAGTCCGACCCGCCGATCGTGATCGACGGTGGCACCCTCCCGAGAGAAGGAACGATCCCGCCCGGCGACACGGAGGACTTCGAGGTGCGGCTGACACTCACCGACGGGATCGACCCCGACCAATCGGGCGTCTACCCGCTCAAGGTCGACCTCCGCAGCGGTGTCGAGTCGGTCGCGGCTCTGCGGACGCCGGTGATCTTCATCGTCCGCGACCCCGAGATCCCGCTCGGGCTGTCGTGGACCCTCGTCCTGTCGCATCCAATCACGTTCGCGCCCAACGGGATGTTCGACGATCCCTCCCTGGAACTCGCGCTCGGACCCGGCGGGCGGCTGAACGGCGAGATCCGCTCGCTGGTCGAGCTCGCGGCGGCTCCCACCGCCCCGGCGATCGACGTGGCGATCGCCCCGGTGCTGCTGACGCAGCTCGGACGGATGGCCGACGGCTACGAGGTCGTCGACGGGGGCGAGGTCCGGCAGGTCCCGCCGGCCGAGGGCGGGGCGGCGCTGGCCCGGCAGGCGCTGGCGGACCTCCGGACGATCGCAGCCGCCCCGAACATCGAGGTCACTGCGCTGCCCTTCTCGGCACCCGAGATCCCATCGCTCTACGGCGGCGATCTCGGACGGGACGTCGGCATCCAGCTCCAGCACGGCCGGGACGTGGCCTCGACCCTGATCGGGGCGGAGATCCCCGAGACGATCCTGCGACCCCCGGGCGCCGCCCTGGACGACCCGACGCTGCGGGCACTGGCCGCCGACGGCATCCGAACCCTGATCGTCGGGCCCACGACCGTCGACCTGCCGGAGCAACCGCTCGGCTTCGCGGGTCCGCCGACGACCTCACTCGGCGACGGCGCACTCGCGGCCGTCGTCCCCGAGGCGGCGAGCGACACCCTCCTCGGATCGGTGATCGATCAGGACCCGGTCCGCGCCGCCCAGGTCCTGCTCGGGGAGCTCGCGACGATCTGGCAGGAGCAGCCGGGCGAGCCGCGCGGCGTCGCGCTGGTGCTCGGCGAGGACGCGCCGCTCCCCGGCCCGTTCTTCCCGCCGATCGTCCGGGGCGTCGCGACCGCACCGTGGCTCGCGCCCTCCGTCGTGGGCAGGTTCGTCGCGACGTTCCCGCCGACCCACGAGTCGGTCCTCGCGTCGCCGTCGTTCCGGCGGTTCCCGACCTCGTACGTCGCCTCGCTCAAGCAGGCCAGGAGGCGGGTTGACACGCTCCGCTCGATGCTCCCCGACAGCAGCCTCGAACCCGCTCGCCTCGAAACGATGTTGCTGCTGGCGGAGGCGCGCCAGTACCTGACCTCGCCGACCGAGGGACTGGAGTTCATCGATGCGGTCCGCCGGAGCGTGCGGGCGGCCGTGGACGATCTCGCGCTCGAGACGGTGGACTCGGTGACGCTCACATCGGACTCAGGGGGGATCCCGGTCACGGTCTCGAACGAGGGACCGCACTCGCTCGAGTTCCTGGTGCAGCTCGTCTCGACCAGGCTCCGGGAGGTGCCGGCGACGTCCGTCGAGCTCGCGCCCGGCGAATCCGAGACGCTCCGGCTCCAGGCCAGGCTGCGTTCGACGGGACGGTTCGAGGTGCACGTGCTGATGGTCTCGCCGAGCGGACGCCTGATCGGCGAGGAGACCCTCGTCGTGCGTTCGACCGCGTACAACGGCATCGCGCTGCTGATCACGATCGGGGCGGCGCTCGTGCTCCTGCTCGTGTGGGCGAGACGCTTCGTGCCGGGCCGAGCGCGGCCACAGGGGACCTGACGACCGCATGGCCGACGACCTGACGGAGGGCCCGACGCCGGGCGGCGAGCCGCCGTCACGCCCACCACCCACGACGCGGGCCGAACCGCCGCCTGAGGACTCGACGCGATCGTTCGTTCGCAACACGATCGTGATGTCGACCGGCACCGCGATCTCACGGGTGACCGGCTTCCTCCGCCTGTCGGCGATGGCCTACGCGATCGGCATCACCGAAACGCGCCTGGCCGACGCCTACAACGTCGCGAACATCACGCCGAACATCCTGTACGAGCTCGCGCTCGGCGGGATCCTGACCTCGGTCGTCGTCCCCGTCGTGGTCGAATGGATGCAGTCGCGCGGCCGCGACCTGGCGTGGGACGTGGTCCGGCGCCTGTTCACGATCGCGATCGTGGCGCTCACGGCGATCGCGATCCTCGGCATCGTGCTGGCGCCGTGGATCGTGGACCTGTATACGGTGGGATACCCGGACGCCGAGCGCGAGTCCGTGCACGGCCTCGCCACGTTCTTCCTGCGCTGGTTCATGCCGCAGGTCGTCTTCTACGGGATCGGCGCCGTCGCCGCCGGCCTACTGAACGCCCACCGGCGGTTCGCGGCGCCGATGTTCGCCCCGATCGCCAACAACCTGATCGTCATCGCGACGTTCCTGACCTTCGTCGCGATCGCCCCCGAGAGCCCGACGGAGCTCGCGACGGACGCACAGCGGCTGGTCCTCGCGATCGGGACGACGCTCGGCGTGGTCGCGATGACGGCGGCGCTGTGGCCCTCGGTCCGCGCGACGGGGTTCCGGTTCCGATGGATCGGCGGCGTCCGCGACGAGGCGATCGTACGGATCGGCCGCCTCGCGACGTGGGTGGTCGTCTACGTGGTCGCGAACCAGCTCGGGTACCTCGTCGTCGTGATCCTCGCCGGCGGGCCGACCGGTGGCTACTCGTCCTACGCGGCGGCGTTCATCCTGTTCCAGCTCCCCCACGCGATCTTCGCGGTGTCGATCCTCACCGCCCTGCTGCCGGCGATGTCCTCGAGGTGGGCGGCCGAGGACCTCGACGGCTACAAGGCCCTGCTCTCGCAGGGGATCCGGGCGACGGCAACGATCCTGATCCCCGCGGCGCTCGGCTACCTGGTGCTCGCGAAACCGATCGTCCGCCTCCTGCTCGAGCACGGCGCGACCACCTCCGTGAGCGCCGAGCTGGTCTCCGAGGTGCTCTTCGCCTTCGCGCTCGGGCTGTTCGCGTTCTCGGCGTTCCAGTTCCTGCTCCGGGCCTCGTACGCGATGCAGGACACCCGGACGCCCGCGCTCGTGAACGTCGCCGCGGTCGCCGTGAACGTGCTCGTGGACCTTCTCTTCTTCTTCGTGCTGGACCTTGGCGTCCCCGGGCTCGCGCTCGGTCACGCGGTCTCGTACGCGTTCGCCTCCAGCGTGCTGCTGCTCCTGATCCGCCGGCGCATCGGCCCGATCGGCGGGCGTCGCATCCTCGCGTCGCTCGGCCGGATCCTCGTGGCGGGGCTCGCGACCGCGGCGGTGGCCTGGGTCGTGGCGGAGGGGTTCGAGCGGTGGCTCGGGACGACGACCCTCGCCACGCAGACGGTGCAGGTGCTCGGCGCCGTGGTGGCGGGGCTCGCCGTGTTCGTCGCGTCCGCGGCGGCCCTGCGGATCGAGGAGGTCGGCCTGGTACGGCGGCAGGTGGCTGCGCGTTGGCGATGACGACGCCCGGACCCTCGCGCGGCGATCCGCCCCGGCACGATCCGTTCGGGGACGAACGGGGGCTGGTCGGCAAGATCCTGCTCGTGTGGCTGCTGCTGGCGGCCGTGATCGTGGTCGGCGCGATCGACGCGGGTTCGATCCTGCTGACGCGATCGCGCGCGACCGACCTGGCGAAGGACGCCTCGGTCTCGGCCGCCGAGGCCCTCCAGCAGAGCGGCGACGAGGAGCAGGCCAAGCTCGCGGCCCTGGACACGATCGCCGACGCCGACGAGCCCGTGCGTCTCAAGCGGATCGGTGTCGGGCGCCGGGTGACGGTGGTGCTCGTCGGCAGGGCCGACACGCTCGTCGTGGGGCGGATCCCCTTCCTCGACGACCTCGAGCGGGTGACGGTCAGCGGCTCGACCTCGGCGCCGCGCGACTGACCGAAAGCCCCTCTCACGCTTGGGAGCCGTGCCACCGGGCATAGACTCGAACGGTGACCACCTCGATCGAGCCCGCTCACGTCCTCGCCGGCCGCTACGCGCTCGAGGAGGAGCTCGGCAGGAGCCGGACCGGGATGGTGTGGCGTTCGCAGGACCCGCTGCTGCGACGCTCGGTGGCCGTGAAGCTGATCCACCCCCGGCTCGCGGAGGACCCGGGGTTCGCCCAGGCGCTCGCACGGGAGGCTCGGCGCGTGGCGGGGCTGTCGGAGCGGGGGATCGCATCCCTGCTCGACACCGGCGAGCAGGACGGCGTGATCTACCTCGTCCGCGAGTACGCGCCCGGCTCGAGCCTGCGCGACCGGCTGGACACAGCGGGACCCGCGACGCCGTCCGAGACCGTCCGGATCGGGGTCGCCGCCCTCGGCGCGCTCGCCGAGGCGCACGATCGCGGCGTGCTCCACCTCGCGCTCGACCTCGACGACGTGATCGTCGGCGACGACGGCCGCGTCTGCCTGATCGACTTCGGGATCGGTGCGGCCGTCGCGTCGAGCAGGCCGGGCGAGGCGACGACGTTGCTCGGCGACGAGCACCTCGCGCCGGAGCAGGCCGCCGGGGCCGACCCCGATGCGCGCATGGACGTCTACGCCGTGGCATCGCTGCTCTTCGAGCTCCTCACGGGCGAACCGCCCCGTGGTCGTACCTACGCCCGAACCGTCCGTCCCGACGTCCCCCGCGCGCTCGACCGTGTCCTGGCTCGGGCGCTCGATCCCGATCCCGTGCGCAGGTTCCCGGATGCGCGTGCGTTCGCCGACGCGCTCGGGCGCTCTGTGGAGACCCAGCCCGTGGACGCGTCCGACGAGGGGCG
>Ga0299906_10003779_pt1 | contig 12460 bp, 11 predicted proteins | sample RVTome_14_FD_200259 | JGI IMG/M metagenome (GOLD analysis project Ga0299906, IMG submission 200259) | Soil microbial communities from uranium-contaminated site in the Upper Colorado River Basin, Wyoming, United States - RVT145D125 (version 2) ...
GCGTTCCTGGAGTCCCCGTCCGACTCGATCGACTACGCCGTCATGGAGAATACCAACTCGGCCGCGGTCGTGCCGCTGGCCGCCGGTTGGAGCGACGTCGGATCATGGGCGGCCTTGCACGAGGTGCTCGACAAGGACGAGCACGGCAACGTGCTGCGCGGCAACGTGATCGCCGACGACTGCCGCAACTGCTTCGTCGCCTCGAATGACCGCCTGGTCGCCGTGATCGGGCTCGAGGACTGCATCGTCGTCGAGACGCAAGACGCGGTGCTGGTGATGCCGCATGACCGTGCTCAGGACGTGAAGCGGATTACGGAACGGCTCGCAAATAAGAATTAGCGGTGAATTCTGTGGGCTAGATCTGCCGCGGATTGAGCGCTGCAAAGCGTGCGAAGTCCCGGTCAGCCGTGATGAGATCGCGCACGCCGTGCTCGAGGCACGAAGCCGCGATCTGCGCATCGAAGGCCAGGTTGCCGCGCACGGCAGCGGATTCGCACGCGTTGCGAAACGTGCCCGGAAAGCTGCGGCTCGGGAGCAGCAGGCGAACGGATGGGCTCTCGAGCAGCCGGTCGAGAAAGTCGAGCGCGATGGCGAGCTCGCTTGGCGGCGTGAACACGCGCAGATGGGTGACGACCCGAACGAACTCGGCGAGACAGAACACCGGTAACGCCCAGGGCACGTCGCCCTCGGCGAGTTCTGCGAGTGTCTTGCGGGCCTCGCGGTGGCGGCGCGTCTCGCTCCGGTGGGCGTAGATCAGCACGTTGGTGTCGACAGCGATCAATCGCGTTCCATGAGATCGTAGAGCGCTTCACGGTCGGCGATGTCGACCGTCGGCGGAGCCGTGCCCGCTACGATTGGCAGGTCGAGCTTGAATTTTTTCGACCGCTGAGGGCGTGGCACGAGGCGGGCTCTGAGCGCGTCTTCGATGTAGACCCTGAGCGGGATGCCGGCTTCGGCGGCGCGGCGTTTCGCAAGCCGCAGCAGGTCGTCGTCAAGGTCGACAGTGGTCTTCATTGGGTAAACCATATCATTAACCCATAAATATGGGAAAGTACGCCGGAAATCTCCGCGAGCTCATGCTCGTGATAGGAATAGGTGGCTCGTTGCGAACAGGCGCGAGACAGTGATACTGTGAAAACGTGAAAAACATTACCGTATCGCTTCCAGATGACGTCTACCGGCGTGCTCGCATCCGGGCGGCCGAGCGCGACACGTCGGTCAGCGCGCTGGTGCGGGAGTTTCTCACCAACCTCGGAACGCGGGAAAACGATTTCGAGCGCCGCAAGCGATTACAGGACGAGGTCATTGCTTCCATCAAGGCGTTCAGCGCCGGGGATCACCTGAGTCGCGACGCGATTCACGACCGCGATGCGGTTCGTTGATACCAACGTCTTGCTTTATGCGCTGAGCAAGGCGCCCGATGAGCAGGATAAGGCGCGCATCGCGCTGGACATTTTGCAGGCGGAGGATCTGGCCACGTCCGTTCAAGTCCTGCAAGAGTTCTACGTGCAGGCGACACGACCCTCGAAACGCGACCGGATCAGTCACGATCAAGCGGCTTCGCTGATCGAAGCCCATCTTCGGTTCCCAGTCCAAGAGACGACCGTTTCTCTCGTGCAGGCCGCGCTGGTTGCGAAGCAACGGTTCGGCATCTCGTATTGGGACGCAGCCGTCGTCGAAGCAGCGCGGGCGCTGTCTTGCCGGACCTTGCTGACTGAGGATCTGAGCGATGGGCAAGATTACGATGGCGTGAGAGTCGAGAACCCATTTAGCTCTTCTTACTAGCACCTGATCAGTTGCGACGCGACGCGCGAGTTTCACGCGTTAGCGCAACTCATCCGTTCAATACGCGAGCGTCGTAAGACGCAAACCTCTCGATCTTCGTTCATTCGAGCGAAATCTCCGTTGCTCGACAAACTTGCAAAACGGAACTGGTCCACAGTTTCAACATATTTTTGTGCAGTCATTTCATGATCTTATGTCACGTATTTCCGGCGTTATGACAATTGGCATAAAGCCGATCAAACGCTTACGTAATAGCAGCCGAGCCTTTCTCTTCGAAGTCTGTGAATTGCGACAGTTGGCGTCGCGTTCTTCGATTTGCACAATGGCCTCACTGAAAAAGGCAAATCCGTCGAAAGGCGGAGACGCAAAGCCACCGGTCTACAGGATTTCCTACGACAGCGGGGTTGCCAGCAAATGCAGGCTACTTGTTTCTTACGCACGGTTGTTTGTGCCGCTACGCACTCGGCACCGATAGCCAGAAAAATCGCTTGGTCTAGATTCGTATCACCAGGGGGATTGGTGACGAGCGCTCTCTTAGCAGAGCGACGGTGGAGGTCTGTGTTCACGATCGCCACCGTCGGCGTATTGGTCGGCATGCTCGGCGCGTGTGGAGGCGGTGGAGGCGGTGCCTCCGGCGGAACCACTGCCACGGGCGGCACGGGCACCTCGAACGGTTTCGGCGGCAGCAACAGTACCGGCAACAAGCCACCGTCGATCAGCGGCAATCCTCCTTCTGCGATACTGCAAGGCACGGAATACGTCTTCGTTCCGAAGGTGAGCGACCCCGACGGAGACCGGCTCACGTTCTGGGTGACGGGGCTGCCGTCATGGGCGAGCTTCAGCTCGTCGACGGGCAGGATCAAAGGGACGCCGGATCTCGGCGATCTTGGCAGCATCACCGGTATCAGGATCGGCGTGACCGATGGTGCCGCGAATGTTTACTTGAGCCCCTTCAGCATCGACGTCGTCGCGACGGCTTTGGGCTCGGCGACTTTGAGCTGGGAATCACCGACACAGCGCGCCGACGGTTCGCCGCTGATGAATCTCGCGGGATTCAAAATTTACTGGGGGATGGATCCGGATGGGCTCTCGAACTCGATGACGATCGCAAACCCCGGGTTGACGAGCTTCATGATCGAACAGCTGGTGCCCGCCAGGTGGTATTTCGTCGCGACCGCGTTCGACACCGAGGGGCTGGAGAGCAGCTTCTCCAACATCGCGTCCAAGATGATCCTGTAGCGTGATTGGTGGGCGATGCTGGGATTGAACCAGCGACCTCTCCCGTGTGAAGGGAGCGCTCTCCCGCTGAGCTAATCGCCCGCCGGCCACTATTCTCCGCGATTCCGTGCGAGGCAGGCAAGGCACCGCGAGCGCCGCTGCCGAAACGCTCGTTTCCAGGTCTTTCTCCCCGCGCCGGACGGCCCTCAGTCCTTGACGAATGCCCTGATTTCCCCACTTTTCTGTAGTAGCCTACGCGACGCTACTGGGGCTTCGATCAAGGATTCAGCAAGATGCGCGTGACGATATTCGGTTCCGGTTACGTTGGGCTCGTGACGGGTGCGTGCTTCGGCGACGCCGGCAACCACGTCCTGTGCGTGGACGTGGACGAAGACAGAGTGAAGCGGCTGAACCGCGGTGAGGTCCCGATCTACGAGCCGGGTCTGGAGACGCTGATCAAGCGCTCGCGCGAAGCCGGTCGTCTCGATTTCACCACCGACGCCGAAGCCGGCGTCGCGCACGGTTTGTTTCAATTCGTCGCGGTCGGCACGCCGCCGGACGAGGACGGCTCGGCGGATTTGCAGCACGTGCGCGCCGTCGCGCGCTCGATCGGCGAGCACATCAACGAATACCGCATCGTCGTGAACAAGTCGACGGTGCCGGTAGGCACCGCCGACATCGTCAGGCGGGAGATCCAAGCCGTGCTCGAGCGGCGCGGTGTGCCGAACGAGTTCGACGTCGTCTCCAACCCCGAGTTCTTGAAGGAAGGCGCCGCCGTCGAGGATTTCATGAAGCCGAACCGCATCGTCGTCGGCACCGACAATCCGCGCACCGCGGAGCTGCTGCGGCATCTCTACGAGCCGTTCAACAGAAGCCACGATCGCATGCTCGTGATGGACGTGCGCTCGGCCGAGCTCACGAAGTACGCGGCCAATGCGATGCTGGCGACCAAGATCAGCTTCATGAACGAGCTCGCGAACGTCGCCGAGCAGCTCGGCGCCGACATCGAGCACGTTCGCGTCGGCATCGGCTCCGATCCGCGCATCGGCTACGAGTTCATCTACCCCGGTTGCGGCTTCGGCGGATCCTGCTTCCCGAAAGACGTTCGGGCGCTGGCGGCTTCGGCGGCGTCCGCCGGCTATCAGCCCGATATGCTGCACGCCGTCACGCGCGTCAACGAGCGCCAGAAGCACGTCTTGTTCGAGAAGATCACGACGCACTTCGGCGGCAAGGTCAAAGGCAAGACCATCGCGCTCTGGGGGCTCGCGTTCAAGCCCAACACCGACGACATGCGCGAGGCATCGAGCCGCACGCTCATGGAGGAGCTGTGGGCGGCCGGCGCTAAGGTGCGGGCCTACGATCCCGTCGCACGCAAGGAGGCGCAGCGAATCTACGGGGACCGTCCGGATCTGGTGTTGTGCGAGCGCCTCGAGGATGCGCTCGACGGCGCCGACGGGCTTGCGATCGTCACGGAGTGGCGGGAATTTCGCAGCCCGGATTTCGATCTCATCAAGCGCAGCTTGAGCGACCCGGTGATTTTCGACGGCCGCAATCTCTACGATCCACGGCTCTTGAAGCACCAGGGAATACGTTACTACGCAATCGGCCGTGGTGAGAACGCCCGCGCGGCGTAGCGAATGGTCGTCACACGGTTCGCGCCGAGCCCCACGGGCGCGCTGCACATCGGCAGCGTGCGCACCGCGCTCTTCAGCTGGCTCTACGCGCGCCATCACGGCGGCCGCTTCATTCTGCGCATCGAGGACACCGACCGGGCGCGCTCGACGCAAGACTCGGCCGCGGCGATCCTCGACGGCATGTCCTGGCTCGGGCTCGGCTACGACGAGGGGCCGGTCCACCAGATAGACCGTCTCGCGCGCTACGCCGAGGTTGCCGCCGGGCTGCTCGATGCCGGGCGCGCCTACCGCTGCTACTGCTCGCGCGAGGAGCTCGATGCGATGCGCGCCGAGCAGCAGCGCCGCGGCGCGCTGCCGCGCTACGACGGGCGTTGCCGCGACCGCAAGGATGTCCCGGCAGGCGTCGATCCCGTGATCCGCTTCAAGAACCCCCGCGACGGTGAAGTGCGCGTTCACGATCTCATTCACGGCGAGGTGGTGTTCGACAACCGCCAGCTCGACGATCTGGTGATCGTCCGGTCCGACGGCGGGCCGACCTATCACTTCGCGGTCGTCGTCGACGACGCCGACATGGGCGTTACGCACGTGATCCGCGGCGACGATCATCTCAACAACACGCCGCGGCAGATCAACCTGTTCGACGCGCTCGAGATCGAGGCGCCGGCGTACGCGCACATGCCGATGATCCACGGCCCGGACGGCGCCAAGCTCTCCAAGCGCCACGGCGCCGTCGACGTGCTCGACTACCGCCGCGAAGGTTTCCTGCCCGAGGCGATGCTGAACTATGTCGCGCGCCTCGGCTGGGCGCACGGCGACGGCGAGATCTTTGCGCTCGACGAGCTGATCGAGCTGTTCGATCTCTCGGGCGTCAGCGCGGCGCCGGCGCGGTTCGACCCGGAGAAGCTGCGCTGGGTCAACCAGCAGCACATGATGCGCCGGCCGGCGGCGCAGCTCGGCGAGCTGCTCGGCTGGCAGCTCCGGGAGATCGGCGCCGACCCTGCTGCGGGGCCGCCGCCGGAGGAGACGGCCGAGGCGCTGCGCGAGCGCGCCCAGACGCTGCGAGAGATGGCGGAGGGCGCCCGCTGCTATTACGGTGAGCTCGAGGGCTACGACGAAGCCGCGGCGCGTAAGTTTCTCGGTGAGGCCGCCGCGGCGCCGCTGACGGCGCTCGCAGACGCCCTGCGCGCGCTGCCCGAATGGACGGACGAGGCCCTGGAAGCCGCCGTCAAGGGCGTGGCGGAGAAGCTCGGCCTCAAGCTCGGCGCGGTCGCTCAGCCGCTGCGCGTCGCGCTGGTCGGGCGGGCCGCATCGCCGGGCATCGGCGTCACGCTCAGGCTCGTCGGCCGCGACCGGTCGCTGGCGCGGATCGCGCGCGCGATCGATCACGGCAACGCTATACTCGCGCAGCGATGAGCGGGACGGTGAGCGGCTAGGCCATGCGTGCTCGGGAGGCGGCGCGCTGTGCGCGCCATCTGCTATGGCTGGCTCGCACGCGTCATTGGGGCATCGAGCAAATTCGGGCCTATCAGCGCGATGCGCTGGCGGCGATCCTCGAACATGCGGTCGCGACGGTTCCTTATTATCGCGAGCTCGGCATCGGCAGGTCGAGCTTGCGCGGTGACGATGCCATCGAGGCCTTTCCGATATTGACCAAGCAGCTCGTGCAACAGCACGAGGCACGGCTGATCAGCGACGCGCACGATCGCGCCGGGCTACGCGTATCGCGCACCTCCGGCAGCACCGGCGAGCCGACCTCGACTTTCTACGATACCGATGCATGGCTGTTGATGAAGCATGCGCTCAAGCTACGGCGCACCTTGTCGCATCTGCGCTTGCCGCCGTATCGGGTGCTCGTCATCGGCGAAAGCCCGGCCTCGCCGCTGGCGGGCCCGGGTTTTCCTCTGGCAGGTGTCCGGTACATCGCGATCGAGGACGGCGTCGAGGCGCATCTCGACGTCATCCGGCGCTTCCGGCCGAACGGCATCTACGGAACGCCGTCATGGCTGCTCGAGATCGTGCAGACGGCCCGGCATCTCGACATGCAGCTGCCTGCCGCGCGCACGGTCTGGACGAGCGCGGAGGTTCTCACGGCCGCGGCGCGCACGGAGATCGAAAGCGGCTTCGGTTGCCGTGTTCGGGATGTCTACGGCAGCACGGAGTTCAAGGAGGTCGCCGTCGAATGCAGCTTCGGCCGGCGCCACGTCAACTTCGAGACGAGCTACGTCGAGGTGATGCGCGATCATGGCGGCGGTCCCGGCTCGCTGCTGATCACGAATCTCGTCAACCGGGCGATGCCGCTGATCCGCTACAGAATCGGCGACGTCGGCGAGCTTGCGAGCGGCCCCTGCCCCTGCGGCAGAGCGGCGCCGTGGATCGAGAATATCGGCGGGCGCGAGGTCGATCTCATCGAGCTCACCGGCGGCCGGAAAATCTCACCGTATGCTTTCAGCACGCTGATCGAGACCGATGCCGCGATAGCCCGCTACCGGCTGCTGCAGCGCTCCGCCACGGAGGTGGAGGTTCAGTACCAGCTGCGGCCGGGCGCGACCGCGGCGGACGTGACCAGGCTCGGCAGCGCGCTGCGGTCGGCCGCCGAAGGCAGGCTCGAATTCTCGTTTAGCCGCGTCGATCGGATCGAAAGAACAGCGGCAGGCAAGCACCGCATCCTGATCCGCTCCGCGGACTTGGAGTGATTGAACGCGCACCCTCCAGCACTGTGACGCGATTCACAATTTGCAGCTGCGGGATTACATATTGCGGAAGCGGTTGGGTTAGTCTGAGCGCCACACACACAATCCACCGAAACGGGGCGGCGTAGCTTCATGATCGACCGGTTGCCGTCCACGCGCAACACGCCAAGATTGGATCCGTCTCCGGGCAGCACCGCGCGCCCCCTGAACGTGCTGCTGCTCAACTACGAGTATGCGCCCATGGGCGGTGGCGCGGGCAACGCCACCCACCAGACGGCGCGGCATCTGGTCGAGCAAGGGCACTGCGTCCACGTGCTGACGTCCGCCCTGCCGGGGCAGTCCGCCGTTGAGACCATCGACGGAGTCGTCGTTTGGCGCGTGCCGAGCTTTCGCACCAGCATGCTCGAATGCGGCCTCGCCGGCGCCGCCAGCTACCTGCTGTTCGCGTTCTTCAGGCTGATGCGCTTGGCGCGCAGCTACGACTATGACTTGTACCAGTTCTACTTCAGCCTGCCGACCGGGCTTCTGGCGCTGTACGTGCGCTGGGTGCTGGGAAAACCCTATGTGATCGCGCTCAGGGGCTCGGACGTCCCCGGCTACGACGATTCCGGCTGGTTCATGGCGCCGCTGCACCGCCTGTTGCGGCCGCTGACGCGTTATCTGTGGCGACATGCGAGCGCCCTGACGGTGCTGAGCAAGGGGCTCATGAAGCTCGCCCGTGAAACCGTGCCCGACGTCGAATTCAAGCTGATTCCGAACGGCGTGGACGAGAAGCAGTTTCCGCGCAAGACCGCCTGGAAGAACGAACCCAAAGTCCGGCTCATCACGGTTTGCAGAATGGTGGGCCGCAAGGGCTTGCAGCACCTCATCGAAGCGATGCGCGAGCTTCAGCACAGCGGCGTCGAGCTTTGGCTGGTGGGCAGCGGGCAGGAACAGGCGAACATCGTCAGGCTGGTGCAGCGCCATGAGCTCGAAAACTGCATTTGGATGCCGGGCTACGTTCGCCGTGAAAGGCTCTATAATTTCTATCAGCAGGCCGATATCTTCGTGCTGCCTTCCCTGAGTGAATCTTTCGGTCAAGTGTTGCTCGAAGCAATGAGCACCGGCCTGCCGGTCGTGGCGACCACCGTCGGCGGCATCCCCGAGATCATCCATCACAAGCGCGGCGGCCTGCTGATTCCGCCCGCCGACCCCGGAGCGATTGTCGAGGCCGTCCGCTCCCTGATCGCATTCCCGGAACGACTCGGCAAGATGGGCCGATACAACGCGACGTACGCCCGCGAGCGGTACAACTGGACCTCGGTTGCGACCGAGTACGAGACTTTGTACCGCCGTGTGTTGGGCCAAGACGTCCCGCGGCCGATAGACGAAACCGGCCGCATGCGTAGGCTTGAATCCAGCTAGCCTGAAAACACCCCGGCTTCCTTCGCTCCCAAGCGGCTTCGCGTTAGACTCTGCGGGCCTTTGCCGCCGCGAGCCTCTGCGCGATCGGCGACGCGTGTCGAAGCGGCGCATCGCGAGCAGCGGTCTGACGGAGTCTTGAGTGCGCAATACATTGGCTGTGCTGCACGGCGCCGAGCTTCACGGCGGTCGCGACCTGGACCACGCCTATCGCTGCAGCGAGCTCGACGGCGACGCGCCTGCTGCACGCGCGCCGTACCTTGCCGGCGTCTTCGGTGCGGTCGGCGGGCTCGTTACCGATGCCGGCAACGCGGACCTCTCGAAGCTCCGCGTGCAAAGCCGCATCGTCAGGGGCACGGAAACCGTTTCGGGGGCCGCGATGAACGTTCTGTTCAGAGGCCGATCCAAAACCCTCGAGTTCGCGGCCCGGCATATCCTGGGCAGCGAAGACTTCGTGCGTTGCAAGGCGAGCGCGAGGCCGGCCGGCGGCTGCGACGTGCTGGTCACGGATCATCCTCTGCTCGACGGCGGAGCATGGGCGCTACGCCCCGCGATTCGCGTGTGCCATTGGCTGCGGCAGCGCTCCGAGCTGCGCGGCACCTGGCCCGAAACGCTCGAGTGCCTGCCGGCGAGCCTGAAAAAAGAGCTGCGGCGCTGGCTCGGTAAACGCGACTATCGCGCCCGCATCGTCTCCGACCTGCCGGCCAAGCTAGAGTTTTACGAGCGCTACCTGTTGCCGCAGGTCAAGCAGCGCTTCGGCGCCGCCGCCGTCGTGCCGAATCGACGCACCTACCGGGGGGAAGCCGACGTCTCGGTGCTGTTCGAGCTTCGCGCTGCCGACGAGTTTCTCGGCGCGAGCCTGTTGAAACGCGACGGCGACACGCTTTTCATCGGCAGAACCGCGTTTTCACCGGCGCAGGTCGTGCCGAGTGAAATATTGGACTTCTTCTGCCTGGTGCTCGCGCAGCGTCTGGGCTGCCGCTGGCTGGATCTCGGGCTCACGCGGCCGCAGCTCGACGACGGCGTGCTCCTGTACAAGGCCAAGTGGCGGCCGCGGCTGGTCCCGCCCGGCGCGCTCAAGAGCGCGATTCGAATCCGCCCGTTGAGGGCCTCGGCGGCGACGCTGGGGTTCCTGAGCCGCAACGGCTTCATCGAGCGCCGCGCGGGACGGTACGTGGTGCGGCGCTTGCGCATGGCCGGCGAGCCGGGCGTCGAGGCCTTGGGCGAGATCTCGGCGCTGGCGGAGCGGGCGGGCGTGGACGAGATGCTCGTCGCCTTTCCCGGCGCCACAGAGAGGGCGGCGGCGGCGCCGAAGCGCACGAGGCTGTGCGCGCTCGGAAGCCGGAACGACGCGCTCGAAGCGTTCTTGAGACTGCCGTGAGCGCCATTCTGCAAAAGCTGCGCAACGTCTCTTCGAACTACCTCGCGGCAATCGTCCACGGGCTCATCATCATTCTGCTCACACCCTTCGTGGTGCACGAGCTCGGCACCCCGCTGTATGCGGTCTGGGTCATCGTCCAGACGATCGGCTACTACCTCGGATTCCTGGATTTGGGGGTCGTCGATGCGCAAGTGCAGCGCCACTCGGTGCTCGCCGCGCGCAATCAATCGGCGAGCCTCGGCGAGCTGCACGGCACGGTGCTGGTGTTGTTCCTCGGTGCCGGCATCGTCGCCTGCGTGCTCGCGACCGTCGTCTCCGTGTTGCCGAGCGCCGCGCTGCTCGACATTCCTCTCGACGCGCGCGATCTTTATGCCTGGGTCTTGCGGCTGATCGGGCTGGCGGTGCTGCTGTCGTTCGTCGAGGCCGCCGCCAACGGCATTTTCGAAGGCCATCAGCGCTACGACCTCATGAACGCGGTCGGCATCGTCGTAGCCGTGCTCGGCGCGATCGCGAGCTTTGCCGTCCTCTATGCCGGCTACGGCCTGCTCGGGCTCGCCGTCGTGCGGGTTGCCGAGAGCGCGCTCGGCGCTGCCGGCAAGTGGCTCACCGTGCGCCGCGTATTTCCGCCGAGCTCGTTCCCTAAGCTCGGCTTCGATCGAGCCTCGTGGCGCTCGATTCGGAGCTTCAGCCTCTGGAACAGCCTCAACGACATCGTCACCGAGGGAACGGCGCAGCTCGACAAGCTGCTGATACCGATTCTTCTGGCGAGCGCGCTCGTCACACCTTATTCATTGATCGTCACCGTGGCGGCGCTGGTCTTCGTCGTCGCCGAGCCCATCACCGAGACGCTCTTGCCGCTCGCGGCGAGCCGCCACGGCAAGGGCGACACCGTCTCTCTGGGGGTCGTGCTCGAGCGCGGCAGCAAGCTCGTCAACACCGTCACGCTGCCGACGACGATCGTGCTCTTGTGTTTCGGGACGGCGATCCTGGACTTGTGGATCGGGGCGGAGTACACGAACGCGGATCCTCGGGTTCTCTGGTTCACCGTGCTGAGCTTCTTTCTTTCAACCTACTTCTGGTCCGCGCTGGCGGTGCTCATGGGCTCCGGCCTCGTGAAGCGGATCTTCTGGACCTCGGTGCTCGAGGTCGCGATCGTGCTGGCGCTGATCCTCGCGCTCACACCAAGGCTCGGGCTGGCGGGTCTCGCGCTCGCGGGCTTAATCGGCAACGCGCTCATCGGCTTCGCGTACTTCGTCGCCGGCGCGTGCGCGCTCGCGCGCTTGAAGCTGGCGCCGTATCTCTGGAGAACAATGGGCCGACCCGTCATCGGCGGCCTGCCGGCGCTCATCGTCGGTATCTGGCTCGCGGGCAACGTCGATCTCGACGGCTGGATCGGCGCCGCCGCATGCGTGGCGGCCACGGGGCTGTGCGGCGTCGTCGGCGTGGCCTGGACCACGATGAGCCGCTGGGAGCGTGCCCGTTACGCGGCTGCCGTGCGGCGAGTCCTCGCGCCGACGCCCGCGCGCGGCAGGGGCTGGCGGGGCGGATGATCGTGACGGCGCGGCGCAGCATGGCTCAGACAGACCGGGATCGGCGCGTGCATACGCGGCGGCTGATGCCGGCCGACGCCCAAGCCATCGCGGCGCTCGAAGACGATACCTACCCCGTGGAGCTTCGCGCCGGGCGCAGACAGATCGAGTTCGATATCGAGGACGCCGACTGGGAAGACTGCAACCTCGGCATGGGTCTGTTCGACGGCGATACGCTCGTCGGTATTTTCCTGCTGTATTACGAAGCCGACAGCCGGCGATTGTTCGACTATTTCGGCGTCGCCCGGCCGCCGGGGCTCGCCGCGGAGGAATGCCTGTACGTCGCGGATTTCGTCGTGCGGCGGCCTTATAGCCGCTACATGTGGCGGTTGCTTGCCGAATGCATGTCCCTGTTCCGCGACTACTACGGTCTGCCGATGCTCGCGTTCAGCGCGCAATCGGCGTTGGAGCGATGGCTCGCCCGACAGAAAGCCTTCGCGCGTTTCGGCTACGCCTACGCGGGCGCGCAGCGCTACCAGCTCGACGGCCCGCCTCACGAGACGTTCCTGGTGCGCTTCGAGCCGAGCCCCGGTTTCGCCGTCGCGCCGCTGGAGGCACGGGCCGAGTTGCGCGTGGAAACCGTGCAGACGCGGCTCGGGTGGCGCAAGCTCGCGGCCGACTGGGACGCGCTGCTTCGTCGAGCCCCGGATTGGACGGCGTTCCAGTCGTTCGAGCTGCAGCGGATCTGGTGGGATCACTTCGCCGACGACGGCAGGCTGCTGATCCTCGTCGTCCGCGACGGCCGGGGCGTGCGTGCGATCG
>Ga0299906_10003781_pt1 | contig 12456 bp, 12 predicted proteins | sample RVTome_14_FD_200259 | JGI IMG/M metagenome (GOLD analysis project Ga0299906, IMG submission 200259) | Soil microbial communities from uranium-contaminated site in the Upper Colorado River Basin, Wyoming, United States - RVT145D125 (version 2) ...
AAGCCGCGGTCCGCCGGCACGCTCTCGAAGATGATGTCCATCACCTGCTGGAGCACCTCTCCGACGGGCCGCACCGCGATCAGCGTTTCGGCGACGCGGGTCAGGAGGCGCAGGATCCGGTTCGCGCTGCGGACCTGGCGGACGTCGAGCGCCTCTGGCTGTGCCGCGCCCCGGGCCGGCTCGACCCGGGCCAGCAGCCTGGAGACCTCGCCGACGCTACGGACGATGGTGCCGGAATCCTCGAGCGGCCCGGTTTGCTCGAGCCTCACCTGGCCCTCGAGAGGGCGCGTGAAGGTCAGCTCGAAGCTCCCGAGCCGGATCCGGTCGCCGGCCGCGAGGGGAGCCTCCAGGACCGGAACGCCGTTCAACTGGCAGCCGTTCTTGGACTCGAGGTCGATCAGCCGGGCGCCATCAGAGCCGACGACGACCCTCGCGTGGCGGCGCGAGATGCCGAAGTCGCGAAGGCAGATCTGGCACTCGGGAGAGCGACCGATGACCACCTCGCCCGTCTCGAAGTCGTATTGGTGCGCCTCGTCGCCGACCTGGTAGAGCAGTCGGTACATGGACGCGTCAGGGGAGCGGCGGCCGGGGCGGCAACCCCCGCGGCGGCCTCCCGGGGCTCGCGCTCACACGCTGACAGGCGGCGCAGCGGGCGCCGCCGCATCGTCAGGCTCCGGCTCGGCGAAGCTCCAGGAGACGGCGTCGGCCATCACCTCGAGCAGCGCGAGGCGGGTCGGCTTGTGGTCCTCGGCCGGGACCCGGGGTCTCGCCCCGGCCCTCAGCTGGTGCACTCTCTGGAACACCACCGCGAGGATGTGGAAGCGGTTCTCGATGTACGAGTCGAGGCCCGGCGTGCCGACGGGTGCCCTCACCCTCGGGGCGTCGAACGGGGAGCCAGCCGAGCGCCCGCGACGGCAGGCACCGGCACTACGGCTTTCGGGGGGAGCAGCCAGCCGTGCGCGGGCGTGAGGCGCCGCTCGGACAGGTCGCCTCCGCTGAAGAACGCACGAATGGCGCTCAGACTCTTCTCGATCCAGCTTGTCACGGGCAGGCCTCCAGTGGGCCCGGCGCGGGAAGTAGCTCAGGTCTCAGGACCTTACGCAGATCGCCGGCAGGAACGCGCCGAGGAGCTGGTGCCCGCACGAGGTCGACTCCCGCCAGTGTAGCACGGCCATCTGACCCTACCGCCTCCGGGGACGCTCACCCATGGCCCGGGCCGGGAGGGGCGCGCCCGCCGGTCGCAGGAGCTTGATCATGCTCACTGCGGTGCCCCCGGCCCGTGGAGACCAGAACGACACCCGGTCCAGGTAGCGTCGCATGTAGAACACGCCGCGCCCGCCGCGCCGGCTCAGGTTCGGCTCGGCGAGCGGGTCCGGAACGGCGTCCGGATCGAACCCGGGTCCGGGATCGGCCACGAGCATCCGCACGTGCTGTCGGCTCATGCGCAGTGTGAGCCGCACGTGGCGGCCGGCGTCCTGCCGGCACCCGTGGCGGATCGCGTTCGCGAGGGCCTCCTGGAGAGCCACGCGGACGGCGAAGGCATCTTCCTCGCAGGCGCCGCGGGAGCGGACCAGGCGCTCCGCGGTCTCCGCCACCCGATCCACGAGCTCGATGGAGGCCGGCAGCTCGACTCGCACGTTCCTGGTTTCCTCGAGGACCAGAGACGCAGCCGTGTCACCCCGCGGTTGTGAGTTGGCTCACCGGACGGCGAACCGCGCCATCCCCTCCGGCGACCTCCATCAGGACGTCGGCCCGGGACTGGCGCCACTCGAGGAGCCGCTGGGCGATCCGGAATGCGCTCCGAGTCACCAGCGTAGAATGCCGGGATGCTGCGTCCTCGTCCACAGCGTCCCTTCGCGTGGCGCGACCTGCGCCGGGTCGTGCACGTCGCGGCTGTCCTCGCGGGGGCTGCTCGGGTGGCGGCGCCCGCCGCGCAGGCGGCGCACCCCATCGAGCTGGGCGTGGTACACCCGCGCGTGTCCGCGCTCGCGGATCCGTCCTACAGCTACGCGCTGTTCGTGCCTCCAGCCTATACACGGGACCGGAGATGGCCGGTGCTCTTTGCCTTCGATCCGATGGCGCGCGGAGAGCTGCCGGTGGAGCTGGCGCGGAGCGTGGCCGAGCGGTACGGCTACATCGTGGCAGGCTCGCTCGATGCGCGGAACGGACCGATGGCTCCTGGAGTCGAAGCGGCGCGGATGATGATGGAGGACGTCGCCGCGCGCCTGTCGATCGATCCCGGTCGTGTGTACGTGACTGGATTCTCGGGCGCGGCCCGGCTCTCCGTCATGCTGGCGACGCTCTGCAAGTCGTGCATCACCGGAGTGATCGCCCACGGCGCCGGGTATCCCACCGGTGTCGAACCGGCGAGCGACTCGGCGTTCGACCATTTCGGGGCCATCGGTGACGCCGACTTCAACTACGCCGAGGTGGTCCGTCTCCACCAGCAGCTCGACGACGTGGGTGTCCCGAACCGCCTGCGAGTCTTCGAGGGCCCGCACGGCTGGGCGCCGGAGGGTGTCTGGCAGCAGGCATTCGAGTGGCTGGAGCTCCGCGCCATGCAGAGGGAGCTTCGCGCCAGGGACGAGGGCTTCGTCTCCGCCCAATGGCGGATCGGGCTCGAACGGGCGGCGCAGCTCGAGAGAGCCGAAGACGAGCTCGGCGCCTGGTACGAGTACGACAAGCTCACGAAGGACTTCTCGGGTCTGACGGATACCGGCCACGCCGCCGGTCGCGCCGAGACGTTGCGGCGCGATCCGGGCGTCGAGCGAGCCCGCAGACGAGAGCAGGACGAGCTCGAGCGGCATCGACGCATCCTCGCCGAAACCGCCGAGATGATTCGCGCGACCCAGCAGCCCGACGCCGACCCACTGCTCCGAGCACGACTGCGGCTGCGGTTCGAGGAGTTCCAGACGGAGGCCGCGTCGGACGACCCGCGCCGGGCTGCGGCAGGCCGGCGGGTGACGGCGAGCGGTTTCGCCGAGGCATTCACCGCCGGCCGGACGCAATTGTCCGAGGGAAACCTCCGGGGAGCGGAAGAGCTGTTCGAGATCGCGCTCGATGCGTCTCCGGAAGCGCCGCGCGCATGGGTCTACCTGGCGGCAGTCTATGCGCTGCGAGACGGGCACGAGGACGCGTTGCGCGCCCTGAGTCGCGCTCGTGGCCCTGAGTTCGACGCAGCATGGCACCTGTCCCGGCTGGCCGCGGACTTCCAGGAGCGGCAGAAGCACGACGAGGCGCGAAAGCTGTCGAAGCTGGCCAGGCAGCGGTCCGAGGCTGCGGACACTCTCGAACGGGCCGAGTGATCGCGAGACCGAGCGACTGCTGCCGGCGAGAAGCGAATCGCGACGCGTCCGTCCTGGATCAAAGCGCCAAGCCAGCAGCCGTGGCCTCGCTGGAGAGCGCGGTGAGCACCCTGACCGAGGGCGTCACCGTGGACGTTCAGAGCAGCGAACCGTGAAGAGCGGCTTCGGAGATTGGGTCGACGGGCTGGGTGACCGCGCGATCACCAGGCAGCGGTCCGTGCTGGTGGCGGCGAATGGCCGTCGGCCGAAGGGCCCCTGGGTGAATATCCAGGAGCGGCAGACTTAGATATCTCCGCGGAGGCATCGAAGATATACTGATCGGAAGAGGGCACGATGGGAACCAGGAAGACCAGCGTGGAGATCGACGAGGAGCTGCTCCAGGCGGCGAAGAGGATCCTCGAAACGAGCACTGTCAAGGACACTGTCGAGGAGGCCTTTCGTGAGGTGGCCAGGGTCGAGGCGAGACGCCGGGAGGTCGAAGCGTTGACCCGCATGAGGGACCTCGACCTCGCCGATCCGGAGGTGATGGCGGGGGCCTGGCGGTCTTGACCCGATTCCTCGCCGACAAGAGCGCCCTCGCGCGCATGCCTCTGGAGCCCGTGCGTCGGCGTCTCGCACCCATCATCGAAGCCGGCGACGCGGCCACGTGTTCGATCGTCGATCTCGAGGTTCTCTACAGCGTGCGCAGCTTCGAAGAACACGAGCGAACGCGCAAGCGCCGGAACCTTGCCTACGAGAAGGTCCCCCTCACCGAAGAGGTCTTCGAGCGCGCCATGGATGTCCAGGGCGAGCTTGCTAAGAGTGGCCGACACCGGGTTCCCATACCCGATCTCCTCGTCGCCGCAGCGGCAGAGAAGGGTGGCTTCACAGTCCTCCACTACGACAGCGACTACGACACGATCGCCGACCTGACACGCCAGCCCATGGAGTGGGTCGTCGCGAGAGGGAGCGTCTGACCGAGACTCGGCCGCGATGAGCGGATGAAGTGCCCCCCCGCGGATCGCCGGCAGTCTCGCGATCCGGAGATTGCCTTTGTTCGAGGGATGGTGGCGACGCTCTGGCGAGAGAGGCTCTCGAATACGCGGTCGACGTTGGGCGACGGCGCGGGACTGAGCCCCCTACCCGCCATCGCCCGCACTTACCTCTCGGCCAGCCGGCACGTCAGCCTGGTGATCTCCCCATCCACGATTACGAGTTGGAACGTCATGATCAGTGGATCGGGCAGCCCAGTCCGGTCGAAGGTGCCGTCCACTTTCGCCGTGATCGTGACATCGGTTTCGTCCCCGCTCGAGTCCAACAGATCGAGTGTCACGTTGGCCGCGAAGATGTCGCTGGCCGCCCACTCCCGAATCGCCTCGCGGCCTCGGATGATCCGCCCGGCGTCGTCAACGACCGCGTCGTCGGCGAACAGGGCGATGAAACCGGCCGGGTTCCGTCCGTTGGTCGCGCGGACATATCCGGCCGCCGGTCCGGGTAGCTGTTCAATCATGCTTTGCCTCTGTTCAAGTGGTTCAGATCGATGAAGTTGGGCTTCCCTGGCCTCTGCCTTCGGATCGTCGGCCAGGGCCACGCCCGCGACGGCGATCCACGCCACGCCCAAGACGATATGGCTCATTGTTCACTCCTCTTTTGCAGGAGTTGGTTTACCGCAAGCCGCCGGAGGCAAGGATGATCTCGCCGGTCAGCCAGCCGGAATCGGCCGAGGCGAGGAACACCACGACCTTGGCGATATCCGAGGGTTGCCCGATGCGGCCGAGCGGCGTCATGGCGACGATTCCTTTCTCGATCTCGCCCCCATGGCCTAACACCCCAGCCGCCTGGGCACCTTCGGTCGATGTGGCCCCAGGGTTGACGGAGTTGACCCGGATCCTTCGAGGAGCCAGCTCCTTGGCCAGGACCCCCGTGATGGCGTCCAGCGCCGCCTTGCTGGCCGCATAGATCGACTGACCCGGTGGGCACATCCGGGAGGAGCCAGAGCCGATGTTGATCACGCTCCCGCCGTCCGGGCCGAAGAGCTCGAGTGACTCGCGGATGACCATCAGCGGCCCGAGCACGTTCGTGTTGAACTCCCGATGGAATTCCTCCTCGGTCACCGACTCCAGCGACCCGAACCTGTAAACCGCGGCATTGTTGACGAGTATGTCCAGCGCGCCGTACGCCGTCTTGGTCTCGACAAGCAGCCGAGCGACGTCAGCTGACTTGGAGACGTTGCCCGGGACCGCGATCGCCCGGCCGCCGGCGGCGGCGATCGCCGCGACAACGGCCGCGGCGCCGACCCGATCGGTCGCGTAGTTCACGGCGACCGCCGCACCGGCCGCCGCCAGTTCCTTGGCGATTCCGGCTCCGATCCCCTTTGATGCCCCGGTCACTAGGGCGACCTTGCCGTCCAGCATAGACATCAGTCGTCCTCCTGTCCCCATTGACACGGCGGGAGGTCGACTGTGACGAGAATCGTGGGATTTTTTCTTCAGGCGAGGTGCAACGCTGTGCGGATGTCCGGGCGGTCCAGTATCCGCCGGAGCCAGTTCACGCGGTCCCGCGGCTGGAAGAACGGGTGGTCGCGATAGATGGCGGCGTGCTGACGCTCGACGACGTCCTCGATCTCGCGGACCGCCTCGGGCGCGACATCCCTGACTCGTTTGACATGCTGTGGAGCGAACATCAGGTTTCGGGGATCGACGTGCCCGGCTTCAATGAAGCCTCGGGTCTTCTTCGGGCACCGGCAGGGATTGTTCTTGTTCACCAGGCCGCACTGGTGGTTCATGAAGCTATGGAGATCGCGGCGGGCGCGGGCCAGGCACTGGCGGAAGTTGGCGGCGGTCATCTCCAGCACTTCCGCACCAACCGTGTCGCTGGCCCCAAGAATCGCGCCGAGCGTGAAGACCAGCCGTTGCTTGCGGTCGAGGCAGAGCAGCATGCCCATCGTGCAAGAGTTCTTGGTTTCTTCCACCAGGAGGAGCTGTTCGACGGGCACGCTGTTCGGATCAGGCAGGTCAAGGTCGGGCGTGCCAGCGATGGCGGCGCCGTAGTCGGAGAACGTCGTTGTTCGTCTCTCCGCCCACTGGCGTTTCATGTTGAGGACATGATTGGCAGCTATGCGGTAGAGCCATGTGCGAAACGTGCTCTCGCCCTTGAAAGTGCTGAGCTTGGTGATGACCTTGATCAGTACTTCCTGGGTGACCTCCTCCGCGTCTTGCGGCCGGAAGACCATGCGAACGGCGATGTTGTAGATCCAAGCTTGGTGCCGCAGAATCAGTTGTTCGAGCGCTGCTCGGTCGCCGCCGATCACCTGCTTGACCAAGATGTGATCTGCGGGATCGTCTTCAGCGACCTCGGCGAAGGGATTGAACACGGCTCGCCTCCTTTCCCCAGGGAGTCTTCCTTGGACTGCCGTTGCACGGCAAGTGTGACAGCCCGGGAGCAACGGTACGAAGGTCGTCCGTCTCAGGGCTGATTCGTGGCGGTAGTGCGAGCCGGCGAACCGCTGCATGAAATTGGCTGTCAGGCGCCACCCCATAGCATCGAGCTGCCGTCAGAACCTCGACTCGACGAGCGGCTGGATCCCGTTAGGGGTAGGCGCTTGCATTCCGGTCTTGTGCAAACGAGGCCTGGGAGGGGGGCTGCGATGGTCTCGCACCGGGCCATCAGATACGGGCGGAGTGTCTCTCGAGGGCAGCGAGGTGCCGAGTGGGGGGGCGATGGGTGGTCGACGGGCGAATGATGGTGGTGCGGAGGCGCAACTCAGCCGCTGCCTGGTGCGGCCGGGGCTCAGAGGGATGCTGACGGCGAGGGCCTGGGTAGGGGAGGCGGCCTGGGACGTGCCTGCTGGGTCCGCCTGAGGTGGTCGAGGATGCGCTTGATCGCGTGGGGTTGCGTGATGAAGCCGACCACTTCGTAGACACGGCGGAGCAGATCGGCCCATCGCTTGCGCGCGGCCGCGGTGTCGGGAGGCGGTGCGGCCTGGGCATCAGCGGTCTCGGTCTGGTGCTCGGCCGCCTGGCGGCGCCGGCGTTTTCCCCTGGCGGCGCTCGAATAGAAGCCATGGTAGCGGACGAGGTGCTTTCCGTGGCGGAGGGATCTGCCAGGACGCAGGCCACATACTCCATGGCGTCGATGCGCTCGGGCGTCGCGGATCCCGGGTCGTCGCCACTGCCCTTGGGGAAGTGCAGCACCTGGTCAGAGCCCGGCAGCAACTGCAGGCGAGCCAGGCTCACGGGTGGGCGCATCATGTACCGGACGAGGGCCTCGACCGCCTGGTGATCGCCGGGGGGCAGGTAGACCGAGTTGTGGACCGAGAATCCCGAGTGCCTCCAGGACGAGAAGTGCACCCAGATCCCGCAGTCGAGGTAGCGAGCGACCGCCTGGTCCCAGCAGCCCTGCCAGAGCCGGGCCGACATCTGGGCGTTTGGCGTCGTTCTCTACGAGGCGCTGACCGGGCGACGAGCCTTCGAGGGCGAAGAACTCTCGGCCGTGCTCGCTGCCGTGCTACGACAGGACATCGACTGGGCGGCGCTGCCCGCCACCTCCTCGCCACGGCTGAGGCGGTCACCCGGCAGCTCCGGTGTCAGGCCAACACTTGCAGCGCTAGTGCAGGCGTTGTACACTAGCATCGCTAGGGAGAAGAGCGGTGGGCAAAGCGGTGCTGGGTGAGTTCGAGCATCAGGTCCTGTTGGCGATCCTTCACAACGGGAGGGAGGCCAGCACGGTTTCGATCGTTTCGGAGCTGGAGGAACGGACGGGTCGCGAAGTCGCGCCGGCAGCCGTCTACATCGCGCTCCGGCGCCTCCAGGAGCGGAAGCTGCTCACCTCGAGGATGTCCAAGGCCAGGGACGAGCCGTCGGGACGGGCACGTCGCTACTTCCGTATCCAATCTGGCGCGATGGCCGCGCTCAGGGAATCGCGAGCAACCTTCCAGCGCCTGTGGGAGGGTCTCGAAGGCGTGCTGGATTGACGATGCGACGGCGCGCAGCGACGCCCCGGCTCGCCCGAGCGCTGCTGTGGCGCACGCTGGACCCCGCCGACCGGGACGCGATCCTCGCGGAGCTGGACGAGATGTTCGAGCGGCGCCGCGCGGAGAAGGGCGTCCCCGCGGCCCGGCGTTGGTACTGGCGACAAGTGCCCAGCTTTGCGCTGCGGCTCTCCTTCGATCGGTGGCGACGCCAGGCTCGGCGGAAGGGAGATCGGGGTCTCGTGGACACGCTTCGACAGGATCTGCGCGACGGCCGGCGGTGGCTCGTCGCGAACCGCAGCCTGACCGCCGTCACGCTGCTCACGCTGGCCCTCGGCATCGGCGCGTGTACGACTCTCTTCAGCGTCGTCAACGGCGTGCTCTGGACGCCACTGCCATACTCGCAGCCCGAGCGTCTGTTCTGGGTGCACACCTGGAGCGAGCCGAATCGCTGGCCCCTCTCCGTAGTCGACTTTCAGGCTCTCCGCGAGCAGACGAAGGCGTTCTCCGGAGTCGCTGGGTTCACGTACACGGGCATGACCCACGCGGGGTCGGCGGGAAGCCGACAGCTTCTCGTCCAGCGGACCACGGCGGAGTTCTTCTCCGTCCTCGGGTCGGAGCCGCTGATCGGCCGCACCTTCGCCTCCGGCGAGGATGCACCGGGCGCCGAGAGGGTGGCCATCCTGAGCCACGGCTTCTGGCAACGGGAGCTCGGTGGCGATGCGTCGGTGCTGAACGAGACCCTCCGACTCGACGGCGTGGAGCACACGATCATCGGGGTGCTCCCCCGGAGGGTGGGCCCGCTCGAGGACCCCGACGTGGACCTGTGGACTGCGTTGGAGCTCACGCCTCCCACACGCAAGGGTCCCTTCTTCCTGCGGGTGGTCGGTCGCCTCGCCGATGGCTTAACGTCGCAGCAGGCCCAGGACGAGCTCCACCGCCTCAACGACGAGCTCTTTCCTCTGTGGCAATCGTCCTACCAGGACGAGGCCGCCACCTGGGCCGTTCTGCCGCTGCGCGACTACGTCGTGGGCGACGCCGCGGATGGGCTCTACCTGATGTTCGCGGCGGTGGGATGCGTGCTCCTGATCGCCACGATCAACCTGGGCAGCCTGCTGCTGACGCGCGCGTTGGCTCGACGCCACGAGCTGGCGCTGCGCACGGCGGTGGGAGCGTCGCGCTGGCGTCTGTTCCGGCAACTGATGGCGGAAGCCTTCGTCGTGGTCCTGCTCGGCGGCCTGGGCGGATTGCTTCTGGCCCACTGGGGGACGGGCTGGATGATCACGCTCCTGCCGGACGCTCTGCCCCGCGCGACGGAAATCGGCACGACCTGGCGCGTCGCGAGCTTCGCTCTGGGAGTCTCGCTGCTGGCGGGCGCCATCGTGGGCCTGGCGGCCTCGCTTCGAGGCAGTGCGGCGAACCCCGGCATCCTGCTCCGCTCGGGCGGACGAACGAGCTCTTCCCGCTCGGCGGTTGGTAACCTTCTGGTCGTCTCGCAGTTGGCTGTGGCCGTCCCGGTTCTGGTCAGCTCCGGGCTCCTGCTGCAATCCTTCGTACGCCTCCAGGACGTCGACCCGGGCTTCGATGCGCAGCGCGTCGTGTCGATGCGAATCGGCCTCTCGCGTCTGGATTACCCGGAAGACGCCGACGTCGCCGCCTTCTGGAGCCGAACCCTGATCGGCGTCCGCTCCCTTCCGGGGGTCGATGCCGCGGGGCTCGGCGATGGGCGTCCGCCCCACGAAGCCCCGGACCTCAACAACTTCGACCTCGAGTCGCGGCCCACGCCCCCCGGCGAGTCCCAACCCGTGGCGCCGTGGCTGACGGTGACGCCCGAGTACTTCCGCACGCTGGGAATCCCGCTGCAGCGCGGTCGCCTGATCGCCGAATCGGACACTCAGGACACACCGCCCGTCGTCGTGGTCGACGAGGCGTGGGCCCGGAAGCACTTCCCCGGCGGCGACCCGGTCGGCGAGCGCTTCATGTCGGGGGGTTGCACGCCGGACCGGTGCGACTGGGTGACCATCGTCGGCATCGTCGGGGACGTGAAGTACACGGGCCTCGACAACGAAGACGGCAGCATCTACTTCCCTCACGGACAGACGAGCTACCGCTCCATGTACGTCTTCGCCCGCTCGCGCGACACGCGTCCCTCAGACCTGATTCCGGGGATGCGCCAGGTCATCGGGGAGCTGGATCCCATGCTGGTCGTGTCCGACGTCAGGAGCGGCGACGAGCTGATCGCGGAGTCGCTGGTGAGCCGGCGCTTCCTCATGCGCCTGGTGTCCATCTTCGGCTGGGTGGCCGCGTTGCTCGCGGCACTGGGAATCTACGGCGTCATGTCGAACTTCGTACAGCAGCGCACGCGAGAGATCGGCGTCCGCATCGCCGTGGGAGGCCGGCACGGCGACGTGGTGCGGTGGCTGCTCGGGCACGGGCTGCGACCGACCCTGGGCGGCCTCGCGCTGGGGGTGATTCTCGCTGCGCTCACGACGCGTACCCTCGACTCGCTGCTCTTTGCGGTGCATACCTCCGATCCGGCGACGTTCCTCGGCGCCAGCGGGCTCCTCGCCGCCGTCGCGTTGCTGGCGTGCTGGATGCCCGCGCGGCGCGCCTGCCGGGTCGACCCCGTCGCGGCCCTGCGCGCCGACTGACCCCCCGCTGGCGGGAATCCCGCCGATCGACGTTTGGGCGCATCCGTGTCGAGGTGCTCGCGGCCTCGCGTTGAAACGGCGGTCGGCGGCCGCTGAGCGAACGGAACCACTCGAAGCGCAGCGGGCTCGTCTTCGCGCCCGGGGGCAGGCCGTAGAGGTTCACAAGGCCCGGGAGCTGGCCGCGCTGAGCCGATCATGCCCTCGCGACTGGCCCGCGGCCCTGCTCTCCCCTACCATCGTGCTTTGCAGGAAGGGAGCCGGGTTCCACGTCATGACCGACAACCATCTCGTCCGCCTGAAGAGCCGGCCGTCCGGCATGGCCACACGCGACGACTTCACCATCGCCAGGGAGCCCGTCCCGTCTCCGGGAGATGGACAGGTCGCGATCGAGACGCGCTTCATCTCCCTCGACCCGGCCATGCGGGGCTGGATGAGCGCGGGGCGGTCGTACGTGCCTCCGGTCAGCCTGGGCGACGTCATGCGCGCCTACGCGGCCGGCCACGTCGTGGACTCCCGTCATCCGGACTTCGCTCCGGGAGACGCCGTGGTGGGACTGTTCGGGGTGCAGAGCCATCCCGTCGTCGACGCGGCACTGGCCCTCCGGGTCGACACCGCGCAGGCCCCCCTCCAGCGCTGGATCGGCGGCCTCGGGATGCCCGGCTGGACCGCCTACTTCGGGCTGCTCGAGGTCGGGCAGCCGAAGGCCGGGGAGACCCTCGTCGTCTCCGCGGCCTCAGGTGCGGTCGGCTCGGTCGTCGGACAGATCGGAAAGATCGAGGCGCTCCGGGTCGTGGGCATCGCCGGCGGCGAGGAGAAGTGCCGCTACCTCACCGACGAGATCGGCTTCGACGCGGCCGTCGACTACAAGGCCGGCAATCTGCTCGCGGACCTCGAGACCGCGTGCCCGGACGGGGTCGACGTCTACTTCGACAACGTCGGCGGCGCGATCCTGGACGCGGTCCTCGCGCGCATGAACCGGTTCGGGCGTGTCGCCGTCTGCGGCCTCATCTCGGCCTACAACGCGACCGCCCCGCCGCCGGGTCCCGAGAACCTCCGCTCCGTTCTCGTCAACCGCCTGCGCGTCCAGGGGCTCATCGTATTCGACTGGGCGGAACGGTACTCCGAGGCGATCGCGGCGCTGGGCCGCTGGCACGCCGAGGGCAGGCTGAAGCTGCGGGAAGACGTGCGCGACGGCGGCATCGACGCCTACCCCGACGTCCTCAACCTGCTCTACACGGGCGGCAACTTCGGAAAGCTCGTGCTCCGGGTCTGAGAGCCGGCCGGGGCGCACCCCGCGACGCCCGGGAGGGGTGAGGTGTCCGCGTGGGGAACGAGGCGTGGCGCGGAGCCGGGCCACCGCTGGAGGCGGGACACCCCGGGGGCGCGTCATCGGGACCGGGAAATCGGTCGCGATTCACAGGGGAAGGGTGAAGCAGCACACTGCGCGGCGCCCGCGGTCCGATTGGCTCGCCGGGGTGTGAATCGATGCCCGGAAGAAAAGCGACGGGGCGGCGGCCCCCCCGGGGGGCGGCGCCCCCCCCCACGCACAGCA
>Ga0299906_10003782_pt1 | contig 12456 bp, 8 predicted proteins | sample RVTome_14_FD_200259 | JGI IMG/M metagenome (GOLD analysis project Ga0299906, IMG submission 200259) | Soil microbial communities from uranium-contaminated site in the Upper Colorado River Basin, Wyoming, United States - RVT145D125 (version 2) ...
GTCCCCGCCACGGCCACGCGGTGAGCTCTTGCGAAACGCCGTCACGGCGACGCCAGCAGCGCCTCCCGGTCGACGACCTTGCCGCGCCGGATCACCATGGCGATCCGCTGCGTGTTGTGGACGTCCTCGATCGGCGACGCCTCGAGCACCACCAGGTTCGCCTCGTCGCCCGGATTCACGCCGAAGGAACGGCCGAGGAACTTCCCCGCCTCGGTCGTCGTCGCCGCCAGGGCCTGCCAGGGCGAGAGCCCCGCCTCGACCAGCTTGACCAGCTCGCGGTGGGCCGAGTAGCCCTGGATCGTGCCCCCGTTGCCGGAATCGGAGCCGGCGAGGATGGTGACGCCGGCGTCGGCCATGGCCTTGACCGACGCCAGGACGCGGGCCGCGCGCTCCGGGTCCTTCTGGCGGAACTCCTCGGCGTGATGCCTGATCTCCTCGTTGCGGTAGGCGGCGAGGACGGCCTCGCTCGTCACCGCCCGGGCCAGCGGGTTGTCGAGCACCTCGGCGCGGCGGATGAAGTCCGCCATGTCGAGCTCCACCGCCAACGTCGGAATCGAGGCGACGCCGCGCGCGGCCATCAGCTTCGACAGACCCTCGGGGATGGGCTCCTGATCGGGCACGTGGGTCACCGCCGCCGCCGCCGCCTCGACCGCGTCGCGCACGTCCTGCCAGGCCTGGACGTGGATGACGGTCTTGATGCCGCGCTCCGTAGCGGTCGCCACCGCGGCGGCCAGGGTGGCCTTGTCGATCGACGGCATGCGGCCGCTCGGCGCGTAGACGATCTTGACCACGTCGGGACGCTTCCGTGCCAGGTCGGCGACGACCTCGCGGGCCTCCTCAGGCGTCGACATCACCCGCGTCTCGACGCCGTACTCGGTGCAATGCCCCTCGGGCGCGGTGAGGCACGAGAGACTGGCGAAGAGCTCGGCGCCGCCGGCGCTATCCACTGTGCCGGCGCGCTGCTGCTCGCGCAAGTCGTAGAGCATCTGCTCGTGACCGAAGAGGTCGAGGAAGCCGGTGACGCCAGCGTAGAGCATGCGCCTGGCCGTGCCCGCGGTTCCCGGACTGTCGAACACGCGGCCCGGCGCCATGGTTCGAACCTCGCGGGCCGCCGGGTCAACGACGCGGGCGCCGGTCAGGAAGAGGTCCTGCGCGAGAGCCGGAGCGGCGGACAGGGCGAGAGCCAAGAGAGGCGTGAGAAGCTGGTGCATGCCGTGTTCTCCTGTTCGTTTCCTACTAATACTCCTGAGAGCTTCCAGGGTTAGCGGACGCACCCTCGACGATCCGCTGCCCGATCTGCTCGGCGATCCGCCGCGAGAACGCCGCCGTGTAGTGGACGTGATCCACGTAGAGCGGCTCCTCGACGCCGACCTGGAGCTCCGCGAGCGACAGGAAGCCGGGCTCCGGCGCCTTGTCCCGCTGCCCGAGGTACTGCTCCATGTGGGCGTAGAGGGGCGACGTCCCCATCAGACGACCGTCCTCGCGCTCGGCTACGAGCTCCGTGAAGCGGAACAGGTGGAATCGCAGGTCGTACTTCCAAAGCGGGCTCGGCTGCCACACGAAGAGCGCCCGGGCGCCCGCCGTGGCGCACCAGGCCTCGATCAGCTTCTTGTTCATGAAATACCGCGACACGATCGCTTCGGAGGTGCCCGCGGGAGCGGCATGCGGGCTGAGGTAGGGCGCCAGGTACGGCGACTCCATGAAGGTGCGCAGCGCCTGGCTATAGAACGGCTCGATATAGTGCTCGTTGATGCCGTCGATGAAAATGACGACGTCCGGCAGGACGCTCTCCGAGGTGAGCAGGCGATAGAAGAGCATCAGCTCCTGCGACGAATAGTAATAAGCGTGTCCGAAGTTGTACACCGCCACCGCGCGGTCGCCGATCTTTTCGGCCAGGTACGTTTGGAGACAGGAAGGGACCGTCTCATCGTCCGGCAAGCCGTAGCCGAAGGTCGTCGAGCCGCCGAAGACCCAGACGTTGAAGGCCCGCGGCGCCATCGGCCACGGACCCTGGCCGCGCGACTCACGGTAGCCGTGCGCGGAGACCTTGACGAAACGTCCGCGATAGGGCAGCTCGCCGAATTGCGAGAACGCTCGATAGCCGAGCGGCCTCTCGCGCGTCTCGCGCAGCAGCCGCGCGACGTCGGCCCGCGTCCACCGCGGGTAGATCTTCGCCAGTTCGGCGTCGCCGAGCTTCAAGGCCGAGATTTCGCCTTCGCTCGACCAGTTCGCCGCCAGGCGCACCAGACGCAGGACGGCGAGCGCTCTGAGGAGCCCCCGGGCCGGCTCCCTGGTGGTCCATCCGGCGGCGTCGGTAACGCCGAAGCCCAGGAGCAGGAGGAGATTCAGACAGAAGAACAAGACCAGAGTGTTGAGCAGCAGGACGGCCGCCGCCACGTAGCGTCGCCGTAGGGCTGGCAGCGCACGGGCGCCCCGCGTCTCCGGCTCAGGACCCTGCCCCTGCCCCTGCGACGGCCGCGCTGCCGGCGGATTGCGCCGCCACCTTGCCGCCAGGCTGGCGGCGAGAATCGCCAGACCTGCCAGCAGCAGGATCCTCTGGCTCTCGCCGAAGCCGGGTTGGCCGAGGCCGAGGCGGTCGATCAGCAGCGAGACGACCATGAAGAGAACCCCGGCGGCCGCCCCGCTCCATCGATAGGCGCCGCTTCTCACAGGTGTAGAATAGTCGCACTCTATCCGCAAGCCTCGATCGACTCTCGACCACGGAGAAACCGCATGCGCTCTCGACTCACCCTCCTGACCCTCGGACTCGCTCTCCTCGCCGCCCACGCCGACGCGCAGCCGGTCGCACGCGTGCCCGAGGACGGCTCGCTCCAGCAGGCCCTCCAACGCGTGTCGCCGGGCGGCGTCATCGACGTCGCCGGCGGCGTCTACGCGGCGCCCGCCGGCGGCTTCAGCACCCGCAACAAGAGCCTGACCCTGCGCGCCCGCGGCGGCGCCGAGGTGGTGCTCGACGGCCAGGGGACGACCGCCATCTTCCTGGTCGAGGACCAGGGCGTCGCCACCGGTCGCGCCGTGGCGTTCGAAGGCATCACCTTCCGCGACGGTCTGACGACCAACCTGCGCCGCGCCGGCGCCGTGACCATCGACGCCGCCTACGCGACCTTCACGAGCTGCGTCTTCGAGGACAACGCCGCCACGGGGAGCCCGCAGGCGCGCGGCGGCGCCGTGCAGGTGCTCGGCGGCGGCATCGCGCGTTTCGTGAGCTCGCGCTTCGAAGGCAATACCGCGGTCCAGTTCGGCGCCGCCGTCTACGTGATCGAGGGCTCGCAGGCGCGCGTCGTGTGGAGCGAGTTCACCGGCAACCGCACCGACCTGCCGGGTCAGGGTCCGGGGCCTGCCGGCGCCGCGATCTACGTCTTCGACGCCGCCGCCTACGTGACCGGCAGCCGCTTCGAGGGCAACCGTTCGGGATGGCTCGGCGGCGCCCTCTACGCCCTCGGGAGCTTCAAGAGCCCCTCCTCCGTGCCCTCGGCGCTGCTCGAGGTCGAGAACTCCACCTTCGTCGACAACCGCGCCCTGCCCAACCCGTGCTGCACGGTCCCGGGCCCGCCGACCGGCGGCGCCATCCACGTGGAGGACCAGGCCACGGTGAGGGTGCGCGACTCCCGCTTCCTCGAGAACGAGACCAACTGGGGCGGCGCCATCGGCAGCTACCGGGCGATCATCGACGTGCGCGACTCGGTCTTCCGCGGCAACCGCGGCCTGCCTTACGAAGGCACGCCGGCCGCCGGCGGCACCTTCAACATCACCTCGGGCGACACCACGGCCGTCGACCGCCCGGTGGCCGAGCTCCACGTGGCGGATTCGTTCGTCCAGGGCCGGTTCGGCGGCACCACCGAGCCCACCGCTCAGCACGGCGGCTGCGTCTTCGCCGGCGGCGACCACTTCCACCTCAACGGCGACGCCGCCGACCACCGAGCCATCGTCGCGCTGAGGAACGTCGCGCTCGTCGACTGCGACGCCGAGACCGGCCCCGAGGCGCGCAGCCTCGGCGGCGGCCTCCACGCGAACCTGGCGGACGTGACGCTCGACCATTCGATCATCGTCGACTCCGACGCCCTGGGCGAGAACGGCGTCGGCGGGGCGATGCTCCTCCTCGGTCAAAGCGCCCTCCACGTCTCCGACTCGGCTTTCGCGAACAATACGTCCGTGGAGCGTGGCGGCGCCATCCGCATGGCCGGCGGCGAGCTCGAGATCCGCGACAGCCTCTTCCTCGACAACGACGCGACCGCCGACGACCGCGTTCCGGGCACCGTGCTGACCACGGCGGTCGACGGCGACGTGGGCATCACCGGCGTCGTGGAGGGCTCGACGTTCAGCGAGAACGCCGGCGTCGCGATCTTCGAGTTCGACAACGTCGGCGGCCCGCCCTTCAACGACGTCGTCTACAACGGCAACGCGTTCTTCTCGACTCCGGGCAAGGAGGTCTTTCGCAACCAGGCCGGCGGATTCGTGGACCATACCGTCGCCGGGCTCAACGCCCTGGTGATCGCTCGCCCCGGCGGCCCGGCGTTCTCCAAGAGCGACGTCGACAACACGCAGCTCGCCGGCGCGCCGCGCGTCGGCCGCCTGGTGGCGGGGCCGTCGCGGTTGCTCGCCAACGCGACGCGGGGCGAGAGCTCGCCGCCGACCGGCCTGCTGGGCTATGCCTGGACGGGCGGCGCCACCGCGGCGATCAACGGCGTCGCCGGCAACCTGCCGGGCAAGACCGGCGTCGCCGAGGTGGACGAGGACGGCCGTTACCGCCTCCGCGTCGCCGGCGACGAGGTCGACCTGGCGGACGTCGACGCCGCCGGCTGCAGCACCGAGGCGGTGCACTGCCTCAACGCCGAGCGCTTCCTGGTCGAGGTCTACTGGCGCGACTTCGCGGGCAAAGTGGGCGAGGGCTCGGCGGTGCTGGGCAGCCCGGCCGACGACTCGGGGCTCTTCTGGTTCTTCAGCGAGGACAACTGGGAGCTGCTCGTCAAGGTGCTCGACGGCTGCCGCATCAACCAGCGCTACTGGCTCTTCGCCGCCGCCACCACCAACGTCGAGTACACCCTGCGCGTGACCGACAAGCTCTCGGGCGCCACCAAGAGCTACTTCAACCCGCTCGGCAACGCCGCGGTCGCGGTCACCGACACCGGGGCCCTCGACGTCTGCGGCGTCAACGCCGCGACTCCGGCCCCCGCGGAGCTGAGCGTGGGGCCGGCGCCCACGGTCGTCCTCGCGGACGCCGGGAAGGGAGGCGCCTGCTCGCCGAACGCCGGCGAGATGTGCCTGAACGGCGGCCGCTTCCGCCTCGAGGTCGAGTGGCGGGACTTCCAGGGCAACCGGGGCTCGGCCCAGGTAGTGCCGTTCGGCTCCGACGACTCGGGGCTCTTCTTCTTCTTCACCGAGGACAACTGGGAGATGCTCGTCAAGGTCCTGACCGGCTGCGGCATCAACCAGCACTACTGGGTCTTCGCCGCCGCCACCACCAACGTCGAGTACACGCTGCGGGTCGTCGACACGCAGACCGGGGCGGCGAAGAGCTACTCCAACCCGCTGGGGAGGGCCGCGGTGACCGTCACCGACACCGAGGCGTTCGCGACCTGTCCTTGAGGAGAAGATGGTGCGATGGAGACACAAGCCATATACACGATAGGTTACGGCAAGCGCGAACTTGACGAGCTAGTGGCTTTGTTGAAGGAGCACAGCATCGACTTCCTCGTCGATGTTCGTTCGGCTCCGTACTCAAAGTTCAAGCCTGAGTTCTCCAAGGACGCCTTGGCCGCCGCCTTGCTGCGTGACGGCATCCGCTACGTCTTCATGGGGGATCTCCTTGGAGGGCGCCCCAACGACGAGGAGTGCTACGTCAACGGGAAAGTCGACTACGAGCGCCTCAAGATCACCGAGCCGTTCCGCCAGGGCATTGGCAGGCTTCGCACAGCATGGGAGAAAGGGCTGCGGGTGTGCATCATGTGCAGCGAAGGGCGCCCGGAGGAGTGCCACCGTAGCAAGGTCATCGGCGAGGTGCTGGAGGCGGAAGACATCCGGGTTCGGCATATCGATGCGGACGGAAACGTGGTGAGCCAGCAGGCCATCATCCGGATTCTCACTGGCGCTCAGAAGAGCCTCTTCGGCGAAACCTTTACGTCGAGGAATAGGTACCGCGTCGATTCACCATGAGCCGGCGCCCGGGGATAGTAGCCGATGGAGAATCAGATTCGCATCGTCACGATAGGCGTCTACGGCTTTGACGAAGAGGGCTTCTTCTTGGCCCTGACCAACGCAGGTGTCGACACGTTCTGTGACGTCAGGCGACGCCGAGGCCTTCGCGGTTCGACGTACGCGTTCGCCAACAGCCGCCGGCTGCAGGACCGGCTCGCCACCGTAGGCATCCGGTACGTCCACGTCAAGGAGCTGGCCCCGTCTCATCGGTGGGCGCGTGGCACCGTGGAGAGGCGGCATCGATCAGATCTTCGGGGGCCTCGTTCGCTACACAGGCAGCGGCAACGGGTACGTGTGCGAGCGCATTGGTATCCCGGACGGAAGCACGGGGTTTTGGATCCCGGACCGCGACTACCTGCAGCTCTCCGGCTGGTTCTGAGCTTGAAGGCCTCGCGCCGCCGCTGATGCTGGGCGTTCTGCGGCGCAAGGAACGAGGAGTGATTTGGACACGTACGATGATTTACTCAGACCGCCGGTGCTCTGATCCGAGGCCCGGAGGGGCCTAAAAGTAAAGCCCGGGGCTGGCAACGCGGAGCCTAGGCGACGCGGTGCGAGCCCCGGGTGGAGTCCCCCAGGGAATCCCCGCCCTCACCCCTGGCCCCTCTCCCAGAGGGAGAGGGAAGGAGCGACGCGAGCCCGGAGATCCTTTAGCTGAGCTTTGTTACCGCCGGGGCTCTTTATCCCCGACTTCTACCGTTTCATGGCGGTCGGATCATGGCGGTAGAACGGACTATCTCATCGTCTCGGAGAGACGTCGGGCGCTCGTGGGATCGTTACCGCTTTCGCTCGGATCCTAGTCTCTGAACCTTGCCGGCCCCTCGGATGGTCTCCTCCGTGCCGGCCTTGGCTGCCGGTCGTCCGTCCCCGGATATCCCGGCAATTCACCCGATTCTCATCCGCCGCTCGCGCGGCGGAGGGCCTGTGTCGTCAAGCCGTTCCGGATCTCGCGTCGTCAGTTCTTGGGCTTCTCAGTCCTGGGCCTTCAGGAACCTCCTGTCGATCGTGTAGGCCGGCCCGTACCGGCCGTGCTCGAAATGATACACGACGGTCGGCCGCGACGACGAGGCCGCCAGCGCGCCGAGCAGCGGCGCGAGGGCCAGCGGGCCGTGGTAGAAGAGGTGCAGGCGCCCTACCCCTGGGGCTTCGATGCCCTTCCTGACGGCGTCGCGCACCTGTCTGGCGACCGCGTCCCATCGTTCGACGTAGTCGGGCAGGGCGAGGTCCACCAGCACCCTGGCCTGTCGGAGGCTCGAGCTCTCGAGGGACTCTTCGACCGCCGGTCGAATCGACTCGCCCCCGACGGAGATCAGGACCAGGCCTTCCTGGCCCGTCATCGGCCTGCTCGTGGCCGGCCGCACCGCCGCGGGGTGGATCGGCAGCACGAGGGTGAAGTAGGTGCGCTCGGCGTCGAATTGGAACAGGGGCGGCGGCGAGCCGTTGGCCGCCATGGCGCCATGGATCTTCCTGACCCCGGTGCCGCGAGCCTCGGCCATGCGCAGATCCTTGAAGAGCTCGCCGATTCGGCGGTTGCGCGCGGTCACGGCAGGCATCTTGGCACCCGGCTCGAGATGCTTCGGCTCAAGCCCGGGTACCGGGCCCGGGTAGCTGGTCACCTCGATCCGGTCATCGTGGACGTAGACCTTCGTGGGCTCCGGCGGGGCCTCGTAGCTGCGGTGGTACACCGCGTTGACGATCGCCTCCTCGAGCGCGGGCAGCGGATAGTCAGTCCAATTGTTGGTCTCGGGCCGATCGGGCACCTTCTCGACATGGAGCGGCACCCGGCCGCCGAGGAAGCGCAGGCAGTCGCGCACCTGGCGATGCAAGGGACCGCCGAAGACGTCCTCCTCGAGGACGTCTCCGTCCTCGGCGAAATGGACGACCTCGATCCTGGCGCCGCGGAACGCCCGCTCCGGATCGTCGCTGAAGAACATCAGCGCGACGTTGCGGGGCACCTCGTGCTCGTTGATCCGCGTGGTCAGACGCATGTGCCGGTAGATCTCCAGGTCGTCCTGCTCGTCGAGCAGGGCGCTGCGGGTCTCCCGGAGGAACTCGCGAACCAGGCTGGCCCGTAGATCGGTGGGCGTGTACTGGCGGGCGAGGCGGTCGTCGAAGGGGACCTTGGCCGCCATGCTCAGGAGATCGGTCAAGACCTGGCCCCGGGCTTCAACCGATTCCGCGCCCAGGCGCACGAAGTACACGCGTTTCTTGGGATCGCGCGACGACGGCGCCGTGTGCGGCCGCACGTCGCTCGCCGGGGCCCAGACGACGAGAACGTGCCTGCCCTCCACGACCTCGGGCGACAAGACGGGCTGGTACTCGGGATCCAGCCGCCGCCGACAGTTGCCGCGGACCCACTTCTGGATGTCTTCGAGGCGGTCCGGCTCCAGGCCCTTGGGAGGGAGAGCCGGGACGCCGCCGCGCTCTTCGACGCCGATCACGACGTACCCGCCGTTCAAGTTGTGAAAGTCGTTCGCGAAGGCGCAGATGGTCTCGAGCAGCCGCGGGCCGACGCTGTCCTTGTCCCAGGTTCCCTTGAGCTCGATGCGGGGGGCCTCCACCACGCGCCGGTGGAGGAGATCGAGGACGTTGATGGGCAGGCAAGAGGGCACGAGGGGGAGTATACTCGCCCAGGAGACGGTGTCCGAGCCGGACATCGGCTCCACACTTGGTGTGGAAGCGAAGTCCGAGCCTGACAAGGGCCGAGCCTACCCGCGAATCGCGCTAGGATCAGCCAGGGAGAAGAACAGCCATGAAGCATGCGTTGAGCCTGGAAGGCGAGATCACTGAAGACGGGTTGCAGGTCGACTTGCCGCCCGAGTTGCCCCTCGGCCGGGTCGTGCTGACTCTGGAGCTCCTTCCCGAGGACGATCTCGAGCTGACGGACGAGGACCTCCGGGGTCTCGGGCTCACTGCCGAGGAGATCGCCGCGGCGCCGGAGATTGGCGCGTGGGCTGGCGAATCGGAGACTTCGAGCGGCGAAGAGTACGTCGAGAACCTCCGGCGGGCTCCGCGGTACGCGTGGTGATCGACGCCATTCTTGATACCTCTATTCTGGTCGACCTTCTGCGCGGCTTCCAACCCGCCAAGGACTGGTTTCTTGGGCTGGGGGCGCTGCGAGTAGCCATTACTCCCGTCGTCTGGATGGAGATCGTCCAGGGCGCCACCAACAAAGTGAAGCGCGCCGAGGCGATCCGTCTCCTTCGGCAGTTCCGAATCGAGCATTCCACCGAAGACGACAATCGCTGGGCAATGCGGCAATTGGCCCAGCTTCATCTGAGTCACGGCATTCATCTCCAGGACACCATGATCGCGTCGATAGCTGCCCGACTGGCGGTGCCGCTCTACACGACCAATCTCAAGCACTTTCAGCCGTTTCCGGGCGTGGACGAACGAAAGCCGTATTGATCGGGTCTCAGGAGGCGGTGTCCAGCCGCGCATGGCTTCACAGCTCACGAGGTAGTGCCCGAGCCGAGCATGGGCCGCCCGCCAACATGGTGAAGCGGACTTGAGGCGATGGAGGCCATCCGCTCGGCGACGCTGGTGCCGGCCGAGATGCTCGGCATCACCGACCGCCTCGGCACCCTGGAGTAAGGCAAGGTCGCCGACGTGGCCGCCGTCCGCGGCGATCGCCTGGCCGACGTCATCCTGCGGTCCCGGTAGTCGAGCTCGGCGGCAGAGGACGGCTCCTGTAGGTCAGGCTCCTCCTGACGATTCTCCGGCCGTCTTGGCTCATCCATTTGACAGCGACCGGCATCGACCCGACACTGTGCCCGGTCTGCCAGACCGGCCGCCTCGTCCACTGCCCGGTCTGCCAGACCGGCCGCTTCGTCTACCTGGAGAGGCTGCCGCCGCAGGTCGGCCGAGCCAGCCCGTCCAGCCGGGCACCACCATAGAGGTCCCGCCACCTCTCCGCTCCAATCCGGCGCCGTCCGCCGTCCGCGATCCTGCGGTCTCTGGGATGGCTCTGGCCTGCGGCGCCAGAATCGTGTATACTGCGCCCATGACCGCCCAAGGCGGGAATGGCCTGCCGGTGGTTCTGGAAGGGAACTGACTTTGACTCCGAGATCGACTCTTCTGTTCGTCTGGATAGCCGCGAGGGGGTGCTTCGCTCGATTCAATCCATTAAGCGCAACGGCCGTGCCTCCAGGCCGCAGCTTCGTTCAACCTGTTCTATCTGACGTCCGATGAAGTGAACAGGGAAAGGGGAGGCATTAGCTCGGACATCAGATAGAACCTTAAGAGTTGGGTACGAAAGATGCCGCGAAAAAACAAGATTGGGATCTGCGTCTACTGCAGAGAGACGCGCAAGCTCACTAAGGAGCACATCCCTCCAAGGAATCTGTTCGCACTGCCAAGGCCCAGCAACCTGATTGTCGTACCCGTTTGCCGGCGCTGTAACCAAGGCGGCTCTCTAGACGACGAGTACCTTCGGCTTATGGTGATTCCTCGACACGACACGTTCAAACATCCCGATGCTGAAGCGAACTGGTCAAAAGTGCTTCGCTCCCTACGCATGCCCCCAAAGCGGCCTTTCGGCGGGCTTTCTTCGATTCGATTCGCGGAATCGAGTTGCGATCGCCGTCTGGCCTCTACTTGGGCACGGTGGCCACTTACGATGCGGATTTGACAAGGCTTGCCCGCGTCGCGGCACGTGTCACGAAAGGGCTCTACTACCACGTCACCAAAAGGGCTTTGGCGCCTCGTTACGATTCCATCGCCTATGCGGCGGACGGGTTCCCAACCCAAATAACGAAACCGCTGAGAAGATCCTAGAATTCGCCCGGATCGCAGTCGCCGGCCGGTCCGGCGAAGTAGGCAACGGTGTCTTCCGCTGGTGGTTGAACTTCTCCTCGGATGATGAGAACGGGGTCGTTACCTTAACGAGCCTGTATCAGAAGATCTTCTTTATCGGTGCCACTGTTCTCGCGGAGAACGTGCCAAACCAGCCAGATCTAGCGACCGCGGAAGCTCGGCTGTCACCTCCGCTTCCGTGCGCGTGAAATGGCGGGCGAGGCGGTCGTCGAAGGGGACCTTGGCCGCCATGCTCAGGAGATCGGTCAAGACCTGGCCCCGGGCTTCAACCGATTCCGCGCCCAGGCGCACGAAGTACACGCGTTTCTTGGGATCGCGCGACGACGGCGCCGTGTGCGGCCGCACGTCGCTCGCCGGGGCCCAGACGACGAGAACGTGCCTGCCCTCCACGACCTCGGGCGACAAGACGGGCTGGTACTCGGGATCCAGCCGCCGCCGACAGTTGCCGCGGACCCACTTCTGGATGTCTTCGAGGCGGTCCGGCTCCAGGCCCTTGGGAGGGAGAGCCGGGACGCCGCCGCGCTCTTCGACGCCGATCACGACGTACCCGCCGTTCAAGTTGTGAAAGTCGTTCGCGAAGGCGCAGATGGTCTCGAGCAGCCGCGGGCCGACGCTGTCCTTGTCCCAGGTTCCCTTGAGCTCGATGCGAGGGGCCTCCACCACGCGCCGGTGGAGGAGATCGAGGACGTTGATGGGCAGGCAAGAGGGCACGAGGGGAGTATACCCGCGCAGGAGGCGGTGCCCGCCGATTGCGGCGCCGCCCGCCGTCGGGCGCGGTCGAAAAGCCGTCCGGCGGCAGAGGACGGCTCTCCTGTAGGTCAGGCTCCGCCTGACGATTCTCCGGCTGTCTGGGCTGATCCATTTGACACCGACCGGCATCGACCCGACACTGTGCCCGGTCTCCAGACCGGCCGCCTCGTCTAATGCCCGGTCTGCAAGACCGGCCGCCTCGTCGACCTTGAGAGGTTGCCATCGCAGGTCGGCTGAGCCATCCCGTCCAGCCGGGCACCACCATGTCGCAGAAGCCATGGACCCGTCTCAGACTGTGCCCCGGTGTGTTATGCGACAGGATAGGTGTCGTACTTGACAGCGTGCGACGAGCCGTCTAGACTCCCGAACTGCGGCAAATGGCGCCGAAGCTCGATGCGTTCATCATGATGGATCCGGTCATATGGTCTGGGCTGATGACGGGGTTTCATGACAAAGCCCAGGGTAAGCGCGCAGCGCGCCACCCTGGGTCAAGTGACGCCACGATGAGAAATACGTCTGGGACTGAACTGGTAGACCGACGGGGAGAATATATTAAAGAGGGTAGGGCGGAGGATGACCTCCGCCCCCCCGTTGTCGCGATGGGGTCGATTCCCCATATTTACCGGCGTGAGGATCTCTCACCGGGCGACCCCGATAGAAGTTGCCCCGAAGCGAGGAGTC
>Ga0299906_10003784_pt1 | contig 12456 bp, 11 predicted proteins | sample RVTome_14_FD_200259 | JGI IMG/M metagenome (GOLD analysis project Ga0299906, IMG submission 200259) | Soil microbial communities from uranium-contaminated site in the Upper Colorado River Basin, Wyoming, United States - RVT145D125 (version 2) ...
GGCAGGGTGTCCGTGAGAGCTTCCGCTGACCGTGCCCGGATGTTACCCCGCTCACTTCCGAATCAGGTGCTCGTCGAAGAACTCCGCGACCCTGCGCACGTAGTCGTAGCGGCTCGCTTCGGTCTCGATGGTGCGGCGCTCCGTCGGGTAGACCATGACCTCGAAGGGTTTCTCGAGCTCGATGGGCTTCTGGATCAGGCGGGCCGCGTCCTGGAACTGCACGTTGTCATCGATGAGCCCGTGCACGATGAGGAGCCGATCGCGAAGCCCCTCCGCGTGGTAGATGGGGCTCGAGAAGGGCGACGATGTGGTGATCCTCGAGGGAGACGTTGAGACGATTGAGGACCCGAAACACCAGTAGCGTCACCTGCGAGGATGTATCGCTGACGCTCTCCGATACGCCATTGGCCCGAGTGCTGCGATTAGGTGGTGAGAGCCAGATGGTTCCTCTCATGGACGGACAACCGATCGATCTCGGCAAATTGAAGCTTAGGGAAGAGGTTCACGTTGATGGGTGGGCGACAATGTTACCAAGTAGTACCTGGGTCTATTACAAGGGCGACCGCGGCCTCCAGCAAGCCCGATTTCTTCATCCTGGACCTGATGATGCCCCAGCCGAACGGCTTCGAGATCTGTGGCATGATCCGCGGCGATGAATATTTCAAGAACACGCCCATCCTCATCATCACCGCCTCAGACGATTACGACGGCAAGGCCATCGCCTACGCCGCCGGGCCAATGATTACGTCACCAAGCCCTTCGACCAGGATGAACTCCCGCAACGAATCAGTTCTTTACTTTGACCCCCCTCCCGACCTCCCCCAAATTCCATTTCATGGAATTTGGGGGAGGAGCGCATTATTGGGAATATCAAATGGCATCCCTTGCGATCGAAACAGAAGGACTGACCAAACGCTTCGGCGATGTGCTCGCGGTCGATTCCGTCGACCTGCGCGTCGGCGCGGGCGAGGTCTATGGCTTCCTCGGCCTGAACGGCGCGGGCAAGACCACCACGATACGCGCGCTGCTGGGGATGATCCGCCCGAGCGTGGGAAGTGTCCATCTGCTGGGGCAGGTCGTCGGTCCAAATGGGCGCGGGCCGTGGGAGAAGGTCGGCCACCTGGTGGAATCCCCATCCGCGTATCCTGAATTGACGGTGCGCGAGAATCTCGAGATCGCGCGACGCTTGCATGGATTATCCGACTCCAATTCGGTCACCAGCGTGATCGAACAACTTGCACTGGGTTCGTATGCGGACCGTGCGGCCGGCACGCTTTCGATGGGCAATCTCCAGCGCCTCGGCCTGGCGCGTGCGTTGTTGCATGACCCGCAATTATTGATCCTCGATGAACCAGCCAACGGGCTCGACCCGTCCGGCGTGGTGGAGATCCGCCAGTTGCTGGCGTCACTGGCACGCGAAAAAGGCGTGACCGTTCTCATGTCCAGCCACATCCTCACGGAAGTGAACAAGCTCGCCACGCGCATCGGGATCATCCATAAAGGGAAATTACTACTTGAATTAAGTGCCGCGCAGCTGGAGTCCTCGCGCCGGAAATGGCTCGAAGTGCGCGCAAGGAATTTCGACGGTGCGTACATCAGCATGCAAAGCGCCGGTTTCAAGCCGCACATCGAAGATGGGACGATCCGTATCGAGAGTGACTATGCCATCAATAATGCAGATGAAGTGGCAAGCATCCTGGGGAATGCCGGCACACCGCCCATGCATCTGGCGGTGAGGCACGAAGACCTCGAGGAGTACTTCCTGCGCCTGACGGGAGAGAGTGGATGAACCAGTTCCGTGAAGCACTATGGGCCGAAACCCTCAAGGCGCGTCGTTCGAAGGTGCCACTGCTGGCATCCGTTGGATTTACGCTCGCGCCTTTGATGGACGGACTCTTTATGTTCATTATGAAAGACCCGCAGCGGGCGCGTGAAATGGGCCTGCTCAGCGTCAAGGCGCAGCTCGCCATGAGCACCGCGGACTGGCCGACGTTTTTCGGCGTACTCACCCAGGCCATCGCGGTGGGCGGCATGATCGTGTTTTCGTTCGTTGCCATCTGGTGTTTCGGGCGTGAGTTCTCGGATCACACTGCAAAGGATCTGATGGCACTGCCCACCTCGCGTGAAAATATCGTGGGTGCCAAGCTTGTCGTGATCACGGTCTGGGTGTTTGCCGCCTCTGCCTGGGTTTACCTGGCCGCCTTGCTCATTGGAGCATTGGTGGACATTCCAGGTTGGAGTCTCGAACTCGCGCGGACGTCGCTGGGCGATGTGTTCGCGACGGCCGCGATGACCCTGCTGCTGCTCACGCCGGTCACGTTCATCGCCAGCCTGGGCCGCGGCTACCTGCCCCCGCTCGGGTGGATCGTGTTGACGATCTTCCTTTCACAGATCGTGGCGGCCACGGGCTGGGGAGACTGGTTCCCGTGGTCGGTCCCGGCGTTGTTCAGCGGTGTGGTGGGGCCACGTTCAGAACAGTTGGGGATCCATAGTTATGTGCTGGTCATTCTTACAGGGGCGGCCGGCCTGGCGCTCACCTTCTGGCGGTGGCGCAGCGCGGACCAGACGAAGTAATGTTCGTCATCATCTGGCATTATCAGGTCAAATCAGATCGCGTCCCCGAATTCGAAGCGTTCTATGCGTCGAACGGGACGTGGGCGGAATTGTTCCGAAAGGCGGAGGGATTTTAGGGAACGGAGCTTGTACGCCATTATGAAACCCTGCACGCTTTCTCACGATCGACCGATGGGCTTCTGAAGTGGACCCCACTATGCGGAGCTCAGCATAGTGGGGTCCACGCCAGAACTCGAGGGAGTCGATTGTTTCAAGCGGTGGGAAAAGCTCGCTCGGCGCAACGTGAGAGGATTTGAGCGCGTAGAAGACGTGCGAAGAGCCGGCAATCCACTACATTCGGGATAGGCTCACCGGCGAGCGAAGAATGTAGCGACGTGCTCGAGAGTTTCCTTTCGGCTGCGGGGAAGGGACGGACTCTCGGCGTTGGATACCGGTGCTTTTCCAGAGCGGGGGTTGGAGTCCGGAGTCCTAGGCGGCTCTTTCCTCCCTTTCACCCTCACGCGATCGACGTGGCGCAGCCTAATGGCGTCGCTCACGGGCGCCGGCTAAACTCCCCCCATGTCCGTTCCGCTAGTGTCGTTCATCCGCGCGCTGTACGACCTCTTTTACATCTCCCTCGTGCGGTTCAAGCCCAAGGCCCGCGTTTTCGCGTGGAACCTGGTGGCCGCCAACACCGCAGGTCTCTTCTTTCTTCCCCGGCTGGAGCCGGCGGTGCTTTGGGCCTCCATTTTGATCGGACTCGTATTCATGGCCCGCGTGTACCAAAAGATGGGATTCGTCAGACTTCTCGGGGCGGGCCATTCCTTGTGGGTGCTGGTGGTGCCGTGGCTGGCTCTGCGATGGGCGCACCTTCCTCCAGATGCCGCGGGCCTCTTCAAGGCCTGGCTGGCGTGGGTCATCGTGACCGACGCCATTTCTCTGATCCTCGACTTCCGGGACGCGGTCGGGTTCATGAAAGGAGACCGGACCGCCCATTACTAACTCGATCGGTGACGGGAGGGCACCGCAAACTGTCGCTCAGGAGCTCCTCTTACGCCACGTTACTGGCGGCACGCCAACGTGGCGTTTGAACGCCCGGTTGAAGGCTGGACACCGGTGAGAAGGGCGAGGTTTGAAGCGGCGGGGGGCCACGGACGCCGCCACCCAATCCTTCCATGACGAGGAAATTGAAGATGGCGAGCTCCGGATCGAGGGCGGCGACGGCGCCGCGGATCGGAGGCGTCAGGACTGCGGGCTCCTCGCGGGAGCGCAGCAGAAGCGAGAGCTCGGAGACGGCGTAGAGCACTCGGGCCGAAATGGATCGATTCCCACGCGCTTCCGCCTGAATGAATCACCAGCCGACGTGGGAGACGGCGGCACAAAAAGTGCCGCCGTCTCGGGGAGAGTCTTTACTCCAGGTCGAAGCGGTCCAAGGTCATCACCTTGGTCCAAGCCTCGACGAAGTCCTGCACGAACTGTTTCTGAGCGTCGTTCGCCGCATAGAACTCAGCCACGGCGCGCAGCTCAGAGTTGGAGCCAACGATCAGATCCACCGGAGTAGCCGTCCACTTGAGCTTCCCCGTGGTGCGATCGCGACCTTCGTAAACGCCCTCGGTTTCGGACTTGGTCCACTCTGTCGACATGTCGATGAGGTTGACGAAGAAGTCGTTGGTCAGTGAGCCAGGACGGTCCGTGAAGACGCCGTGAGCGGAGCCTCCTGCATTGGCGCTCATCGCTCGCATGCCGCCGACGAGTACCGTCATTTCAGGAATGGTCAGGTTCAGCAGCGCCGCCTTCTCCACCAGCATTTCCGCAGGAGACAGAGTATTGCCGCTGGCGAAGTAGTTGCGGAACCCATCCGCGGTCGGCTCGAGCAGAGCGAAGGAGGCCACGTCGGTCTGCTCCGCGGAGGCGTCCATGCGACCCGGTACGAAGGGAACACTCAGGTCGAGCCCGGCTCTTTCAGCCTCTTGCTCGATCCCCGCAGCGCCGCCGAGAACGATCAGGTCGGCGAGAGAGACGCGCTTGTCGCCTGATTGCGCGCCGTTGAAATCACTACGGATCTTCTCCAGGGTCTTCAGCACCCGGTCCAGCTCGGCCGGATCGTTTGCAGCCCAGTCTTTCTGAGGCGCGAGACGAATCCGTCCTCCGTTGGCTCCGCCGCGCATATCGGTCCCGCGGAAAGTGGATGCCGAGGCCCAGGCGGCCCTGACCAGCTCCGCGGTGGACAAGCCGGAATCGAGAATCTTCGCTTTCAGCGCGGCCGCATCCTGTGCATCGATCAAGGTGTGATCCACTTTGGGAATGGGGTCTTGCCACAGGAACTCCTGGTCGGGCACCAGATTGCCGAGGTAGCGCGACGTCGGACCCAGGTCGCGGTGAGTCAGCTTGAACCAGGCCCGGGAGAAAGCGGCTTCGAACTCCTTCGGGTTCTCGAGCCAGCGCGACGTGATCGCTTTGTACGCCGGATCCACCTTCAGTGCCAGGTCGGTGGTGAACATCATGGGCGCATGCCGTTTCGACGGGTCGTGGGCGTCCGGCACCAAAGCCGATGCAGCACCGCGAGCCGGTTTCCACTGAACGGCACCGGAGGGGCTTCGAGTCTGCTCCCACTCATAGGTATACAGATTCACGAGGTAGTCATGGGTCCAGGCCGCGGGTTTGCTCGTCCACGCACCTTCCAGTCCACTGGTGATCGTGTCCGCGCCTTTGCCAATACCGTAGCTGTTCTTCCAGCCAAATCCCTGTTGCTCGATACTGCCTCCTTCGGGCTCGACACCTATGTACTGGGCCGCTTTGGCGGCGCCATGGGCTTTACCGAAAGTATGACCACCAGCAATCAGCGCCGCCGTCTCTTCGTCGTTCATCGCCATGCGACCGAAAGCCTCCCGTATGGCGCGGGCAGCCGCCTGCGGATCCGGGTTGCCTTCCGGGCCCTCGGGATTCACGTAAATCAGGCCCATCTGGGTAGCACCGAAAGGACGATGCAGCTCTCCTTTCTCGTTGCGTCGATCGTGGGCGAGCCACTTTCCCTCGGGTCCCCAGTTCACTAGTTCTGGTTGCCAAGCATCCATGCGACCGCCGGCGAAACCGATGGTCTCGAAGCCCATGGACTCCATGGCGACCGTGCCGGCGAGAATCATCAGGTCGGCCCAGGAGATCTTTTGACCGTACTTCTGTTTGAGCGGCCAGAGCAACCGGTGCGCTTTATCCAGGTTGGCGTTGTCGGGCCAGCTGTTGAGGGGCGCGAAGCGCTGCAGACCACCGTCAGCGCCACCCCGGCCGTCGATGGTTCGGTAGGTGCCCGCACTGTGCCAGGCCATGCGAATGAAGAACGGCCCGTAGTGACCGAAGTCCGCCGGCCACCAGTCCTGAGAAGTCGTCATCAATTTCTCGAGATCTTTCTTCACGGCATTCAGGTCGAGGCTCTCGAACTCTTTCGCGTAGTCGAAGTCGTCGCCCAGGGGACTGGATTCCGGAGACCCTTGGCGCAGTGGGTCGAGGTTCAACCGGTTGGGCCACCAGTAATCATTGTCCGGCGCCCGTTCTTGGGCGGCCGCCCGGTTGACTGGCGAAACGCCAATCGCTAGCAGAGTCACTACATATATGGTTCGTTTGAGCATGTAAGTCGCCTCCCTCAGATTCGAAATACATTGGGGTCCGAGGACCGCACCTGCAGATAGCTCCGGAAGTCACCCTGCGGCTCCACGGAGCGGGATCGTATCGGGTCTTCGTCAATAGATCCAATATATTGTTTCTATTTCTGATAGTTTGTGCCTATCATTGGAAATGCCCACGATTACCCAGCTCGAATACGTCGTCGCGGTCGACCAGTGCCGCCATTTCGGGCGCGCGGCCGCGATGGCCAACGTGTCCCAGCCGACGCTTAGCGCTCAGCTGCAAAAGCTCGAAGACGAACTGGGAGTGCCCCTGTTCGACCGCCGGAAGCAGCCGATCCTTCCCACCGAGGAGGGCAAGGCCCTCATCGAGCAGGCCAGGGTCGTCCTCAACGAGGTGCGACGGCTCGAAGTGCTGGCGAACCGCGAAGCGGACGACCTGAGTGGCGAGTTCCGGCTCGGTGTCATTCCAACGGTCGCGCCCTTCCTGCTCCCGTTGTTCCTCGAAGGTTTCTCGCGGCTCTATCCGCGCGTCGAGCTGTTCGTCGAAGAACTGCGCACCGATCGCATCATCGAAGAGTTAGATCGCGACCGCCTGGACGCAGGAATCCTTGCAACGCCTCTGGGGCTGACCCGGATCGAAGAAGAACCTCTCTACTACGAGACCCTGCAGGTATTCGTAGGCAAGGACCATCGTTTCGCGTCGGAGCGCAAGGTCTCCCGCCGGATGCTGAAACCGGAGGGGCTATGGCTGCTCTCCGAGGAGCATTGCCTGCGCGAGCAAGTCATCGTCGTGTGCGGCTCCGGCGACCAGAAGGGGTGTTTTCCGTCAGTCCATCTCAAGGGAGGGAGCCTCGAGACCGTCGTCGAGATCGTTACCCGCGGACACGGCTACACGGTGCTGCCTTCGATGGCGGCCGAGTCGGTTTCGAGGCGGGGGTACGGAGGTGTGGTCGTCACGTTCGATTCTCCGGTCCCGGCGCGCGAGGTCAGCCTCGTCCACCGCCGGGGGCAACTGAAGCGGAGAATCAAGCGGGCGCTCCGCGAAACGATCGAAGACAGCCTCCCCCCGAACCTCCAGCGGAAAAAGTCCCGGGACCTCAACGTGCTCAGCCTGATGGGGCAGTTCAAATAGGAATAACGAAGAACCGCCCTCGATGGCCGCTAACCGCGGAGCACGATGACCGGCTCGACGCGAAGCGCGCGGCGAGCGGGAAGGTAGCAGGCGAGCACTCCCACTGCCCCTAACAACAGGGGGACGCCCACGAACGTGGCCGGATCGAAGGGTCGCACCTGAAAGAGCATCGCGCCGAGAACGCGAGAGAGTCCCAGCGACGCCAGAACCCCGAACACCCCGCCGGCGACGAGGATCCTGATCCCTTCGCCGACGAGCTTTCTCAGAATGTCGCGATCGCTCGCGCCGAAGGCGCGGCGAATTCCGATCTCGCGGGTCCGCCCCACCACCGCCTGCGAGACGACGCCGAAGACGCCGACGATGGCGAGCGACAGCGCGAGGCAGGCGAAGGCCGCCACGAGCGCGGTGCGGAAACGAGGTCCGGAGACCGATTCCGCCGCGATGCGATCGAGCGTTTTGGCCTCACCGGGAGCGAGCGTCGAATCGAGGGCGGAGATGGTCGAGCGCAAGAGCGGAGCGACGGCGAGGGGATCCCCTGCGGTCCTCACGGTGAGATACATCTCTCGCCACCATGAGTCCTGGAAATAAGAAACGTAAACCGTCGGCGCCGGGCTGGCATCGAGCCCGCTGTACTTCACGTCAGCGACGATGCCCACGATGGTGTGCCACCGGCCGTCGGGTCTCGGTGCACCGAGCTGGATCCGATGGCCGAGCGCGTCGCCTTGCGGAAAATAGCGACGGGCGAGCGTCTCGTTGACGATCAGGACCGGCGTCGAGTCGGAGCGATCGCCCGAAGAGAAGTCGCGACCCTCACGGGTGGGGATGCCGAGGGTCTCGAAGTACCATGGGCTCACCAGAAGCTGCTCCGCCAGAGGAGGCGTCTGATGGGAGGGTGTGGGGCGGCCCTCGACGGTGAAGGGATTGGTCATCACCAGGAGGTCCGGGGGCAGGGACATGCTGCACGCCGCCTCGACCACTCCGGGGATTCTCCGAGCTTGTTCGAGAAGACGCTGCCAGAAGCTTTCGACGTTCGCGTCGTCCGGGTACGTAGCGTCGGGGAGGGCCACCGGCAGCGCCAGCACGGAATCGGTTCGCGCGCCGGTTGTGACCCGCGAAAGCTGGTGAAAGCTGCTCAGAAGGAGCGCCGCTCCGATGAGGAGTGACGTAGCCAGGCCCACTTGCAGCACCGCAAAAAGCCCACGAAGCCGGCGCGCTGCCTTACTCTCGCTCACCGAGGCGGCGGACTCCTTCAGCATCGTCGCCGAATCCGCACGAGTGCTTCCGAGCGCGGGCACGAGCCCGATGAGCAAGGTCACGCCGCCCGCGAGCCCGGTCACGAAGAGAAGGACCCCGGGATCCAGGCCGACCTCGCGGGGAAGGGCGAGTGTCTTCGCTCCGAGCTCGAGGAGCGGCCCGAGGCAGGCGAAGGCGAACCCGAGACCCAATATACCTCCCGCGCTCGCGAGCAGCAGGCTCTCGACCAGCAGCTGGCGCGCGAGCCGCCACGGGGCCGCGCCGAGCGAGGAGCGAACCGCCATCTCTCGCTGACGCCCCACCGACCGGGTCAGGAGGAGGCTCGCGACGTTGGAACAAGCTACGAGCAGGAGAATGCCGACGGAGCCAAAGAGCAGGAGAAGCACCGGACGTCGCCGGCCCACGAAGAACTCGGAAAAATCCTCGACCCCGAACGTCCAGTCCGAGGGAGAGCTCGGATAGCGCTCTTTGATGTTGCTCTCGATCACGGAAAGCTCGGCCTCGAGATCGCGAAGGCTCGCTTCGGACGTGAGCCTTCCGAACGCGGTGAGATAGAACGGGGCCCGGTGGTTCGGCTCGACCACCGTCAGGATGGGCCACACGTCCAGAGGGTCGGCGCGCATCCAGCGGAAGTCGGGAGGCATGACACCGACGATGGTATGCGGCTCACCATCGAGAGTCAGGGCTTTCCCGATGACGTCCGGATCGGACTGCAGATAGCCTCGCCAGAAGCGGTGGCTGATGACGACGCGGCGTGGCTCTCCCTTGCGATCGTCTCCAGGCTGAAAGAGCGGTCCGAGGAACGGCCGCACTCCGAGGGTCGAGAAGAGCTCCGCGCTGACGCTCGCTCCCGAGACACGGATGGGCTGATCTCCGCCGGCGATTTGAAAGCTTCTCCGCGCGTAAAGCACCCCGGTGTTCTCGAGCGTCTGGGTCTGCGCGCGAAGAAACGAAAAGTCCGCCTCCGAGAGCGTGCTATGAGCCTCACCCTCCCCGTCCTGGCGGATGAAGACGTTGACCAGCCGATCCGGCTCGCGGAACGGGAGCGGGCGAAGAAGAACCGCGTGAACCAGGCTGAAAATGGCGGTGGTGGCGCCGATCCCGACCGCGAGAATCAGTACCGTCGCCACGGTGAAGCCGGGGCTCGCCGCGAGCTTCCGCGCCGCGAAACGCGCATCGCCCATGAGCCCGTCCAGTCGGCGGGAGCGCCGCCGGCTCGACCGGGCCCCTGTGCGGTCCCGCCGCGAAAGCCAGGCCTCGACCACGGCCTGGACCGAGCCGTAGCGGCGGATCGCCTCCCGGGCGGCGGTCTCGGGAGAAAGGCCGCTCTCCTCCAGCTCCTTCATCGTATCGGTGAGATGCTCCTCCGCCTCGGCGACGACCGCGCGAGCCGGAACCCCCCTCGCTTCGAGCGCACGCTCGAGCTCGGCGAGGAAGAGAGCGAGGTGCGAATTCTGACCAGGCATGGCTATCCTATGGCTCGCGTGACCGCGAGCGAGAACGTGCGCCAGCCGCGGCGACGGCGAGCGAGCTCGGCCCGGCCTTTCGCGGTGAGGCCGTACACTCGGCGCGAGCGGCCGTTGACCAGGGTCCGCGAGCTCCTGACGAGTCCCGCATCCTCGAGCCGCTGGAGGGCGGGGTAAATGGTCCCGTCGGCGAGGTCGAACGTGCCCCGCGTGCGGCCGCGGATCTCGGCGATGATGGCGTAGCCGTGCGCCGGCTCGCGCTCGAGGGCCGCCAGCACCATGAGATCGAGATGCCCCTTGAGCGCCTCGCGAAACATACCTCGCATAACGTGATATCTCGTTATACGATGTATAGCAATCGAGAGGGAACAGTCAAGCGCCGTGACGGCCCCGGAATCCTACTCGGCCTCGAAGGTGGTGACGTCGTCGGAATGAAACGCTCCGGTCGGCCCGAAGATGTAACCCTGCCGCCGCAGATCCTCCTTCGCCTGAACCGGATTCGGGCAACCTAACCGGGCCGAGGACGCCGTCCCGGCCGAGGCGGACGTCGCCTTCGCGGCGAACCTGTGCCGCGTGGTCCGGGTCCTGTTCGTCGACGACTGATTGGCGGAAACGGCGGCACATACTGCTCGGGCGATTCGGGGAGCTTCAGTTTTCCGAATCTTTCCGCGGTCCAATGGATCTTTTGCTTAGCGCTAAGTAAAATAATCTCGTGAAGGTATCCCAGATGGCCAGGGCACTCGGGAGCAGAGGAGGACGGGCTCGCGGGAGGCGATTGTCCCCCGCGGAGAGGAAGCGCATCGCCGCGCTGGGAGGCAAGGCTCGGGCTTCCTCCCTCCGGGCAGCCCGTAGAATCGCGGACAATTTCCGATATGCCGCCGTACTCGACGACCTTCGCGGCCAGCCGCCCCCCGTCAATCGTCTGAGCTCTTTCGCGGGCCCTCTACCGGGGATATATCGCGCGAGATCGTGAAATGCCCGACCCCGTGGACCATGTGCACGCGGTTGGTGAAATCGTTCAGGGTCTCCGCGCCATCGGTCTCGAGCCGGTGCTGGTGGGAGGCATGGCGCTGGTAGTGCTGGGATCTCGAAGGGTCACGCGTGATTTCGACTTCGTGATCGCCTATCCGGACGAGCGTCTCGGTCGCACCGTCGACCTGTTCTACGACCATGGTTTGGAGCTTGTCTCGCGTCTCAACGAAATGGGAGAAGTTATCTCGACGATCGCCAACCGAAAGGTGGCGGCCATTCGGCTTCGCCTCGATGCGCCGGAAACCGCGTCTTTGTTCAACCACGCGACCGGCCTTCGCCTTGACCTTCTGTTCGACTTCCCCATTCCCGCCGAGAAGCTCGCTCAGCATGCGACGCGAATAAAGATTCGCTCACACACGTTTACAATCGCCTCCGAGGAGGATCTCCTGCGTCTCAAGAGGATCGCCCATGCGGCGCGCTCGGCGCCGGGCGACGCCGAAGACATAGCCTTTCTCGAGTCACGCCGCAAGAGATCCACGTCGACGTCGAGGCGCAAGAGGCGCTCGCGACCGCGCTGAGCGACAGTTCCAGGCGCGCGGTTTCGAGATGCCTCGCCTACGAGCGCTTGACTTGGACTCCGGGCGAAGTGGCTCCGCGAGGAGCGGCTCGCACCCGTTTCCCGCCGTCACGTAGGCCGGAAGCTTTGGGCCAGCCTGACCCCCGATACACCCAAACGCTATCCGCAGGGCAGAGCGGCGTCAAGGAATGGGGGGCGGCTCGGCTCTCGCGAACCTTGTTCACGGCGTCAGCTGCAGGACGTCGAGACCAAACCTACTGGAAAAAGGCGCAAAAAGGCAGTCTGAAGAGAGTCACTTTTGTGTGGGCTTTCCTCGAGTTCGAAGCGGCCCTAGCCAAGGCAATTCCGTGGCTCCCCCCGGATTGACCCGTGTTCCTCGCCTTTCCCTGGCCTCTCCTCAGGCTCGTTGCAGCGTCCCTTCCTGGGACTGCCCCGGTTCGAACTCCCGTCCTTTCAGCTGTTCTGTCACACTTCGGACGTTCGATCCGTCATTACTACAGGGAGACGCTGACGGGACACGGTGACTGATGGCGACCGGTGAGGGGCTCGCTTCCCAATTCGAAGAACACCGGGCGCATTTGCGCACGGTGGCGTATCGCATGCTCGGGTCGGCGAGCGAGGCGGAGGATGCCGTCCAGGAAACCTGGATTCGGTTGGGCCGGACCGATGTGGGCGACGTCGCGAGTCTCCGACGCTGGCTGACGACCGTCGTTGCGCGCGTGTGCCTCGATATGCTGCGAGCGCGGACGTCGCGCCGCGAGGATCCGCTGGACGTGCGTCTGCCCGATCCGATCATCACTCGCGGTGAGTGGGAACCCGAGTCCGAAGCGATGCTCGCCGATTCGGTGGGGCTCGCGCTCCTCATCGTGCTGGACACGCTCG
>Ga0299906_10003785_pt1 | contig 12452 bp, 12 predicted proteins | sample RVTome_14_FD_200259 | JGI IMG/M metagenome (GOLD analysis project Ga0299906, IMG submission 200259) | Soil microbial communities from uranium-contaminated site in the Upper Colorado River Basin, Wyoming, United States - RVT145D125 (version 2) ...
CTCTACTATATTCCAGTATACCACACCCTTCACAAAAAGATACAGCCCAGTGAACTGACTTTTGATAATTCGATGACCTAAACTATAATCACGTCAGTCTAAATCAATCTCACATTCAAAGATCAACCAATTTTGTCGATTGTGTCCGTTACTACAAGTATCTGGCCCGCCCGCCGAAGTCGCTGGCGACGCCCGAAAACCCGTTGACGACGCCTGCCTGACATTTGTCAACTGCTCGTCTCGCTCTGTGAATGACCATCGCCCGGCTGCTGCTAACAGCGCGGGCGTTTTTTATTTAATCGGCCCGAAATCTTCACGGCTGATGCCTAATTCCCTGATAATGGCTCTTACCGTGCCGGGACTCAGGTCTTTGCTGCCCCAAGGGGATTTCCAACCCGTGTTTCTTCCAGCCCAACATTACACTTCCAGGGCTTCCTGCACATTGCGGGTTATTTCTTCCGGGGTGCTGCCTTCAGTGACCAGGCCGGGCACATCGGGACTGGTCACCGTATAAACCCCACCAGGTTCATATAACTCTAAATTTAAGCGGATTGAATACAAAGCCATTGGTTTCGCTCCTAAAAGTCAGCTTCTAGTACACAGACGCGTAAATAGGCCGTCGGTTCACCCCCTTAATCCCCCCGCGAGCGGGGGACTTTTAAAGCCTCCCCCTGCTGGCGGGGGGAGATTGGAGGGGGGTATCCGTGGGGTTATTTACGCCGCGATGGTCTAGTCAATTATACGTCGATCATCCTATTTCTCATTATTGGCACAACCGGCGGTTATAGAGATGGTTAGATACCTTTGAACTGGTTTGATATGGTTGCCTGAGCCTGCTTTCGTCAGCTTTTCCCGCCTGCCTCCGGCCCAACGCTTCGTTCCTCGGACCCTTCCCTCACGCTGTGAGGCGTTTCTTATACGGCCTATCGCGATACCTTTGGCAACTGGTGCAGCCGGATCATCGCGCCGCAAGGCCAACTCCGGCTTTCAACCGATGTGGTCGTGAACGATTCGGGGGAGGCGGATTTGGTCGTCCCCTCGGTTCAGCCGCACCCCGTGCAAGACCTGCCCGAAAAGGCCCTGTGGTCTTCCTCTTGGGAAGCCGATATTGCGAAACCGATCGGCTATCCCAAACGGCCTGGGATCTTTTTGGCGAATCATCCACCGGCTGGGCGCGCGTCCAGAATTAATGAACAGGAACATAGAATTTGACATGTCCCGGATATTGATATAATATGTAAGCGCTTACAGTAAGCGCTTACAACGACCAGTAATTTACCCTTTTCGACAATGGGAGGCATAGGTTGAGTTCTACCTCAGATGGAAAGGCCATCAGTCGAGCTACGATCGCCGATGTTGCCGAACGAGCCGGGGTTTCCATTGCGACTGTCAGCCGGGTCATCAACGAGACCGGCCCGGTGGCCGAGGATACGGCGGCCCAGGTCTGGAGCGCCATCGCCGAGTTGAAGTATCGCCCCAGTGCTGCCGCCAAAGGACTGGCCAGCCGCCGAACCCATACCCTGGGCTTCCTGGTGTCTGAAATCTCCGCCCCTTTCTTTACCCCGCTGCTACGCGGCATTGAAGGCGGGACCCGCGAGTCTGGCTACAGCCTGTTGATCCACGCCATTCAAGAGATAGAACCGGCCGTGACCGGCGCATTTCGACGCCCGTTGGGCGAACACAACACCGACGGCTTGCTGGTATTTGCCGGCTGTCTGGAAGATGTCGAATTGGCCTACCTGTACAAACTCGGCTTTCCCCTGGTCTTGCTGCACCAAACGCCGCCCAACGATCTGGCCATCCCCTACGTGACCTTTGAAAACAAATCGGGCGCTCGCAAGCTCGTTGACCATCTGATCGAGGTCCACGACTACCGGCGGATTGCTTTTCTAAGAGGGCCGGAGGATCAAGAGGACTCTTACTGGCGGGAACTCGGCTACCGCGAGGCGCTTGAGGCGCATGATATTCCGTTCGATCCGGCCCTGGTGGCCGTTGGCGGGTTCAATGAAAAACTGGCCCAAATCCCGGTCAGGACCTGGCTCGAGCAGGGTACGGCCATCGACGCGATTTTTGCCGGTGATGACGAAGCAGCCGTCGGGGTCATCAGCGCTCTACAACAGGCCGGCCAACGAGTGCCGGAGGACATTGCCGTGGTCGGTTTTGACGACGTTCACCTGTACCATTATATGCTCCCACCGCTGACCACGGTTCACGCCCCGGTCGAACAGGCCGGGCGCGAGGCCACAGTCCAACTGCTCCAACTCATTCAAACCGGCCAGGCTCAACCATTGGTGCTGCTGCCGACCGAAATGGTCATTCGGCGATCGTGCGGTTGTGAGTAAACCAATGGCCTGCAGTGGCCTTCGGTGGAAGGGGGGTGATGCATCAGAATTTGGAGTGGATTGATCAATTGTCATTAAAATCACACTATCAGTTAGCACCCTAAAGGAGGATGTAATGTTCGTGAAATGCCTACGCTCTACGATGGCTCTGGTGATCTTATTGGCTCTGTTGGCTGCCTGCGGCCAGGCAGCGGCGCCCGCACCGCAAGAAGAAGCAGCTGCCGAACAGCCCGCCCAAGAAGAAGCTGCCGCCGAGGAACCGGCGGAACCCGGCACGCTGCGAGTATGGGTGACCTGGGGTGACAACCCGGCCCAAATGCAAGAGCTTTTCAATAAATATGCTGAAGCCAATAATGTGACGGTGCAGTTGAACGCACCGGTTGATCAGGATAAGGTCGTCGCGGCCCTGTCCGGTTCTCAGCCGCCCGATGTGTTGGTGTTGGGCGGGCCGGATGACGTTCCCGGCTGGGTGAATGAGGGCCTGTTGGCCCCGCTGGATGAGATCATCACCGCCAGCAACATTGACAAGGATGATATCTTCCCGGCGATGCTAGCTCAATGCTCTTATAAAGACGACCATTACTGCCTGCCCTGGGGCACCGATACCTACGGCTTGTATTGGAACAAGGATCTGTTCGAAGAAGCCGGCCTGGACCCGGAACAGCCGCCCCAAACTCTGGAAGAGTTGACCGAGTATGCCGACAAGCTAACCAAGTTCGATGACAATGGCGAGATCACCCAGATTGGCTTTATCCCCGATTTTTCTTGGGCCCACCAGGAGCAGTATATTCCCATGTTCGGCGGCTTTTGGGTGAGCGAAGACGGCACAAAAGTGCAACTGGACTCGCCGGCTGTGATCGAAGACCTCAAGTGGGAACAACAGTTTTACACTAAATATGGCCCGGACAAAGTGCTCAAGTTTACCTCATCGTTAGGGGATTATAATTCGGCTGAACATGGCTTTATGGCGGGCAAAGTCGCCATGATGGTCGATGGCGAGTGGATGACCGGCCCGAACTTTATTCAGGGGCTGGCGCCGGAGCTATATTATGGCGTAGCGCCGTTGCCGCCCCCGGCCGATCATCCGGAGCGGGCCGGGATGAATATGGTCCAGGGCACGGTGGCCGTCATTCCCAGCGGCGTCGCCGACAAAGCCGCCGCCGGCAAATTGCTGGCCTGGATGATGTCGCCTGAGATCGTGGCCGAAGAGATGGTTGCCAATTTCAACCTGCCTTCCAGCAAAAAAGCGGCAGAGGACCCCCGCTTTTCGGAAAACGAGAAGTTCAAGACGTTCCTGGAACTGAGCCAGTCACCCAACACCCAACACATGGTCTTGAACCCGGTCCATACCGACATCTTGAACGAATTGGGGCTAATCTACGAGAAAGTTACCCATGCCGGCGAGGACCCGGAGCCGCTGTTGAAAGAGGCCCAGGCCAAGCTTCAAAGCCAGCTTGACGCAGCCAGTGAGTAATGAGTAACGGCTCAGTCACTGTCTAAATCTGACCGAGGACCAAGGACCGGGGGCCGGCGAGTATAGAAGTGCTGTGCCGGTCTCCGGTCCCCCATCACCAGTATCTGTATGTGGTAACGGTGAGCCATTACAACGAATACCAAAACGGTATTGGGGAGGTACGTCATGAATGCCCAATCGAGCGCCGCGCCGTTGAGGCCGGTTGCAGCTAAGCGCCGGGGGTGGAGCGCCCGCACGCGGCGCAATTTTGTGACCGGTCTGCTCTTTATTTCGCCCTGGTTGATAGGGTTTTTTCTTTTTATTCTATACCCCATGCTCGCGTCACTGTATACCAGCTTTACCGAATTTCATCTTAAGGCGCCCTCGGAATGGGTTGGCCTGGCCAATTATGCCGAAATGTTCGCGGATAAGCGGTTTTGGGTTGCCCTTTATAACACCAGCTTTATGGTGGTCATCGCCGTGCCCCTGATCCTGTTTTGCTCCTTTATCTGCGCCGTTTTGCTCAACTTGAAGCTGTGGGGTCAATCCATTTACCGGGTCATTTTCTTTTTGCCCTCCATCGTGCCAATTGTCGCCAGCACGATGCTGTGGATCTGGATATTTAACACCAATAACGGTCTACTCAACACGTTTTTGGGCTACTTTGGTCTGCCCGGGCCAAATTGGTTGACCGACCCGACCTGGTCCAAGCCGAGCTTGATCATTCTGGCTCTGTGGGGCATGGGCAGCACCATTGTCATCTACTTGTCCGGCTTGCAGGATGTGCCGCTCTCGCTGCTGGAGGCGGCCGAGTTGGACGGGGCCTCGTGGTGGCAGCGGCTGTGGCACGTGACCATTCCCATGATCTCCCCGATTACCTTGTTCAATCTGGTTTTGGGCGTGATCGCCATGTTCCAGTACTTTGTCCAGCCCTTCATCTTTGCCGAGGCTCAGACCAGCTCAGGCGGCAGCGATAGAATTTTGGGCTCTCCGCTCGACTCAACCCTGTTCTACAGCATCTATCTGTACGATAAAGCCTTTGTCCGCCTGAAATTCGGCTATGCCTCGGCCATGGCCTGGGTGCTGTTTGTCATTATCTTGATCTGCACCCTGCTCATCATGCGTTGGTCGGAGCAGTGGACTCATTATGAAGATGCCAGGTGACCCTATGGCGGAAATCACAGTACATTCACCCTCACATGCCCAGCAGCGGGTTAGGACATTAAAACTGCGGCGAACATGGACCGGCCTGGCCGGCCATCTGGTTATCTGGGCCCTGGCCCTATTCTTCATTACCCCCGTGGTCTGGATGTTTTTTACCGCCCTTAAAGCGGACCAGGATGTCTTTCGTTTCCCGCCGACCTTATGGCCGTATGATAACCTGCAGGTCATGGTCAACGGCCAGGCGCTGCCGGTCTATGATGTGACGATTGATGACGGGCAGACCCAACGCCTGGCCCTGCTCGATGTCGCCGAAGGCCACGGCGACTTTGTCGACCCGGTCAGGCCCACGGCTGAACCGGTTAACTTGCGCATGAAATTTGCCGAGCCGGTCTTAACCATCGACTTTCAATGGCATAATTTCCTCAATGCCATGAACCGGGGGGTCAGGCCGGGCTTGAACGTCAACTTTTGGACCTACTCCATCAACAGCCTGATCCTGGCGGTGTCGGTCATTGTAGGGACACTCCTGTCCTGTACCCCGGTGGCTTATGGTTTTTCGCGCATTCGCTGGCCGGGGCGAGATCTGGTCTTTATCCTGGTCTTGAGTACGATGATGCTGCCGTTTCAAGTGACGATGATCCCGATTTTTCTTTTCTTTACCGAGACCTTAAAATGGGGCGATACCTTACTACCGATTATTGTGCCGTCTTTTTTTGCGAACGCGTTTGATATATTTCTACTGCGCCAGTTTTTCCGCACCATTCCCGAGGAGTTGCTGGACGCGGCCCGGGTGGATGGCGCTTCGGAGTTCTTTATCTTCCTGAAGATCGTCCTGCCGCTGTCAAAGCCGATCCTGGCTACGATTACCATTTTCACGTTCCTGTGGGCCTGGAATTTGTTCCTGGAGCCGCTGCTCTATCTGAACAACCCGGAGCATTTCACCCTGGCCCTGGGCTTGCAAGATTATCAGTCGCAGCACAAAGTCATCTGGAACCAGATGATGGCCGCCTCGGTCGTCTTCACCCTGCCGGTGATCGTGGCCTTCTTCTTTGCCCAACGCACCTTCATCGAAGGGATCAAATTGACCGGGACGAAAGGATAGTGATCAACCATGACGCTGAAACTTGGCTTCACCGGCGCCGGCTATATCTCGAAAATTCATGCCCGGGCGGCTCAGGCCCAGCCGGAGGTCGAGTTGGTGGCCGTCGTCAACCACCGCCCGGAGTCGATGGCTGCCTTTGCCGTCGAGGTCGGTATTGCCCGCCAGTATGTGACCGTGGCCGATTTGCTGCAAGATGGTCAGGTTGACGCCCTGATCGTCAGTACGCCCAACTATCTGCACGCCCCCGAAGCGATAGCGGCCCTGCAAGCAGGGGTACACGTGATGGTCGAGAAACCGATGGCCATGAACGCGGCCGAAGCCGGGGCGATGGTCGCGGCCAGCCAGGCCTCGGCTGCTTTGCTGATGGTGGCTCACTGCTGGCGATTTGACCCGGAAGTGCTGTGGCTGCGGGAACAGGTCAAGGCGGGCCGCCTGGGCCGGATCATCCGCACCAAGGGTTACGGCGTGCATACCCATTGGGGGCCGGGCGGCTGGTTTACCCAAAGACAGTTTGCCGGCGGCGGCGCGCTGGCCGATATGGGCATTCACGCCCTGGACACCGCTCGTTTTCTGCTGGGCGATCCTGAGCCGGTCAGCGTGGTGGCGCACCTGGGTACGTATTACAAAGATTTCGATGTGGACGATACGGGCCTTATTTTGGTCAACTGGGCGAACGGCGCTGTTTCATACGTGGAGTCGGGTTGGTGGCAGCCGCACATGGATGGTCCGGAGGCGGCCACCCAGCTCTACGGCACCGCCGGCTTTGGCCAGCTTTTCCCAACACGGCTGCTGCTCCCTCAGGCTGACCAGGCCGAGGTCACCACAGTTGACGCCGGGTTCCCCCCGGTGCGCGAGCCACACTGCCCCCAGAGTATGTATGACACACAACTGGCCTACTTTCTGGACTGCATTCGAACCGGTCGCCGGCCGAGTCCGGGCGGGGCCGAGGGCCTGGTCAATATGCGGCTGGTGGATGCTGCCTACCGCAGCGCCGAAAGCGGGCAGGTCATCAAATTGTAGGATAAAGGTGTGGGCTAAGATTTATGCAATCGCTTTATGTTGTTTTTCCCGAAAAAGAAAAGGTTGAGGTGCGCCAGGAAACCATGACTCCCCCGGAGCCAGACGAGGTACTCTGTGCTGCCGAAAAATCCTTGCCAGGATCGCTCTGCTGCCATTGGGGTGATCTTTGATTGGAGCTTAGTGTGAACCACCTGAAAGTCGCCGTCATGGGGGGCGGCTCGACCTATACCCCCGAACTCATCAACGGATTTTTAGAGCGGGTTGCGACCTTCCCGCTGACCGAACTGTGGCTGATGGACCTGTCGCAAGAGCGGCTCGATATCGTGGGCCGCTTTGCGCAGCGCATGGTTGCGGCCAAAGGCGCGCCGTTTGAGGTCCGTCTGACCACCGACCGGCGCGAGGCCGTGGCCGGGGCCAGCTACGTCACCACGCAGCTGCGGGTCGGCGGTATGCAGGCTCGCCGTGCAGACGAATATCTGGGCCGGCGGCACGCCCTGATCGGCCAGGAGACGACCGGCGTGGGCGGGATGGCCAAGGCTCTGCGCACCATCCCGGTCATTCTTGATATTGCCGCCGCGATGCAAGACCTGGCTCCCGGCGCGCTGTTGGTCAACTTCACCAACCCGGCCGGCCTGGTGACCGAAGCCCTCAACCGCTACGCGCCGGCTGTGCCGGCGGTGGGGGTGTGTAACATCCCGCTGCATCTGAGGATGGATATTCTGGCCGGCCTGGAACAGCAGCAAGGCCGGCCCATTGATCCGGGCCGGGCCGAACTCGATACCCTGGGCTTAAATCATCTCTCCTGGCATCGCGGTTTTAAGGTGGATGGCGAGGATATCTGGCCCCAGGTGCTGGCCGGCTACGTGGCGCAGCTCAAGGCCGAGCCCGACCCGGAGTTCGACCCCGAGACCGTCGAATCGCTGCGGATGATCCCCAACAACTACCTGCGCTACTTTTACTACACCGGGCGCAAGCTGGCCGAACAGGAGCAGTGGCCTCCCTCGCGGGCCGAAGTGGTCATGGAACTGGAACCGGAGCTGCTGCGCCAATACGCCGAGCCGGATCGCACCGAGCCGCCGGAGGGCTTGATGCAGCGCGGCGGCGCTTACTACTCGACGGTGGCGACCCAACTGCTCGATGCCCACTTCAACAACCTGGGCGAAACCCACGTAGTCAACGTGCGACACGCTGGGGCCGTCCCCGGCTGGCCGGACGATTGGGTACTCGAACTGCCCTGCCGGGTGGATGCGAGCGGGATTCAGCCGCTCCCGGCCAGGCCGCTGCCGCCGGTTTGCTTTGGTCTGCTGGCTCATATAAAATCCTACGAGTTATTAACTGTCGAGGCGGCGGTACATGGTGACCGTGAGGCAGCCTACCAGGCCCTGTTGGCCCACCCCCTTGGCCCGGCCGCCGATCAAGTTCAAACGGTGCTCGATGATCTCCTGGTCACCCATCGGACGTACCTGCCACTATTTTGGACGTGAACCGTGAATCGTGATATTCACCCCACTCATCATTTAGCGGACACCAAATAGGACTGAACATTATATGCCGCGCTATTTTCTTGGCATTGATACCGGTGCTACCAAAAGTCATGCCCTGATCGCCGATGAAACCGGGCAGGCCCTGGGCTTTGGCCGGGGCGGCTCTGGCAACCCTGACACGATTGGCTACGATGAACTGCCGGTGTTACTCCATGATATTATCGAGCAGGCCCTGACGGCGGCCGGCGCAACCATCGACCAGCTTGACGGGGCCGGGTTTGGGGTGGCCGGTTATGACTGGCCCTCGCAGCGGCAGCCCATCTTGCAGGCCATCGAGCCGCTGGGGTTGGGTCAGGTCCCGCTCGATCTGGTCAATGATGCCCTGATCGGCCTGCTGGCCGGAGCGGCCGCCGGTTGGGGGGTCTGCATTGTGGCCGGGACAGGCTGCAACTGCTACGGCCTGGACCAGAGCCGGCGGGTGGGCCGGGTGACCGGCTACGGAGCCTGGATGGGCGAAGGAGCCGGCGCGTCGGAGCTGGTCTACAAAGCCATCGAAGCCCTGGCCCTGGAATGGACCTGTCGTGGTCCGGCCACGCGCCTGACCCCGGCCTTCATGGAGATAACCGGCGCGGCCAGCCTGGCCGACCTGCTCGAAGGCTTGAACCTGGAGCGGTATCGATTAAAGGCAGCGGCCGCGCCGGTCATCTTTCGCGTTGCCGCCGAGGGCGACCCGGTCGCCCGCAGCCTCATCGAATGGGCCGGGCAGCAGTTGGGCAGCCTGGCCATTGGCGTCATTCGCCAGCTTGGAATCGAGGCCCTGGCCTTCGAGGTGGTTTTAGCCGGCAGTTTCTACAACGGCAGCCCCACGCTCATCGACGTTATTGGCGAGACCATCCATGAGGTCGCGCCCCAGGCCCGGCTGGTACGGCTGAGCGCGCCGCCCGTGGTCGGCGGAGTGCTGCTGGGCATGGCCCAGGCCGGTCTCGACGCCGCGCCGGTGCGGGAGACACTGATCCAATCGACGAATCAATTGTTAGGGCGGTAGGGACGGGGGATATGGGATGTGAGATGGGGGATATGGAATATGAGATATGGGATTTGGGATGTGAGATGTGAGATGTGAGATGGGGGATATGGGATGAGGAATATGGGTTATAGCTAACCCCTAACCCCTAATTCCTAACCCCTAACCCCTAATTCCTAACTCCTAACACCTAATTCCTAACACCTGATACCTGAAACTTATTTAAGGAGATCTAAACCATGACAAAATTAGCCCTTAACGGGGGTGAGCCGGTTCGGCCGGAGGCTTATCCGACCTGGCCGGTGCATGATGAGCGGGATATTGCGGCGGTGACGGCTGTGATCAAATCGGGGCAGTGGGGCGGCTATCCCTATCCCGGGCCTGAAACGGCGGCGTTTACCCGGCGTTTTGCCGAGATGCAGGGCGGGGGTTACGCCGTGGCCATGGCCAACGGGACGGTGACGATGGAGGTCGCGCTGCGGGCGGCGGATATCGGCTGGGGCGATGAAGTCATTGTGCCGGCTTACACCTTTCAGGCCACCTCCGCTGCGCCGATGGCGGCCGGGGCCATCCCGGTCATCGTCGATATCGACCCGGACACGTATTGCATCGACCCAAAAGCCATGGCCGCAGCCATGACGCCCCAGACCAAAGCCATCATCGTGGTCCACCTGGGGGCGCAGATGACCGATATGGATGCCGTGATGGACCTGGCCGAACAGCACAACCTGATCGTTATCGAGGACTGCGCCCATGCTCATGGGGCCAGGTGGCGCGATCAGGGGGCGGGCACGATCGGGCATTTTGGTTCGTTCAGTCTCCAATCGTCCAAGATTTTGACCGCCGGCGAGGGCGGGGTGCTGCTGTGTCGCACGCCTGAACTGGCGACCCGGGCCACCAGCATCATTGATTGTGGCCGCCCGCACGACGAAGCCGAGCAGATGGTTACCATGGGGGCCAATTACCGCATGACCGAGCTGCAGGCGGCCCTGGCCAATGTGGCCCTGGAACGGTTTCCTGAGCAGATCCGGCAGCGGGAAGAGATGGCCGCCTATATGGACGAGGCGCTGAGTGATATCCCCGGCGTTCGTGTGCTCAAACGGGATGTGCGCCATACCCGGCGTTCGTTTTATCGCTATATCTTCGCCATCGATCCGGAGGTGTTTGGGGCCGAACACCGGGCGGTTTGTTATGCGCTGGACGCCGAGGGCATTCCCTGCTGGGATGGTTACCCGGCCATGCATCATTACGATCTGTTCCAACCGCACCTGTCAAAGCTGCCCGTGCCGGCTGCCTTTCCTGAACGGTTCCGGTTTGAGACGATGCATTTACCCGAAGCCGAGCGGGCCTGTGAACAGGAAGCCGTCTGGTTGGATGAGGCCATCTTCCGGGCCGGACCGCAGGGGGTCGATGATGCAGTGGCTGCGATCCGCAAGATTCAGGCACATGCTGATGGGTTAGCAGCTCTAATCGCTAACCTGGACAAGCCGAAACCAAACTGAAATTAACCATGAAGACCATGAAATGTATGAGCACATGGGCTTCGTCCGTGCGCCTGAACTCGATTGGCAGCCGGTACGGGCAAAAAGCGTCCTCCGAGGCGCGAAAATAATTTTCGCCTATCCAGGGCTTGACCTGACTATAAGTGTAGGGTTTATAATAGCTCCAATGACCATAAATTCATTGGAGAGGATCATGATAACCCAAGATGACAAACAATTCTTAGCCCGCTTCGAGGCCCTGACGCTTGAACCCCGTTCCTTCGATCACAAAGCCCATCTGCGCTTAGCCTATCTTTGCATCATGCAAGATGGCCTTGAGCCGGCCATCGAGCGCGTTGGACGAGGCATCCGAGCGTTTGCCGAACATCTCGGCGCAAACGATAAATATCATCAAACCATCACCGAGGCCCTGGTTAGAGTGATTGGGCTGCGCCTGGCCCGGCAGCCGGCGCCCGATTGGCAGCGCTTTTTTGAGTTGAACCCGGATTTGGTCAACCAGGCCAAAGAGGTATTGCTCCAACATTATAGCCCTGAGCGCTTATTTAGTGTCGAGGCCCGGTCTCGCTTTCTTGAGCCTGACCGGCTCCCCCTGGAGGCAGCCGGATGTACACCATTGGTCAAGTAGGCGACCTGGCCCAACTCTCACGCAGCACCTTACTTTATTATGACCGCATCGGTCTATTGCGGCCAAGTGATAAGAGTCCCGCCGGCTATCGGCTCTACAGCGAGGCTGATCTCACTCGCCTGGAGCGGATTCGGACCTATCGAGCGGCGGGGTTGTCGCTCGAACGCATCGAGAAACTGCTCCAGGCCGGCGATCCCGACCACCTCACCCAGGCTCTGGAGGCTCGTCTCATCGCTTTGAATCAGGAGATTCAACGGCTACGCAAACAACAACGTTTGGTTATCGATCTGTTAGGGCAAGCCCGCTATTTCAGCCAGGGTCGCGTGCTGGATAAATCGACCTGGACGGCCCTCTTACGTGAAGCCGGGCTGGATGATGAGGCGATGCATCGCTGGCATCAAGCGTTTGAGCAAAGCCTGCCGGAAGCCCATCAAGATTTTCTGGAGTCATTGGGCCTGACCCCAACAGAGATCGCCCACATCCGACAATTGAGCCGGCAGGGTTCGGTATGATGAGGAATGTCAATGAGTTAAGTATCCAGGCAGCCCTTCATCGGGCTATTGTGTTGATAGACATGCGCCTGCCAATCCTCGCTGGGGTTGAGGCAACCCGTCGCTTGCGCGAAACGCAGCCTGATTGCCGGGTCATTGTCCTGACCACCTTTGACGACGACGAATTGGTGTTTGAAGGGCTGCGGGCCGGGGCGGTCGGCTATCTACTCACGGCCGTTTCTACC
>Ga0299906_10003787_pt1 | contig 12445 bp, 7 predicted proteins | sample RVTome_14_FD_200259 | JGI IMG/M metagenome (GOLD analysis project Ga0299906, IMG submission 200259) | Soil microbial communities from uranium-contaminated site in the Upper Colorado River Basin, Wyoming, United States - RVT145D125 (version 2) ...
CAACGTGCCGACGCCCTGGTCGGTGAGGATTTCGAGCAACACGGCGTGCGGCACGCGTCCGTCGATGATGTGCGCGGTCTTCACGCCGCTGCTGACCGCATCGAGCGCGTAGGTTACTTTGGGCAGCATGCCGCCGTGGATTGTGCCGTCGGCGATCAGGCCGTTCACGTCCTTGATGCTGAGCCCGGTCAGCAGATTGCCCTGCTTGTCGAGCACGCCGGTGGTGTTGGTCAAGAGAATCAGCTTCTCCGCCGACAGCGTGATCGCGAGCTTGCCGGCCACCACGTCGGCATTGATATTGTAGGTTTGGCCGTCCTCGCCCACGCCGATCGGCGCAATGACCGGAATGAACTCGGCGCCGTCGAGCAGCGCGACCAGTTTCGGATCGATGCCCTGCACTTCGCCGACCTGGCCGATGTCGACGATCTCGCTCGCAAGCCGATCGGCGCCGCCTTCGCGGCGCAGCACCATCTTGCGTGCGCGAATCAAACCGCCGTCCTTGCCGGTCAGACCGACGGCTTTACCGCCGTGCTGATTGAGCAAGTTGACGATTTCCTTGTTGATCAAACCGCCGAGCACCATTTCGACGACGTCCATGGTCTCGCGATCGGTGACGCGCATCCCTTGCACGAACTCGCTCTTCTTGCCGATGCGTTCGAGCAGCTGTGCGATTTGCGGACCGCCGCCGTGAACAACCACGGGGTTGATGCCGACGAGCTTCATCAGCACCACGTCGCGCGCGAACCCTTGCTTCAATTCATCGGCGACCATCGCGTTGCCGCCGTACTTGATGACGACGGTCTTTCCGCGAAAGCGCTTGATGTAAGGAAGCGCCTCGGTGAGGATTCGGGCGCGGTCGGCGGCGGAGGTGGGGGTTAGGTTCATCGTCTCGAATACTTTGCGAAGCGCAGGCAAATTACCCTATCCCACGTATAAAGTCAGCGCCCAATCGATCTACCGCGTGAGCGAACTAACTCTGCTGCACATGGGTGAGCCGCATTGCGGCGAACGGGCAAACAGGATGTTTGCCCTGGACTTTGGCGCGAAGCAGGGACGGCACAGCGACAAAGTGCGAATGTCGCGAGCGCAGGAAGCGCAGAAGCGACCCCCTCTCCCTCCGGTGACGTGCAGGGACGCACTAAGATCCGCGGGAGACAGGATGCCACACATGGATGTGTCAATGTCGCGAGCGCGCAGGAAGCGCGCAGAGCGACACGCGCAGGAGCGACGCCGAGAGCGATCAGAGGGTAAGGGGTGAGGGCGGAGATCGCTTGGCGATGTGAAAAACATCTTGGGCATGACTGTCTCGATCTCAACCCGACCCGCCGGCTTGCCCGCCCTCGGCCGCGGCCGCGGCCTCGAACCACGGAGCGCGCGCGGTCATGATCAGCTCCTTGGCGCGCTCCTCGGTCATCCCCTCGACATCCAGCAACTCATCCACCGATTGCTCGGCCAATTCTTCGCGCGTTTTGATACCGGAACTCGCCAATAGCCGCGCGGTGTGTTCGTCCATGCCTTCCATATTCATCAAGTCCGACGCCGGTTCCGCTAGATTCAATTTTTCCTCCTGCGCGATGGCGCGCGTTACCAAGATATCGCGAGCGCGATTACGCAACTCATCCACCAGTTCCTCGTCGAATTCCTCGATCGCCAGCAGCTCTTGCCTCGGCACGTAGGCGACTTCTTCGAGGTTCGCGAACCCTTCCTGCACGAGCACGCTGGCGACGTTTTCATCGACGTCGAGGCTTTCCATGAACACCTTGACGGCGTTCGTCGTCTCGTTGGCGCCCTTCTCCGACGCCGCCTGCTCGGTCATCACGTTCAGTTCCCAACCGGTCAGCTCGGAGGCAAGCCGCACGTTTTGGCCGCCTCGGCCGATGGCCTGCGACAACTGACGCTCATCGACGATGACGTCCATACTATGAAGTTCTTCATCGACAACGATCGACAGGACTTCGGCCGGCGCCAAGGCATTGATCACGAACTGCGCCGGATTGTCCGACCATAAAATAATGTCGACCCGCTCGCCGGCCAGCTCATTCGACACGCTTTGTACGCGCGAACCGCGCATCCCGACGCACGCGCCGATCGGGTCGATGCGCGCATCCTTCGAACTGACCGCGATCTTCGCGCGCAAGCCCGGATCGCGTGCCGCCGCGTGGATCTGGATCAGCCCTTCGCTCGCTTCCGGCACTTCCAGCTTGAACAGCTCCACGAGCAGCTTCGGCGCGATCCGCGAGAGCACGAGCTGCGGACCGCGCGGCACGGAGCGCACATCGTCGAGCAGCGCCCGGATACGGTCGCCGGGACGCAAACCCTCGCGCGGGATCATCGCACTCTTCGCGAGCAGCGCCTCGGCGTTGCCGAGGTCGACGATGGCGTCGCCGCGTTCGAGGCGCTTGACGACGCCGGTGACCATCTCGCCCTTGCGCGGCAAATATAAGTTCACGATCTGCTCACGCTCGGCTTCGCGCACCTTTTGCATGATCACTTGCTTCGCCGCTTGCGCCGCGATACGACCGAACGCCACCGGCTCCAGCGGCTCCTCGACGAATTCCCCGACGTTAATGTCGGGCTTGCGCCCACGCGCGTCGGACAGCCGAATCTGGCGATCCGGAAACTCGATCGGCTCGACCTCGTCGGCGATCACCTCCCAGCGCCGAAACGCGTCGTAGGTACCGGTCGCGCGGTCGATTTGCACCCGGGCATCGATGTCCTGGGTATAACGCTTGCGCGTGGCGGTCGCGAGAGCGGCTTCGATCGCCTGGAAAATCGTTTCCTTGTCCACGCCCTTCTCGCGCGAAACCGCGTCGACCACCATCAATACTTCGTTACCCATGTTGAGATCTTCCGTTACCGTCTATACCGCCGGTACCAACCGCGCTCGTTCGATCGCCGCGAGCGGCAAATTAAAACGTTCACGGTCCACTTCCATCACCACCGCTTCAGGCGTCGCTTCGAGCAAACGCCCGGTAAAGTTACGCCGCCCATCGAGTGCGCTCAGTAACCGTACTTTAATCATTGCGCCTTGAAACCGGCGAAAGTCGGCCGGCGTCACCAGCGGGCGATCGAGCCCGGGCGAAGACACCTCGAGCGTGTAACGCCCGGGTATCGGATCTTCCACATCCAAGATCGCCGAAAGTTGTCGGCTGACGGCGGCGCAGTTATCGACGGTAACGCCCAGCGGCCCATCTATATATACCCGCAACGTCCGGTGATAACGACCACCGGAAAGTTCGGCCTCGACCAGCTCAAACCCAAGCGCCGCGACGCCGGACGCCAACCGCGCCCGCAAAGTCGATGCCACGCTGCCCATAACCCATTATCCCGCCAAGAAAAAAGTTCACGCCGGAACCGCTTTCCTGAGCTCATAAACACAAAAGTGGGCACACGGCCCACTTGTTGTTAATACCCATCGCCCACAACTTGCGCGAAAATTATATGCTCTTCCGCCCAAATCTCAATGCCACGCGGCACGAAGCGCAAGAGAAAACGGCCTACCCGTAGCGATCAGCTGTCGCCGGCAAGGTGGGCGACGAGAGAATTGGTAGCGGGGGTAGGATTTGAACCTACGACCTTCGGGTTATGAGCCCGACGAGCTGCCAGACTGCTCCACCCCGCAGCAGGGGCGGCAGTGTAGCGTCGCCTTCCAGTGAATTCAAGAAAACCCGTCCTGCCCGCGCCGGGCGCGACTACAAATCGACTAGTCCGAAGACGACGGCTTTCTCGCCGGTTTGACCTCCGCGTCCGGGTTGCCGCTAACGCTCGTAAACGAGCCGCCGGCATCGTCGGTACTTCCAATATCAGTATTCCTGCGCAGCAGTCGCGGCGCCGAGTGCGCAAAGGACGTCGATTTCATCAGAGCCGCGGGTACCGAGATGGATCCGGCCGCAAGCCACTCCGGGACCATCGTCGTCGCGAGTCCGGCTTCCGCCGCAAGCACCGTTTTTGCCTGCTCCCAAAACGGAACGACACCCAGATGAAGCGAAGGCGGCTCCTGGCGTTGAAAGAACCCGACCGGCGGCGATGCCCAGCGCTTGTCGTTCATCGCACTTTCAAGATCGAGCGGTACGGCAATCGGCCAGAAATGCAGCCCCAGGCGATCGGTGGTGTATTTGTATACCGTCGGATTCGCCCAAGCGAACAGAAAATCGACGCCGGCCAGCGTGCAATACGAAAGCGCGCTATGCAAAATGGCCTTGGCGGCTTGGATTCGCACCGAAGCAAACCGGCCAAATTCCCCGACGCGCTGGCGATTGTCATCGACGAACTGGCGCATTCCTTCGGAGAGTCGAAAGTAGCGCTCCGAGGCGATCTGGGGATGCAAGGCGGCAAACGTAAGACCACCCGTGGCGACGATCTCCTCTTCCTCTTTGGCGACGAAGAACAGATCGGGTGGAACGGTCCAATGAGTACCGTAGTTCCGCTCGTACACCCAGCGGCAGAATCCTAGCGCTTGCTCTACCTCTGAATCTGTTTTCGCGATCGATACCGCAATTCGTGAAGCGCTGAAACTCATCCCTGGCCTCCGTTCGCCAGCTGTAACACGACCCACCGCATCCTCCCCTCAACGGTTCCAATCCCATTCGCGATTCCGACACCATGCGAGAAGCTTTCTCGCCGTGCAGCAATATCGCCAATGGGACGCAAAGAGACTTACGTTGGATTGACCAAAGGGTATCTAGTTGTTCCTTCCGAAATCCATACGAAACAAAGCGCTAGCTTATCACTCTTGCGCCATATGGCCACGGTTTCTTCCGTGTAAGTATCTTAAATGCAGACGACAAACGTTCGGCCCTGGCGCGACTGCCTGAAACGGCCATGCGACTGTCGGACGTCGGGGATCGCGTCCGCACGCTCGGCGCAGCAACTGCGCCATCCGTTCGTTAAAAGGAGGATTGAGGAGGAACCGAGCTCCACCCAGGCGTGTGCCGCCTAGGCCTTGCGCGGCGCGGCCGGACGCATCGCCGACGGCACGGGGCTCTCCAGGCGGCGGGATGCATCGATGGCAGCCCAAGAACTGCGGTTGAACCAGTCGCGCAGGTCCTGTTCCGGCATGGGTTTGCTGATGAAGTAGCCTTGCGCCGCGTCACAGCCGAGACCCGCGAGGCGGTCGAGGGCGCGGCGGGTCTCCACGCCTTCCGCCACCACCCGAAGGCCCAGTTCGTGCCCGAGATTGATCGTGGTCCGCACGATCGCTTCCGAGTCCTGGTCGTCGATCATGTCAATGATGAAGGACTTGTCGATCTTGACCGCGTCAACAGGAAGTTTCTTGAGGTAGCCGAGCGACGAGTAGCCGGTACCGAAATCGTCGATGAATAGCGTGATGCCGAGCTTGCGCAGACCCTTTAGAATTTCGAGCGCGCTTGCCGGATCTTCCATCACGGCACCCTCGGTGATTTCGAGTTCGATCCAATCCGGCGAGGCTTCAGACTCGCGCAGCAACTGCTCGATCTTTTGCACGAAACCCGGGTCGCGTAAGTTGTGGGCGGATAGATTGACGGCGATCGGCATCGCCAAACCCCGGCGGCGCCACACGGCCGATTGTCGCAACGCCTGCGCGACCACCCAGTCGGTCAATGGCTTGATCAGACCCGACTGCTCGGCGAGCCCGATAAACTCATCGGGTGGCACCATGCCGCGCTCGGGGTGCACCCAGCGAACCAGTGCCTCCAAACCGCAGATCCGACCGTCGACGATGTCGACCTTCGGCTGGTAATAGAGCGTCAGTTGGTCCGCGCCGATCGCGTGACGCAACTCCCCGACCATCGCCAGTCGTTGCGCCCGGTGCTCATCTTGCTCACGCCGGTAAAAGGCAAAGCGCTTGCCCAACTTCTTCGCATCATTCATGGCCACGTCGGCGCGACGCATCAGTTGCGAGCCTTCTTTGCCATGCTCGGGATACATGGAAATGCCGACGGTCGAATCAATATCGATCATGATGCCGCCGATGTTGAACGGTACATCGATCGCATCGACGATCTCTCCAGCCGCAACCTCGGCATCTTCCGCGCCGGTCACGGCACACAGGACGGCAAATTCGTCGCCGCGCATCCGCGCCAACAACGCGCCGGGTCGCCGGACCCGGCCAAGGCGCGCGCCAACCTCCTTCAGTACATGGTCACCATGATGAAAGCCGAAGGCATCGTTAATGTCGCGCAACCGATTCAAGTCGATGATGATGGCGGCCAACCGCCGATCGAATGACCGCGCCTCCATCAACGCCCGGCGCAGGTGTTCCTCGAAGGATGCATGATTCGGCAGACCGGTGAGCCCATCGTAATGCGCCATGTGTTCGATGGTGGCGTTCGCGCGGTCTTGCTCGATACGCCCCCGCAGCAGCGCCACGCCGAACGCAACGTCCTGCACCGCTTCCGTCAAAAGATTCAGCTCTTGCTGCTCGAACGCGTTCGGCTCGGCCGCGTAGATCGCCAGCGCGCCGATAACGCGTTGATCGAGCGCCAATGGAAAAGTCGCGAGCGAGGCAACGCCGTGGCGCAGTGCGTCTTCCCGCCACGGTGCGAAATTCGGGTCGGTCAACAGATACTGGGCAACGTATGGCTTGCCGGTGCGTATCGTCGTCGCCACCGGACCCTGCCCCGCCGTCCAGCTGATGTCGGCCAGGGTCTTCTTCAACGCGGTAATTCCGCCCTGAAATCCTTCATGTGCCATCGGCTTCAGCAGCCGCTGCTCGTCCTCGCCGGCATAAACGATGTAAGCCACCCGATAGCCGACGTGCATCACGATAATTCGGCAGACCTCTTGCAACAACGCCGGCTCATCGGTCGCATGTAGCACCAGGCGTTTGACTTCGCTCAATGTCTTGTGCGCACGATCGATTCGGTGCAACGCGCCGGCCATGTCTTCGAACGTCCGGCCCAATTCCGCCAGCTCGCCGCACCCGCGTGCCAGGTCGGCGGGCGGCGTGAGATCGCCGCTGCGAATGCGTCGCGCGGCGGCGGTCAGCGCGTCGATCCGGTGCAGTATCGGTGCGCCGCTGCCGAACCACGCCATGGCGACGCCGAATACGATGACCACCAACATCCCAATCAGGCTGCGCGCCAGCGCTGCGTTTGCCGCCGCGACGGCCGCCGTGCGCGATACGCCGACGCTGATATACAGACCCTTCAGGGCGCCATCGTCGGACAAGGGCGCGAACGCGTGCAACCGGTCGACGCCGTCGAGGCCACGTGCCGCGGCCGTTCCCTCGGCGCGCCGGTTGAGAATCGCACGAACAAGCTCCGACCCCTTCTGGGATTTTCCGACCCATTTTTCCGAATCCGGGTAATGCGCGAGGACGGTTCCGTTGCCGTCGAAAATGGTGACCGTCGAGTCCGGAACCAGACCGATGCCGGCGGTCATCTCGCCCAACCAGGATAGATTCAGTGCGACAAATACCACTGCTTGTACCTGCCCCGCGCCGTCGAGGATCGCCTGGCCCAAATTGATCGCCGGTATTTTCGTGACTCGACCAACTTGGTAGTCGCCGACACCGACACCCCGCGACGCTAGCGCACGAAGGAAATAGGCGCGATCGGCAATGCTGACGGGCGGGGTAAACGGTAAGGCGCTGCAATACAACGTGCCGTCGGCTGCCGCTACGCCGATATTGTTGTAATAGGGATAGACCTTTTGCACATCCTTGAGCAGTTGATTACACGCGGCCGCGGAGCGCGGTGCCCTGATTTCGGATGACTTCGACAAAGTGAGCAACAATTGGCGCGCGCTTGCCAGCAGTCGACTTTGCTCGAGCGCCGCCAATCGTACTAAGTTGGTCGCATTCCGTCCCGCTTGAGCGACAGATCCCCGACGCTCGCTGATGGCGTCGTAGCCAATCAGCCCGAACGCCGGAATCACGGCGACCAAAACGAGCGCCAACAGCCGCGCCCGCAGTCCCTTGGTCCATCGAAACATTCAAATTTCCCTAATTTCCCGCCCGATTCGATGCAAGCACGTTATGTGCCATTCGGTGTCCGAAACAACGCGCGACCGACGCGATCCACGGCGACCGCGCCCGGCGTGTCACCGTGCGCCCCTCATCGATACGCGTGAAAAAAGGGGATTTCCGATCGACATGCATCGACGGCATGGAAATGGAAGGCTTGTTCCAGTCAATATCGACACCGCTGCCGGCGACGATTTTCCGGCACCGAAATAATTCCCTTCATTTCGGTCAATTCGCCCCTCGTCACAAACATCCTGGGAACAGCACGCGAAAACGCGCGACCCACCGCCGACGGAAAAACAACGATGTGCAATTCGCGATGACAACCGCGGGCGCCGGCGACCGGCGGAACTGACTAGCCGTCGGCCCGATCCTGCAGACACCCCACACAGTAAGCATAGGCAACCCATTCCATCGCTCCACCCGCGAGATTCACGAGCAGGGTCGCGGCAAGGGGCGTCGATTCACCCACGACGAGCGCGACGACGGTTGGGGTCAGAGTTAAAAACGCCGGGAAACCCGCGTGCGTGCGGCGGTGCCATGCCATTGCCAGCGACGCCCTTAGGGTCTTAAAGAGGGCGAAATCTCCGCCCACAAAAACGATCGGCAGCCAATACACGAAAACGAAGCTGAGGACGCCCTGCGCCAGGGGCAGCAGTCCAGGCGCGCGCACGGAAGCCCCGCCGCCGGCCGACGGGTTATCCATACCGACAACGTAGATCAAGACGTTCAGCAGCGCGCCCGTCAGTAGCACGACCTTGACGATCAGCCAGAGAAACTGCCCGTAACACGCCACGCCTGCGCGCAGCGCATCGCTCAGCCCGACGACGTCTCGACCAGCGGCCAGCGCCCGCGACGCGCCGGCGGTAAGGTACAAGAACCCGGCGAGCGCGACCGCCAGCAGCAAGAGCGTAGCCGGTTCGGAATCGGAATCCGCCGACAGCGCATGCCGCCACAGAAGCATCAAACCGAGTTGTACGGCGACGACCGCCCAGACGCCGCGGCTCAAGAGCACGCGCACCGTCGCGCGCAATCGGCGTTCGCCTTCCGTCACACTTATTGGATTATTCAAATCGTCGTCACGAGGCGCGCTAGGCGCTTCGACCGATCTCGAGCGTCGCCGGAATCAGCGCAGCGACCGAACCGCCGCATCGCACCAATCGATGATCGTACCGATCCAGGGCATGATGCCGACGAGCGCCACCGCGTTCACGCTAATCAGAAGCCGGACGTCCTTCGCGCCGCCGATTGCGGTTGTGTCTTGCGGTTCATCGAAATACATCAACTTCACGATGCGCAGATAATAGTACGCGCCGATAACCGCAAAGATCACGGAAGCCACCGCGAGCCACGTCAGACCGACACCCACGAGCGACTGAATGACCAGAAGCTTCGCGTAGAAACCGATCGTGGGCGGCACGCCGGCGAGCGAGATCATCAGCAACAACATCATGAACGCAAACCATGGGCGGCGCTGGTTCAGTCCCTTGAAATCGTCGAGCCGGTCGGCCTCGAAACCTTGACGCGACAGCAGAATCACGATTCCGAAGGCACCGAGACTCATCACGCTATACGTCAACACGTAGAACAACGCCGCGCTGTAGCCCGCCGCGTTCGCGCTCAGAATACCGAGCAGGAAAAACCCCATGTGCGAAATCGCCGAGTACGCCAGCATGCGCTTGATGTTGGCTTGCGCGATGGCGATGACGTTGCCGAGACCCATCGACAACACCGCGAGAATAATCAGCATGTCCTGCCACGACGTCGACAGGCCCTCGAGCCCGCCGATCAACAGGCGGATCACCAGCGCGAACGACGCGATCTCCGGCGCCGTGCCGATATAAAGCGTCACCGCCGTCGGCGCGCCGTGGTACACGTCGGGGATCCACATATGAAACGGCACCAAGCCGACCTTGAAGGCGATACCGACGACGACAAAGACCAATCCGAAGATCAGCACCATGTCGCTCGCGCCGATCGCGGCCACCCGCTGGCCAACGACCGAAAGCTCGAGACTGCCGGTTACGCCGTAGAGCATCGACATGCCGTACAGCAACATGCCGGACGCCATCGCGCCGAGCACGAAATATTTCATCGCCGCCTCGGTGGCGGTCGACGAATCCCGCTGCAACGCGATCATGGCGTACAGCGACAGCGACAGCAGTTCGAGCCCGAGGTACAGGGTCAGGAAGTGGCTCGCCGACACCATCACCATCATGCCGACCACGCCGAACAAGGCGAGCACGAAATATTCGCCGCGCAGCAAATCGCGTTCGGCCAGATACTCCCGCGAGTACGCAAATACAAAGAACGTCAACAGGTAAATGGCCAGCTTCAACAACGCCGACAGCGGATCCGCGACAAATGTTCCGCTAAAAAAAACTCCGTTCGTCGCCGACACAGCAAACGTCAACACCGCGGCCAAAATCAGCGTCACTTGCGCCAATAGGTAAGAAACGTTACGCGAGCGCGGCGACGCGTACAGATCCACGATCAGGATCACGCACGCCATGACGAAGACGGCGATTTCGGGCAGGGCGGGCAGAACGTTCGGTATCTCGGTCATGGTCGCGGCCACATCAAAGACTGATTATCCGCAGATGAACGCGGATAAAACCAAATGATGAACGCAGATGTTCTTTATAACCCATTCGCGTGCATCGCTGTGCCATATTTGCGTTCATCTGCGGATTCCGTTTTCCTTCTTTCCTAGAGCTTCGACGCGGTAGCTTGCGTCAGCAGATGCTCCACCGACGCATGGATGACATCGAGAAACGGCTTCGGCCAAAGCCCCATTAGCAAGACGGCGACGGCAAGCGCGGCGAGAATTAGCCACTCGCGCGCATCGATATCGGACAGCGCGGCGATCTTGCTATTGGCGACCTCGCCGAAAATAACGCGCTTGTACATCCACAGCGTGTACGCCGCGCCGAACACCAAGGTCGTTCCGGCGGCGAGCGCATACCACACGTTCACCTGGAACGCGCCCAGGATCACCAAGAACTCACCGACGAAACCCGACGTGCCCGGCAAACCGCTGTTCGCCATCGCGAACAGCATCATGAACGCCGCAAACATCGGCATTGGCCCGGCGACACCGCCGTAGTCTTTGATTTGGCGCGAGTGCAACCGGTCGTACACCACGCCGACGCACAAAAACAGCGCCCCCGACACGAAACCGTGCGAGATCATTTGAATGATTCCGCCTTCGAGGCCCTGGACGTTGAAGATGAAGAACCCGAGCGTGACGAATCCCATGTGCGCGACGGAGGAGTACGCGATCAACTTCTTCATGTCCTCCTGAACCAGCGCGACCAGCCCGATATAGATCACGGCAATCAACGACAGCGCGATCATCAATCCGGCCAGCTCGTGCGACGCGTCGGGCGTGATGGGGAGCGAGAACCGAAGGAAACCGTAGCCGCCCATTTTCAACATGATCGCCGCCAGGATGACCGAGCCGCCGGTCGGCGCCTCCACGTGCGCGTCCGGCAACCACGTATGCACCGGCCACATCGGCACCTTCACCGCGAACGCGGCCAGGAACGCGAGGAAGATCAGCGTTTGCGCGGTCAGGCCGAGCGGCTGCGCGTGAAACGCGAGAATGTCGAAGGTGCCGGTCTGGAAATAGAGATAGATCAGCGCCACCAGCATCAGCACCGAGCCGATGAAGGTGTACAGGAAGAACTTGATGGTGGCGTAAACCCGGTTCGATCCGCCCCACAGGCCGATGATGATGAACATCGGCACCAGCATCGCTTCCCAAAAAACGTAGAACAAGACGGCGTCGAGCGCGCAGAAGACGCCGATCATCACGCCTTCCATGAACAAGAATGCGGCAAAGTATTGGGCGACGCGACGCTCGATCACGCGCCAGGCGGAAATCACCACCAGCACCGTGCTGAAGCTCGTCAGCAGAATCAGCAGCAGCGAGATCCCGTCGATGCCGAGGCGGTAGCGAATGCGAAACGCATCGACCCAGGCGTAGTCCTCGACAAACTGCATCGCCGCCGTGGCGACATTGAACTTGAGATAAAGCGGAATCGTGGCGACGAACGTCAGGACCGCGAACAGGAGCGCCAGTCCGCGGGCGCGCCCGGCGTTGGCATCGCCGCCGGTCGCCGCCACGACCACCCCGCCGACGATGGGCAGCCAGATCGCGATGCTCAACAGGTGCGTCTCGAACATGGCTAGCGATGCACGAAGAAGGTGATCAGCAGGAACAGCCCGAGGATCATCGCGAACGCGTAGTGGTAGACGTAGCCGGACTGGATACGGCGAATGACGGACGACGCCCACCCGATCACACGCGCGGTCCCGTTCACCGCGGTCTCGTCGATCACTTTCACGTCACCGACCCGCCACAACAGCCGGCCGAGCCCACGCGCGCCGGCGGCAAAGACGAATTCGTTGAATTCGTCGACGTAGTACTTGTTGAGCAACAGCCGGTACAGCGCGTCGACGCGCTGACGTATCAAGCCCGGCAACTGCGGCCGGTGG
>Ga0299906_10003788_pt1 | contig 12444 bp, 9 predicted proteins | sample RVTome_14_FD_200259 | JGI IMG/M metagenome (GOLD analysis project Ga0299906, IMG submission 200259) | Soil microbial communities from uranium-contaminated site in the Upper Colorado River Basin, Wyoming, United States - RVT145D125 (version 2) ...
CAGGGATGACTTCGCGCTCGACGAACTCACGCACGGTGTCGATGATCAACTGCTGCTCTTCGGTCAAAGTGGCGATAGTCATGGCCCAAAGTATCCGGGGAGGCCGTTCCGACGGCAAACCGGCCGAGGTTTCTGGGAAGATCGGCGCGATGCGGTCATGGTCGCTAGCACGCGCCCGCACGGCGGCCCATCCTTGCATGCGCCACGGACCCTCCAGGTATGTAACGCATGCAAGAAGCGGATCGAGCCATCGCGAAGGTCGCCGCGCGCCAGTGGGGACTGATCACTCGCGCGCAAGCGACGCGGCTCGGGGCGACCGAGCGGATGATCGCCGTGAGACTGAGGACGGGCCGGTGGGAGCGCGTCCACCGGAGCGTGTATCGGCTGGCCGAGTACCCGATGCCCTGGGAGAGCGAGGTGATGGCCGCCTGCCTGCTGTTCGGTCCACAAGCGCGCGCATCGCACCGAACGGCAGCGGCTCTCAAGCGGCTGGGCAGCGCAACGGCGAGCTCCCGGATCGAGCTGACCGCACCTCGCGGCCATGCCCGTCCGCGACCGGGCATCACCCTGTACAGCACGGCAGAGTCGCTGCACCCAGTGGACACCGAGATCGTCAACGGCATCCCTGCTATCTCGCCGGCGCGTACGCTGTTCGATCTGGCCGCGGTCCTGCCGGCGCACCTGGTCGAGGAGGCGATCGATGACGCGCTCGTGCGACGACTGGTCACGCCGGCGCGGCTCAGATGGCAACTCGAGAAGGAAGCCCGCCCCGGCCGGAAGGGGACAGCACTGATGCGCGCGCTGCTTCCCGAACGGGGCATCGGCACCTCCGTCCACGAGAGCGTGCCGGAGGCACGGCTCAGCCGCATGTTGCGCCGAGCCGGCATCCACGTCGAGGCGCAGTACGAGATCCGTGAAGGGGGGCGTTTCGTCGCGCGCGTCGACTTCGCCATCCCAGATCTGCGGATCGCGATCGAGGTCGACGGGTACCGTTGGCACGGCGGTCGGGTGCACTGGGCGCGTGACCTGGCCCGCCGCAACGCCCTGACCGCCCTGGGATGGCAGATCATCCATGTGACGCCTGACGACCTCGAGAATGGTGCGCGGCGCATCGTCGACGTGTTGCGCGACGTCATCTCTGCGCGCGGGGGCTGAGAGGGCTCGACGCGTGTCCGCCCGGCGAGGCGAGCGGGCGACCGACGACGGCATGGGTCGCGCCTGTGTCGAAGATGAAGTCGAACGGCCCTTGCCGTCGCCCAAGGCGGACAGCAGGATGAGCTACGCCTCGTCGGAGGCGAGCGCGAACGTCACGCTCCCTGCGCTTACTCCACCTTCAGGAACTCGTCGACGCCCTTGACGCGCTGCATGCCGGCGGCGAGTCCGCGCGCGGATACCTGCTCGGCCATCTTCCGCGATGCCTCGTCGATCATCTCCTTGCCGAACATCACCGCACCTTTGCGCTCGACCTCGGTGACGTGGCGGTAATGCTCGAGGATCGCCTCGGCCTTGTCGTACTCCTCCTGCGTCGGCGTGAACACCTCGTTGAGGACCGCGACCTGATCCGGGTGCAGCGCCCACTTCCCGTCGTAGCCGAGCGCGCGCGCTCGCATCGCCGCGTCGCGGAACCCGTCCAGGTCCCGGATCAGCAGGTACGGCCCGTCGATGATCTGCATGTTGCGGCTGCGCGCCGCGATATTGATGTGCATCAGCACGTAGTGCCAGTGGTCCAGGTTCTCGTACCCGGGGATCGGCGCGCCGGCGGTGACCGTAGGCAGGCCGAGCGACGCGCTCATGTCGGCGGGCCCCAGGATCAGATCCTCGATCCGGTCCGACGCGTCGGCGATATCGTTGATGTTGCGCAGCCCCAGCGCGGTCTCGATCTGAACCTCGAGCCCGATGCGCTTCTCGAGCCCCATGTTTTCCTCGATCATGCGCAACATGTTGTCGACGAACGCGACGTCGCCGGCGGTCTCGACCTTGGGGATCATGATGCAGTCGATATGCTCGGCCGCGCCCTCGACGACCTCGATCAAGTCTTTCGCGCACCACTTCGTGTAGACGCCGTTGACCCGAACGACCTTGGTCGGCGCCTGATAAGTGTTGTTCTTCAGGGCCTCGACGATGTTGCCGCGCGCGGCCTCCTTCTCGAGCGGCGCGACGGAATCCTCGAGGTCGAAGAAGACCTCGTCTGCCGGCAGGCCCGCAGCCTTGGCCAAGAACTTCGGGCTGGAACCGGGCACGGACAGGCAGGAACGACGAGCTCTCATGCGGGTCTCCTCCTTCGAGCAGGCAGGCGCCCCACGAAGTATGTCCCGCGGTCAAAGCTGCGGCAAACCGGCGGCATCTGACGGTCGAGGCGTCGGCCAATCGCGAGCGAACCGCGAGCGAACCGCCGGTTACGGTAGGTGGATCTGCTCGTCGAGCACCAGCCGCTGCCAGGACGACGCGTCGCTGAAGCCGTTCACGACGGTCGGGAATGGCTGGCCGGCGAACGTCCCGGTGACTTGATAGGCGGATCGGAACACGCCGGGGCTCCAGCTCAGGCTGGCGTGCGACTCGCCCGTCGCGGGATCGTGCCAGGCATTCGCTCCGCAGATCAGCGCCGGGAAACACAGGTACCCAGGGCTGATGAAGGACGGACGACTCAAGGTGAGATCGAACGTCTGGCATCCGCCTCCACCGGTAGGCAGGAGGCACGCATCGATCTCAACGCTGTTCCCGAGCGGGTCCATCGTCAGGGACGTGGGATCCACGGTCTGCCAGTCGAATCCCGACCCAGAGCAGATGTTCTGCTGGAAGTCGCAGGTATTCAACCACGCGCTCGCGCGATATTCGACGCGCGGCGCACCGGAGATCCCGACGGTGGTCCCCCCGGTGTAACTGTAGATCGTCAGATATCCGTCCCGTGCGATGAACTGTTCGTTGTCGTTGAAATAGAGAGAGACCTCGCGCTGGAGCCCCGAGGCCGTTCGAACGTCGCCCCATGCGGAGGGCAACACCGCGAGACCGATGGAAACGATGAGCACACCCAGCGCCGCACGAGATCGCATGATTCCCCCCCCAGGGTCGTCTTGATCGGGAGGAGGATTCGACGCGGCGGAGGCGATTTCCTGCGTCAGCCCGAGCGGCGGGCGACGCCCTCGGCTCGCGCCGCCTCTTCCACGGCGTGGGCGATCGCCGGCATGACCCGGCGGTCGAACACGGATGGGACGATGTACTCCTCGTCCAGCTCGCCCTCGGCCACGATCCCGGCGAGCGCCCGCGCCGCATCGATCTCCATCCGCGTCGTGAACCCGCGCGCGCGCGAGTCAAGCAGTCCCCGGAAGAACCCGGGGAAGACCAGGACGTTGTTGATCTGGTTGGGGTAGTCGCTCCGGCCGGTCGCCACGATGCGGACGTTGGCCGGCACCTCCTCGGGCATGATCTCCGGCACGGGGTTGGCCATCGCGAACACGATCGCGTCCGAGGTCATCTCCTTGAGCCACTCGGGCCGGACCAGCCCCGGACCGCTCACGCCGATGAACGCCTCCGCGCCGCGCAACGCATCCTCGAGCGAGCCGGTGATCTTCTCGCTGTTGGTGTTCTCGGCGATCCAGCGCTTCTGCGGGTTCATGTTCTCGGTTCTGTCGCGATGAACGATGCCGGATCGATCGCACCCGATCACATCGCCGATCCCGATCTCGAGCAGCAACCTGGTGCAGGCGATGCCGGCCGCGCCCATCCCGAGGAAGACCACGCGCACGTCTTGGAGTCGCTTGCCGATGACCGCGGTCGCGTTCAACAGTGACGCCAGCGTCACGACCGCGGTTCCGTGCTGGTCGTCGTGGAAGACCGGGATGTCGAGGTCGTCCCGAAGCCGCTCCTCGACCTCGAAGCACTCGGGCGCCGCGACATCCTCGAGGTTGATGCCGCCGAACCCAGGCGCGATCGCCTTTGCCACGGCCACCAGCTCGTCGGGCGTTCGCGCGCGCGCGCAGATCGGATACGCGTCGATGTCGGCGAACTCCTTGAAGAGCATCGCCTTGCCCTCCATCACGGGGATCGCGGCCTCCGGTCCGATGTCGCCGAGCCCGAGCACGGCGGTTCCGTTGGTGAGCACGGCCACGGCGTTGCCCTTGCTGGTGAAGTCCCAGACCTTCTCCGGGTGGTCCGCGATCGCGCGCGACACCCGCCCGACGCCCGGCGTATACACCATCGATAGATCGTCGCGGGTCTTCAGCGGAAGCTTGGATGCGATCGAGATCTTGCCGCCGGCATGGATGTCGAACGTTCGGTCTCGCACGTCGCGTACCTCGACGCCGGGGACGCGCTGCGCCGCTGCGACGATCTGGCGGCCGTGAGCCTCGTCACGACACTTCACCGTGAGATCGCGCACCATGATCTTGCCTCGATGCTCCACGAGGTCGACCGCGCCGAGGTCGCCTCCCGCGCGTCCGATCGCCGACGCCAGCCGGCCGAAGGACCCGGGCCGGTTCTCAAGGTTCACGCGGAGGGTGAGCGTGTAGCCCGCGGAAGGAGTCAAGGAAGCCATGATCGGCGATTATAAGCGCTGGGAATGCCGCGCTTCGGACGCCTCGTCCCCGAGAGGCGGGAAGGATCATGCGCGTTGAACTTGCCTCGGCACCATGACCGGAGCGAAGATGCGACCAACAGCCACCCACCGATCGGGACGACACAGGACACGATGCAGCTCGAAACCGTCGGCGAGATAGTTCGGATCCTCCGCGGACGTCGCGACCTAGAGCAGGTCGAGTTGGCGCGCGCATGCGGGTGGCGTGACGCCTCCGCCGTCAGCCGGATCGAAACCGACCGTATCCGTCCGACCCGGCGAACTTTGGTGAAGCTGGCGAACGCGCTCGCCGACGAGAACACGACGGGCGCACGTCAAGACATCCAGGCCTGGCTGTTCCGAGCGGCGGGCGTGCTCCCGACCGCCGACGAGTTCCAGCAGCTGAGCGAGAAACTTCCTCGCATCGAAACGTGGGGCCAGCCTGCGATGATCATGGATTTCGGCTGGACGCTGTGGACCGCCAACGATCTGGCCGTCAAGATGCTCGGACTGCCGGCGAGGTACAGCGGTCGCAACTACCTGGAGCTGCTCTTCGAGGCGCCCGGCTCGGTACGTTCCCACCTCGGCGACCGCTGGGAGCTGATCGCGGCCTCCACGCTGATGGAATTCCGCGCGGAGACCGACCGGCAAGCAGACCGTCGCTGGCGAGTAAAGCTGATAGCGCGGTTGATGTCGATGCCGGACTTCGACCATCTGTGGGAAGCGTCTCAGCCCTCTCCTCGCGGTGAGGTCTTCCAGCGTCGCAGGTATCAACGTGGCGACGGCGCCGTGGCCATGGTGCGACTGACGCTGACGGCGGATCCGCGGCTGGTGCTCACCCACATCATCCCAGAGGACCAGGCGATGACGCGCACGCTGCTGGAGGCCGGCCTCGTGCTGGCCTGAATCGGCGTCCAACGAGCGGGGCGGCCCGATGGACCGCCCCGCCGAACATCTCCGGAGCTACATCACCGCAGGAAGCCACTCCGTGATCGGACCGGTGAGCGAGGCGGGCATGTCGATGCTCGCCTCGAGCGCGGTCGGCGCCGGCCAGGTTTCCCAAGGACTCTGGACGCGTCCGTTGAGACCGGCTGCACCCTCGATGAGCGACAGCTCCATCCGCGGGTCGCCGCCCGGTGGCGTGATCGGGAGCCCGCAGTCGTAGATCTCCTCGATCATCGGCGGAGCCGACGTCGAGAAATCGTTGTCGGCCCAGCAGTTCCCCGGCCCAGAGGTGAGCCCCTGGGTCAGGTCGATGGCGTCCGGGTAGGCTTCAGCATCGTGGGTGACGACGTTGCCCCAGATGGTGTTGCCGGTGGCGATCCACACATTTGAGTCCGGCAACGGCGACAGTACGATCCCCCCTAAGGCGTGATCGGTGACTGTGTTGCCGAACACCTGGTTGCCGGCACCGCCCGCGATGATGATCCCGCCACCCCAATAGGTGCCGGCGAGGCTGATGCCCGGCGCATCGATATTGTTGTTGTCGAGCACCAGGTTGTTGCGGATCATGGTCCCCCGCTGCGGTGGCCGGTCTTCGCCGTCGAGGCTGTTGGGGACGATCCCGAGGCCGTTGTCGCGCCAGACGGAGTTGCGGAGCTCGAGATTGCCGCCCGCGTTGGTCCCCGAGTATCCGAGGGCGTTCTCCTCGGCGACGATGTTGTCGATGACCGCGTCGCATGGGAAGCATTCGCCGATGTAGAAGCCGGAATCCGCGTTTCCGCTGGCATACGAGTCGGTCAGCTGGCCGCATCGAGCATCGAAGGCGTAGATGCCGTAGAGGCCGTTGCTGTACCCGGTCAGGTACCGACCCCAGTACCCGTGGGTCTCATCCCAGAAGAAACCGTGCTTGACGTAGTGGTGCGCGGTCATGTTCTCGATCACGACACCGTCGGCGCCGTCCACGGCGATCCCGATGTCACGCACGGTCTCACCGTTGAGTTGCACGCCGGCGCGATCCGTCCCGCGGATGCGCAGGTAGGGCGTCGTGACCAGCACCGACTCGGTGTACTCGCCCGGATGGATCAGTACCGTGTCGCCCGGCGCCGCGTCATCCACCGCGGCCTGGATGGTGGCGTACTGCTGTCCCCCGCCGACGGTCAGCACCGTGTCGCTGCTGCCGGGCATCGGAGCATCCGCAGGGAATGCACAACTGGTCGTGGTGAAACCTTCGCCGTCCTCGCCTGCGAACGCCACCGGCGAGATCGCCGCCAGCGCAACCGCGAGAACCGTGATCTTCCTGAGCATGACTCCTCCTTGCCGTGGACGTCGATCACAAGACGGTGAGCGTTCCTCGCATCAACGAATGGATGTCGCAGAAGAACGCGTACGGTCCCGGCGGCAACACGTCGACGCCGGGTACCTCGATCGGGTTCAGGCCATCGTTCACGTTCCACGGCCCGACGGTCGGCGACCGGAACAGGCGCGTGCCGTCTGGCTTCACCTCGACGGACCACACGTTGTGCGGCTGGAACGTGTCGAGGTTCTGGTAAAGCAGCTTCTGGCCCGCCTGAACGAGCAGCGGGTCGGGACGCCCGGCGCCGCCCGGATAGAACGTTGAGGTATCGCGCGTGAGCACGAGTCCATCAACCTGCGCGCTCGCCGGCATGCCGGTGAAAGCGACGGCTACGAGCAGCAACGACGTGATGATCCAGCGCACGGGTCCTCCCAGGAACACGGACCTCCTCAGCTTCGCCGGGAGGGGGGACGAATCCTTCCATCCAGGCGGGATCGCCCGATAAGGGAATCTAACCGGCGTTTCGGACCGCGTCTAACGCAGCCGGATCCTCGAGGCTGGAGAGATCGCCTGGGTCCTCGCCCAGGGCCAGCGCGCGCACTGCGCGTCGCACGATCTTGGCCGAGCGGGTCTTGGGCAGGGCATCGGTGAAGCGAACCGCATCAGGCCGGAAGGCCTTGCCGAGTCCGGCGGTGACCAGGTCGCGGAGGTCGGCGCGCAGCTGCTCGGACGGCGCCTGGCCGGTGGTGAGCACGACGTAACACCAGACCTTCTCTCCTTTGACTTCGTCGGGCACACCGATCGCCGCCGCCTCCGCGACGGCGGGGTGTGAGACCAGGAGCGACTCGACTTCGGCGGGGCCGAGGCGCTTGCCGGCGATCTTGAGCGTGTCGTCCGAACGCCCGTGCAGGAACCAGTACCCGTCCGCGTCGCGACTCGCCCAGTCACCGTGCACCCAGACGTCGGGCCAGCGCGACCAGTAGGTCTGCATGTACCGATCCGGATCACCCCAGATGCCACGGGTCATGCCGGGCCACGGTTTGGTGCATACCAGCTCGCCCACCCGACCCGGCGGTAGCGACACTCCGTCCGGCCCGTAGATGTCGATCGCCATCCCTAACGCCGGACCACCGAGCGTGCAGGGACGCAACGGCGTCAGCGGCGTCGGGGACAAGAAGCACGCGCCGACCTCGGTGCCGCCGGAGATGTTGATGATGGGGCAGCGTCCCCCGCCGACGACCTCGAAGTACCAGCGCCACGGCTCGGGGTTCCACAGCTCACCGGTGGAACCCAGGATCCGCAGGCTCGACAGGTCGTGGGCGAGCACGAGCTGCTCGCCGTGAGGGATCAGCGCGCGCACCAACGTCGGCGACGCTCCCAGGATCGTGACCCGATGACGCTCGATCAGCGACCAGAGCCGGTCGGGCGACGGATGGTCGGGCGCGCCGTCGTAGAGCATGACCGCGCCGCCGTTCGCGTGCGCCCCGATGACCTCCCAGGGACCCATGATCCAGCCCATGTCCGTCACCCAGAACAACAGGTCGTCCGGATGCAGATCGACCTGATAGGCGACCTCCTCGGCGATCTTGACCAGGAACCCGCCGTGCACGTGGACGACGCCCTTGGGCCGTCCCGTCGTGCCGGACGTGTACGCGATGAACAGCGGATGCTCGGCGTCGAGCTGCGCGGGCTCGCACACATCGGGCTGTCCCTCGACCGCGTCCCGCCAGTCGATGTCCCTGCCGTCGGTCCAGGGGACGTCCGCGCCGACATGACGTTGCACGATCACGTGCTGGACGCTGCGGGTCGCCTCGACGGCCTCGTCCGCGGTCTGCTTCATCGGCACGATCGAGCCCCGGCGATGGAACCCATCGGCGGTGATGAGCGCAACGGCTTCCGCGTCCTGCAACCGCGCCGCCACGGCGCTGCCGGCGAACCCTGAGAAGATCGGCAGCCAGATCGCGCCGATCTTCGAGCAGGCATACAACGCCACGACGATCTCGGGGATCATCGGCATGAATATCCCGACCGCATCGCCCGAGCGAACCCCGAGCGCGCGCAGCCCGTTGGCCAGCCGATCGACCTCGCGCCGTAGTTCGCCGTAGGACAGGGTCCGGGTGGCGCCGTCTTCTCCCTCCCACACGATGGCCGGACGGTCGGGCGTACCCGCGGCATGCTTGTCCACGCAGTTGTGGGTCAGGTTGATGGTCCCGCCCGGGAACCAGATGGTCCAGGGTACACCCTTGGAGTCGTCGAGCACCGCCCGGTAGCGATGGAAGAACTCGATCCCGAGATCCTCGACGACGGCGTCCCAGAACCATTCCATGTCGTCCTGGGACCGGCGCAGCAACTCGTCGTACGAGCCGATGTCGTGGGTGCGCATCAACCGCGTGACGTTGGCATGTTCGACATACGAGCCCGACGGACGCCACGCGAAGTCGCTCATGGGCGCCGAGCCTACCCAGGCGCGCGTGCGCTGAGCAAGGAACCTACACGACGATGAATGTTTGCCGAGCCGTCAAATATCGATTGCCGGCGGCGTCGGCCGCAGCCGCCTCGATCAGGTAGCTACCCGGGAGCAACGAGACATCGACGCGCCACCCGACCGAGGGCGCAGCACAGGCGGCGCAGTCGGCGAGGCGTTCGAAGGAACGGCCGGCGTTGTCCCAGAACCGCACCGCGACGGCGGCTACGCCGACGTCGTCCCAGGCACTGCCCTCGATCACGACCGGGATCCGGATGTTGGAGCGCTCTGCGTCAACGTCGGGGACCGGCGCCACGACCTCGCCCCGACGCGGCCTGAGGATCAGGGCGGTCGGCTGACGTGTATCCAGGTGAGGATCGTCGGTCAGGATCCCGCACATCCCGTTGCAGTGCTGGGAGGCGTCGAGCGTGGAATGCAGCGTGCATCGGTACCGGACCGTCCCCTCGGCGAAACCGACCCGATAGGTTGCCGGCGTCGCGCGCTCACCCGAGTCCCAGAACGCCGTCTGGGAGGCGGCGATGCGGTGGCGACCCTCCAGCCACCCGAACTCGACAGTGGTCCCGGGATCGACGAGCAGCACGTTCGGGCTGAAGTAACCGTTGCCGACTGCGACCGAGGCGAGGTCCGCGCCCGAGGAAGAGGGTGCCAGCACGAGCGAGCACAACGCCCCGACGACGAGGACGGCATGCCACCTACTCCCGCGTTTCACATGGGCACGATTCGGCGGCGCACGAGGCGGAACCTTGGCCGCGCGCTTCCGTCTCTTCCGCTCGATGCCGGAACGAGGCGAAACATCCTCGCGCTCCGGCGTCAGACCGCCACTGCGGGCAAAGGCGGGCGAAAGGAACAAGGGCGGCAGATGGCGAACTATCGAACCATCCGGCTGGGGCCGGTTCCCGGTCGCGATGCGGCCGGGCGGACGGGGAGGGTCCATGAATCGGGTTCGCGTAGCTGGTCATCGCGTCGCACTGGTGCTCGCTGTGTTCGCCCTCCTCGTGCCGGGCGCCGCCTCCTCCGGGGCGACGTCGTCGGGGCGGCGTGACGGTCAGCTCAGGATCGACCGTGCGCGCGCCCTCGCACCCAGCGACGCGCCCAGGATCAGAGCGGGTTCGCACCGGCCCGATCGGCGAGCAGCGCGGCCCGCCGACGTCATCGCATCAGCGGGGGACCTCCGCTCGCCGGCGACGTTGGCGAAGGCGACGCGGATGCTGACCGAGCGCATCTGGGACATCCAGATCCCCGACCCGGCCGGGCGTCTCGCCGGCCTGCAGAAACAGCAGGGTCGCGGCGGGGAGGTGGTCGAGGCGCCCGGCTCGGTCATCCACATCGGACTTCCCGGCGGCGACCTGACCGGCGACGGGCTCGAAGACGCGATCTCGATCGACTTCGATCTGGACAGCTACACCGTGTCGGCACTTCGCGCGATCCGCGGCACAGACGGCCAAGAGCAGTGGAGCATCGCGATCCCCGAGGCGTACGACGCGTGGGCTGTACCCGTCGGCGACCTGACCGGTGACGGCGCCGGCGACCTGCTGCTCTCGCGCCTGGACGTCGCCATCTCGGGGATCGGGATGTGCACGCCGCTGATCTTCGCGTGCGCCTTCTCGGACACCTACACATTATCGTGGCACTACGCGATCGTATCCGGCACCGACGGGACAACGGCCTGGTCCAAGACCTTCGACGGCGAGGTGGCGGAGACGTTCGTCTTCGCAAGCGCGTTCGTTGCCTACGGCCTGGTCGACGAGATCACCGCCACGAACGCTGTGGTCATCGCGGCTCCCTCTGGAGATCACGACGCAGACGGGCTGAACGACGTTGTCTTCGATCGCATCGACATCAGGGGTCTGTTCGCGCTCGCAGGCGCCGGAGCCGTCCTCGCGTACCTCGACGTCGGAGCGCCGCTTCTGTTCGTGGACACCACCGGAGAGGTTGCATCTGGCTCGGACGGCAGGACGCTCTTCGAGCGCACCGACGGGTACGGTGCGGGTGGGAATCTCCTGGTGCCATCGGGTGACACGGTCGGTGACGCGACCACCGACCTCCGATGGGAGAGGTTCAACGACACCTCCTCCCCCTCCGCGTGCGTGTCCGCCCTCCTTGGCGCCTGCATCGGAACCGGTACTTCGTCCCTGGACGTCGAGATGATCGACGGCGCCACGCTCGACACGACCTGGCAGGGGACCATCGATGATGAAGATGCCTACTACACGTTCATCCAGGGCGCAGGCGCGGATCTCGACGGCGACGGGAAGCAGGACCTGCTGGTCGATGACTGGTGGGAGTACGAGGTGAGCGTGGTATCGGGCGCGACCGGCGGTCTCGCATGGACCGGTGCGGAGATGGGCTATCCCGCCGTGGTCGGACCGATCGGCGGTGAACCCGGCGCCGATCTGATCGTCCTGGAAGTGCTCTACGAGTACGATCCCGAGACGTTCGAGGAAACCCTGACGCTGATGCCGGTCAGGCTCGATGGGGCGACCGGGGCCGAGCTGCTCAGAACCTTCTACGTCTACGGCTCCGCGGACGGCTGGGTGGACGTGGTCGTGTATCTCACCGGGGACTCGGACACCGACGGCGTGCAGGACGTCGCGGTGGACACGCTGCTGATCGATCCGGAGCTGTACGAGGTCAGCTCGTCGCATCTCACGATCGAGTCGGGAGCGACCGGCGATCTCGTGTTCACGCGCGATGTCGACGGTCTGACCATCGGGCTCCCGGCAGGCGACCTCGATGCGGCCGGAGGTGACGATCTGCTCGACGTCACGGTTGCATACACAGACGACGTCACAGACCTGCGCTTCGATGCCTACCAGTTGCCGGCCGGCATCCCCGCATGGTCTCGGACCGATCAGTTCCAGGGCGCGTGGGACCTGCTGATCGCCACGACGAACGATCAGGTCGGAGACGGTGGTGCCGATGCGATCTACGATCGGCTCCAAGCGGTGGGTGAAGGTGTGGTGTCCAGGATCGACGGCGTGAACGGCCGTGACGGCGCATTCGCCTGGGGTTACGGGCAGACCCTCCCGCCGATCGCCCCGCGAGCCGTGATCTCAGGCCGCGTGACCAACGATGATGGCGATCCCATCCGGTTCGTGTGCGTCGATGCGCTCGATCCGGTCACGGGATCGTTCGCGTCCTACACCTACACGCGCAGCGATGGAACATTCAGGC
>Ga0299906_10003790_pt1 | contig 12442 bp, 23 predicted proteins | sample RVTome_14_FD_200259 | JGI IMG/M metagenome (GOLD analysis project Ga0299906, IMG submission 200259) | Soil microbial communities from uranium-contaminated site in the Upper Colorado River Basin, Wyoming, United States - RVT145D125 (version 2) ...
GCCACCCCTCTACTCCTTCCCGTCCGGGCCGTAGTTGCGGAGCATGACCTTCAGGTGGGCGAGCTGGACTTCTCCCGCGCGCGCCGCCTTCAGGACGCCCGCGGCCCGCGCACGGAAGCGCAGGACCTCCAGGTTCATCTCCGCCTCGCGCACCTGGAGCACAAGCTGGCGCTCGCCCGGATCATCGACCTTCCGGACGGGCACCTTCGTGTCATCCTTCTGGGTCCGGCCCACCTCGCGCACCACCTTCCTCCGCCGGTGGTACTTCGGGCGGAGCTGGCGGGGCGGAGGCGGCGGCATCGGGGTGTCGGGGGAGATCCCGACGAACGCCAGGGCCGCGAGGTAGGAGTCCAGGGTCTTGGGCGTCACCCCTCCGGGGCCCCCGCGCATCATCCGGGAAATGCTGTCCTGGGAGAAGCCGAGCATCCGGGCAACCTCGCCCTGGGTGCATTCGTTGTCGTGCTTGATCTTCCAGAGTCCCGCGCGCACCCAATCGGGGACCGGGACGGACATCGTAGGCATGGTCAACCTCCGTTAGCTTCCGAGGAACGATGGCAACCTACCACCGCCCCGCATAGGCTGTCAATGGATGAAAGATAGGCGCTTGACACTTGCCACATATGGCCCCATTGTGCGGAGGTCGGGCGGGGGAATCCCTGCCGGATCGGGGGCGCGGGCCCGGGGACCCGCCCCCCGTAGATGCGATCCCCAGGGGAAATACAATGTACTTCCGCGTCTCGGCCCTTCGGGCCCCGAGCACCTCGCACCGGTTCCAGGGTATCGGCCAGCTGCCGAGTGCCACGTCCGCCTTCGCTTCCGGCTTCGTCCAGGTTCCCAACCCCGAGGCGGGGCCGGAGAATGGCGACGAGTGGTCGGATGACCAGGGGACGCACGCCTGCGAGTTGGCGGCGGCGTGCTTCCTGTGCGAGAACCGCGACAAGCTCCCGACCTCCGGCGTCGTGCTCCTGGTCGAAGGCGAGGGCTTCACGGCGACCTACGAACCGGAGAAGGACGAGGACGACGAGTAGCCCGTCCGGGCTGGCTCAAGGTTTCGGGGGGGCGGGGATTCGGCCCCGTCCCCCCTTTCACTTCAAACGGGGAAAGAAGGTACTTCTCATGCACGGAAAGACCATCCAGCGGGCCCTTGCGGAAATCCGCGCGCTTGCGGACGCCCTGGGGCTCCACGTTCCGGGCGCGGCCGTCGCGGACCTGGACGAACACTACGCGGGGCGGACGGCGCGCTTGATCGAAGGCGCGCAGGCGCTCGCGGTGGAGGCGGGGGCCATCGTCCGGGCGGCCGTTCTCCTGGCCGCCGAGGCGACCTACCGGAAGGCCGAGGCGGAGGCGCGGAAGGAAGCGCCCTCGGCTTTCCTGGCCGCGGTGGCGGAGATGGCCGAGGCGGCGAAGGAAGCGCGCGAGAAGGCGCACGAAGCCTACGAACACGCCGGGAACGCCCGGAGCGCGGCGATGGACGTGCCGACCTGCGCCTCTATCTACTACACGGTCGACCTCGGGGAAGCCGGGACCCACGAGGGATACGCGGAGGACGACGACACCGATCCGGAGGGGTACGCCGGCACGGCCGAGAACGAAGCGGACACCGCCCAGGACCTCGCGGAGGAAGCGGCGGACGCGGCGCAGCGGGTGGAGGAGTGGCTCGCGGGCTTCCTCGCGGATCTCGCGCCCGCGGCGCCGGAGCAGGAGCCGGAGCCGGATTACAGCATCATCCCCTTGGACGTCCTCGCGATCGTCGGGCCGGTCCCGGCCCTGGACGACGATCCGGACGTGCGGTGGAGCCGGTCGCGGGTGGCCTACATCCGGGCGGCGTCGGTGCGGAGCGGGGAGTGCACCTCTCTCGACTGGCGGGACCCCGACCCCGCGGCCGACCCGGGCGGCTACCACCGTTCGTGCTGGTTCACCCGGAACCTCGCGGGGGAGAAGGTGGAGGGGATCAGGGAGCACCCCGCGGACGTGCAGGCGGAGGCGGCGCGGCGCGGTTGGTCGGTGGGTGACGGGAAGGGGGCGTTGCGATGATGGCGGCCATTCTCCGCGCCCTGACGTTCTTCCGCCGTGGCAGGCGGAGGACGGTCCGGCGCCTTCCTGACCCGATCCCGCTCCACGAGGGGCCGCGGCCCCCGGCCGGATTCTCCCCGACGTTCGGGGCGATCCGGACCCCGGAGGACCTCAAGGCCGAGGCGGAGGCGGAGGCGCGGCGCGCGCCGGAGTTCCCTTCCGATGCCGGTTGGGGCGAGGCGGCCTACGACCCGGACCCGGAGGATTCCCCGCCGGGACCCCGGGACGCGCCCGCGGTGACGGTGGAGGCGGAGGCGGAGCTGGCCGACGCCTTGGACGACCTGACCCCGGTGCCGGTTGAGGTGCCGGAGCCGGTCAGGCCCCCCCGCCCGGTGCCGTTTGTGCCGGTGCGGACGGGGGCGGGCACGGTTCGCAAGCGACTGGCGGCCCCGGAGGAAGCCTACCGGACCGTCCAGGAGCTTGGGGCGGCCAAGCGGGCCAAGGTGCAAGCGATCCTCGGCTCGAAGGTGCAGGTTCTCTCGTGCCATACGACGCGGGACCATCACGTGGCCCGCGCCTGGATCAGCGACCGGGACAGCATTCGGGTGGACTACAAGCGCGGCCGGATCCTGGACGCGGTGACGGTGAACGGGGAGGGCCGGACCGTCAACCGGCCCCCGGAGGACATCCCGGGCGGCATCTAGCAGCCCACAAGGGGGGCGGGCTCCGGCCCGCTCCCCGCTTCCCTTCCCCGGGAGGACCTGCGCGGGCACCCCGCGCGCCTATGAACGGATCCCGCCTTGCCGCGCTCCTCGCGGCCCTATTCGCGTTCGACCTCTCCGTCACCCTCCGCACCCCGGCGCCTCTCCTGGCGCTCGCGGCCGTCGCCGTCCTGGCGCTCGCCGTCCGTGAGTTCACCCGGCTATGGCGCCGACACTAACAGGGGCGCTAATGGCTTGACGGTCAGGTGCCGATAGGTGCATTGTGCCCCTGGGCCCGGGACGGTTCCGCGGCAGGACCGTACACTCCAGCCGCTCCGGTTCGACCCCGGACGGGTCCATCAACCAAACGGAGGAACCACATGCTAACCCGCATCCTAACGGCCGTCCTGAGGGCCGCCTTCCTGGGAGGGCGCGCGCGATGGAACGGGTAATGATCGTCGTGAAGCTCCGGCCGATGAACTCCACCCTTGAGGTATACCGGGCGGAGGCAGTCCCGGGGGGAGAGGCGCCCAGAGGGTACGAGGAATACACCGGCCACGCCGCGGACGTCCTGACCCGCGCCCGAACCTTCCTGGAGGAGCTGGCCGCCGACCTGCCCCCCGTCCTCGGGACCGTCCAGTCAACGTCCGACCCGCTGGACGCCCGCACCTGGCGCGACCTGGAGGACGCCCGCGACTTCGCCGGTGACTACGTGCGCGGCTTCCCCGCATGGCGCGTGGAACCGTGCCCGAACCGGCGTTTCCGGGTCCGCCTGGACCCAACCGCGGACCTCTGGATCGCCACGCCCACCCCGCCCCCCGGCTTCACCCGGACCAAGAAGGAGGACTGACCCCAATGACCTGCACCGAGTGCGGCCAGCCATTCAACCCCGGCCCCGATCCCTGCCCCTGCGGACGCTGCGATGGCTGCCACGAGAAAGACCCAGGAATCAACGCACTCCGCGTCCTGATCGCCGCCCTAGGCGCCGTCACCGGCCGACCCGTGCCACCCAATCCCCGCCTCAACTAGCCCACCCCCAGGGGCCGCCCCGGCCAGCCCGGGCTCCGGCCCCTACCCCCCGCTACCCTGACCCTCGCCGCCCACCGATCGCCCCGCCACGGGCACGCCTGGACGTCCACCCCAACCATTCCACCCCCTTCCAAAGCCAGCCCGCCCCCCAGCTCACCCACCGCACCGGGACCGAGCAACCCCAGCCAAGGGCCGAGGGATCGGCGCAGCCGTCGATCCCGGACCGGCCCGGGCCATCGGTGCAGCCCACCCGATCCCCAAGGGGCGGCGCCACGTCCACCCGGAGGGCAGCGCAGCCGCGGCAGGCGCACCGGCAGTCCGACCGGCAGGGGAGCGGACCGGAGGGGCGCGACCTGAGGGGGGACACGAGAAAGGGGACCCGCCGGGGGAGGAGTGGAACGATGCGTGGACTGAGCGGGTAATGTGGTCCCCGCGTTCCTTACCCATTCGTTTCCAGTCACTTGGGTCCCATCTGGGTCCCATCTGGGGGGAGGTGTTGGGTCCCATCTGGGTGTTTCACGGGGAACAGGCACACCCTCTGGAGGGTGATCGTGTGTGCAGAGACAGACGCCCCCTGCGTGGGGGTGGGGGTGGGGAAGCACCTGGAAGCGCCGGAGTAGTGTCCTGAGGCAGTTCGTCAGGAGGTGCTCTGGGGGAGGCCAGTCGGGGTCATACCGTCTCCTCGCCCGCTCGGGTTCTCGGTGTTCCTGGGGTGGCGGTGTGGAAGGGGCTTGACTTCGGGTCTCTCGCGGGGTTTCATCATGGACATCTCCCATGCGAGGAGAGAGGAAGTCGAGTCCGGGCCCCACGCCCGCCGACTTCCGGAGACTAGATCGAAGGGGTCAGTCTAGTCAAGAGCGATTCCGCCCTGGGGGTGCAATGCCCCTGGGGCGGTTCGTTTTCAGGGTGCGTGTCGGATCCGGTCGGCGAGGAGGTTGAAGGCGACCTGGACGGCTTTCCCGCCCATCGGGCGTCTCTGGTTCTCCCCGTACCATGCCCCTTCCTCCTCGATGAGCCTCGCCATCCGTTTCCGGAGGGCCTTGGGGATCGGGGGGATGGGCTTTTTCCGGAGGCGCTTCTTCACAGGGGGTGTCCGGAGAGGAGGTGGAGGAACTCGTGGAACACCACCCAGGCCATGAGGAGGACGGCGATGGCCAGGGCGATTCCGGAGAGGTACAGCAGCCACCACTTCCACTTCATGGCCGGTTCTCCAGGAAGCCTTGTCTCCGGAGTTCCGTGACCTCCTTCGGCTCTTTCACGAGCGGGTCGACGAAGAGGTCCTCCTGGCGGCGCTCCTCCACCTCCGCCCGCCAGCGTTCCAGGAGGGTGAGCCGCTTCACGATCTTCCCGAACTCCTTCTCCAGCTCCGCGTAGGTCATGGGGCCTCCAAGAAAGGTAGTTGACAACCTCCTTCCCATGTTGCAGGCTCTCTTCGAGGGGGTCAAGATGAGAAACGGGGACGGGTCGGACTCGGATTTCGTGGAGGGGATGGTGGTGACGCGCCTTCCGATCACGTTCGATCCGAAGACGGGGGCTCACATGGCCGGGGTGGCGTTCTCGGTGGCGTTTTCGAGCCCGGAGGTGGCTCGGGAGTGGCAGAACTCGCTCTCCCGGATGGTCTCCGGGGCCTGGAGAGGGGCGAAGAAGAGGCTGGCTGGTCAGATTTCGGCCCCGAATGACTGGAAACTGGGGGATGACGATGGCGGAGAGGGTCCGAAAGCGGCCTGAGACGCCGGAAGAGCGGCTGGAGAGGGTCGAGGAGCGGGTCAAGAAGATCCAGAAGGACCTCGAAGCGATTGTGGACGCGGGGCTGGCCATCCAGAAGCGCCTGGAGGCTCTGGAGAAGGTCGTTCCGGTGGTCCGGGTGGGGTGATGGACCGGGAGCACATCGCCGCGGCGGCTTCCAGGCTCCTCTGGAAGAGTGAGAGGTTCTCCCGGGAGGACCTTGACGACCTCCGGATCCTTGAGAAGGGGGTCGAGAGGGAGATCCGGCTGATGAATCTCGGCCTGGAAGCGGTCCGGTGGAGGATCAGGAGGATCGAGGAGGGCAAGTGACGTACAGCATCGAGGAAGCCCGGAAGGATGCGGGGGAGATCCTGAAGACGGCGGAGTCTTTCGTGCTCGTCACCCCCACCGAGCACGTCCTCTTCTACGGGCAGGCCGCTCCGCGGCTCATGGCCTCCATGCTCGTGCTGCTCGTGAGCCTGTGCAACAGCGCGATCGCCCTGACGGCGAAGGGGGTCCGGCCGGATGGAGGTGGGAATTGAGGTCCGTGCAGCTCAATCTCTTCGAGGCGGTCGCGGAGGAGCCTCCCTGGTTCAAGATTTCCCGCCACACGCCCGCTTCCCAGGCGAAAAACGTCCTCCACGGGCGCCATCCGATGGGATTCGGGCTGAAAGGGACCGTGGAGCGGATCCGGCTCGCGATTCTGGGGGTCGAGCCCTCCTGCCGCACCTGCGCCCACTTCCGGCGCGCGGTGTGGCATGATCGGACCTACTTCAAGTGCGCCAAGGCGGGCATCACGCGCGGGAAAGCGACCGATATCCGCGCCCGCTGGCCCGCCTGCGAGAGATGGGAGGCGCCCGTTGAGCGAAGCTGAAGGAGGAAAGCGATGAGAGACGAGTACAGGTTCGACGTCGGGCGCGGGCGGAGGATCCGGTGTGCCGGGTTCCATCTCGGCGGCACCGCCCCCTCCTTCACCGCCCAGGACCCGCGGGTGAAGGGCAAGTACCTCGACGACCGCCCGGTGTCCGAGGACGAGAAGAGCCCCGTGGTGAAGGCGGATGACCGCGCCGTCTCCGACGCCTACGGCCTCCGCGAGGCCCTCGGGAGCGGATGCACCTGCGAGGACTGCATGGGCATCCCCACCTTCGAGTCCCGCGCGCGGGGCTTCCTCGACTGACATGAACCGGCGGTCCTTCTTCGGGCTGGCGGCGGGGGCAGCACTCCTCGTCTCCTCGCTCCGCCCGGGAAGGATCGTCGATCTGGTCCTGCGCCCGAAAGTCACCGTGCTGGCGCTCGCCACCGCCTTCAACGAATGGCGCTCCGGCGCCCCCTACTCGACCGCCTTCACCTCCGGCGGCCTCGACCACGGGGACATGAGGGTGCTCGTCTCCCGCGAGACCTACCTCGACTTCTACGACGACCTCCCAGCCATCAACCGCTTCTCCCGGAAGGACATCGAGGAGGCCCACCTCATGTTCTTCGGCATCCCGCTCACTCCTTCCGATGTGGTCGGGAACGACCAGATGCTGGTCGTCGAAGGCAACAGGGCGCTCGCGAGCCTCGAAATCCCCTTGACATGAGGCCATCCCCTTCCCCACCGTAGAGGCTGTCGGGGCGGAAGTGTGGTGGTGAGGTGGCGTACAAGGGCAGTCAGGGCAACAAGCTCCCCGCGGCCCCGGGTCAGGGCAAGTCCCACCCGCAGGGCAGCATGGGGGGCATCGACGCCTTTTCCGAGCTGAGCCATCCCTCCGCGAAGGGAACGGCTTCCCGCTCGCACCCGGGCAAGGGCCCGGATTCCGGCTACGTGAAGGTCGGCCCCAAGCTCACTCCGTAGTGGGCTCGGGGCCTTTTCTTTGCCGCCACGTAGCCCCTTGCCTCCGTGGGGGGCGCACGGGGACCCCACCCCCGGCGTGGCGATCCAACAGGAGGCTTCCATGACCAAGGGCTCCATCCTCGCGCTCTGCGCGCTCGTGCTCATCTTCATCTCCTCCGTCGCCGCGACGATGCCTCCGGAGCGCGGCAACGGGTACGGGGCGACAAAGGTCGGTGCGACCGGGGCGATCATCGGCACCGGCGTCACCACGCTCCCCTACGGCCGCACCAGGATCTGGGGCATCCACTCCCCGTCCGGATCTCCCGGGATCGCGAGCCTGTTCCTCGGCTCCAAGGACGCCACCGGGTCCTTCATCGACTCCATGACGGTCGGAATCCCCCCCGGCGCCCCCTTCGAGTTCTACCACCCGCAGGGATGGGACTCCGCCGCGGTCACCATCATCACCGCGGGCGACACGCTGGTGGTGGGGGTGAACAACTGATGAGGAAGTCCACCGCCATTGCGATAGAGGGATTTGTCGCCGCCGCCTGCCTCCTCTGCCTCACGGCGGCGTTCCCCGGCGGGGCGGTGGAATCCGATCCCCTCTCCGCCCGGATCGGGTTGGCGACGAGTTCTTACCATCCGTGGACCGACCAGGACTACCTGCACAGGCGCACCTTTACGGCGCGGGAAGCCTCCGGCTGTGCGCTGCTCTTCCGGGGTGACTCCTCCGCGGTCTACATCCTGGCGCTGCGCGACTCGATCTTTGCTGGCACGGGTGGTTTCGTGGACTCCACGGCGACCATCGGGCAGCGCGTAGCCCTCTCGTTCTACGTGGACCCCGAGTCGGTCGGCGTGGCGCGCATGGGCTACTGGGCGACTCGCGCCGAGGTTCAGGCGTTGGCCTCCGCCCCCGGCGTGGAGATCGTCTCCACCTCCGGATCCGACCAGTTCCTCGGATGGCGAGGCATCGTGGATGGCGCGCGGGTGGCCGGGGCTGGCGAGACGGGCATGAGCCGGGAGCTGATGCTCGCCCTGTTCCAGTCCTACCAGGACTCCGCCGCGGCCTGGGGGATCGGCTCGTTCCGGTCGCATCGCTGGCGCGGCGAGAGGTACCAGATCGGGTCCGGAGACCTGCTCCGACAGCGCGGCTACTACCAAGCGTTCCGGCAGGCCCAGAACACCCAGACCCTCCAGGCGGATGCGGACACGACGGAGGGCTACGCGGAGGACCAGCCGAACCACTGGAGGTTCGGCCAACTCCTGATGGGCCGTGGTGGATTCGACAACTACTCCGGGCTCCACACGATGGGGGAGGGCGTCTCCGACTGGAACCTCGGGCTGCGTCGCTGGCGGATCACCAACGGCGCGCACGCCGATTCGGTGACCGGATTCCTGGACATGGGCTGCCACTCGTTCTCCTGCGCGGGGTTCGTCCACGACGGTGCGGTGCGGGACTCGGCCTCCACGAACGACATGAACTGGGCGAGCCTGCGGACGATCGTCCTGCATGCGGCACACCGCGAGGCCGAGGGCCGGGCCACCAGCCGCACCGTTGAGGGGCTGGCGGCCGTGAAGCGCGGCATTCGCGTCGGGGAGGTCTGCCCGCACGACAACTGGACAGTTCTCAGCCCGTCCACGGTCTACACGAACGGTGGCATCGCATCGACGCTTTCCTCCACCCCGGGGACCGGCTTCGGCGGGCCGTGCAAGGTGCCCCTGGGCTGGTCGCAGAGCAGCCAGCACTACAACGGTACCGGCGACATGTGGGCGGATCTGGGGACAGACGTTGCCACCACGACTCGACAGGTCGTCTACAACTTGGCGGCTGACGGCGACTCCATCACGGCGTCGTATCAGGCCGCATACGGCAACACGGACTCCTTGTCCGCGGGCCTCGGATCGCTGGACGGCAACGTCGTGATGCACCGGATGTTTTCGACCACGAGGAGTCGACCCTTCGCGTTCTACTTCGTTACCGTGGGCCACCAGTCTCCGGCGCTAGAGATTTCTGGCCAGTTCATCTATCACGGCACCATGACCGCGAACGCCGACACGCTCTACGTGGCGTGGGAGACGCAGCAGGTCGGGGAGCGGTGGGACGACTTCCTCAACGAGGGCCCGTCGGGCGCACAGGGGGGGATGGAGTGGCTCACCTACGCCGCGGCTCCGGATACGGGCACGGTGTCCGGCCTTCCTGATTCGCTCATTCAGAAGCAGTCCATCGTCCTGCACTCCCTGCCGTCAGTCCTCGCGATGTCCGACACGTCGTTCACGACGGGATTCATGCCCAGGTTGTCGAGCGCGTCCACGCGCTGGACCCGGGACATCCAATGGCGGAACCCCTGGCGGCTGTTCCCGAACATCCGGTCGCTGCTCGACGCGACCAAGCCCTTCCAGAGCACTATCGGGAACGCGAGACCGAGCGCGACGCTGCACGCCATCGAGCGCACGGAGATCAGCGGCCACGAAACGGTGCTGGCGCACATGAAGCCTGCCACGCAGCAGGGCAGGATCTACACCTTCCGGATCGTCGTGGACCTCGACGAGAAGGTGACGGCGGTTCCTGGGTACGTTGCGATCCAGTATTTGGCCGCTTCCGGAGTGTCCGCGCACTCCATCATCTGGCTGGACATCGGGGCGAGGCTGCTATGAGGGGCTGCGGGACGGCTCTCGACATCAACGCGAGGACACTGTGATGGCAACCGAGTACGACGTGGTGGCGAAGAGGAAGCGGAAGCGTCGGAAGGCGAAGGGTCGGGGCAAGGTGAAGAAGCGGTCCCAGGCCGTGGCCATCGCGCTCTCCGAGGAGCGGAAGGCGAAGCGAGGGGGGTACTGATGTCGAAGGCGAAGGCGAAGGCGAGGGCGAGGGCGAAGGCGCAGGTGGCCCCGGAGCCCCCGCCCCCGCCTGCGAAGACGACCGCGGAGTTCCGGGAGGAGCGGCGGGCCGCGCTCAACATGGGCTTCACCAAGGCCCTGAACGAGCACATCACCGACATGGAGGAGCTGCGCTCACTCGCGAAACTCGTCCTCACCGGGCGGGTGGGTGTCCAGGCGCTCGACCGCCAGACCTTCGCGGTGCTGGTGGAGATCCTCGGCGTCCTGAAGGGGAAGTGATGGACGCGCTGGTCGGGGTCGCCTTCGTGATCGGTTTCTTCACCGGGGTGGTCGCGCTCTGGAAGGTGGAGAACCGCTCCGACCTCCGCGAGGAACTCCGGTACCGGAGGGGGTCGGAAGAGAGGGCGAGCGTGTCTCGCCGGGAACAGCGGGCCTCGGTCCTTGATCTCCTCCAGGAAACGATGCCCTCCGAGTCCGGTCCGCTCGATGGCTTTGGAGCGGACCGTCCAGTCGGATCCGAGCACCCGGCGGGGCCGCCGCCTCCCACTCCGGAGATGGCCAGGAAGAGGAAGGATCCGCTGTCGTGGATGAGAAACCGCTGAGCGACGAGGCGCGTTTCGAGGAGCATTGCCGGTGGTTCGAGGAGAACCTCCGCATCGTCGACAAGCGGGCGAACCTGATCCCATTCCGGCTGAACCCGATCCAGAAGGTGCTGGAGAGGCGGAAGTGGGAGCTGATGGAGGCGAGGAGGCCCGTCCGCTTCATCGTGCTGAAGGCCCGCCAGGAGGGGGTCTCCACCTGGGCCGAGGCCACGATGTTCAAGGACGCGCGCCTCATGGGCAACCGGCGCTCGATGGTGATCGCCCACGACGAGCGCGCGACGCGGAACATCTTCGAGATGACCCGCCGGTACTTCCGCTTCCTACCCGGCGACGTGAAGGGGAAGCGGGTGTCGGCGGGGACTCTCGTCTTCGAGGACAACGACTCGGAGTTCCAGGTCCAGACCGCGGGCACGGGCGAGCGCGCCGGGCGCTCCTTCACCTGCCACGCGGTCCACTTCTCCGAACTCGACTTCTACCAGGAGCCCGAGGCCGTGTTCTCGGGCGCGATGCACACGATTCCCGACGCCTACCCGGCGGTCGTTATCATCGAGTCCACGGCGAACGGGCCGAACCTCCAGATGCAGAAAATCTGGGACCGGGCGGTGGAGGGGCGGATCGACTTCGACCCCTTCTTCTTCCCCTGGCACGCGGACGCGGAATACTCGCGCGAGGTCACCTACGAGGACCTCCTCCGCTACGGGCCGCGGGAGTGGGTCGCGAAGTACAGGGTCTCGGTGATCGCGTCGAGACGGGTCTACGGACAGGAGGGTGGCGATGGGTTGGGGCGAAGCCGGGGGGCATGGACAGCTCCCGGATCCGGGAAGCGTGGAGAGGGAGGCGGCGAGGCAACTGAAGCTCGTGATGGAGCGGCAGAAGGTGAAGATCGCCGCACACGAGGCGGAGATGGAGCGGGTACGGGGGGGCGACGCTCTCGCGAGGAGGATGCGGGAGCGGGGGCTCTCGCAGGGGGACCGGTTCCCGGTCTTCCTGGAGGGGGGAAGAGTGGTGTGGGTCGAGGCGGATTTCCGGCCCCTTCCGTCCCGCCAGAACTTCGTGCGCTTTTTGGAGGTCGACGGGACGAGTCCTGGCGCGAGGTCGCTGGTGTCGGTGGAGGAGATCGCGGGGAGCGCCCTGGCGAAAGGGGTGGAGTTGTCTCCAGAACCGTCTTCACCCTCTCCGATCTCTTCGACGAGTCCCTGAGTCCCTACGAGAAGTCGCTCCGGGTGCAGTTCGACCTCTCGAACGCCCAGATCAACTGGCTCCGCCATTGCCTGGAGACCCGCTGCCACGGGGACGAGACCACGAGGCGCCGGGAGTACCCCTCCACCCCGGAGGAGGCGTTCGAGGCTTCCGGGGCCGACATCCTCGACCCCTACGTGATCTCGAAGTGGACGAAGGCGGCCAAGGAGTCGCCCCCGCTCGGGGTCTTCCGGATGGACGTGAGTGAGCACCGCACCGGTCCGCCGACCGCGATCCCGGCCGAGGACCGCCAGGGCAAGATCGAGCTGTACGAGTTCCCCGATCCGCACGACACCTACGTGATGGCGGTGGACACGAGCCAGGGGGTGGCGAACTCGGACTGGATCATCGGCTACGTGATGTCGGTGAAGAGCGGCGCCCAGGTCGCGGAGTTCCGGGCGACGGTGGATCCGGACATCGCGATCGGGCAGCTCGAAGGGCTCGCGATCTACTACAACCACGCCTTCACCGGGATCGAGGTC
>Ga0299906_10003792_pt1 | contig 12436 bp, 10 predicted proteins | sample RVTome_14_FD_200259 | JGI IMG/M metagenome (GOLD analysis project Ga0299906, IMG submission 200259) | Soil microbial communities from uranium-contaminated site in the Upper Colorado River Basin, Wyoming, United States - RVT145D125 (version 2) ...
CGCACACCCCCGCCCCACCGCCCATCCACCCCCCGCGCTCCTTACGGCCGCCGTCGACCCGCACCCGCCCGTGCCTCACGCGGCCAACGGCGTCACGACCGCGACCCGGGGGTCCTTGCCTCGTCCGCGGGCCCTCCGTAACGTCCCGCCGCGTGGAGATCGGCGTCAACCTGCCCGTGATGGTGCCGGGTCTCGATCGTGACGGCATCCTCGGGTGGTGCCGCGCCATCGACGCGGGGCCGTTCTCGAGCCTCGCCCTCGGCGAGCGCATCTGCTTCCCGAACCCGGAGTTGCTGGTCACGGCGAGCGCGGCCGCGGCCGTGACGGAACGAGTCCGCATCGTCCTGAACGTGCTCGTGCTCCCGATGCATGCCGAGATCCTGGCTGCGAAGCAGACGGCGACTCTGGACGTGCTCTCCGGCGGACGGCTGGTCGTCGGGGTCGGCGTCGGTGGCCGCGAAGAAGACTACCGTGCCGTCGGCGCGGCCTGGACGCCGGCGCCGTTGGCCCGGCTCGAGCGCCAGGTGAGGCGGATGCGCGCCGCCTGGCGGGGCGAGCCGGTGGTCGAGGGCGCGCTGCGGCCGGTGGAGCCGGCGCCCGTGCAGGCCGGCGGACCGCCGGTGTGGGCGGGATCCCTGTACCCACAGTCGATCCGCCGCGCGGCGCGCTGGGCCGACGGCCTCTGCGGCTTCAGCTTCTCGACGGCGGAGCCCGAGCTGCGTACGGCCTTCGAGTCCGCCCGCCGCGCCTGGCGCGAGCAGGGTCGCACGCAGCCACCCCGTCTCGTCACCGGGGCCTGGTTTGCCCTCGGGCCGGACGCCGAGCGGCGGATGGAGACCTACCTGCGTCGCTATCTGAACTTCATGGGACGCGGTGCGGACGCGGTGATTCGCCTGGTCCCGAGTACGTCGCCGGCCGCGCTGCGGGCGGCGCTGGCTCGCATGGCGGATGCGGGCGCCGACGAGGCGCTGCTGGTGCCGACCACGATCGACCTGGACGAGCTGCGCCGCCTCGAGGACGTGATCGGCTGAGAGGTTGTGAATCAATCCCCGGACCGAGCCAGGCACCCGAGGCGCCCGGCCCGCAAGGCGCGACGACGAGTCATAGCCGGAGGCTATGGCGAGGAGGAGCAACGCCGCGGGCCGGGATGCATCGGGTGCCTGGCGACGGGAGGGGATTGATTCACAGCCTCTGAGAGGTCGGGCCGAGGCCGCGGGGCGCGGGCGGCTCAGCCGTCCGTCTTGCCCGGTACGAGCACCGGCATCGGGAACGGTCGCACCTTGTCGCCGGCCGAAGCCGCCGAGACCCGGGCGGCGCCGCGCTTCTCGACCTGGTCGACGCGGACGATCGCGTGCATCGGAATGTGCGTCCGTTCGACGCCCTCGTACTCGCTGCGCAGCTTTTCCTCCGTCGGATCGACGACGACGTTCGAGCGCTCCCCGAACAGCAGCCCTTCGACCTCCACGAACCCCAGCAGGGGACTCTGACACACTGCCCGAGCGTAGATCTCGTAGACCTTGCCCTCGTTCTGGAAGACGACGCGATAGACGCTCTTCCTTGCCACCGCCCGCAGTCTAGCGGAGATCCCCCCGGACTTCAGCCCCGGTCGTCAGCGGGTGACGCCGTTGGCGCCCCACGGCCCATCCACCCCCCGCGCTCCTCACGTCCGCCGCCGACCCGCACCCTCCCGTGCCTCACGCGGCCAACGGCGTCAGCGGATCAGCTTGGCGCCCCGAAGGCTGTAGGGCATGCGGATCACCGTCGTGCCGTCCCCGAGTCCCATGCCGAAATTCACCAGGTAGAGGGTTCGCCGTCCGAAGGACCGCCGGGGCCCGAACGCCAGATTCGCCGGCCAGTCGAGCAGGGGATCGGTGGACAGGACCCGCACCTCGCCGGTGTCCGCGAGCACCACGCGCAGGGTGTCGGCCCCGACGACGAGGAGATTGCCGCGCTTGTCGAGCGCGATGCCGTCCGCGAGCGGCAACCCCGTCGCATATAGCTCGGGCGCCCCCAGCAGGTCGTCGCCGTCGATGGGGACGCGCCAGGCCGAGCCGACGGTGTCGGCGATGAACAGGTACCGCTGGCCCCGGACGCGCCCGATGGCGAGGCCGTTCGGAAAGCCGAATCCGGTCGCGACGGTGACGGGGATGCCGTCGGTGACGTCCTCGATCGTGCGCCCGAGCGAGGCGCTCACCCAGATGCGCCGGCGCCGCTTGCTCTGGACGACGAAGTTGGGCCCCGAGAGCCCCGCGGCGAGGAGCGATACGGTGCCTTCCGGCGTGACCTGCCAGACCTCGCCGTCCCCGAAGACGGTCGTGACGACGCGGCGGTCCTCGAGAACGCTCACCCCGGCGAGTGGCTTGCCGATGCTGGCCAGCAGGGACGAACTCCCGTCGGGCGCCAGGCGCAGCAGGTCGCCCGCGATGGTGCCCACGATCAGGTGAGTCTTGGTGAACGCGAGCCCTTCCGGTCCGGCGACGCCGGTCGCAAACAGCTCGGGCGTGCCCACCGCCGGGTCGCGGGCAGCGGCGGGCAGGGCGAGCAGAAGGGCCAGAGCGAGCGCGCAGGCGGTACGTGACATGCTCCGGGTCGTACCATGTTGCGCGGTCACGATGCATCATGCCGCCGTCGAGCCGCGCCGCGGCGCGCCCGCGGCCCCGGTGGCCTCGGAGAGCCTCGCGCGTTTCGCTTTGCACGCGGCCCGCGAGCCCGGTAGGCCACGGCCGGTGTACGGCTCGTCGCGCGTTCGGCGTCTCGCAGGAGCGCCCTGGTTGCACTTCCTCCTCGCCGGTGCGCTGCTCTTCGGCGCCGCGCGGTGGCGCGCCGCTGCCCGCGGCGTCGCGGCGGCGCAGACCATCGTGGTCACGGCCGCCGACCGGGACCGCCTGCGGGAGGACTTCCGGGGCCAGTTCGGGCGCCTGCCCACCGGGGACGAGGAGCAGGGGCTGCTCGCCGAACATGTCGACGAGGAGATTCTCTACCGCCAGGCGATCGAGCACGGCCTCGATCAGGGCGACCGCGTAGTGAATTTCCGCCTCGCACAGCTCGCGCGCTTCCTCGGTGAGGACGATGAGCTTTCGCCGGAGCAGCTCGTCGCCCGCGCCCGGGCGCTCGGGCTCGACCGCAGCGACCTCGTCGTCCGTCGCTACCTCGTGCAGAGCATGCGCCTGCTCGCGAGCCGTCCCGCGCCCGGCGACGTCCCGGACGAAGCGGCATTGCAGGCGTACCTGGTGCGCCACGCGGCGCGCTTCGAACGGCCCGAGCGACTCCACCTCGTGCACGTGTACCTCAGCCGCGATCGCCGCGGCGCGCGGCTGCAGGCGGATGCCGTCGCGCTCCTGGCCCGGCTCCGGGCGTCGGACGCGGGCCCGGCGGCCGCGACCACGTCGGGCGACCCGTTCATTCGCGGTCACGAGATGCGCGCGGCGTCCGCACAGGATCTGGCCCGCGCCTTCGGGCCCGACTTCGCGGCGGCGGTCGTCGCCCTGCCGGTCGGGTCGTGGCAGGGGCCTGTGACGTCGGCCTACGGCCTACACGTGGTCCGTGTCCTCGAGCGCACGCCGGGTGGGCTGCCGGCGCTCGAGGCGGTGCGCAACCAAGTGGTCCACGGGCTCCTCAAGGAGCGCAAGGACGCCCGGCTGGCAGCGCGGTTGGGGGCATGGCGGGGTGTCTATGACGTGCGCGTCGAGGACGCGCCGAGCGAGAGCGACGATGCGTGACTTCACCCTGCGTCACCTGATGATCGCCGCCGCGCTTGCGCTGCTCGCCGATCCGGCGGCCGCGCATCCGCTGGCCCCGTCGCTGCTCGAGGTCGTCGAGCGCGCCCCGGGCGACGTGTTGGTACGTTGGAAGACCCCGGCCAAGCGGGTCCCGGGCAGCCGGCTCGCCCCCGTGCTGCCGCCCGAGTGCACGCCCGGCGGCGACCCGATCGTCCGCGGCGGCCCGACCGAGGTGGTCACCGAGTGGACGCTGTCGTGCCCGGACGTCCTGGCCGGGCGGACGCTGGCGATCGAGGGCATCGCCTCCAGCAAGGCGGCGGTCCTGCTGCGCGTCGAGCTCGCCGACGGGCGCCGGCTGCTGCACGTTTTGGGGCCGGACGACGCCGGCTTCGTGATCCCCGCTCGGCAGAGCCGGACGGCGGTGGCGCGCAGCTACGGTGGGCTGGGCATCGAGCACATCCTCACCGGTCCCGATCACCTGCTGTTCGTGCTCGGGCTGGTGTTGCTGGTCGGGGGCGGCCGCCCGCTGCTCTGGACGGTCACGGCCTTCACGGCCGGTCACAGCGTCACGCTGTCGCTGGCCGTGCTCGGCTACGTGCACTTTCCCGCCGGGCCGATCGAAGTGCTGATCGCCCTCAGCATCTTCCTGCTGGCGACGGAGCTGGCCCGGCGCTCGCCGGCGCCGTCGCTCGTGTCGCGACAGCCCTGGGGCATGGCGTTCGTCTTCGGGCTGCTGCATGGCCTCGGCTTCGCCGGGGCGCTCGCCCAGATCGGCCTGCCGAGCGTCGACATCCCGCTCGCGCTGCTCGCATTCAACGCCGGCATCGAGATCGGTCAGCTCGCCTTCGTCGCCGCCGCCCTGGCCGCCGGCGCGGTCGCGGCGCCGCTCGTCCGGCTGCGCCCGCGTCTGGCACGGCTGGCGCCGACGTACGTGATCGGCTCGCTGGCGGCCTACTGGGTCCTCGAGCGGCTGGCGGCGCTGTAGTGGGCACGATGGCGGGCGGGGAACGGCCGGGGCCGGCGCGCCGGCCGGCAGCGACGTCCCGGTGGGTGGATGCCGCGGCGGCCGCAGCGATCTTCGGCATCGGCGCCGGGCTCTACCTCGTCACGCTCGCACCCGGCCTGCCGTATCCCGCCGGCGACAGCCATGCCTTCACGACGAGTTCGGCCACGCTCGGCCTGGCGCGCCGCACCGGGTATCCGCTGTACACCTGGCTCGGCTTTCTGTTCACGCGGTGCCTCCCCGTCGGCGACCTCGCGTACCGGACCAACCTCCTGTCGGCGGCCGGCGCGGCGGGTGGTGGCGCGGTCGTGTTCCTGATCGCCCGGCGTCTCGACCTGGGACGGAACGCGGCTGCGTTCGCGGCGTTGCTGCTGCTCACGTCGACGACGCTCTGGTCGCAGGCCGTGGTGACCGAAGTGTACGGACCCAACGCGTTCATGCTGGCGCTCACTCTCTGGTCGTTGCTCGCCTGGAGCGCTCGGGTGGAGCGGGGCCACGACGCCTCGGGTGCCCTGGCGCTGGCCGGGCTCCTCTTTGGCCTGTCGCTCGGGACCCATCTGTCGAATCTCACGCTGGCCCCGGCCTTCGTGCTCTTCGTGCTCCTCGTCGATCCGCGCACCGTCACGCGCCCGCGCTCGCTCGCCCTGGTGGTCGGGGCGTGTCTGCTCGGCACCGCGCAGTTCTTCTGGTTGCCGCTGTGCGCCGCGACGGCGATGTTTCCGAATCCCGTGCCGTCGACGCCGGCGGGCGTGTGGGCGTACACGCTGGGAGCGTTCGATCATCTGCGCTTCGCCTTCCCACTCGGCGCGCTGCCGGCCCGGCTCGCGTACTACGGCGGGCAGTTGGTGGAGAACGTGACGGCTCCGGGCGTGGTGGCCGGGATGCTGGGGGCGTGGGTGCTCATGTGGCGCCGCCCGGCCGCGTGCTGCCTGCTGCTCGCGACGTACGTGCTCAACGTCGCCACCGCCACCCAGGTCGCCGTGGGTGACGCCGATCGCTTCTTCATCCCCGGGTACGTGGTGTGGGTGCTCTTCGCCGGCTGCGGCCTGCAGGGCCTGTCCGACGTGGTGCGGCGGCGCGGGCCGCTGCCGCCCCGCCTGGCCGCGGCGACGGTGTGGATGCTGGCGCTCGCCGTCCTGCTGCCGGCCGCGCGCGCGAGCCTGGCCGACAACGACCGGCGTGGCGACACGGTCGCGGACGACTTCCACCGCAGCGTCATGGACGTGCTGCCGCCCGGGAGTGTGCTGGTCGCGCCACCCGGCGTGTTCGGGCAGGCCGCGCGCTACTGGGCCCAGATCGAGGGGCGGCGTCCCGACGTCCGGCTGCCGGACGGGGTCGGGCCGGCGGGCGTTCCTCCGGGCGCTCCGGTGTTCACGACCATCCCGACCCGCCGGGGACGGGTGCTGGCGGGGATGGCACGCGGGCGCCTGCCGCGGAGTCGCTGGTTCGTTCCGGTGCTGCTCGGCGGCCGGCACGATCTGGTGCTCTATCGCGTCGATGACGCGCCGCCGGCGCTCGCGGCGCCCGTGCCGGGCGCCGCGCGCCTCGATCGCCGGCTCGGCGCCACGACGCTCGTGGCCGCCGCCCTCGGGCCGCTCACCGGCGCGCCCGTCCGCCGCGTCGGGCTGCGCACCTGGTGGCGGCTGGGACGAGGCGGCGTCCCGGTCGTCTCGACGCGCGTCGGTGACGTGACCGTGGAAGCGCACGTGCTGGCCTTCGGCAACGCGGGCCGCGCGGTCGTGGAGGCAGGCCTGGCGCCGGACGCGATCATCGCGGAGGACGTGCAGGTGGTGCTGCCGTCGACGCTGGCCCCCGGCCGCCACCCGGTGCGGGTCGGGGTCGTGGACTTCACCGCCACGGGCGTGCGCGTGGCCTGGGCCGAGGTGGGACGTGTCGAGATCGACTGAGGCCCGTTCGCCGGCTGATCGCGGGCGCGCGCTGCGCCTGCTGGGCGCCGTGGTGCTGTTGGCCCTGCAGGCGGGGGGCCTGGGTGCGGTGCTGTGGGCGCGGCGGGACGGCGGGCAGAGCCCGGTCCCGCCGGCGTTGGGACGGGGGCCGGCGCCGGATCAGGTCGTGACCCTCGAGTTCTTCGCCGACGACGCGCTCGTCGTGACGACGGAGCGCGGGCTGCGTACCCTGCGCATCGACGAGCACACGACGGTGGAAACGGTGGGCGGCGCCGGGCGGCTGTCGGATCTGCGGCCCGGGATGATGCTGGTGATCTGGTGGCGCGCCGGATCGTCCGGACGGGCCGTCGTAGCGCGGCTGGGGCTGATCGGCGCCGAGCCGGGTCGGACGTCGTAGACGCCGGCGCGGCGGCGCGGGCTACCGCTCGCCGGCCGGGCGCGGGCGCTGTTGCTCGCCGAGTACCGGCTTGAGCCGCCGCCAGATTTCGTCGGCGATCTCCGGGGTGAGCGAGCCGAGCTCGCGTTGCACCAGCTCGTGCACGGAGGCCGCGCAGCGCTCGCGCCCGTCGGTGATGAGGCGCTCCATGCGGCTCTCCCAGAGGACCGTGCGCACGACCGTAGCCGGCAGGGACACGCCGCGCAGGCTCTCCGTGAGTCGCTCGCGGCCGAGCCACCAGCCCGCGCCGGCGGCGAGCAGGCCGAGCAGGGCCCCGACGACCCAGCCCACGGGGCCCGTCTCGAGGACGCCGACCAGGACGGCCACCCCGATCGCCTCGCCGAAGCCGCCGCTCACCGTCCCGCCGACGACCACGAGGGCCGCCCCCACGGCCGTGCTCACCGTGTCGGCCAGGCCGTGACCCAGGGAACCGGACAGCGCACCCGAGGTGGCGCCGGAGGCGTGCACCACCGACCCGGCGACGTCGCGACGACGGATGGCCTCGAGTGTCGGCTCTCCCCCGACGCGCTCGGCGATGTGTGCCGAGAGGTCGCGCTCGAGGCTGCGCTGCGCCACCGGCACGTGGGCCTGCAGCGTGGGGCGGAAGCGTTCGCACGCGGCCGACAGATCGCGTTCGAGCATGGCGATGGAGCCCCCGTCGCGCCGAAAGGCCCGGATGCGCGGCGCCAGCTCGTGATCGAAGAGGCGCTCGCAGACGAAACGCGCCAGCTCCTCGCCGAAACGATCGCAGGCGTTGCGCACGTCGACCTCGATGGCGTCCTCGAGCTCGGCGACCTGCAGCCGTCGCGCCTTCTCGAGCAGGTCCTGGTAGTAGGGGTCGTGCAGATCGATCTGCGTGCGCCGCAGGAGGCGCCGCGCCTGCCACGTGCTGGCGAGCAGCATGCAGGCCCGCGGCAGCCCGATGAAGAGCAGCGCGGAGACGGCGTAGAGGTGGATCCACGGCGCCGCCGGGGCGCCCCGCTCGGTGACCAGGAGCGCGGCGTCGGCCTGTGTCGGGAGCCCGTGGCCGAGGAGGAGTGACGCCGGTCCGAGCGCCGCCCGAATCAAGGCCAGGAACGAGTCGGTGTCGGTGATGAAGGTGCTGCGCCAGATGACGTTGTACTCCAAGAAGAGGCCGCGGCCGTACATGCCGGCGACGGCGCCGGCGGCGAGGCCGATGGCCGCCGCGTGCAGCGCCCGCCGTACCAGCGGGGCGAGGCTGGGCGCCGCGACCTGCGTCCACAGGGACCAGAAGCGCCGGCCGACGCGGCCGAGGTCGCTGGCGCGCGCTCGCGTCTCGAGCACGGTGCGATGCAGTCGCAGCCACAGGCCGGGGAGCAGGCGTCCGAAGAACAGGCGCGCGAACAATCCCGGTCCGGGTGGGGCCGGAACGCCGGGACCCCCGGCGCCGGCTGTCGCGGGTGCGGTCACCGCCGCCCGGCCCGGCGGCCGGCGCCGCCGCAGGCCGAGGCCGAGCGCGGCCATGCCGGCGTAGGCGGCCAGGTTCCAGGCGATCAGCAGCGCGATCGGATTGACGAGCACGTGGATCTTCGCGCTCGGCCCGAGGTAATTCGACGCCAGGCCCACGACGGCCGCGCCGGCGCTCACGACACCCAGGCCTCCCTGGGCCGCCCGCGTCATCGAGGCCAGGGGCCGCAGCGCCGCCAGTGGTCCGTCCAGCAGCAGGGCGGCGCGCCGGGCGAGCCAGGCCCGGTCGTCATCTACCGGCCCGGCGCCGGCGTGCGCATCGATCAGCGCCTCGGGCGCGATGGTGACGGCCCGTGTCTCCTCGGCCGCGCGGACGAGGAGGATCTCGGCGGTCCGGTCCGTCAAGCGCGAATCCGCGGCAGGACCTTCTCCTGGAAGAGCCGCAGGCTCTCCCAACCCAGCTCGGGCGCCAGGCCGCCCATGAGCGGGTGCAGGATGACGCGTCCCGTCTCCTCGGCGAGCCGCACCGTCTCGTCCGGCGTCAAGACGCGATAGGCGTCGCTGTTGCGCACGTCGTCGATGGTGCGCGCCTCGACGTGCATGCTCGAGCGCTGGTCGGCCGTCTGCCACGCCGCGTAGGTGCGCGCGTCGTAGAGCGCGTGCGGTCCGACGCGCTGCCAGTCCCGCTCGGGATCCTCGGAGACGTGGACGAAGCCGGGCCCGCCCGGCAGCATGACGAACCCGCCCGCGAACCCCTGGGCGCGGCACTCCTCCTCGTAGACGTCGGCGAGGCGCTGGTCACCGATGGCCGGGAAGAAGCCGGCCTGGAGGCGCGCCGCGCGTCTCGCGGCCTTCTCCGTCGAGCCGCCGACGAGAATCGGCGGCGGGACGGCCGGGGCGGGCGTGACGCGGACGGTCCGGCCCTGCCACTCGAACGGCTCGCCGGTCCAGGCCTGGCGCAGCACCTGCACGTACTCTTCCATCAGGCGTCCGCGCCGCTGGCGCTCGACGCCGGCCATGTCGAACTCTTCCTGGCGATACCCGAGTCCGGCCACGAAGCTCACCCGCCCGCCGCTCACGAGGGAGGCCACGGCGAGCTGTTCGGCGAGTCGAATGGGATCGTGCAGGGGCAGCAGCAAGGCCGCGATGTTGATCATCACGCGCGACGTGCGCGCCGCGATCGCCGCCGCCAGGGTGACCGGTGACGACAGGTACCCGTCGTCGACGCCGTGGTGCTCGGAGAGCACGATCAGGTCGGCGCCGCGCTCATCCGCCCAGGCGCTCATCTCGAGGCAGGCCCGATAGGCGTCGGCGTGGTGCGCGGTGCTACCGGGCGGAACGCGGAGGTCGAAGCGAATGCCGATCGTCGCCATCGCGGGCGACCCTACACAGGCCCGGCGAACCTGTCACGTCGGGGCGCGCCGCGTCAGCGACGCCGAATGCTCGATGCGGCCGAATTGGACGCTCGCCCTGGCCATGGTGCCGTCGCTGCAACGCCGGCCCGACCGTTTCGGACACAGACCGTTTCGTGGCGCTGGCCGGAGCACGCCGATCGGTTATAGTCCGGGCCATGGCCTTGTGGTCCCGCCAGCGCGAAGTACCGACCGCCGACCGGGCGCTGCCCGGCCGGGCGACGCCGATGCCGGTGGCGGCCCGTCACGTGGTCCTCGCCGCGCCACTCGCGCCGCCCTTCCCGGACGACACCGAGACGGCCGTGTTCGCACTCGGCTGCTTCTGGGGGGCCGAGCGCTGCTTCTGGCAGGTCCCGGGCGTCTACTCGACGGCCGTCGGGTACACGGCGGGCGGCACGCCGAACCCGACGTACGAGGAAGTGTGCTCTGGCCGGACGGGGCACACCGAAGCCGTGCTCGTGGTCTACCGGCCGGCGCAGGTGTCGTTCGAGACGCTGCTGCGCGTGTTCTGGGAGAGCCACGACCCGACGCAGGGCATGCGGCAGGGCAACGACGTGGGCACGCAGTATCGCTCCGGCGTGTACACCCGCGGCGCGACGCAGCACGCGGCGGCCGTGGCCTCACGCGCTGCCTACCAGGCCGCGCTCGCCCGCGCCGGACTTCCCGAGATTTCGACCGAGATCGAGCCCGCCGCCGAGTTCTACTACGCCGAGGACTATCACCAGCAGTATCTGGCGAAGAATCCGGGCGGCTACTGCGGGCTCGGGGGCACCGGCGTGCGCTACCCGGCGCCGGACGCGTGATGCGGGCCATCGTCGTCGACGGCTGGACTGCGCCGAGCGAACTGGCGGTGCGTGACGCACCCGAGCCGGTCGCCGGACCGGGCAGCCTGGTGGTCGACGTCCGTGCGGCGGGCTGCAACTTCTTCGACATCCTGATGGTGCAGGGCCAGTACCAGGTGAAGCCGCCCTTTCCGTTCGTGCCCGGCGCGGAGCTGGCCGGAACCGTGCGGACGGTCGGCGCCGGCGTCGACCGGTTCGCGCCGGGCGATCGCGTCTTCGCGTCGGCCGGACTCGGGGCCTTCGCCGAGCGCGCCCAGGTGCCGGCCGCGGCCACCTGGAAGATGCCCGACGGCATGTCGTTCGAAGAGGCGGCGGGGCTTCCCATCGTCTATCCGACGTCCTACGCGGGCCTGGTCTTCCGCGCCGGGCTGCGTGCCGGGGAGACGGTCCTGGTCCATGCCGCGGCGGGCGGGGTCGGCATCGCGGCCGTGCAGATCGCCAAGGCGCTCGGTGCGCGCGTCATCGCCACGGCGGGCGGGGCCGAGAAACTCGCGGTCGCACAGGAGGCCGGGGCCGACGAGCTGATCGACTACCGCGCCGACGACTGGGTGGAGGCCGTCAAGCGCGCCACCGGCGGGCGCGGGGCCGACGTGATCTACGACTCGGTCGGCGGCGACGTCACCGACAAGTCGCTCAAGTGCATCGCCTGGAACGGCCGCCTGCTGGTGATCGGCTTCGCGAGCGGGGACATCCCGTCGGTGCGACTGAATCGCGTGCTCCTCAAGAACATCGCGATCGTCGGCCTGCACTGGGGCGCGCACGTGCAGCACGAGCCGGCTCGCATCGGGGAGACGTTCACGGCGCTCTTCGAGCTGTACGCGCAGGGCAAGATTCGCCCCGTGGTCTTCGGGCGCTATGCGCTGGACGAGTTGCCGGCGGCGCTCGAGGCGCTCGGGTCGCGCCGCAGCTACGGCAAGATCGTCGTCACGCCGTAGCGGCACCGAAGGGGGCGGACCCGTGCGACTGTGGTCGATCGAAGGGAACCGGCAGCGTCTCGATGGGGGGGCGATGTTCGGGAACGCGCCGCGCGCGCTGTGGGAGCGCTGGATCGAGCCGGACGCGGCGCATCGCATCCCGCTCGCCTGCCGGGCGCTGCTGGTCGACGGGCTGGCCGGCCAGCGGGTGCTCTTCGAGGCGGGCGTGGGCTCGCCGTTCGCCCCCGACCTGCGCGCCCGCTACGGCATCGAGGAGGCGGATCACGTCCTGGCCGAGACGCTCGAAGCGCTCGGCATGCCGCACGACACCATCGACCTGGTGGTGCTGAGCCATCTCCACTTCGACCACGCGGGCGGGGTGCTGCGCGCCTGGCGCGAGGGCGAGCCGCCCGCTCTGCTCTTCCCCACGGCGCGCTTCGTGGTCGGCCGCCGCGCCTGGGAGCGCGCGCGCGCCCCGCATCCTCGCGACCGGGCCTCGTTCCTGCTTGAGCTGCCGGGCCTGCTCGAAGCGAGCGGCCGGCTCGATCTCGTCGACGGGCCGCATCTGCCGGCGCTCGGTGAGTCCGTCCGGTTCCACTACAGCGACGGGCATACGCCGGGGCTGATGCTCGCCGAGATCCGCGACGGGGCCGGCAGCCTGCTCTACTGCAGCGACCTGGCGCCCGGCCGGGCCTGGGTGCACGCCCCGATCACGATGGGCTACGACCGCGCCCCCGAGCTGTTGGTGGACGAGAAGACGCATCTGCTCGGGCGC
>Ga0299906_10003795_pt1 | contig 12432 bp, 16 predicted proteins | sample RVTome_14_FD_200259 | JGI IMG/M metagenome (GOLD analysis project Ga0299906, IMG submission 200259) | Soil microbial communities from uranium-contaminated site in the Upper Colorado River Basin, Wyoming, United States - RVT145D125 (version 2) ...
ATTCCGACTTCGAGTACATTTTCGACTCCTACCCCTACGTCCGCCTCATTAAATATGAGGACACCCCTCATCTTGCCGTGGGCTACCAGTCGTACCGCAAGTCGGCCAATGACAAGCTTGTTCGCCGCAATTGTGTCGTCTGGATCGAGAAGGAAGCTCAGGAGATTGCTTTCAACAGCCTGGGCTCTGTCGTGGGGACTTTGAGACACGAGAGTGGTGAGAACCACCAGTTCATCAAGGTCTTGCCCGTGTTCCCGGGCTACTACGTCCGGTGTTGGACGAACATCAAGGAGGAGGGCGATTTGGAAGGATACTACCGCTACTTGCTCGTCTTGCGAGACAAGGACGGTGATCTATTCTTCCGTCGCTACCCCTCAAAGGAACGACTCCTGGAGGCTAAGAAGCTCTACCAGGAGTCGGAATACCTCGCCGCTTAGAGGAGCTTCGCTACCTCGAAATGCATGCCGTCACGTCGCTTGAAGTGCCCACCCCAGGCAAAGCCATGCTTGTTGGCGATCGGGACTAGTTCTCGAACGCTGCCCTGTTCGCCAACTTGTGCGGGTACCCTATTGAGGCCATTCCAAGGCACGTTGATGTCGAATGCCGTTGCCCAGCTGTGATTGCTCAACGTCGTCCTGGACCCTCGAATGAAACGAGGGGCCCAGCTACCTGCCCAAGACAAGACGAGATGTATGAGACCCGCATCTTCCCACTCCTGGAACATGGCCAGGAGCTGGGGAACGGCCTTCTTGTGGAAGAAGATCTGGCCAGACTTGGGGGCGCCAGTAACTCCCTTGAGCTGAGGCACGACGACCTTGTCCAAATGTTGGCTCGTCCAGTTGTTCGTGATCTTGATACCCTCGGGATTCCCTTTCGAGGGTGCCGGTGCAAACTTGATGACCCCAAAGATGCCAGGGCGATCAGCTGAACTTACAGACGAGAGATTGCGGGGCTTGGGTGGCCAGTCCTCCTTGGCGGGAACGGGCTTGTACTCAAAACCCAGTTGGTTGATGGCATATCCGATGGTACCCTTGCCAGCCATGCCATCAACATAGAGGCCATGTAACTCCTGGAACTTGCGAGTAGCGTCAGCCGTAGCTTCGTTGAAGACCTGATCGACTTCTCTTTCATTGAGGAGGTCTCGACCCCTAAGAAAGGTTTCCCATCGTTCTACTGCGGGACCCTTGGACCCTACCTTTAGCGTCTGGATATTCATCCACATCTCCCAATCTCCCCTAAGTACAGAGGGCTCTTTTGAGAGAAAGCCCATAAAAGGACTTTACAGCTGACCGAAGAGACGTCTCCGTGATGGTGCCAGTCTCCCCTGCGTACAGGGAAGAGACAGCTGATAGAGGGACCTCACGTCCGTAGAGTTCCCAGTCTCCCCTGCGTACAGGGAAGAGACAGCGTCGTCACGCTCGGCTACGTGGATGACCAGCCAGTCTCCCCTGCGTACAGGGAAGAGACGTTCCTGGGACAGATGCTGTGGTGCACGGCCACTCCAGTCTCCCCTGCGTACAGGGAAGAGACTCTTGAAAATCAAAAGAGAAAGTGGAGATTGACCCCACTTATGTGTAGATCCTGTACTAAGGGGCGGGTGAGCATTTTACCAATGGGCCTTCCTTCCTCAGGTCAGCAACCCACCCTTCCTCCTTCACCGAAACTTACCCTGCAACGTAGTAACCAAAGACTACACGTTGCCCAGTTGGGCTTCTCCAGAGGCTTTTAACCGAGGAACTTCTCGGCGGAAATTGAATGCATATCAAGTCGCTGCTGTTGGAGTCAACTCCTTTTTTCGTCGATACACCTTACGTAGTGTCTTTTTCTCGGGCTTAGTCTGAGTCCCCTTCAAGTGTTGCTCCAGCCCTCGCTTCAAGATCACCTTGCTAGCATTGACATCGGCGTGGTCCTCCAAGCCGCATTGAGTACAACAGAACAGATCACGCGAGACTCTGTTCTTTTTCGAAGTGTGGCCGCAGGAATGACACGTCCTAGAACTGTTCTTGGGATCCACTTCTATAATGGTGTTTCCATTCTCTTCAGCCTTGTATTTTAGGATCATGACGAACTTACCCCACCCTACGGATAGGATACTTCGATTCAGGCCAGACTTGCTTTTTACGTTCTTGCCCGGCTTTTCAAGAGTACCCTTTGCACTACGGGTCATGTTCTTCACTTGGAGTTTCTCTACAACGATGACCCCATATTTCTGAATGTAGTAGTTGGCTAGTTGGTGCAACCACCAGTCTCGAAAACGAGCCACTTCTGCGTGAGCCTTGGCTACACGAGCTTCCAGCTTGATGATGTTCTGCGACTTTCGAGGCAAGGTCGGGTTTTTTTGACGAAGAGCCTTCCATTTTTCGTACTTTCGAGAGATCACCTTCTGAAGGCGATGCAGCTTTTTCTCCAAGCGACCATAGAAGTCGGGATTCTCTGTTAGCTTGCCTTCGGAATCGACTACAGGGTAGATGACACCACGGTCTATCCCAACCCAGGGCAAATCTAGGGGCTCAGGGTCAGGCACAACCTTCTTGTAGGTCACAGAGGCGTACCACTCATCATGGGCTTCTCTAACAATCCTCAAGCCCGTCTGAGTACCATAAATGGCACCGTCATCTTCTGTGTTGAAAGGGCGATCAGCTTTGGCCTTGATGGGGCCTAATGACTTTAGTGCGGGCCCATTCATAAGATGGAGACGGCTCCCCTCGAAGTACCACAAGGCCCGACCTGTCCCCTTAGGTTGGTAGAAGCTCATGGGATCGGTATACCTCTTGAACCGGGGCTTCCTAGCTAACCCTTTTTGATACCTCTGCCACGCCTTGTCCAAGTCTCGAAGGACTTCTTTTCTTATGTGACTGTTGATTTCAATCAGCCACTTTTCTGATTCCAAGGCGAGAGTCATTTCCTTAGACTGAAGATGAACATCTACACCTCGATAGGCTTGAGGCTCGTAGGTAATTCTCCCAGAAGCCACCGTAATGAGGGGCTTGCGAAAAGCCCCCTCCTTGTGTTCATGGGGCACTGTAGCCCTCAGTTCCTCTTCGGTCTTTCGAGTGGGAGACAAAAACCTAGGAGCGCCTCGTCTTTGCTCTAAGGCGCAATTCCACAGGAACCTCAACCCTTGCTCATATCGAGCAAAAGCTGCCCTTTGCTTGGGGTTAGGATACAACCTGAATTTGATGGCTCGGGTTAGCTCCATGTTATTGGTGTAATACACCGACATGGCCAATAAGAAGCGCTTCACCTTCGTCGAACCAGACGAAGTCCTCTGTCCTTACTGTGAAAAGCCCTCCCAGGTAGTAGGCGGGAACGTCATCTACCCTCACCGTTCCGACCTCTACAGACTGAACTTCTGGCACTGTGCCCCCTGCGAAGCCTACGTGGGCTGCCACAAGGGGTCGAAGGCTCCCCTCGGGAGGTTGGCAAACGCCGAACTACGGAAGGCCAAGAAGGACGCTCACGATGCCTTCGACCCCCTGTGGAGGTTGGGAGGCTTTTCCAGGGATGAAGCCTACCTCACGTTAGCTCGTGCCATGCAGCTAGACCCCAAGGATTGCCACATCGGGATGTTTGACATGGACCAGTGCAAGAAGGTGATCGAGATCAGCAAGGATCTGAAGAAGTCAGACCCTTCCTATGAGGATTGAGACCGTTCTCACAACGGAGGTCCTCCACTTCGACGAGAGTTTGCCCGTCTAAGGATTCTTCGAGGACGGGTTTCTCCCAGGCAGACGCCATCTTCTGCACCTCGTCTTGAAGCTCCTTCAGAGTGCAACCCCCTGGAGGATGAGGGTCCATACTCCAACTCTTGGGGTACCCCTGATTGTCATAGTAGACCTCGTGGATGTTGAAGAAGTAGGGGTCGTGCCTGTCTAAAGTGCCCCCTACGATGTTGTCTTCCCACTGCTTGTGTCTAATGACTCGGTAGTTCCAGCTCATGTTCGTCTTCCCAACCCAGATACCAGGAGTAGGCACACTGTTCGAAGGTGTCGATACAGTCGCTGAGGTCTAATCCGTTGATCTCCACAGGTCTCCTTACACCGAACGAACGAGTTCTTCTACCTCGGCAAACGAGGCCGGAGCAAAGTCCCAAGCATCGACGCCGACATGAATCATGTTGTTATGTCGCTTAGTCTTGCTGTGAGTGTGGCCATGGATGAGGACCTCACCCTTCCGTCGAGTAGGACGACGGTCCAGGTGGCGATTGTCTACCCCACCACGGGCGTGTTCGCTGCCAGCGTAAGGAAAGTGGCTGACGGTGCATGTCCTACCCCCCATCTGAAGGGTAGCCTCGTCTAAGACCAAAGAGAAGCCAAAGGACGCCATGACCTGGGCCGACTTGTCGTGGTTACCTCGGATGAGGATCTTGTGCCCGTTGAGCTGCGTCATGATGTCGGCAAATTCGTTCAACCTGAACGAGCAGTCCCCGCACCACAGAACCGTTTGGTCCTTGCCAACTTTGGCGTTGTAGCGCTGGATGAACTCCAGAGTCATTTGTTCCATCGATGTGAACGGGCGGAAAGCGTGCTTGATTATGTTCTGATGACCATAGTGAGGGTCGCTGTAAAAGTGATCAATAAGCATGTGAAAAGTCCTCCTTTTCGTGGAGGTTGGGATTTTGTTCCCCGATAGTGGCTCTTCGTCCCACTGGCCAAGTGCTCACCCGGTGTACTGAATAGACCCAGGGTGAGGGTAAGACCTCACTTGTTAGATTTCTTACCTGTCATGGCTCAGTTCAATCCTAAAATTGTCAAGATTTATGAGAAACTTCAGAATGCTCAAGGGAAAGAAGAACGTCAAAGTTTGATGGTTGAGATGGCGGAAGCCGCTGCCGCAGAGTACGACCCGACTGACGCCGAAGACTGTGATGATTACCACGCCTATTTTGAGGATTTCCAAGAGGCTCGAAACGAGTACCTGAAGGCAGCTCTCCGAGTGGGTCGTCTGATTTCTCAGACCTTGGAGATAATCGAAACTCAAGAAGCGCTTGAATCGGCCGAGACTTTACCTCCCCTGACATCGGGAGTCAAGTCTGCTCCAAACTGACGAGGGTTCTTTCGATTATCCGGCTAGGGCATCATGTCATCCGCAGCCGCTGTCGCAAAGCAGCCTGAGGAGTCTGATGAAGCAGCTGAGCTTCGTCAACAGCTCAAGCAGGCTCACACCAAGATTCGACACCTAAGGGTCCTCTACATGGGAATGAAAGCCGACGCCGATGAAGCCATGGGGTCCTTCCGACTACAGAGGGCCATCCACGACTTCAAGACGGGGCTCAAGGAATCTCAGGAGTGCATTGATGACCTGGAGAAACTTCTCAGAGACAAAGGCGGTTAGACACCGGTAGTGGCACGACCTCCGAAAGAATCGAACGTTCCCCCAATGAATGACCCCTACTGGGTTGAAGCCTGCAAACCTGTGGAGAAGTTTCTCGCCACATCTTACAGGAGTTGGGAGGACTTGAAGGCTTGGAGGTCAAAGCAGCGTGGAAAGAACGCTCTAAGCCCCACTTTGCTGAACCACATGCTCGCCTGGTTGGAGGGTAATGGTCGTGCCAGGACCATCACTCGTGAAGTGAAAACCAAGAGGGGTTATCGTGTGAAGGTCTTCTGGGGTCCAACAGCCCTAAGCTCGCCAGAGTTCAAACCCAAACCACCCACCACTGACGAGAGTGCAGATGACTCCGAGGCTGGTGTAGACCTCGTGTCCCTGGAAGAAGCCCAAGACCAAGAGAGCCACGCACAGCCCGAGGACCAAGAGGCTTACCCCGAGCCTCATGGGATGGCGCCTGAAGACGCGGCGGATTTTCCCAGGTAACGACCTAGAACCTTGTTGGCAGTCTTGTCAGCGTCCAAGGAGAAGGGAAAGGTCACGACCAACTTACGGTCACCGTCGTCCCCACCCCATAGGACGAGTTCGTGGGCTCCCCACTCCACCGTGGGGATCTCGAAGTCAGAGATAGAGTCCTCGGCGTAGGATAAAGTGACGTGGGGCTTGTAGTCGGGGTACTTGTTGTTGAAGTCAACCCCGTTGGCCTGGAAGCTCTCCACTAGCTTGGCTCTCAGGTCATGCAAGGCTTCGGACTCGACCCGAGCAATGATCGGAACCCCATCGTCGTTCTTGGGAAACGTCGTTACCTTGTTTGTCTTCACCGAGAAGGGACGAGTCTTGGAGGTCACCTCGAAGGTGGCCTTGATCGCTTCAGAGAGGACCTCCATGGGGACATCCTTGCCCATATAGATCATCGTGACGTGGTAGGTACCAAGGGCGGTCTTGTCCCCATCTACCTCAATCTCGCTGAAGAGACGGCTCGTCGGGGCTGGAACTTGTAACCCTAGGAATGCCATAACTACACTTCCTTGAAAGTCTGTCGGCCAATAATACGGTAGACAGATGATCTGCTAAGGCCAAATCGAGATTGCAGCTCCTCTATAGCTATTCCTTCTCCTCGAAGTACCCTTAGTTCTTTTGCTTGGTCATTAGTGACTTTTGCGGTAGAGGACTTCTCTCCTGAGAATCGTCTCCCTATGGATGTCTTCTCGTCGGAGTTCCAAACTTGTTTTCCTAGTTTGGTATTCCGAATCTTCTCCCTCGTTTCAGAGGTGTGACTTACACCCTTCCGAGGGTGTGGTTGGTTTTGATACCTTTTGAGAGCGGCATTTCTCAGGCGAGCTTTACACTCTTCTGAATGTGTCTTACCATAGAAAGGGTTACCCTTTCCCTTGTTGCGAATCTTGGCTTTTTCTACCAACCGCCTACGTATTTCGGGATCAACATTGCGAACACCCTCTCCACCAGAAGTTAAGTTGTAGCCCCTGGCTGAACCGTACTTTCGAAGGGCGGCATACAAGGGCTTCCGTGATCCTCGTCTTGCCACAGATAGGTGTTCCACCCATCGACGGTTCATGTCATTAGCTTTGCCTATGTAGACCTTGCCGTTCAAGGTGTTCGTGATTTTGTAGACACAAACCACAGCTTTTTCCTTAGTCAGCCCAATTCTTGGGCACACGAGTGGTGCTTTGAAAAGGCTTGCTGACTTCTGGAAGCGCCGCAACCTTTTCCTTACCGGTCATGACTCGCTCGAACTTTTCTACGACATCATTGTTCCAAGGGCCTGTGAGTTTGAAGTTGGAAATTGCAAAGAGTTCAGCAAAAGCCTCCCCCTCCTTGTGGCTGTACCTAGAAGTCCACCATTGGGACTTGTCGAAATCTTGGGGTACCCTGTTGTAGCGCTCATAACGATGGCCTAACTCGTGTACGATGATGTACTCTGGGCTAGCATAACCTCCGCTACCACGCTTCATAACTTGGGGCGTCGCTTTGACCCAAAGCTCGTCAGCACTCTCCTTGTACTTGCCTTGGACCGTCATATGCTGTCGTCCGACAAAGACGACTTTCAAGGAGCCAGCAGTGGCCTTCTTCCGCCAGCCCTTCAAAGAAGCTAGGATCTGGTCAAGGCGGGCAACGTACTTTTTGAAGTTGGTGTTGCTGATGTTGCCCCTGTTGAAGTAGGTGGCATGGGAGCCCTTCAGCTCAGTCAGCTTTTCTTCGGTGCCCCTACTACTATCACCCTCTTCTGTGAAGTAGGCCACCAGGTCTTTGATTTCGAGTTGAGACCCGATCTCGTAGATGCTGTTGAGGACACGAGGGCTGGTCCTACCTCCAGGAGTGCTGTAGGTGTCCAGGGCTCTTAGGAGCCGCATCCCATCCTCTTTGGTCCTCTTCTGACCCTTCGGAGTTTTGGCCGAGTCTACTCGGAAATTCTTTCGGTACCAGGCGGCAAAGTCTCGGAGCATCTCCTTGTCACCGTCGGACAGGAGGTTGTTGTCCTCCAACTGTCCGCCAGTGTCCGGGTAGGTGTCCGCCCGCTGCTTGACCTCTCGAAGGCGCCTTTCCAGCTCGTTTTGGAGGCTAGCTACGACCATTCGGAGACCCTTCTCCGTGATGTCCCAGTAGTGCCGGTCCCCTTGGACACTAGCGAGCCGTAGGAGCCCCAAGGAGGCCCTCTCCTGGGCTCCCGTGGTGTCTGACCCCTCGGTGACTTCAACGCCACCGTGGGCCATCCTGACGAGCCTCTGGTCCCAATGGTCGTACCTGGCAACTTTCACAGACGCTTCCCGTTCTTTCCAGTTGCCGTTGAAGCCATTGTATTGCTTCACAGCCCAGGCAATCCCATTCGGATTGTTGGGCATGTTACGGTACCCCCGAGTACCGTTAGGGGAGTGAATAGTACGCTCCCCCCGTCGGTATTCGAGACGTTTACCGCTAGCAACCTCCAGAACGATCTTCCAGAGGTTGGGGTCCGTGGGCTCATACTTATCCCGAGGGTTCGGGAAGCTGGGCTTGGTCTTAACGGCAACCACCGACCTGAGCAGTTCGTTGTACTGCCCGAGATCTATCTTGTCTTCGGCCCAACCAGTCATGGGTGCCTCTGCTGCCGTAGTACCAAGACATCGTAGTACCACTTCGGGTAGGTCAGTTTGATACGACCGTCCGCTGACTTCAGAGTTACACCACCCGTAGAAATTGATTCTAAATAAAGGGTGGTGCCTCCGACTTTGAGAGGCTGACTTTTAGGGAACTTGGGCTCCACACTACTCGTGGAGATTTAAAGGATTAGGCGCTCTGTCGCTGAACTGGTTTGATTTTCAGTACTTGGCCGCCATCTCGGAAGAACGCTTCGATTTTTTGGTACTGCTTGGAACCCGGTTTTATGTCGGGACACAGTTCTTTGAGCATCGAGAAGTTCGTGATGAGGATGACCTCCCGAGTGCCCGAATGGTTGATATAGCCGATCCGGGAAGACTTCGCGGCACCTACTCCAACGAAGGTTCCTGACTGGGTGACTCTCCGAACAGGACGACGCTCGTTGATAGGAGGCTGGTTCGGACGATCGAGCTCCTGGGTATAGTAGACCTTTTCGGCCCATGCTTTCTGCTTCTGGGTCAGCCTGCCGTATCGGTGCAAGGCGTCCCACATGTTCTCGAAAGCTTCTTTCTCTTTGGGGTCTAGCTTTCCCTTCTGTAGCAGAGTGGAAAGCAACTCCTTCGGACTTGCCATGTTTTGAATGTCCCTTTTGTGTTGTGGGGAACGGCACTACTGGCGTGCCAATTGACTCTGTCACAACAGAGAGGTTGAGTAAGGGCTCGTTTTGCTGACATGTGTAGGGTCTAGAACCTACACATGTCAACTGCGTTATGCCGGAACAAGCTCAGGTCGTTGATCTACACCGAGTTTATCCCAGTGTACCTGAAAGCCCTTTCCGGGGACGTAGGTTAGGTAGTGTTGTGCCACTAACCAAATGAACCGTGCGACTAATGTCACAGGTAGAGCCCCATAACCTAATCCAAATGAAGCAGCAATGAAGCCCAAACCCGACTCAGGTAAAGAGGCTAGAAGTTCACTCAAACTGATCTGACCTGTGAAACCCAAGAGAATGCCTTGAATGTCCCATGACAATTCAGCGACGTTCAACCAAACCCAGATGAAGACAGCTGCATAAAGGGGACGACGCAAACGAGGGATGTACTTTTGGAAGAGCTGATCGACCTTGATTGCTCCAGCGTTCACCTTCTGAAGAGCAGCCTTTAGCCAAGGGACTCGATCCATGAGGCGGTTCATCAGGTCGGTGAGCCCAGGCATCTTGCCACGGTCAACGAAGAAGAGGCTTAGAGGGAAAGACGAAGCCACTTTCTTCAATGCAACACCAAGAATACGCTTCCCTTCCTTCATCAGCTCCTTGAGCTTCGACCCGAGGACGGATGTTCTTTCTAACCAAGACATCGAATCCCAACCCTCAATAGCCAAGGCTTGGACGAGCTTGGGAATGGCCCGAGGGGCACGCTTGAGGAAGACCATGAGACGGCTCACGGCTTTGGTGATGGCCCCGAACGCCTCTTTGGGAGTTGACCCTTCCCGAGGTTCCCAGGTGGAGGCTACAATGGCTTGCGTCATCTCCACGGGGGGTGACCAAGAGGCCGTTCGGACCGACTCGGTGTAAGCATATCTAACAGCGTGCTGGATCAGCACCTGGTCTCGAATCTGAAGGGCAACGACGTCCACGGTATAAAAGGCTCACAAGAAGATGACCATCCTGATAGGCCTAGTCCTCGTTCTCTTTTTCGTTCTCTTGGTGTCGATTCTCATAGGCAGATATTACTTTGAAAACAAGAAGTTGCGGAGGGCTCTGCTTGAAAAGCAGGCACCCTCAGCACCCTCAAAGACGACCATCCAAATTGAGACCACCCTGGAATCAGAGGCAGTATCTAGGGCCCTTGCAGAATCAACCGAACACCTCGCAGAAGCCCAACACCGCTTGGACGAGGTCTTTGGAAGAATGGGGGGTGCCTTAGCCTTACAGCAAATGCCCCCAGCTGCTTGGGTTTTCTACTCGGAGGAGCCTAAGACGAAACCCCAAGAAAAAGAACCCCAAGAAAAGGAACCTGAACCCCCGGCCAAAAATAGATATGACTTCCTTTTGGAGGACGATGAGGACCTCTAAGAAATCAAGTCGGTGTATCAAGGGGTATGCCTTTTTGGAAGCGTAAGAGCCTTTGGGCCTTCCTGCTATTTTTGACCCTAGGTTCATGGGCCTGGACGCAGCTCCCCTACTGGATCATCAGTTACACGGAGGCCAACTACCCCTACCTTAAGATTCGGGGTGGGGTGGACATCATCTACGCTCGTATCGAGTTTCATGATGTTGAGGTCACCAAGCCTTGGCTCAAAGGCCGCCTCGACTGGGTCAGCGTCAACATGGCCAAAGAAGTCTGGGTCCATGGTGGAGAAGTTGACATCGACCTGGACAAGAAACCCCCAGCAAAAGAAGGCGTGGGCGATCCAACGAAAGGCATCGACCTCCGAGCCTTCTATCTCGATTCCGTCAAGATGGACTACAAGACAGTAGCTACTGTTATCGAGGGCTTTGAGATCCGACCTGACAGCTATTGCTTTCAGAAGAGCGTGGTCACGACCGACGACTCCAGGGTTCCGAAGAGCTTTTTCGGTGGGACCTTCCCCATTCTCGATGTGAAGCATGGCTGTGTCCTGAAGGACAAGAGCAAGATCACCTTGGGAAAGGTCTCCACGAAAGTCTTCCTACCTAAACAGATACCCAAGCTTGGAGGGGAGCACGACTTCGTACTGAAAGACGTCGAGGTCTACCCTATCGAGGAATTTATCAAAGCCCGGAGCTTTCGTTTCGAGGGGAAACCTGACGAAGAGGACACGGTAGGAACTTTTGTCGAAGGTGAACTCGTGTCTCTGTCCTACAATGATGGAATCCTTTCCCTCGACTCCAAGGATGTAACGACCAATCATACCTGGGTCTCCCCTACTCAAGCTACCTTCAACCGATTAGCCCTAGCCCTTCCAAAAGACCCTGGTGAGAATGGGCGCATCGTCTTTGGAGACGCTACTATCCTCTTCAATCTCAAAGATCATCACATCGAGGGGGAGGAAACTTGTTCGGATTGGCTCAGTGCTCTACCTAGCCCCCGAGCTGACGTGTTCAAGGGTATGGCTGACAACTTCGAAGGGAAACTTCGATTCGATGTTATTGCGGCCCCCATCCCTCATGTCGAGATCAAGAACGCCTGCAAGTACAAGTGCTCTGAATCTCCCATCAAGGATCTGAAGGGGGCCTTCTCCTACTTCGCTTACGAGAAGGACGGGGAAACCTTGTTCGTTCGAAAGACGGGACCCGGCACGAAAGATTGGGTCCCCCTTCAATTGCTTCCCGTCAACGTCCCCAATGCCTTCATCCGGATGGAAGACCCTTCGTTCCTCTATCATCGAGGTATCCTTACAGCGAGTCTCAAGGCAGCCTTGGAGCAGAACATGGAGAAGGGCTACTTCTTCCGAGGGGGGTCCACCATCACTCAGCAGCTGGCCAAGAACCTTTGGCTCAAACGCCACAAGACCATTGGGAGGAAGGTCGAAGAAGCGCTTCTGACCATCGCCTTGGAGACCTGTCTGAACAAGAACGAGATTCTAGAGACCTACTTGAATGTCGTGGAGTTGGGACCGGACCTCTACGGTATTGGGCCCGCCATCAAACAGTACTTCGACAAGGACCCCGAGAATCTTTCCTTGGACGAAGCCTATTATTTGGCTAGTCTACTACCCCACCCCAAGAAGGCTCTGCCACCATACAAGGGTGGGATACGACGAGCACGACGATTGATGGAGAGCCTGGCTAAGCGGGGTCTCATCTCAGAAGACCTCGTACCCATCAAGGAAACTGAATACGACCTAAGTGGTTGGGAGATAGCTGAATGACTAAACCTTGGGAACACATCATCACGCTGGATAGCGAGTCCACACGAGACATAGACGATGCTTTCGTTGTGTACCCAAAGTCCTCCTCAAGTTCTTGGTGTGTGGGGGTCTACATCGCTGATGTCGCAAGGCACATCCACAAGGGTTCTTCTCTAG